>Ga0308167_1003460_pt1 | contig 12598 bp, 11 predicted proteins | sample PhyCR1_2_FD_202138 | JGI IMG/M metagenome (GOLD analysis project Ga0308167, IMG submission 202138) | Phyllosphere microbial communities from UC Gill Tract Community Farm, Albany, California, United States - DLSLRC.R1 | ecosystem: Host-associated > Plants > Phyllosphere > Unclassified | place... | reverse complement strand
GCGGCGCGAACGCTCCGGTGACCGTCTTCCTCGATCGTCACCCGGACCTCGTCCGCCGCGTCATCTGGGTCGACTCTGGACCGATGGCCTCGGGGACTGCGTTCGCACCCGACCTTCCCGAGGAAATGGTGGAGCTGCCCCTGCCGCCGTTCGACCAACTCGCCGGTCAAGCGAGCGTCGAGGGTCTCAGCGACACCGATCTTCAGCAGTTCCGCAAGCGGGCCGTGTCGCAGCCCGCCTCCGTCCTTCGCGACCCGGTCGTACTGCACGACCCTGGACGCGCCCGAGTGCTGACCACGTTGGTTTGCTGCTCGTTCCCGAGCGCGCAGGTCCTCGAACTTGCCCGGAGCGGGCACCCGATGTTTGCGCCAATCGCGGAACTCGAACGAGTTGACGTTGTCGACCTGCCGACGGGGCACTGGCCGATGTGGAGTCGACCGCAGGATCTGGCAAAGCTGATCGTTGGCGAGACTGCTCTCTGACGGCTGATCAACGATTGCGTCCGGTGGCCGATCGGCTACCGGACGTCGGAGGTGGGGCGAGCCGCCGGGGCGCCGGAAGGACCGCTTGACGAACCGGGCGGCCAGTCGCCCGAGGCGCTGTCTACGACGCTGAACCCCACGTCGCCGCTGCGTTCGCTTTTGCTCCAGCTCCGGAACATCTCGACGACTGGCCCTTCTGGTCTCGGGCGCGCGAGGATCTGCTGCAGCACCGCTCACTCCGGGTCGCGCCACCAGCGCACGAGGTCGGGAAGGTCTTCGTCTTCAAGCGCGCGGAACCGGAACCCGGTCTCCTTCGAGGATCGTCAATCCATAGCGTTGTGCTTCGGCGGCGCCGGTCCACTTCATACAGCGACCCTTTACGGCCCTTCCGCCCGTAAGCCGTTCGCTCAGCGGACGAGTAGGCGCTCGTAGAGGCTTGACGTCAGCGTGCGTCTACCGTCAGGGGCGGTGACCGTCAGATCGCGAAGATGCTGGAAGCCGCGCTGTTCATAGAACCGGCGGAGTCCGGGGTTGTCGGTTGCGCAGTCAAGGCGCACTGCTCGCAGCTCACGGCGGAGCGCTTGCTCCTCCACCCACCGCAGCAACCGTTCCCCGAGCTGAGCCCCGCGATGCGCTTGCCCAACCGCAAGCCGGTGCACGTAGAGCGCCGAGGTCGCATCATCGCCCCAAACCTCGGGATCTGAGTCGTAGACCGTGACCATCGCCGCTACCTCCGGACCTCGACGCACGACGAAGAGGTTTCCCTGCTCTGTGTCCCGGACTAGGACCGAGTTCGGCACAGCGTCCTGCCACTGGTCGATCCCGTGTGATCGCAACCACTCCCGCGCGCCATCGATGAGCGCTTTCGCAGACGCAACGTCCTCGATCGTCGCCGTCTCGACTGCCAGCTCGTCTTGATCCACGACACGACGCTAAGGGATGGATTAAGCGGCTACGACCGAAGCCGCCGGTCGCAGCGGTCCGATGGCCGATCGTTCACCGGAGCCGCTCCGACCGCCTCGCTTCCACTCTGCGTGCGGTGACTACCTTTGCAGTTGCCCGGCGAACCCCAACAAGGCGTCAGCGGCGCCCGGATGATCCTGTGGCCGATGTCCGTAGCCGGTGAGAGTCAACCGTCGGGCACGGTGCAGCTGCGAAGCAATTGCTTCGTACTCCTCGTTCCAGCCTCCGGTGATCACGAGCATCGGCACGTCGACGTCCGACGGCGTATCCAGGGCCCACGGCCCAGGGAGCCTGCGCTGCCGATCGGCAGACAGGAGTTCGTCCGGACTCACCGGCGATGTCCCGGCAGTGCCAGTAAGGGCTGCTGCGAACGCGACGGCGAACTGCGCGGTGCCGATTTCGGCCGCGGTATCGAGCACTGGTTGTACGCGGTCGATGTGGGCCTCGACTGCCGCGTTGCCTCGAGCCAGCGCGTATGCAGCGGGCTCGAAAAGCACCAGACCCGCGATCAGGTCGGGTCGGCGAGCTGCGGCGCGCATCGCGATCGGCCCACCGTACGAGTGCGCGACGACGACAGCGCCCGGTGAGCAAGTGCCGATGAGCGTCGACTCCCAGGCATCTTGCTCGAAGGGGACCGCTGCGCCGTCCCCGTAACCCGGCATCACCGCAAACCGAGCGTGCTCGACGTGAGCCGCGATGGGCCAGGCGCGGTCAAAGGTCCGATTCGATCCGTGCAGGAAGACGACCGCTCTCTCGCGGTTCCCGGGAAGGGCGTCTGCCATGACTGAGACGCTAGCAACCCTGGCTCCGCTCGTTGCAGCGGAGCACGCCCGATCAAGGATCGGCTAACGGACGACGAAGGCCCGACCGCTAGGAGCAGGAGGGCATCGGCGCTAAACCTGTTTCCAGCCGAACTTCGCGCCGATGACGACGATGACGACCGCGACGGCCGCCGCCCCTACCCAAACGCACCATTTGAAAACCTGACGACCGCGTTCACTCTTTGGCAGCCAGCCGCCACCACCAGCGGGACCAGGAGTCATCGACATGAGACAGAACATACTCAAGGTGCGCCGCAAAGCCAGTGTCGATCCCGGCTGATCACCGATGGCGCGCGGCGCCGCGGCGCGACCGCACCAACTCATCCTCGCCAGGTCGTCTCGATCGCCGATCGGGTACCGGTCCCATGGGAGGATCCGGTCATGCTGAGTGACGATGCGATCGTTGAGGTTCTGCGCCGGGAAACAGCATGGCGCCTTCTCGACCCTCGGAAGAGCAGTCGGCTGGACTACCGACTCACGGACGTCCGCGTGCGAGACGGACACGTCCTCGACGTGCGCGTCACACAGCGCGACGGCGAGTCCGCTCGTCTGCTCGTCGGGATGCCCGCTTCCGGGTCGCCTCAGTACTGGGTCTACGCCCGACCGGAGGATGCTGCCGACTGGGTCGGGCAACTCCTCACTTGGATCGACGAAGAGGTTTTCACTGACGGCTTGGGACAGGGACGCATCCGGGAAGATCACGGCGGCGAGAGCTACGTCGTCGTCGCGAACTACGGATGGCATCAGACCGACACCGAAGAACACGCACGCCTCACTGCTGCCGCCGGACTCTGGGGATGGCACGGCAGCGACTCCGCCTGACTGAGCGTCCTGGGTCGTTCCGGCAGATGATCGGCTGATGGGACACCTCTTCCGTCACCAACGTGCGCATCCGCTTACGGGGGCCCTGTTCTTCCGACCGCCTAGGTGCCCCGTTGTGGGGGCGCGAGCTGTAGAGGCGTTCATGGATGTTCAACGTCCTCTTACGCTTTGCTTGCATCGATCCGTCGAGGAGAGACCTAGCGGAGCAAGGGGATACCGGTGCGCTTGAGCCAGACGTCCACGCCGATTCGCGTCGTGGTTGTTGTCATCTCAGTCGTCGCAGGGTTGCTTGCGACGCTGCTTGTCGCTTCGCCGGATACCGCTGTCGCGGATACTGGTAGCGGCGCTCAATTCGTTTCGGCAGCTGGACGAATATTGGACACTCGGGACGGCACCGGTGGGTACAAGACGGCGATGCCTGCCAACACTTGGCGCACCGTACAGGTGACAGGCATGGCAGGTATCCCGGACTCAACCGCCGTCACAGCGGCGGCGCTGAACTTGATCGAGGTGAGTCCGGACGGTCTGGGACAGATCGTTGCCAGGCCGAATGCGGAAACCGCGTCGACGCTCGTTGGGACGTTCGACGGCGGTGACTTGGGGTCGACTTCGAACCAGGCGGACGTGGCCGTGAACAGTGATGGCACGATCCAGGTGCGGGTGAACGCATCGACGCAGCTTGTGATCGACGTCGAGGGCTACTACTCCAACGCTTCGTCCGCCACCGGGGGCTTCGTCCCGATCGCGGGGAAGCGATACGTGGGGGAGCAGGTCATCGCATCGGGAGGTAACTTCACGAGCCAGATCACCGGGGTGAACGGCATCCCCTCGAACGCGACCGCGGTCGTTGCAGACTTCATCGTGAAGAACCAGGGAACCACGCCGGGGCGTATCTCCCCTGGTCCCGCTGCAGCGGAGCCGCCGGTGACGTCGCTCAACTATCCCGGTGTAGCTAACGTGGCAACCGCTACCAGTGCGCACGTGTCGTTGAGTTCCGACGGAAAGCTTGAAGTCTGGAACCGAGCCGGATCTGCTATCAAACTCAACATCGACGTCGAGGGCTACTTCGTGCAGGGGTCATCTACCACTGGCGCCTTCACCGCCGGCTCCGGCCGCGCGTACGACACCCGTGTCAAGCCGCACAGGTCGGTCGCTGCGGGGAAGACGCTGACCGTTCCGCTCGGAGGCACGCACGGCATCCCGAATACCTACCAAGGTCTTTCGTCCGTCGTCGTCGACCTGACTGCAGTGCACGCCTCGAACGACACCGCTGGTTTCGCCCGAGCGTGGGCGGACGGGACCGCAGAGCCGAACATCTCTGACGTCGAGTACGCACCCAACTCGATCCGATCGAACACCAACACCGTGCCCGTCGGTCTCGACGGGGCGATCCAGATCCACAACCTCAGCAACACCACCGTCGACTTCGTCATCGACATCGAAGGCTGGTACGCCGGAGCGTCTTCGACGCTGTGCAACCATGACGACATCACGCTGTCGAACATCGCCACGACCGGGGCCGCGGACGGAGTTCCCACCCTGTCCGCCGCCGTGACGAACGGTCTCGGGCAGAGCGTTACCACCGCCCTCTACCTGGTTGATGCGAGTGGGAAAGCGGTCGGTGCAACTCCCGCTGCGACTGGCACCGTCGATTCGGGAACCGCGGCGATCTTCCACCCATCCGGTTTGACTGTCGGGGCGAAGTACACGTGGTGGATGCACGCCAGCACCGACGACTCGTGCGCCGCACAGGCAACATCTGCGAAGCAGACCTTCACGATGGGACAGGACACCACAGTCGCACCGCCGACGACGACCGTGCAGATCACCGGTTCTGACCTCGACGTCCAAGCAGGCCCAGTCGGCGGTGCATTCGCGAGCGGCCCGCTGACCGCCGGCACGGACGGGTCCACGCAGTGGGTGTCCACGATGAAGGTCAACTTCTCGGCGCTGCCCGTCGGTTCACGGATCGTGAAGGCAGTGCTGCACGGCGGATCCGCTACCTGCCTGACGAACTCGAACTGCTCGACACAGGCCGCAGCGCTCACCCCGTCGAACTCAGACGTTGCAGCGTTGAGCACCCCGGACGATGCCGCAGCGATCCCAGTGACCAGCGACGCCGTAGCTCTCAGCGGGAATGTTGGTGACACCGACCTCACCGCTTTGGTCCAGTCCTGGTACGGGGCGGGTTCGGTCTCGAACAACGGCGCGATTCTCTCCGCCGCGTCCGGCTCGACCGGATTCCGTCTCGACCCGGCGGAATCCCTTGAAATCACCTACGCAACACCAACTGTCCCCACGGCTCCGACACTGCTGCGGACCACTGCCGGTGACGGCGGTCTCCTCGTCAGCTGGGCTCTTCCGACCGACACTGGTTACCTCGACCAAAGCGGCACGACGAGCGGGGTAACGGGCTACTCCGTCACCGCGACTCCGTCCGCCGGAGGCGCGAGCATCACCACGACCGCCACCAGTACTTCAGCCGTCATCTCCGGACTGACGAACGCTACTGCGTATCAAGTTGCGGTGACCGCGAAGAACCCGATTGGAGCCAGCCCTGCAGCATCGGTTGTGGGAACGCCGGTCGCAGTACCGAACGGAACTGCGGCGTACACCTCGGAGGTGCAGAAGCTCGCGACTGCGCAAACCCAGCTCGAGTCCGGCGCCAGCCAGAGCACCGACGACGCCTCACAGGGCGACGCAACCGTGCGCGATGCCCTCGGTGTCAACGGCGGCCAGCTCATCACCGAGAGCGACGGGGCCGAGCTGAACGATCAGGCGAACACACCGAACGCCACCACCCTGTCGAACACGCTGGTGTCCTACAACGCTGCCGCCGGCACTGTCACGGTCTTCACCACCGTGACGGACAAGGGCACCACGGTCGACACCAGCGACCCGAGCGACGCTTTCACGATCCAGACCGGATCCGTCAACGAACTAGCCTTCACGTTGACCAACAGCGGTGACCCAACGGTCGTCAGCACGGGGAACACCAGCGCTTTGGCGCAACCCGTGCCCCCGACTGCGGCCGACAGCCTGACAGCTGCTGACGACGCGACCGCGTCCCTCGGTGCGGCACCGCTGGAGCTGAACACACAAACCGGTGCTTTCACGTCATCCAGCGTGACCACCAGCACGGCTACGACAAGCGCGGCCGTCAGCCGGGCTGCCTCGAAGTACGTCAGCGTGAACTACGACGGCATCACGATGTGGGCCTCGAACAACGCCTACAGCTCGCAGGACAACGGCTACAACGACGACTGCACGGACTTCGCGTCCCGCGCCATGTACTACGGCGGTGGCATGCACATGATCAAGCCGTCTGGATCGCTGCCGCACATCGACTCGAACGACAAGCATTGGTACCACCAGCGCACCTGGCGGCCGCTGTACTCCAAGTCGTGGGGTGTCGCGAAGAACAACTTCGCGTTCCTTCGCAATCAGGGCACCGCCGTGAGCCACTCGTTGGCGGGCATGGGCACGGGCGACATTGTCTACGTCAACTGGAACGGAGACCGCAGCGGCAACCACGTCGACCACACGGGGGTCATCGTTCGAGTGACCAGCAAGAACGCTTACATCGCGCAGCACACCAGCAACACCATCGACTCTCTCAACAACGAAAAGGGGTGGCACTCGTGGCACGGCTCCAATCCGCACCTGTACCTCTGGGTAACCCGACCGGTGGAAGCCAAGTGAAGCGTGCACTCGCGGCAGCCATCGCCGCAGTAGCGCTCCTCGGAGCGCTGTCGGCCTGCAGCTCACCCGAGCTCCCGCCGAAATCCACGGATCCCGTGGCTCTGACGAAGATCTACTTGGCCGCTGCGAAAGCGAAGAAGTGTGATGTCACGAAGGCACTCACGAGCAGCAGAACGTGGGCGTGGTGCACGAACCCGACGCTGCAGTCCTACACAGTTGCTAGCAAGGCCGAGGTCGTTCCGTTCAATCCTGGGCACAGGAAGGAGACCTGCGTCGCGACGACCGTCACGAGCAAGGCCTCCGGCGAGCAGGAGCCGATGAACGGCAAGCGGGAGTGGAGCTTTTGCTACACCAAGACCGGCGATGGGTGGCGCCTCACCGACCAAGGGCAGGGCTGATTCTCGAAGCGCGGGCGAGGGACGTGCGCCCGATGTGTCGACGGGTTGGCTACTTCTCTCACTCCGCTCGCGAGTCGTGGCGAGGCGAGGCCGACGTGTCACTCGAGCTGATCGAACATCTTGTCGCCGTTCCGGCGGCGCTCGGCGGTCTCGACAGCCGATCCCTTACCGCGCGCGTTCTACGATCGGAGCATGCCGGTGATCGCGTTCTACGGGGACTCCATCGTCACGGGTTGGCGAGGGATCAGCACGAGGAACAAACGGTGGACGACGATCGTGTCGGACCGTCTCGGCTGGTGCGAGTTGAACTTCGCAATGAACGGCGTTGGCTTCGTGCGACGCCGGGGAGCGGACCGCACTGACGACGGTGAGGCGCTCGGCCTCCTTTCCGATGTCCTCGCCTCTGGTGCAGACGGATGCGTGGTCGCGGTCGGTGGCAACGACTCGGTGATCGTTCTCGGCCGAGAGGACGAGGTGCGCGCAGCCGTCGCACGGGACCTGGAAGCGCTCGTGCAGCACTTCCCGGACGGTGCCCTCGCGGTGCTGGACCTGTACTCACCGTACGGGGCCGAATACCCGCCTGGATGGCGAGCCGTACGGCAGATCCTGCAGGAACAGACGCTTCGGGTGGGCCTGCAACTGATCCCGGGACTCGCAACAGCGATCAAGCACGATGCTGCACTCCTCTGTCCCGACGGTGTGCACCCCAACGACGCCGGGCACGCGGCGCTTGCCGACAGCATCGAGCCGCACCTCAGCACCGCGCTGTCCCAGTAGAGGTTCGCGCCCGCTGGTCCGCGGCCTCGAACGCTGCGGCTGACGCTGACACGATGAGTTCGTGCAGATCGAAGAAGTGGACGAGCGGCACTACGGCACCGAAGGCGAGCGCGACACGTTCGTCGTGCACTTCTTCCATGCACCGAGCGGCGAGACGGTCGCGCCCAACTGGGACGCCACGAGTTGCTCGGTCAGCGTGATCCGCGTCACCGACGCGACGTACCGTGCCGCGTTTGCAGAGGCCCGACGGATTGCTGCTGGCGAGATGTCGCCGACACTGTTCTCGGTGTCTCTCGAGACCGCGGGGCCGAACGGCCCAGAAATCCTGCGACTGTTCGGGACCGACCTCAACATGGAGGGACTCGAGCTCGAGCCCGATTCACACGCGGCGAAACGGGAGATGTTCGCCGAGTTCTTCAGCCGCGACCGTACTGCGCGCGCGTGATCGGGGATCTGCAGCGCGACCACTGACGGACTGGAGGCCCGGTGCCAGCTGGCACCGTCCCTCCAGTCCGTCACGTGCCGCGCGCGATGAGCTGCTCATGGTGCAGCTGGAGTTGCCGTCCGCACCGCTGTGCAACGCGCTCACTGTGGGTGACGATCACGAACTTGGTTCCCGCTTGCTGCAGCCGATCGAAGAGGGCGAGCACGTCGTCTTCGGTCGTCTCGTCCAGTGCGCCGGTGGGCTCATCGGCGAGGACGACGGTAGGGCGCTTCGCGATGGCTCGAGCGATCGCGACGCGCTGCGCTTCTCCTCCTGACAGTCGTCGTGGGCGCTTGCCCGCGAGGTGGCTGATGCCGACCGCCTCGAGAGCCTCATGTGCTCGGGCGGCGGAGTCAGCGCGAGCAGGAACGCCGAGCCGGACGTTGTCGAGCACGCTGCGGTCGCCGAGGAGGCTGTGGTCCTGGGTGACGATGCCGACGTGTCGCAGTCGGTGCGCCGCCATCCTCCGTGCGGTGCGCTCGAGCACGTGCCCGTCGTGCTGGTAGGTCCCGCCGAAGTCGGTGTCGAGGCCGGCGAGGATCCGGAGCAGCGTGCTCTTGCCGGATCCGCTGCGCCCGGTGATCGAGACCGAGCGATCGTCTTCGCGAAGGTCGAAGTCGAGTCGGTCGAACAGCGCTCGGGTCGATCCGTCGGGCTCGGTGATGGTCTTCGAGACGTCGCGCAGCACGATCATCGTGGGGTACCTCTTCGGCGTTGGGTGGTCAGTTCGATGCGGACGGCTCGTCGACCGAGTACGCCGTCCACCACGCACCAGAGGAGCAGGGCGGTGCCGGCTCCGAGTCGTGCCATCGCACTGTCGTTGGGGAGCAGCGCGCTGGACGCGAGGAACAGCCCGAGCGCGGCGGTGTACTCGGTCAGGCGGCTTGCGCGGAACAGTCGGTTCGTGGCATCCGGGCTCCTCCCAAGGAGATGGTGCACGTGCGCCACTGGCGCTCGACGGTGGTGCAGGAGTCGGTTGAGGAACGCCGTGACGACGGCCACACCCACGGTGAGGACGACGAGCAGCGCGGTGACGAGCACCAGGTTGTCCTGGATGACCTGGCGGACGAGGGAGAGCTGCACGAGGTAGGTCGGAACTCCGAGCAACGTGTACGACCGGAAGCCGGTGTCGTCTCCGATCGCGTCGAGACGCGCGACGACGTCCCCGAAATCGAGGCTGTGACCGACGGCGAGATCGGCGTTGAGCACCTGGAACACCAGGCGCCCGAACAGCTCGGGATCCAGTCGGTCGAGTGCTGCTCGGTCGAGTCCGGCGAGTGTCGGCGGGTAGGGCACGATGACGGTGTCGTCGAGGTAGTGGGTGGCTTCACCGCGGAAGTACATGGCGCTGTTCGGTTCGAGGAAACCGACGACTTCGAGCTCCTGCTCCTGCAGGATGACCGCTCCGGTGAGTCGCTCTCCGAGCTCGTACACGCCGCGGTACTCGTTGCCGAGCAGCACCGGGATCCGGCCGGATCCCCAGTCAACAGCGCTCCACTCGATCGGCTTGCCGTCCTGCACGGAGAGCCCCGCGAACTCGTACGCGGTCTCGTTGAGCTGGATTGACTTGATGTCCTGGACGCTCCGTCCGGACTCGTCCTGGTACTTCCCGTTGAGCGTGTACTCGGTCCCGTAGCCGACGTCGAAGCGGTCGTCGCCGCGGAAGTCCTGGACGGTGACGGGCTGGTCGTACGAGGAGATGAAGTCGAATCCGGGCTCGTCATCGACGCGGCCGACGAACGAGGCGACGTCGTCGAGCGGGTGCTGGTCTCGCCGGATCGCTTCGAAAGCATCCGGGCCGAGATCGTCGACCACTGTGTAGAGGTCGACGTCGGCATCAGCGGACAGTCCTTGGGCCACGGCCTGCGATGTGGACTGAGTGAACGACGCCACGTTGTACCAGCAGAGTGTGAGCAGCACGACCAGGACGATCTTGGCGACGATGATCGTCCAGTTGGACCGGAGGTCGTTCAGCAGTTCCATCGTCGGGTTCCCTGCAAGAACGAAGCGACGGACACGGCAAGCACGACGATTCCGACCGAGACGACCACAGTGGTGACGTCGAGGTAGAGGAGGGTGGTCCGCCTGACCACGGCCGCGCCCGCGAGAGCGGTCGTACAGGCGGCGATGGTGATCACGCTGACTCTGGTGGCCGCGCTGCGGAGGGTGCTCAGCGGTCGGATCCCCGTGGTGAAGCGGACGGCGGCAGTGCGGAGTTCCCATCGCGCAGCCTGCAGGCCTGCGACCACGGTGATGAGCATGATGACGAGCGCGCCGAGCGTGACCAGGACCGGCGACACGGCGTCGACGTTCGTCCTGCGGTTCGTGCCGTCGTCGATGATCTCGACACTTCGGTCAGGGAACTCTGCGCTGTAGTGGCGGACACTGCTCGGGCCGTCCAGGAGGAGCCGCTGTGGTGACGCCGAGAACCGCGACGGATCGGCGACGATGACGTCATCGGACAGCAGGCTGTCGGCCCGCACACCGAGACGCCCCACCACCTCGTACGTCGTGCCATCGACGACGATGTCGTCACCGCGGCCGGCGACGTCGGCGCCGGCGAGGGCTTCGCCGGCGCGCCCGGTCATTGCGTGCCCGTCGTGCAGTGGGACGTCTGTCCACTGTCCGGACAGGATCGCAACGGCGCGGACACGATCCTCGAGTTCCACGAACACCTTGGTTCCCGGTTCGAACGCGCTCCGCGCCCGCTCGAGATCGTCGAGTGTCGCGGTCACCCACGCGCTCTGGCCCGTTCGGAGGTCATTGCCTTCCGCCGCGATCACACCTCGGCGAGCGTCGAACACCCCGATCAAGACCGTCAACAGCATGGCCAGCAGCAGCAGGCCCGCGATCGCCGTGATCTGTAGCTTCGTCACGTCTTCTCCTCACGCCACAGCGGGTGCGAGCAGTCGACTCGCACCCGCTGCGATGTGTCACCTGCCGTAGTAGGTCTTCGCGGTACCGACACCGTTGCCGGGCCGGTTCGGCCGGTACGGCTTCCACGCGGTCACTGCTTCCGTGCCGGACTTGCCCCACTTCCGGCCAGAGTCAGCGATGATGCTGCTGCCGTGCTCGAGCCGCGCACGCGTGTAGTGCTGCACGCCTGCCCAGGTCGTCCAACCATGCGAACGCTTGTGCGTCGTCCCGCTGCTGGTCTTCTTCTCCGCTGCACCGCGGTGGTTCACCGCGAACACCGACATTCCGGTTCCTGCGCCATCGACGGTCCCGGTGCTCTCCGACCATCCGCCGATGACTCCCTGACTCCCGGCGTCGTCCTGCGCATGCGCGGGGGTCGTGCCGAGGAACACCATCCCCCCGACGGCTGCTGCGGCGAAGCCGGCGGTGATGCGCCGAGCCTGTTGACCGATCTTGCTCATCGACTGCTCCTTCTCTTTATCGCGACATTCTGCCGTTAAGATGTCAGACGTAGAACGTTTTGTCTAGGAAGCTTGTCTTCAGTCGCAACCGTCCTGCGGACGAGTGATCGGGGATCAGGAGCGCGACCACGGACGGACTGGAGGCACGGTGCCAGCTGGCGCCGTGCCTCCAGTCCGGCCGTCACCCCGCTGACGCGGGGCGCCGGTACCGGCTGGTCATGGCGAGAAGCCGCGGATCCGCGTCGGTGTCACTCGGTGTGACGGCGCCGGCGACGCAGCGCCAGGGTCCCGGCGCCCGCCAGCAGGAGCAGTGTCGCGAGCAACGCCGGTCCGACAGGTGACTCCGCTCCGGTCGCGGCCAGCGTTCCCGTCGCCGTCGCCGGGGTCGTCGGTGTGCCGGCACCCTGGGTCGCCGGTGTCACGGTCGGGGTCGGCGCGGGCTCCGCAGTGGGCGTCGCGGTCGGTCCTGGCGTGGCTGCAGCGATCAGGGGGCTCTCGGTCATCGCCGTGCCGGTCAGGCAGTGCTTGAGCTCGGTCTCCTTCACCCAGTTCGACCCTGCGGCGACTGCACGGCAACCGGAGGCGAACGCGATCTCCCGCTCGTTGTAGAGCATGCGCACGAGCGGCGTGTAGGCCGCTCCGGTAGCCGGGTCGATGCCTGCTCGTGCCACGACGTCCCACTGCACGTTCGCCGCCATCGGCGTCACCTGGGAGCCTCGCCACGGGTTGGTGGCGTCGTCGTAGACGTCGGCGTCCGAGGTCGGAGCAGCGT
>Ga0308167_1003459_pt1 | contig 12601 bp, 12 predicted proteins | sample PhyCR1_2_FD_202138 | JGI IMG/M metagenome (GOLD analysis project Ga0308167, IMG submission 202138) | Phyllosphere microbial communities from UC Gill Tract Community Farm, Albany, California, United States - DLSLRC.R1 | ecosystem: Host-associated > Plants > Phyllosphere > Unclassified | place... | reverse complement strand
AGTCGTCTACGACGCTTGAGGATTAAATGGCTTTTCGTATCGCAAGTTCCCCTTATACCCATAACCGCCGCAGTACCGGCAATATCATGTTGCTGGTGGTGCTGGCGGCGGTACCGGGCTTTGCCGCGCAGTGTTATTTCTTTGGCTACGGCACTTTTTTGCAGGTTTTACTGGCAACGCTCACCGCCTGGCTGACCGAAGCCGCTGTTTTACGGCTGCGTAAAGCCCCGATTGGCAGCAACCTGGCGGATAACTCCGCGCTGCTGACCGCGGTGCTGATCGGCATCAGCCTGCCGCCGTTGGCCCCCTGGTGGCTGGTGGTGATCGGCACGGTGTTCGCCATCGTGATTGCCAAACAGCTGTATGGCGGGCTGGGACAGAACCCGTTTAACCCGGCGATGGTGGGATATGTGGTGCTGCTGATCTCCTTCCCGGTACAGATGACCAGCTGGCTGCCGCCCGACACGCTTCAGGCGATCAAACCCACGCTGCTGGATAGCCTGAGCATGGTCTTCCGCGGCCACACGCTGGCAGGCGAGACCATGCAGCAGTTGCAGATGGGCGTGGATGGCATCAGTCAGGCAACCCCACTGGATACCTTTAAAACCGGTCTGCGCGCCGGTCACAGCGCCGATCAGTTACTGGCGCAGCCGATCTACAGCGGTGTGCTGGCGGGTCTCGGCTGGCAGTGGGTCAATCTCGCTTATCTGGCGGGCGGTCTGTTTCTGCTGTGGAAAAAGGCTATTCGCTGGCATATTCCTGCCGCTATGCTGCTGTCGCTGGCGTTGTGCGCGACGCTGGGCTGGCTGTTCTCACCTGACTCACTGAACAGCCCGCTGATTCACCTGTTCTCTGGCGCGACCATGCTGGGTGCGTTTTTCATCGCTACCGATCCGGTGACCGCCTCCACCACTAACCGCGGCCGTCTGCTTTACGGCGCGCTGATTGGTCTGCTGGTCTGGCTGATCAGAAGTTTTGGCGGCTACCCGGATGGCGTCGCCTTTGCGGTGTTGCTGGCTAACATCTGCGTGCCGCTGATCGATTACTATACCCAGCCGCGCGTTTACGGCCATCTGAAGGATTAAGCGATGCTGCAGACGATTCGTAAAAATGGTGTGACGCTGGCAATTTTTGCCGCGATTACCACTGCAGCCACCGCCGTGGTGAATACCGTGACCAAACCCACGGTGGAGCATCAGACCCAGCTTCAGCAGAAAAACCTGCTGGATCAGGTGGTGCCCGCTACGCTTTATGACAATAATATCCAGCAGGATTGTTACGTTGTCACTGATCCAGCGTTGGGGAACAGTAATCCGCACCGCCTCTATCTGGCACGGAAGCAGGGTCAGCCGGTAGCGGCTGCGCTGGAAACGACCGCGCCGGATGGCTATTCGGGTGCCATTCAGATGCTGGTCGGTGCCGATTTTAGCGGTAAGGTACTGGGCGTTCGGGTGGTTGAACACCATGAAACGCCCGGCCTTGGCGATAAAATTGAGTTACGTATTTCAGACTGGATCAACAGTTTTAATGGCAAAGTGGTTCAGGGTCCGACAGATAAAGCCTTTGCGGTGAAAAAGGATGGCGGTGAGTTCGACCAGTTTACCGGTGCCACCATCACTCCGCGCGCGGTGGTCAATGCCACCAGACGTACTGCCCTGTTAATTGAAACCCTTCCGGAGAGACTCTCTTCGTTACCGGCATGTGGAGACGCAAATGAGTGAAGCTAAAAGCCTGCTGGTCGGCGGGCTGTGGAAAAATAACTCCGCGCTGGTTCAGCTACTGGGCCTCTGCCCGCTGCTGGCCGTGACCGCCACCGCCACCAACGCGCTGGGACTGGGACTGGCGACCACCCTGGTGCTGACCCTGACTAACAGTTTTATCTCCGCCTCACGCCGCTGGGTGCCGTCGGAAATCCGCATCCCGATTTACGTGATGATCATAGCCTCGGTGGTGAGCTGTGTGCAGATGCTGATCAATGCCTACGCCTACGGTCTGTATCAGTCACTGGGCATTTTCATCCCACTGATTGTCACCAACTGCATTGTGGTTGGCCGGGCCGAAGCGGTGGCCTCAAAAAGCAGTATCCCGCTGGCGGCGCTGGATGGTTTCGCTATCGGCATGGGCGCGACCTGCGCGATGGTGGTGCTGGGTTCGATTCGCGAAATCATCGGCAGCGGCACGTTGTTTAACGGTGCCGATCAGCTGCTGGGGCCGTGGGCGAAGTCATTACGCATCGAGGTGGTCCATTTTGACTCACCGATGCTGCTGGCAATGCTGCCGCCCGGTGCCTTTATCGGCCTTGGCATGATGCTGGCGGGTAAATATCTGATCGACCAGAAGATGAAGCTGCGGGCCGCACAGCGTGCAGAGGCCGCTGCAACTGCGGCGCCACAGGGCGCAACCGGGAAAGCGGTGTGAACCAGACTAAACGTAATGAGATTCTGCGTCGGCTGCAGCAGAATAATCCGCATCCGACCACCGAGCTTAACTTCAGCTCCCCGTTTGAGTTGCTGATTGCGGTACTGCTCTCAGCCCAGGCGACCGATGTCAGCGTCAATAAAGCCACCGCCCGGCTCTATCCGGTGGCAAATACCCCGGCGGCGATGCTGGCGCTGGGCGTTGAGGGCGTGAAGGAATACATTAAAACCATTGGGCTGTTTAACAGCAAAGCGGAGAATGTGATTAAGACCTGCCGCATTCTGCTGGAGCAGCACAATGGCGAGGTGCCGGAAGATCGTGCCGCACTGGAAGCCTTGCCCGGCGTTGGCCGTAAGACCGCTAACGTGGTACTGAATACCGCGTTTGGCTGGCCAACCATCGCAGTCGATACCCATATCTTTCGCGTCAGCAATCGCACCCGCTTTGCGCCGGGTAAAAATGTTGAAGAGGTGGAGCAGAAGCTGCTGAAGGTGGTACCGGCGGCCTACAAGGTCGACTGTCATCACTGGCTGATTCTGCATGGCCGTTACACCTGCGTGGCGCGCAAACCGCGCTGTGGTGCCTGTCTGATCGAAGACCTGTGTGAGTATCCCGACAAAGTGGATTAACGCTCCCCACTGACCCGCTACGGCGGGTCTTTTTATTGCTGGCTTCGCCGCCGTGCAGTGATTTTCCTCCTGATGCCCCGCCGTTGATACCTGCACAGTTTGTCGGGTTGTTACATTGATGTTGATGATGGAAAATCGCCATCCCTGACGATAAGAAAATGTTATGACACGGTGAGTAAAGTAATGAATAACAGCCCTTCCACCGGAAGGCACGCGGTACGCCTGTTTCTGTCCCGTCTCTGGCCACATCCGCTGGCCGTGAGTAAAAAGCATATCCTTTTTGCCAGCCTGGGTGCCGGTAGTGGATTGATTCTGACCAGTCTGCTCAGCCACTGGCTACTGGGCGAACTGAATTTGTGGTTTGTCGCACCGGTCGGCGCCTCGGCGGTGCTGCTGTTTGGCGTCCCGGCCAGTCCGCTGGCGCAGCCGTGGTCCGTGGTAGGCGGAAATACGCTGTCTGCACTGGCTGGCGTCACGGTGAGTCAGCTTATCCCCCATCCCGCTATTGCCGTAGGTGTTGCCGCCAGTCTGGCCATTCTGCTGATGTTTAAACTACGCTGCCTGCATCCACCGGGTGGCGCGGTAGCGTTGACCGCCATTTTAGGCGGACCGACGGTGCAGCAGATGGGTTATCACTTTGTACTGACGCCGGTGCTGCTCAACTCCGTGACGCTGGCCCTGCTGGCTATGCTATTTAATAACCTGGCCGGACGCCGCTATCCGCACCCGCTGGCCCCGGAAGAGGTGAAACCGGAGCCGGTGGCGATGCCGGTACCGCTGACGCGCGCAGATCTGCACCAGGCGCTGCAAGGCGGTGAACTGCTGGATATCGACGAAGATGATTTGCAGGCCCTGTTACAGCGCGCGGAACTGATCGCACAGCGCCGGCAGGCCGCCAGCGCCTGATGCCAGCCGCCTTGCGTCAGCGCTGAACATGATCCATGCCACAGATTTACTCGGCCAAAGCCAGGCGGCTTTTTTGTAACGTACTGATAACTCTCTCGCCCAGACCGGACGCCCTGTCACCCGATCACGATGAGCTGACCGCCTTCGATACGCACTGGATCTGGCAGAATGAACAGCAGCTGACGCAGCAGGCACCGCAGATCCGCGACGGCTTTCTGGAGCGGCCTGAAGGACCCGGCCTGGGGATTACGCTGGATATGAAGCGGGTCGACGCGGCACATGCGCTCTACAACGCGCTGCCGGATAAAAATCGCAATGATGCGATCGGGATGCAGTTTCTGATCGAAAACTGGGCGTTTGACGCCAGACGCCCGGCGCTGCTGCGCGATTAACCGGGCACTCTGTGACAGTGTCACAGAGTGCCGCGCATTAGCGTTGTGCCAGTGCGGCCTGCATCCAGGCAATCACCAGCGGTGAATCCTGTTGTTGCAGGGCCGCGCGCTCTGACTGGAACAGCGTTGCCACAAAGAAAGGATGATCCTGCAGTTCTACGCCGCGCACGTCACCGTCGGCATCCCATGCGGTAATGTCCAGCGTCTTACCGGCCAGCGCTGCCGTGAACTCAGGATTAACGCCGAAGTTACAGTGGTAGCCTTCATCGCTGCTGAGCGTAGCGTAGGCCTGCGCAATGCGTGAACCGGCTTCAAATCTCACCGCGCCCCGCTGCTCCACCAGCGAACAGCTGAGAGGCGCTATCACCATCCGCCCGGTCCGATCGGTCTCAGCATGTGCCGCATCTTGCCAGTCCAGCACGTTGCGGGCATATTCAATCACCGCGTACTGAAATCCGCCGCAGGAGCCGAGAAAGGGTTTGCCCTGTTCCCGCGCCAGCCGGATGGTGGCGAAAACGCCCGCATCATTATGGTAAGGACTGCCAGGTACCACCCAGATCGCCTCACGTTGTTGCAGGCGGCTCAGATCGCCCAGCTGTTCAGTGGCAATCCATTCAGCGTCAACGCGGATATTCAGATGGGCGGCGGCACGTTCAATCGCCAGCGGAATGGCCTGATGGGCTACGGCGTCAGCACGGTAGTCGCCAACCAGAGATAAACGTAAAGGGGAAGACATGGGACGATCCTTATGAGGGAAATTAAGAGGTTACAGGAATGTTAATTTCTTGTCTAGCGCCCTTGCTACGCCTCAACTTTACCGGAAAACGCGGCTCTGGCTCATCTCAACGACCTGATAGCCGCTGTTAAGGTGGTGCTGATTTCCGAAACGGCGAAGCACAGCGATCGACCGGGCGGTCTGCTCGCTACCTTACCGCTTGTCACCCTGCTGATCCGGGTAAAACCGGAAGGGCAAACGCAGGCGATCATTGTCGCCCACGTCGGGTACCTTTTCTTTTTGACAACGACGACTGACGTTATCAGCTATCCATTTTAATAACGATTTTGCCAAATGCACCCCGGGAGAGATGCTCAAAAGCTTCGACTGCCTCGCTAAAGCGGTAAACCTGTTCAATAACGGGTTTGATATGGTGTTTATTCAGGAATGGATTCATCCGATCAAACGAGGAACGGGGTGCCACTGCAATGCCTCTGATGGTTGTCTGGCGGAAAATTAACGGCATTAAATCAAGCTGCGCTGTCTGACCGGTAAGAAAACCTACCTGTGCAATCGTTCCGGCCACTTTGGTTGCCGTAATTGACTGGTTAATGCCGCTGCCACCGGCAACCTCCACCGTGACATCAGCACCCTTACCCCCGGTCAGCTCCAGAACTTTATTTTCCCATTGAGGCCATTTTTTATAATTAATCCCCTCATCCGCCCCCAGCGATTTAATCCGTTCGAGGTTGGCATCGTTACTGGATGTCGCAATCACCCGCGCGCCATAGGCATGCGCTATCTGAGCAGCAAACACGGATACACCGCCGGTTCCCTGTACCAGCACGGTTTGTCCGGGCTGCAAATTACCGATATCCATTAGCGAGTACCATGCCGTCAACGCCGCAATAGGAAGAGTGGAGGCTTCCTCATCTGTCATGCTGTCCGGGGCTTTGACCGCGCTATCTTCATGAAGAATCATGTACTCAGCCAGTCCGCCAGGTAACGGCATGCCTATACACCAGGCTGGCTCGTCGGCAGCCGGTTCGCCATCCAGCCAGCGGGAATAGAGATGTGAATTAACGCGATCGCCAATGCTGAAACGGGTTACCCCCTCACCGGTGGCAACCACGGTTCCTGACGCATCAGAGACCGGGATAAGGGGCTTTGGCACCAGATGTGGCTCATAAAAACCCTCCACGATGGCTTTGTCCCTGAAGTTCAGCGAAACCGCGCCAACTTTTACCAGAAGTTCACCCGGACCGGGTGTGGGGGTCTCAACCTCTTCCAGTTTTAAGTTTTCAAGACCAAAATCTTTTAATAACCATGCTTTCATTTCTGTCATTTCCTGGGTGCCTGTATCAGAGAAGGCATGATAAGCAAAGCGATCGCGGGTAAAAAGCCATCAAAAAGAGGTTCAGTGTTTCTGCAGGGGAAACAATCGAGCTGGGTTATACTCCCGGGTATCACAATTTTGGTCATACTATTTCAGCGGAGTTAAAAACGTGCGCCCGAACATGCTTGAGTTGATGGACATTTTTGTTCAGGTTGTAGAACTGCGCAGCTTCACCCGTGCCGCTGACGCTTTGCAGTTGCATCGCCCTGCGGTCAGCAAGTCGGTGAAGCAGCTGGAGGATACGCTGGGCGTTAAACTGCTGCATCGCACCACGCGCAGTCTGAGTGTGACGGCTGAAGGAGAGGAAATTTATCAGCGAGCCAAAGCGCTTCTGACCGATGTCAGTGAGATGATGGCCTCTTATTCGCCCGATCAGTTGCCGCACGGCGAGCTTCGCATTGATGCTCCGCTGGCCCTGACGCACAGTATTCTGATCCCCTTCCTGGCTAATTTTCAGGCTCTGTATCCGCAGATTGACATTGTCTTAACGGCTTCAGATCGTCTGACTGACCTGATTTCCGAAGGCGTCGATTGTGTTATACGTCTCGGTGAGCTTGCGGATTCAAATTTTATTTCGCGTCGTGTCGGTGATCTGCAGATGGTGACCTGTGCAGCCCCCTCCTATCTGAAAAAATATGGCACGCCTCAGACGCCGGATGATCTTGCTGATCATAAAGCCGTCTGTTTTTTTAGCGAGCATAGCCGTGACCTCCATGAATGGAGATTTGTTGTTAACGGTGAGGTTATTTCACGGCGACCGGCACACAGTATGCGGGTTAATAATTCAGATGTGTTGTTATCCTGCGGCCTGCAAGGCCTTGGTATACTTCATGCCATACGCGCGGCATTAGAAACTGACATTGAAGCGGGCAGGCTGACGGAACTGTTATCTGACTACGCAACGGTAACCAAACCGGTTTCCATCCTCTATCCTGACCGACGCTATCTTCCTCCTAAGGTCAGGGTTTTTATCGAATGGTTCGATGAATTATTTAAGCAGTATCACCAGCGTTAATGTTGCTCGACAGACAGGCTGCGACAATAACATCAGCGCGGTAATCACAGCGGGAGAACAACGTAAAGGAGAGCACCTGGGACGAGCCTTATGACGGGCGCGGGAAGGTGATTAAATGTTAATTTTTTGTCGAGTCTGCCCGGCGGCCTCTTCATCACGGTCGATTTTTGCCGGATAACCCGCGCACCTGATAACTGCCGCAGACAGAAGTTTTATGCTTCGATTGACCACTCGCACGCCACTTTTGCTGCTTAGATTTCCACCACGCAAACGGTTTCTTCTTTTTCTTCCTGAATTAAATCATCTGTTTGTGCGCAGGATCGTCATTTGCTCACTTTTAGCGCAAAGCGGGTGGATAAATGACGATTATTTCGTCGCTTCGCCTGATAAATAGCCGTTGAGTGACGCATAGTGCTGGATAGTTATTATTCAACAAACTATTAATCTGAATAATCGCTCATTAGCAGTTAATATCAATATTATCCAGACTGTGGCTCGCACCCACCCTATTTATACTGTTATAATCCTCGCTTACCATATTTAAATCCGATTAACAGTTTGTTATAAGTTTTTTAACCCAACAATATCAGGGTCATCCAGTGGTCAGAAAATTCTTGCCCTGTCGCGCTTAATCAGCCAAATTAGTCGCCGCTTTTCCCTTCTAATAACAATCTTGCGCATGGACAACTCACATGACGCGGACTTAATTCCTGTCCCGAAACAGGGTGTGATAAAACTGAGGTACATGTGTCAACTGCAAACAAACACACTGATGAGACAGTCAGTCTCAATGCGTTTAAACAGCCAAAGGCGTTCTACTTAATCTTCTCGATTGAGCTGTGGGAGCGGTTTGGTTTTTACGGTCTTCAGGCCATCATGGCGGTTTACCTGGTGAAACAGCTGGGGATGTCTGAATCTGATTCCATCACGCTGTTCTCTTCGTTCAGCGCACTGGTCTACGGGCTGGTGGCGATTGGCGGCTGGCTCGGCGATAAAGTGCTGGGCACCAAACGCGTGATTGTGCTGGGTGTACTGGTGCTGGCGCTGGGTTATGCGCTGGTGGCGTTCTCCGGTCACAACGTCAGCATTGTCTATATCGGTATGGCGACTATCGCCGTCGGTAGCGGGCTGTTCAAAGCGAACCCCTCTTCGCTGCTCTCCACCTGCTACGACAAAGATGATCCGCGTATCGACGGTGCTTTCACCATGTTTTATATGTCGATCAATATCGGCTCGCTGTTTTCGATGATGCTGACCCCGTGGTTAGCGGAGAAGTATGGCTATAACGTGGCGTTCTCGCTGTCGGTGATTGGTCTGGTGATCACCCTGTTCAACTTCCTGTTCTGCAAGCGCATGGTGAAAGATTACGGTTCTAAACCGGACTTCGCTCCCCTGCAAATCGGTAAGCTGCTGATGACGCTGGTTGGCGTCGTGCTGCTGGTGGCGCTGGCTAACTGGATGCTGCATCACCAGTCTATCGCCCGCCTGGTGCTGGCGGTGATTGCGCTGGGTATCGTGCTGGTGTTTGCCAAAGAGGCCTTTGCCCTGCAGGGTGCCGCGCGTCGTAAGATGATTGTTGCCTTCCTGCTGATGGTAGAAGCGATCCTGTTCTTTGTGCTCTATATGCAGATGCCTACCTCGCTGAACTTCTTTGCTATCCGCAACGTTGAACACAGCATTCTCGGCATCACTTTTGCACCGGAACAGTTCCAGGCACTGAACCCGTTCTGGATCATGCTGGCCAGTCCGCTGCTGGCAGCGCTCTACAACAAGCTGGGCGATAAGCTGCCGATGCCGCATAAGTTTGCTTTCGGCATGGTGCTCTGCTCAGGTGCGTTTCTGGTGCTGCCGGTGGGCGCGAAGTTTGCCAGCGATGCCGGTATTGTTTCGGTTAACTGGCTGATCCTGAGCTATGCGCTGCAGAGTATCGGTGAACTGATGATCTCCGGTCTCGGCCTGGCGATGGTGGCACAACTGGTGCCGCAGCGTCTGATGGGCTTTATCATGGGCTCCTGGTTCCTGACGACCGCCGGCGCGGCGGTGATTGCCGGTAAAGTGGCGAATCTGATGGCGGTGCCGGAAAACGTGACCGACCCGCTGATTTCGCTGGCAACCTACAGCCGCGTGTTCCAGCAGATTGGTATCGTTACCGCGGTGATTGCTCTGCTGATGCTGGTCACTGCGCCGTTGCTTAACCGCATGACCCAGGATACTGACGCAGAAATGAAAAAAGCTGAGGCGTAATTCTCTGACGCTTCTCCAGCCGGGCTCTGCCCGGCTTTTTTTTGCTGCGGCGGTTCTGGTCGCAGATCCTGATCCTCATCACTGGTAATTCTTCGCTGAGCCTTTACTATGCTGTGATCCCATCGCATCAAGGAGGCCTGGTCATGAAACTGTTTTGCAAAGCGGGTGCCTGCTCTCTCTCACCCCATATTGTCATGCGCGAATGCGGGCTCGACTTCACTCAGGTGAATGTTGATCTGGCAAAAAAAACCACGGAACGGGGCGACGATTTTCGGCAAATCAATCCCAAAGGACAGGTACCGGCGCTGCAGCTCAGCGATGGCACGGTACTGACTGAAGGCGTAGCCATTGTACAGTATCTGGCGGATCTCAAGCCCGATCGCCATCTGCTGGCACCCACCGGCAGCCTGACGCGCTATCACACCATTGAATGGCTGAGCTATACCAGCAGCGAGCTGCACAAAGGCTTTACGCCGCTGTTTCGTCCGGATACCACGGACGATGAGAAAACGCGGGCACGGACGCAGCTGGAGGCGAAATTTCGCTATGTCGATGAGAGCCTGCGCGACAGGCAGTGGCTGATGGGGCTGCGCTTCAGCGTGGCCGATGCTTATCTCTATGTGGTAACGCGCTGGGCGAAGGCGCTGAAGCTCGATTTATCGGGATGTGAAGCACTGGAGAGCTGGTTCAGTCGGGTGGCGGCGCGTCCGGCGGTGCAGGCGGCGTTAAAAGCGGAAGGATTACAGTAAGGGAACCGCTAAATAAACAGGGCCGCTGAGACGGCCCTGTTCCATTTTACAGTTTTTCCGCCGCGAAGTGCTGCGTTGGTGCGGCAATCGCGTCCTGAGCCGCCACCAGCTGTAACTCATATTCGCCCATCTGATGGGTTTTCAGCATCACTTCATACACTGCCGCCGTCACGTGCTCCAGCGCATCCTGTAAGCTTTTGCCGTGCAGCAGATTGACCAGCAACAAGCCGCTGGTCAGATCGCCCACGCCGACTGGCTGACGTACGCCAAAATCGACCAGCGGACGACTGATGTGCCAGGCATCTTCAGCGGTCACCAGCAGCATTTCAAAGCGATCGCTGCGGCGGCCTGCGCGTGCCAGATGTTTGACCAGTACCACTTTGGGTCCCAGAGCGATCAGCGCACGTGCTGCATCCACCGCGGCATCGACATCGGTAATGCTGCGCTCGCTCAGCATCTCCAGCTCCAGCAGATTCGGCGCGATGATATCGCTGGCGGGCATCGCCATTTTACAGTGAAACTCCGCCACGCCCGGTGCCACGATACAGCCCTTTTCCGGATGACCCATCACCGGATCGCAGAAATACCAGGCGTCGGGATTGGCCGCTTTCACCTGGCGGACAATCTCTAATATCTGTTCGCCCTGCTCCGCCGATCCCAGATAGCCGCTCAGCACCGCATCACAGGTTTTCAGGCGGTCAATGTCAGCAATGCCTTTCACGATATCGGTTAAGTGGGTGGCAGGCATCACCGTGCCGGTCCAGTGGCCATATTGGGTATGATTAGAAAACTGTACGGTATTCAGCGGCCAGACATTCGCGCCCATGCGGCGCATTGGAAACTCAGCCGCCGCGTTACCGGCATGACCAAAAACAACGTGCGACTGAATCGCTAAAATATTTTTCACTTGTTTGCCCCGTCCTGCCATAAAAAAGGGCCGGAAACCGGCCCTGAAATCTTACTGCCAGTTAATCAGGCAATAATGTTTCTTGCCGCGACGCAGTAGCGTGTAGCGATTAAACAGCTTATCGCTATCGCTGAAGCGGTACTCGGCGTCCGACTGCTTCTCACCGTTCAGTGAGACCGCATTTGATCCAATCATGGTACGTGCCTGGCCGCGTGACGGCACCAGCTCTGCTTTCACCAGCGCCTGCTGCAGATCGTCCTCTGCACTCAGCACGATGGTTGGCATACCATCCTGCGCCAGCTGGTCGAAATCCGCTTCGGTCATCTCGCTGATCGCGCCGGAGAACAGGCTGTCGGTGATGCGTTTCGCCGCCGCCAGTCCCGCTTCACCGTGTACCAGTCGCGTCACCTGCTCAGCCAGCACATACTGCGCCCGTGGGGCGGTGCCGCTGTTTTTGTCTTCTTCTTCCAGCGCATTGATCTCTTCAATGCTCATGAAGGTGAAGAACTTCAGGAAGCGGTAGACATCGGCATCCGCGGTGTTAATCCAGAACTGATAGAACTTGTAAGGACTGGTTTTCTTCGCATCCAGCCACACCGCGCCGCCTTCGGTTTTACCGAATTTGGTGCCGTCAGACTTGGTGATCAGCGGAACCGTCAGGCCAAACACCTGGTTCTGATGCAGACGACGGGTCAGATCGATACCGGAGGTGATATTGCCCCACTGATCCGAGCCGCCGATCTGCAGCGAGACGCCGTGGCGCTCGTTCAGACAGGCGAAATCGTAGCCCTGCAGCAGATTGTAGGAGAACTCGGTGAAGGAGATGCCCTGGTCGTCACGGTTCAGACGTTGCTTCACCGCTTCTTTATTGATCATCTGGTTCACGGAGAAGTGTTTGCCAATATCCCGCAGGAAGGTCAGCACGTTCATGCTGCCAAACCAGTCATAGTTATTGGCGGCGATAGCGCTGTTGCTGCCGCAATCGAAATCAAGGAATGGCGCCACCTGCTGACGGATCTTTTCGACCCATTCATTGACGGTTTCGCTGGTATTAAGTTTACGCTCTGCTGCTTTAAAGCTGGGGTCGCCAATCAGGCCGGTCGCCCCGCCAACCAGCGCCACCGGCTTGTGTCCGGCATCCTGAAAACGCTTCAGGCAGAGCAGCGGTACCAGATGGCCCAAATGCAAGCTGTCAGCAGTGGGGTCAAAGCCGCAATAGAGCGAAATTGG
>Ga0308167_1003455_pt1 | contig 12617 bp, 11 predicted proteins | sample PhyCR1_2_FD_202138 | JGI IMG/M metagenome (GOLD analysis project Ga0308167, IMG submission 202138) | Phyllosphere microbial communities from UC Gill Tract Community Farm, Albany, California, United States - DLSLRC.R1 | ecosystem: Host-associated > Plants > Phyllosphere > Unclassified | place... | reverse complement strand
AGCAACAGCCTGCGCAGAAAGTAAGTTGCCAACGGTCCACTCCTTAGCGTTTGCTGGCCGGCAGCCGGGCAGCTTTGTTCACGTCATACCACCAGTTTTCCAGCCCGAGGCTGTAAGCCGGTTTGCGGGCCGGATGGGAAAACTTATCCCAGTACGCCAGCCGTTGCTCTGCGTTGTACCACATCGGAATCATATAGGCATTCCACAGCAGAATACGATCCAGCGTTTGTGCCAGCGGCCGAAGGGCAGGGAGGTCGCCCTGATGCGCCACGATCTGTTTCACGAAATGATCGACGATGGGATCTTTAACCCGTGCAGTATTCCAGGATGAAGCGATATAGTCCGACTGCCAGTAAACCTGCAGGCTGGAGGAGGGGATCGGCATCGCGCCATAAACGGTGGCGATCATCTCATAGTCGCCTTCGCGCAGCCGCCGCAGATACTGCGAACTGTCCACCTGACGCAGATTGAGAGTGATACCGAGCCGTGACAGATTGTGCTGCAGCGGTAGCGCCCATTCGGTATTGGTCCCGCTGCGCAACAGCAGTTCAACGTTAAATGGCTGACCGGTTTTCGCGTTCACCAGCCGGCGATCTTTAATTTGCCAGCCCGCCTGTTTCAGCAAGGCAAATGCCTGTAACAGACTGGCGCGATCGTACCCGCTGCCGTCAGTAACGGGCGGATGATAAGGCTGCGTGAACAGTTCAGGCGGCAACTGCGCGCGCCAGGGTGCCAGTAATGCCTGCTGCTGAGCGTCGGGTAAACCGCTGACCGCAAAATCGGTATTCTGGAAATAGCTGCTGGCACGCTGATAAGCGCCATAAAACAGCGCCTTGTTCATCCACTCAAAATCAAACGCCAGCGTCAGCGCCTGACGCACCCGGCGATCGTGGAACAGCGGTATTTCATTGTTAAACGCCAGCCAGCGGGTATCAATAGCGGCTTCGTTTGGCTGTGTCTCTTTCACAATACTGTGATCGTCGAAATGGCGGCCGCGATACTGCGTGGCCCATTTTTTGGCTGAAGTCTCTTCCCGCAAATCAAATGCGCCCGCTTTAAAGGCTTCAAACGCCACATTGTCATCCAGATAGTAGTCGTAGCGGATGCGATCGAAATTAAAGCGCCCGCGGTTTACCGGCAGATCGGCGGCCCAGTAATCTTTTACCCGGCTGTATTCAATAAACTGGCCCAGCTTCCACTGGCTGATGCGATAGGGGCCGCTCGACAGCGGCGGTGAACTCAGCGGCTGGTTAAACTTTTTGTCGCGCCAGAATTTTTCCGCCAGCACCGGCAGCGTAAGTAATCCCAGCATCCGATCTTTGTCTGGCTGCTGCCCGGCATCAATCCGTACCGTCAGGCGATCCAGCGCCTTAACCGTGACGCCGCGATAGGCAACGCGAAACTGCGGCACCCCTTCGGTCATAAATTTGGTAAAGGAAAACACCACGTCCTGAGCGGTGATGGGCGTGCCATCCTGAAAGCGGGCATGAGGGTTCAGGCGGATTTCGATCCACGTAAAGTCGCTGGCGTAGCGGGCGGAGAGGGCAATCAGCGGGTAATAGCTACCGGGTTCATCATCCGACGCGGTATAAAGACCGTCATATAAAGTGTCCGTATTGACGCCGGGATTGCCGCGCGAGGCGTAGCGGTTGAAGTTGTCGTAAGTGCCGACCACTGCCATGGTGATGCTGCCACCTTTAGGAGCATTGGGATTGGCGTAGTCATAATGGCTGAAGTCGGGCGGGTATTTTGCTTCGCCAGCCTGCGTGAAGGCGAAACTTTCTTTGATGCTGGCAGCCAGCAACGGGCTGCTGAGCAGACCACACAGCAATAATAATCCAGCACGAAGCAGCACCACGGTTACGCTCTCCTGTGATTTTCCAATTCAGGCATTATGACGCTGGAAATAGTCTATCAGCGTTTCAGGCCGCAGCGGGCGACTAAAAATGTAACCCTGAAGATGGGTGACACCGCGATTGATCAGCCAGGCGGCCTGTTCGCCGGTCTCAACGCCCTCCGCCACGCTTTTCAGATTGAGCTTTTTCGCCAGCTGTAACACCGTATCCAGCACCGGAGAGGTCAGAGTATCGGTGCCGATACTCTGAACGAAACCGCGATCGATTTTCAGGTAATCGAAGGCGTATTTTTCCAGATAGATCAGCGCGCTGTGTCCGGTGCCGAAGTCATCAATCGCAATATTGATCTTTTGCTGATGCAGCCAGTCAAACAGTTCGCCGACATTTTCATCACGCACCATGGCTCGCTCAGTGATTTCAAATACGTAGTTAAAATGCGCAGCGGGCATGGTGTCGAGCCAGCGCAGCACATCCTGGCGGAAACAGCTGTCAGCCAGGTGCAGCGGGGAGATATTCAGACTGAGGCTGGCGTGACGGGGAAGGGTATGACAAAGCAGATGGGCATCACGGGCGACCAATTGGAACAGATGCCGGGTCAGCGGAATAATCAAATTCTGCGCCTCGGCGTAACCGATAAACACATCCGGTGGGATTGGACCTTCGACAGGATGCGTCCAGCGCAGTAGCGCTTCCATACCGTAGGGCTGACCGTCATGAGAGGTCACCAGCGGCTGATATTCGATATGAAACTCGCCGCGCTTCATGCCCTGAATCAGATCTTTTCCTGGCCGCTGACAGACCGACAGCAGCAGCCAGCAACCGCCGGTGACCAGCACAGAGAGCAGCAGGCTGCTTAGCAGAATATTTTGATAATCGCTGAGCGCCAGCGTGGTGCCATATAACACAAATTGCAGCGGGTAACCCGGCAGGGACTGCTGCAATAGCGGTGGGGGCAACTGAGTGTTATCGATCACGCCTGACTGCCAGCTGGTTAACGCGCTGCGCTGCGCCACCAGTGCCATGCCTGCGATCTCCGGCCGCCATGACGGCAGCAGCTGATAAGGCGCAAGGGTAATATTGAGGGTGGCAAAGACACCAGACTGCGCGCTGCCAGGGTTCCTGATCCACAATGCCAGCGCCGGTTTATTCGGTTGCAACGGAGTACCACCCATCAGTTGCAGATCAATATCGCGCGTTGTATCACTCATTGGCGCTATTACGTTGAGCGGCAGGTTAAAGCTGCCGGTGGCCGACGAGCAAAAGGCGTTGCCGTCATTAACCAGCAGAATCGCGCGAAGATTTCCGGCAAAGGCGGCGCGTGAGGTCAGTTCGCGATTGATGGTCTGGCAGGGGATCTGGGTAAAGGGAAGCAGAGGACTGAGCGTGTTGTTGATCAGCGAGGAGAGCGTTTGCTGCAGTGCCGTTCGGCTATTTTCTAATAACTGCTGATGTTGTTGCTCGCGCTTGTGCCAGAGATGGTTAAGCGACAGTGCGGTAAATAATAAAAAGAACAGGCAGCCGACCATCGCGCTGCTCCATGCGATTCGACGAGGATAGGTTGCATGGCGCATCAGCGCCCCCGACAGTGGCATGAGGTGCTTCCCCTGATAAAATTATTATTATGTTATTGCGCACGACTGCTTCGGTGGAAGCGCCTGAGAATATAACGGGAGGGCGGGGAATGTCTCGTTATTCTTCTGAAAGACAATGGCTTTTATGCCATCAGTCTGAGGCGGGTAAGGGCAACAGACGAAAAAAAACGCTGCGTAAGCAGCGTTTCATATTCTCTGGCTGAGAAGGAGATCAAAGGTGGTAATCAGGTCGGGTTACGACTTAATACGCGTCGCCCTTCACGATAACGCTTTTTCCAGTAATTATCGTTCAGACTTGAAATCATCACACCACTGCTGGTGGAAGCATGAACGAAGTTATCATTACCGAGATAGATGCCAACATGACGGCCAGTGGAACCGGCACGGAACAGCACCAGATCGCCAGGACGCAGTTTAGTGCGTGAAATCTCTTTACCGGTGCCCTGCTGCTCAGAGGTTGAACGTGGCAGTTCTAAGCCAAATTGATCGCGGAAGGTGCGTTGTACAAAGGCGGAACAATCGATACCGCGTTTGGTATCGCCACCCAGGCGATAGCGCACGCCTTTCCAGACAGCGTATTGATCCATGATGCGCGACTTAACGTCGACGTTACGCACCATTTCTTCAAACTCATCCTGAGACGCCTGAAGTAAAAAACCATTGTGGTTGTTAACTTCATGATTCTCGTTATTCGCGTTTTGACCGTTATGGGTACTACTACAAGCTGAGAGGAGAGTTGCCAGTGCCACAGCAGGCACGATTCGCCAGATATATCTCAGTATTGGTTGAGACTTGACCATTATTCGGGTTTTCCTTCGATGTCCTTACGACAAGATTGTCGCCAGCCAGATGACAAAACAGGGAGATTAATAAGCGAAACAGACTAAGACAATTCCTTAATTACTAAAATGTGTTAATGGACACATTTTTACTGTAAAAAAAAGCGAATTTGCTGCTGCTGTTACCCCACAGCGACTGAGGTTAACCGATTACAGACGCCGTGGCGAGTGCTTTCCGTTAAATTCTTATAGGTTTTTCTGATGTGAAATCAAACCTTAACACACTGACTACTTTAGCAACAATTGTGGGGAAATGATGGTGAGAGCAGGGGGTGAAAAGGGCGCTAATTCCGCCTATAGGCTGCTGTTTGGGAATTTTCTTTATGGACAATCAGAAGTGGCGGTTATTTAACCAATCAAGCTGGTCATAACCTTTTCTTTTAATGGATTTAATTAGCATGCTAATAATGTACTGGGTTTTTTTATAAGCGCGGGCGGTTAAGAATAACGCCATTATTACGCCCGCGCTTATCATTCAGCTTAGCGGCTTATATTTGCCCGGTAATTTGCGATAAAACCAATTTACCAGCGCATCACTGGCCGGGGTTAATAACCACCAGCTTAATCCGACTAATACTACCGACAGTGAACCCACGGCAATATCGGTGAACCAGTGCGCGCCAGCCATAACGCGAGGCAGCGAGAAAATAACCACAATCGCCGCCGCAATTAAAAAACGACCGAAGCCAAAATAACGCCAGATAAAGCAGGCGAAGATCATCAGCATCATGCCGTGGTCGCCAGGGAAACTGTCTTTCGATGCATCCTTAGCCGGAATACCGGTCAGCTCACTGACCCGATGTACGTTTTCGAAGAACAGCGTCGGGCTGGAGTGTTTCACCGGCAGCAGGTGACCGAGCTGGTTAAGGACCACCGCGGTTAATAGCATGGTGATGCCGATAGCCAGCATACGACGCCGCGTCTGCGGGGTTTCACCGCGCCAGATCGACAGATAGAGCAGGCCCATCGCCAGCAGCGAGACGGCATCAAAGCCACGATAGTTGGTGATCGCCACCAGCAGCGCAAAGCCGGAGTGAATGATCATCTGACTATTAAAGCCAAAGAAAATCGCTTTATCGATACCGAACCAGAAACCATGTTCAGGCGGCAGATACCACGACAGGAATAGCACCACACCCAATGCATTAAGCAGCAGGATGGTAATAAGGCGAGTTACGCGCATAGTTAAACTCATGATTAAAAAAATAACCGCCGACAATACCCTTGTCAGCGTAAACGGCACTTCAACAACGCCGATTGTAGTCTATTCCAGTCAGCCTGCTGCGAATCAATGATCTCAATACGGCTGTTGGCGGGCGGCAGCGATCGCGTTTCAATCTGCAGATCCGCGCCCTGACGATTAATATTCAGCGATCCCTCTTCGATGCGCATGACGCCTTTTATCCGGTCGCCCGGTGCCAGCCGTACCCATTCCAGCAACGCCGCCCGATCAAACCGCGTCTCAGGGTCAAACAGCCAGCCACAGGCGCTATAGTCATGCCCCTGGTTCAGCGCCCTACGCCAGCGCACCTGACCTTCCAGCCGCAGTGCCGCGACGCCGCTGACCGGTACAGACACAGGATGATGATGTTGCGGTACCGGCAGCTCGCGTGGCTGACCCCGCGGCGTATCCAGCAGCGCCAGCGGGATCTGACCAAATTCGGTGGCGATAAAGGGCCGCTGATCCCGCGCATCCTGCTGCCAGCGGGCTAAGCGCTGATAATCTTCCGGTTGCCAGCGATCCTGCTTGTTACCGATGATCACGTCAGCTGCGGCCAGCTGATCGCGGAAATTTTCATTGGCGACCACGCGTGGATCGGCCAGCTGGCGGGCATCCAGCAACGTCAGGGTCGCGTTGAGCTGCAGCCAGTCGTGATAAGCCGGGGAATTCAACATCTGCAGTAATTGACGCGGATGACCTAAACCGGTCGGTTCGATCAGCAGTCGATCCGGCTTATTCTTTAATAGCATATTCAGCCCGACCTGCATCGGCAGGCCGTTGACGCAGCACATGCAGCCGCCGGGGATCTCTTTTACCGTTGCGCCGCGGTTCGCCAGCAGCGCACCGTCGACACCAATCTCACCAAATTCATTGACCAGCACCGCCCATTGTTCATCGGCAGGCTTTGTGGCCAGCAGATGGCATAACAGCGTGGTTTTGCCGCTGCCTAAAAATCCGGTGATCAGATTGACCCGTGTCATCGGTCCGTCTCCTCAGCATTGTCGGGATAAAGTGTTATATTATAACAATCAGTAACCCGACAACGTTCAGGCTGTGCGATCAGTCGGCGCGGCCCATATAACGGCGCTCAGCAACATGAATGCGGATGCGGTCGCCATTGCTGAGATATTCCGGCACCTGAACCACCAGACCGGTGCTCATGCCTGCCGGTTTAGTGCGGGCACTGGCTGAGGCACCTTTAATGCCGGGCGAAGTATCGACAATTTCCATGTCGACGGTTTGTGGCAGTTCCAGCGCCAGCACCTGGCCTTCCATCGTTAGCACCTGAATGCCCGGAATCCCGCCTTCAGGAATAAACAGCAGCTCTTCTTCGATCTGCTCTTTTTTGAAGCTGTAAGGGGTGTAATCTTCGTCATCCATGAACACATACTCATCACCGTCTATATAAGAGAAGGTGACGCTGCGGCGGCTGAGCGAAATCGCATCAATAATCTCGTCGCCTTTAAAGCGCTCTTCTACTTTCATTCCGGTGCGCACATCGGTGAAGCGCATCTTATACAGGGTGGCTGCGCCACGCGCACTTGGGCTCTGGACATCAATATCTTTAACCAGCAGCAGTTTTCCGTTATGGGTAACGGCCATTCCTTTTTTGATTTCATTCGCTTTTGGCATTGCTGTTCTCGCTATCTCTGAAAGTGAAGTGCGCGCCACGTTACTCGCGCCGGTGAAAACTGGCAATATGGCGACAGTGAAATTTTACCTCAGGCAGCGGCAGACGTGGCAATTACCCCATCAGACTGCTATTGTCGCCGCGACTTTCTCTGCCTCTGCCGGAGCACAGTATGCAATGTCGTAGCCACTGCGGTGCCTGTTGTACGGCGCCCTCCATCTCTTCGCCGATCCCCGGCATGCCCAACGGCAAACCCGCTAACACGCCCTGCGTGCAGCTTGACGAGGCGTTACGCTGCAAGCTGTTTGGATCTGACTTACGTCCCGCCGTGTGTGCCGGCCTGCAGCCCGCACACAGTATGTGTGGCGATTCACGTCAGCAGGCGATGATCTATCTGTTGCAGCTGGAAGCGGACACCGCGCCCTGATTCGCTGACGTTGCTGAACCTTTAGCTGAGTTTACGCCAGGCTTACAGCAACCGTGTCAGCAGACAGGCAGCAAAATTTTAAAACGTCGATGAAATGTGCGTAACATCAAAAATCTGCTACGCCGATTGCGCATTTTCTTGCCTGCTGAAAGGTGCTGTACCACAATCCTTGAAACGTTTCAGCGGTGACCACGCCACTTGTTTTAAGCAGGATGGCGTAATAATTTCCCCATTGGCTGAAACGATTCAATCTCAGCAAGCGAGGAGAATTATGTTCCAGCTCGAATTGCAGGCCATCCATACCGGAGCCAGCGCCCAGAATAAAGAAGAGGCCATTCGTCAGGTTGCAGCAGCGTTGACCGCTGCTGGTAATGTGACGGAAGGCTACGTCAACGGTATGCTGGCGCGTGAGCAGCAAACCTCAACCTTTCTGGGTAACGGCATCGCGATTCCGCACGGCACCACCGATACCCGCGATCTGGTGCTGAAAACCGGCGTCCAGGTGTTCCAGTTTCCGCAGGGCATCAGCTGGGGCGACGACCAGACCGCCTATGTGGCCATTGGCATTGCCGCCAAATCGGACGAGCATCTGGCGCTGCTGCGTCAGCTGACCCACGTTCTGAGCGATGACAGCATCGCTGAACAGCTGAAAACCGCCTCTGCTGAAGATCTGCGTGCCTTGCTGATGGGCGAAAAACAAGCCGCCGAATTCAGCTTCGACACCTCATTAATTACCCTGAACGTAGCCGCCAGTGATCTGATCACTTTACAGGCAATGAATGCCGGTCGACTGCAGTCGGCGGGCGTGGTCGATGCCAGCTACGTCGCTGACGTGGTTTCCAATCCGCCGCTGAGTCTCGGTCAGGGGATCTGGCTGAGCGACAGCAGCCTTGGCAACCTGCGTAGTGGCGTAGCCGTTAGCCGCGCCGCGCATCCCTTTGACCATCAGGGCGAATCTGCGGCGCTGTTAATCAGCGTAGCGGCGGTGGATGAACGTCCACTGGAAGTGCTGGGTTACCTCAGCGCGCTGTTACAGCAGGGCAAAGCAGACCGCCTGCTGAAAGCCGATGCCGCAGGTGTCTATGCGCTGCTCACCAGTGAAGTGGACGAGCAGGCTGAAGTCCTGAGCGCAGAATTTACTATCCGCAACGAGCACGGTTTACATGCCCGTCCGGGTACCGCGCTGGTCAGCGTCATCAAGCAGTTCAACAGCGACATTACTGTCACCAATCTTGACGGCAGTGGCAAACCCGCCAACGGCCGCAGCCTGATGAAAGTGGTCGCGCTCGGCGTGAAGAAAGGCCATCGCCTGCGCTTTACGGCCAGCGGTGAAGACGCACAACAGGCGCTGAAGGCGATTGAAGAAGCGATCACCAGCGGACTGGGCGAGGGGGCAGCATGAGCAGACGCGTCGCAACCATCACGCTGAACCCGGCCTATGACCTGGTGGGTTATACCCCTGAAATTGAACGTGGCGAAGTTAACCTGGTAAAAACCACCGGGCTGCACGCAGCAGGTAAAGGCATTAACGTTGCTAAGGTGCTGAAAGATCTCGGCATCGATGTCACCGTTGGCGGTTTCCTGGGAAAAGAGAATCAGGACGGCTTTCAGCAGCTATTCAGCGAACTGGGCATTGCTAACCGTTTTCAGGTCGTGCCTGGCCGCACCCGTATTAACGTCAAACTGACCGAGCAGACTGGCGATGTCACCGATCTGAACTTCTCCGGATTTCAGGTCACCGGGCAGGACTGGGACCGCTTCACCAGCGACTCTCTGACCTGGCTGGGCCAGTTCGATATGGTCTGCGTCAGCGGCAGCCTGCCGGAAGGGGTCGATCCTGATGCCTTTACCCGCTGGATGACCGAGCTGCGTACCCATTGCCCATGCATTATTTTCGACAGCAGCCGTGATGCGCTGGTCGCTGGTCTGAAAGCCGCACCCTGGCTGGTTAAACCTAACCGCCGTGAACTGGAAATCTGGGCCGGTCGCAAACTGCCGGACCTGCAGGATGTGATTGGCGCTGCCCATGAACTGCGTGAGCAGGGCATCGCCCATGTGGTGATCTCGCTGGGCGCAGAAGGCGCGCTGTGGGTCAATGCATCGGGTGAATGGCTTGCTAAACCGCCGGTGTGCGAAGTGGTCAGCACCGTCGGCGCGGGCGATTCAATGGTGGGCGGCCTGATTTATGGGCTGTTAATGCGCGAATCCAGTGAACATACGCTGCGTCTTGCGACGGCAGTGGCGGCGATGGCCGTCAGCCAGAGTAACGTTGGCGTTTCCGATCGTACCCAGTTGGCCGCAATGATGGCGCGCGTCGACTTACAACCCGTTAACTGACAGCAGGAGAGCGATAATGAAAACGCTGCTGATAAAAGATCCTTCATTGGGACTGGCTTCCGCTTACATGGCGCAACAACGTCTGACCGCCGCGGGCCTGACGCTCACTGATAATCCCGCCGAGGCCGAACAGGTCATCGTGCTGGGCAAAAACGTGCCGGATGACGCGACACTGAACGGTAAACCGCTGTGGCAGGGTGATGTTCAGCTGGCGATCCGCGAGCCAGAAACCTTCCTCAACCGCGCCAGAGCCGAAGCGAAACCCTGGCAGGCAGCGGTAGCTGTTGCCGCGCCAGCAGGCGCGCCCGCGGCGGCCCAGGCCGGTGCGCAGAAACGCGTGGTTGCGATCACCGCCTGCCCGACCGGTGTTGCTCACACCTTTATGGCCGCAGAGGCGATTCAGGCTGAAGCGACCCGTCGCGGCTGGTGGGTCAAAGTAGAAACCCGTGGCTCAGTCGGTGCCGGTAATGCCATTACGCCGGAAGAGGTGGCGGCGGCCGATCTGGTGATCGTGGCAGCCGATATTGAAGTCGATCTGGCAAAATTTGCCGGTAAGCCGATGTACCGGACCTCAACTGGCCTGGCGCTGAAGAAAACTGCCCAGGAGCTGGACAAAGCGGTAGCCGAGGCGAAGCCCTACAAAGCCACTGGCGGGCAGAGCAGCGACAACCAGAATGAGAAGAAAGAGGGTGCAGGCGCCTATCGCCACCTGCTGACCGGCGTTTCCTACATGCTGCCGATGGTGGTGGCGGGCGGTCTGAGTATCGCGCTCTCCTTTGCCTTTGGTATCACCGCTTTTAAAGAGCAGGGCACGCTGGCTGCTGCGTTAATGCAGATTGGTGGCGGCAGCGCCTTCGCACTGATGGTGCCGGTACTGGCAGGCTTTATTGCCTTCTCCATTGCTGACCGTCCGGGTCTGACCCCAGGTCTGATTGGCGGGATGATCGCCACCAGCATCAACGCCGGCTTCCTCGGCGGGATCATCGCCGGTTTCATCGCCGGTTACGCTGCGAAGCTGATTAGCGGCAAAGTGAAACTGCCGCAGAGTATGGAAGCGCTGAAGCCGATTCTGATCATTCCGCTGTTTGCCAGCCTGATAACCGGCCTGCTGATGATTTATGTGGTCGGTAAACCGGTTGCCGGCATCATGAACGGTCTGACGCACTGGCTGGCGAACATGGGTACCGCCAATGCGGTGCTGCTGGGCGCGATTCTGGGCGGCATGATGTGTACCGATATGGGCGGCCCGGTCAATAAAGTGGCTTACGCCTTTGGTGTTGGTCTGCTGAGTTCCCAGACTTATGCCCCGATGGCGGCGATCATGGCGGCCGGTATGGTGCCACCGCTGGCGATGGGTCTGGCGACGCTGGTTGCCCGTCGTAAATTCAATAAAGGTCAGCAGGAAGGGGGCAAAGCGGCGCTGGTACTGGGTCTCTGCTTCATCTCTGAAGGTGCGATTCCGTTCGCTGCCCGTGACCCGATGCGTGTTCTGCCTTGCTGCATCATCGGCGGCGCGACCACCGGTGCCATCTCGATGGCGGTGGGTGCCAAACTGATGGCGCCACACGGTGGACTGTTTGTGCTGCTGATCCCTGGCGCGATCACGCCGGTGGTCGGTTATCTGGTGGCGATTGTCGTCGGTACGGCGATTGCCGGTCTGAGCTATGCGGTGCTGAAACGTCCGGAAGAGCAGCTGGCCAAAGCCTGATTTGCTGAAGGGCATCATCTGCTAAAGTAAAAAAACAGGGAGCCATCTGGCTCCCTGTTTTTTTGATAAGGTGCTGGCTCCCATCGCTTTACGTTTCCCAGCCGTTTAAAAGTGCCAACAGGCTCCCTTTTTTACCCCTGCTGTTGGGACTTCAGCCAGGCAATTTCATCTTTCCAGATATCCGGGTTGATGGTTTCAAGGATTAACGGAATCCCGTCAAAACGCGCATCCTTCATCATCCAGCTGAACACGGTTTTTCCGATATTGCCTTCACCCAGGCTGTGATGACGGTCAACGCGGCTGCCAAAAGTGCTTTTTGCATCGTTAAGATGCATCCCGCGCAGATAATTAAAGCCAACGATGCGCTCAAACTCCGCGAAGGTGGTGACACAGTCCGCTTCGGTACGCAGATCGTAGCCACCGGCAAAGGCGTGGCAGGTATCCAGGCAGACCCCGACTCTCGTCTTATCCTCAACCTGATCAATAATTTCCGCCAGATGCTCAAAGCGAAAACCCAGATTACTGCCCTGACCGGCGGTGTTTTCAATCACTGCTGTAACGTTGCGGCTCTGGTCGAGGGCGATGTTGATCGATTCGGCGATGCGCTTCAGACACGCCTGCTCGTCAATCTGATGCAGGTGGCTGCCCGGATGAAAGTTCAGCAGCGTCAGGCCAAGCTGATCGGCACGCTGCAGTTCATCAATAAAGGCAGCGCGGGATTTTTCCAGCGCTTCAGCCACCGGATGACCAAGGTTAATCAGAAAACTGTCGTGCGGCAGGATTTGCTGCGAACTGAAGTGATATTTCTCGCAGGCGGCGCGAAAGGCATCAATCACCTCAGTGGAAAGCGGGGCGGCTTTCCACTGCCGTTGATTTTTGGTAAACAAGGCGAAGGCGGTGGCGTCTATTTCATGGGCGCGAATGACTGCCTGATCCACACCACCTGCCGCACTGACGTGTGCGCCGATATATTTCATGCCGTTCTCCTGAAGGGGCTATGCACTGA
>Ga0308167_1003454_pt1 | contig 12617 bp, 10 predicted proteins | sample PhyCR1_2_FD_202138 | JGI IMG/M metagenome (GOLD analysis project Ga0308167, IMG submission 202138) | Phyllosphere microbial communities from UC Gill Tract Community Farm, Albany, California, United States - DLSLRC.R1 | ecosystem: Host-associated > Plants > Phyllosphere > Unclassified | place... | reverse complement strand
GGTTCTAGTTGTATTTTAAGCTGCGTCTTACGTCAAGGCTGACGCAACAATTTGTCATCAGCGTCTAAGGCACATTCAGATAACGCAGCAAGGCGGTCATACAGGCCGCGCCCAAAATAATCACGATCAGCGGGGCTTTACGCCAGGCAAGAAAAAGGGCAAACGACACACCCAACAACCTTGCCATCCCGGCAAAATGCGGGCCTTCAAACAGGGTGGTGGTGGCCGCTACGGCCAGTAACAGCACGGTTGCCGCATCAGATAGCATATGCTGCGTCCGTTCACTGACAGGCAACCTGTTACCCAGTTTGACGCCGGCATAGCGAATGGCATAGGTCCCGGCGGCCAGCAGTGCAATTCCTGCAATAATTATCGGGTGATTCATTTACGCGATCTCCACGTCAGCAGCCCTAGCAGGGAAAACAGAACCGGCATCCCTGCGGGAACAAATGGCGTGACCACCAGCGACACCAGCGCACCTGCAGTCGCAGGGATACAGGTGCGGGGTTTACGTAGCGCCGGGAAAATCAGGGCGATAAGAATGGCGGGGAAAACGGCATCCAGACCGATAGCGGAAATACTCGGGATAAACTGACCAATCGCGGCCCCAAGCATCACGCTAAATGGCCAGATCAATCCAATACCGATGCCACACAGCCAAAAGGCACTGCGGCGCTGGGCCAGTGTTGGCTGAGAGATGCCAAACACCACACTTTCATCGTTCATGATGTGACAGCCGAACAGGCCTCGCCAGCCCTGACCCACCAAATCTTTAACAGCAATACCGAAGGGGAGATGGCGTGCGTTAACCAGCAGGCCCGCCGCCGCCGCAGTCAACGGGCTGCCACCGCCTGCCACGATGCCAATAAATAAGAATTCTGATGCACCAGCCAGTACGAGAGTCGATAACGCCAGTGGCACCCAAAACGGAAAGCCATTCGCAGTAGCAAGAGAACCATAAGACAGGCCTACAATCCCATCTGCGATACAGACCAGAAAAATCGCTTTAATCAAGCCCTTATCGAGCGTCGTTTTTTTTGCCGGCATCAAAATCAAATCCCATAACGAACGTTTTATCCATTATAATGAACATCCAACATGTATTACAAGATGAACGATACGTTCGTTTTAATGAACAGGATGAATGATGAGTACGCCCATTAACATCATTGCCAATAGCTTAGTGAGAGAACGTCAGCGTACTGGCCTGACGCTCGCAGAGGTGGCACGTCGCGCAGGTATTGCAAAATCGACCCTGTCTCAGCTTGAAGCCGGTAATGGCAATCCCGGCATTGAAACATTGTGGTCACTGTGTGTGGCGTTGAATATTCCTTTTGCCCGCCTGATGGAGCCGGAAGCGAATCGCCTGCAGGTTATTCGCCGCGGCGAAGGTCCAGCGGTGGCCGCCGAGCAGGCTGACTATAAAGCGGTGCTGTTGGCAACCTGCCCACCAGGCGCTCGACGGGATATCTATTTGTTGCACATCCAGCCCGGTAGTGAACGCTGCTCACAGCCGCATTCGCCCAATACCATTGAACATTTAATTTTAACCCAAGGGCGTGCGCTGGTGGGTCCGGTCAATTCACCGGTTGAACTGGCGGTAGGCGATTACATCAGTTATCCGGGCGACAGTGAGCATATTTTCCGCGCGCTTGAGCCCGACACGCTGGCGGTGTTGGTCATGGAGCACGTGTGAAGGCAGGTTTCCCCGCCTTCGTTTACCCATGCGCTGTCATGACTGCGGAACCCTGTCTGAGGGAAGCCAGTGAGATGACTCGATGCGCGCTCTTCTCCAGTAAGGCGAGGTCATGGCTGACCAGCAAAATGGCACAACGCTGCTTTGTTGCCAGCCCGGTAAGTAGCGCCAGCGTCTGCTGCTGAACAAGCGGGTCCAGACGCGACGTCGGCTCATCGGCAAATAAAAAGACAGGGTCCAGTAGCATGACCCGCAGCAGGGAAAAACGCTGAAGCTCGCCACCTGACAAACCAGAAGCCGGGCGGCTCAGCAAATCATGCGCTAATCCCAGTTGCACCATCAGTTCATCACGTCGCTGAACCGTGGCGTGGTGCAGGCGCAGCACATCATCGATAACCTGTGCCATCGACACGTCAGGTGGAAAAATGGCTGAGGGATCCTGATACAGTTTTTGGTAACGTAACTTACTGATATTGCCGGGCCGTATGACTCTGCCTGCATCCGGTTTTATCAGACCACACAGCGTATCTCCCAGGCTACTTTTACCACAGCCGCTTTCGCCGTAAAGCCCTACGATTTCACCGGCCCGAAAGGTTAAAGCCGCATCGTGAAACAGCCTTTTTCCTGAACGTTTCAGCGAAAGGCCTTCTGACTGTAACACGACGGTTTCATCACAGGGCACCCGCAAGCCTGTCGCCCAGGCCTGCGGTTCCGCCGCCAGCAACTGTTGCGTGTAACGCTCTTGTGGCCTGCTCAGCACCCGCCTGGCACTGCCCTGCTCAATGACCTGGCCTTTATGCATCACCATGACATCGCCAGCCAGCTGCCTGGCCAGTGCAATGTCGTGCGTGATCGTCAATAAGGTTTCGCCCCGAGCAACCGCCGTGTTCAACAGGCGACCTATTTCATCCCGTCGTGCGACGTCCAGCCCTTTAGTGGGTTCGTCTGCAATCAACATCGTGGCCCCACCAGCACGAGCCGCCGCAAAACAAACGCGCTGGGCCATTCCGCCTGAAAGCTGCCAGGGAAAACGCGCTGAGGCCTGCGTAAGACCCAGATGATCGAGCGCTTCTGCAGTGGACTGCTGGGCGTCATGACGCGGTAAACCCCGTACGTAACGGTAACCTTCTTCAACCTGAGCATTAACGCGCATCGTCGGATCGAGCGCGAGCCAGGGTTCCTGCGGCAGTGATGCAATGCGGTGTCCCCACAGCGCCCGAAGATGAAGCAAATCGGTTTGGAGATCATAGTGTTGCCCGTCGATCTCAACGATGCCTTTTGCGTACAGCCCCTGAGGTAATGCGCCCATGATGGCCTGGGCGAATAAGCTTTTCCCCGATCCGGTTTCCCCGACCAGCGTCATGGGCCTGCCTGGTTGAATGACCATGCTCACAGGCTCGACGATGCAGTGTTCGGCGTAAACGGCGACCTGTTTTATCACCATGCCAGTCATATACGCTCCTTGTTCACCAATAAATTCAGGCCGATCAATACGATAAAAAGCGCCATTACAGGCTGCAGTAAAAGCCAGGGGGCTTCCCAGGCATAGGGAAAGAGTTCTGTCATCATCAGTCCCAGCTCTGGCGTTGGCGGTCGTACGCCCACGCTGATGAATCCCAATGCGGACACCGCCATAATGGCATTGCTAAACGCATACACCGTTAATGTCAGCAGCAAAGGCGCCATTGCTGGCCACAAGTGTCTGCGCAACAGATAGACCATCGAGAAACCAAGCAGTAAAGAGGACTGGACTGCCGGAGACGTAACGACGGGCCGCAAGGCGGCTCGCGTCACACGGAAAAACTCCACCCACAGTACCAGTGAAATACCGAGCCACAACATGCCTGGCGAGTCTGGCGCGATAGCGGCTAACAGCAACACCAGCAACAGACCGGGAAGCGCCAGGCACATATCCGCTAACGCATTGCATATCCGGTCAACCCAGCCACCGTGCCAGGCACTGATGATCCCCGCCAGGGTGCCCATCGTCAGTGCCGTAATGACGCACATCGCCGCCAGCCCCAGCGACAGACGAAGCGCCGCGCTTAAACGGGCCAGCATTGAACGACCAAGGTGGTCATAACCCAGCCAGGCCTCTCCAGTGGGAAGCTGTAACATCTGCAGCAGGTCCTGTTGCACGGGGTCCCCGGAACTCAACAGTGGCACCAGCCAGGCGAACGCGAGCAACAACAGGAGGAGAGTCAGACCCGTTTTTTGACGGTAGGTCATGCGCGTTTCCCCCTTGGGTCCAGTACGTAACACAAGCCATCGACAAGCATATTTAAAGTGACAAATGTCAGCCCCAGTACCAGCGCACAGGCCTGAATTACGGGCACGTCCCGGGCAAAAATCGCATGCACCAGCGCATGGCCAATACCCGGCCAGGCGAACAGCGTTTCGACCACCACTACACCTTCCACCAACCAGACAAACTGCATGCCGAGCCAGGTCACGACCGGCACGCTGAGGTTGCGTAGACCGTGCCGCCAGAACAGACGCGAGCCAGACAGTCCTTTCTGTGCCCCCCAGCGATACCAGGTTGCGGTGACGGCCTGATGCGTTGCCTCACGTACCACACGTGCGCCCACGGCACTCAGTGACAACGCCAGGGTCATTGAGGGCAGGATGAAATGTCGCCACTCTCCCTGCCCTGCACTGGGCAGCCAGCCCAGGCGCAGCGCAAACAACACGACAAGCAGCAGGCCCAACGCAAAATGTGGAATCGATTTGAGTATGGCTGCCAGCCAGTTAATGAGCCGGTCCAAAAAGCCGCCTGGATGGCAGCCCGCCCAGAGACCAATCGGTATAGCCAGCAACAACGTCAGCAACAGGGAGAAGCCGGCAAGCGCAAGCGTTTGTTTTAATTGCCAGGCCAGTTCGTTGCTTACCGGCTCACCCGATACCAGTGAATGACCAAAATTGAAGCGCAGCAGATCCCACAGCCATTGCCACAGTGCGCTTCCCTGAGCAGTGATATCCGCCAGTTGCTGTTGTACTTTGGCGACGGCGGCCAGATCGACCCGATCATAACCATAACGCCCCGATGCAATGCGCCAGGCCATATCACCTGGTAACGCCTGCACCAGAACGAAGGTTAAAATGCCGACGGCGAGAACGACAAAAGCGGCCTGGCACAGGCGCCAGCTGAGTTGTTTAAGCATCACTTCACCCATCTCATATCACGCAGACCGAAATGGCGTTCAAAGGGATCAAGCGTGACCGAGGTAAGATTGACATTGACCGCTGCCGACTGCTGATACCAGGCGATGGGGATCACAGGCAAATCACGCTGTAAAGCCGAAGTAATGACCTCTCTGGCCTTTTGCCTCATCGCAACATCATAACGGCGTGATAGCGTACTGAGCGCCTCACCAAAGGCCTTGTCATGCCAGTTCATCGCGCCCCAGTCACCGCCCTGGGTGCCGTAATCCTGAAGCAGCGTACCGGTGGGATCGGGTGTTAAGGCAAAATTACGGGCGAACAGCGCCATCTGCAGGCTCCCGTCATGATGACGGGCAGGGATTTCACTGGAGTTGGTTGAATTGATGACGACATCAATTCCAGTCTGACGCAGTTGCTGTTGGATCACCATGGCGATTAACGGCAGTTCCGGGCGATCCGGATAGGTTAACAGCGTGAGCGTAAACCGCTGCCCGTCGCGCACCAGAATCCCATCCTGGCCGGGCTTCCAGCCTGATTGTGTGAGTAATGCTGTTGCGCGCTGTGGTGAGAAATCCAGGGCCGGTAATGCGGGATTGTGCCATTCCGCCATTGAAGGCGGAAACATCTGTGTTGCTGCGCCGGGATAGCGCAATATCGCATTGGCCAGTGCGCGACGATTAATCGCCAGGCTTAACGCCTCTCGCGTGGTTTGCTCTTTGAGAAAAGGATGAGCCAGGTTCAGTTTGAGCATGACCGTCCGCGGCACGGAAACGGTAAGAAGTTGCAGGGATTTTTTTTGTGACAGGCGTTGGCGACTGGCTGCATCAAGGTTAAAAACATAATCGGCGTCTCCGCTTTCGGCTAACAGTGCGCGGGTTTCTGCACGTCCTGCGGATAAAAATTCAGCGTTAACAACGGCGGGTTTATTCCCCCAGTATCCCTCAAATCTTTTTACGCTCAGCGTCTGAGGCGGTTGGAAACGGACTAACTGGAAAGGACCGCTACCAATGATGCGCGTGACGGCGTTTGCGTTATCCCATGATGCCAGCGCCAGAATTTGTGAACGGCTTTCCGCCAGTACCGCCAGGAGCGGCGTAAAGGGTTCACTGAGCGTAATGGTGACCTGTCTGTCTTCGCCGACGATCGATGTTATTGGGGCTTTATCCAGTAAACCCGGCTTACTGCGGGCGATATTCAGTGATTTTACGACACTTTCAGCGGTGACCAGAGATCCATCGTGAAAGTGCGCGTTCGCCCGCAGCCTGAAACGCCATTGCAGACCGTCAGGAGAAGCCTCCCAGCTCTCTGCCAGCGCAGGAACAGGCGCACCTTTGATATCTGTCTCCACGAGTGTTTCAACGACATCCATGCGAAGTAAAATATCACCGGAAAGCGCAGGATCGGTCCCTTTAATTTCGAAAGGGGCCGCAATTCGAACCGGTCTGGTCTCGTCAGCATAAGCACTCAATGAAGCCACTATCAGGCCCGCAATCGCGCTGTAAAACAGGCTTTTAAGTTGTGTCATGATATTTCTGTTTACCACATAATATTTCCCAGAATGTATAATGTTATAACATATCATTTAAAATCAAAACCCATTAAAGCGCAGGGCGATAAGAAACGAGTCAGCTCCGCTTCTCGCTGCCAGTATGCGTTTCAATCATCCTGACAAACAGTGTTGAAAATTACCTTCATTTTGTTATGTTATAACATAATATATAAAACTGATTTGAAGGATAACGCATGGCACACCATTCCCTCCCCGACTTCCAGGACTCTCGTTTACCGGTTTCTGTGCTGTCGGGTTTTCTCGGCGCAGGTAAAACCACGCTTCTTAACCACATTCTTAACAATCGTGAGGGGCGACGTATTGCTGTCATCGTTAATGACATGTCTGAAGTCAATATTGATGCGGCGTTAGTGCGCAACGGCGGTGCTGAGCTGTCGCGTACCGATGAAAAGCTTGTAGAGATGAGTAATGGCTGCATATGCTGCACACTTCGTGAAGATCTGCTGCTGGAGGTCAAACGGCTGGCGCAGGAAGGTCGTTTTGATCATCTGGTCATTGAATCAACCGGCATATCTGAACCGCTTCCTGTGGCAGAAACCTTCACCTTCGCCGATGAGGACGGTGAAAGTTTATCCAGTATTGCCCGACTGGATACGATGATTACTGTCGTAGATGGTTATAACTTCCTTCGTGATTATCGTTCCGTCGACTCACTGCAGGCGCGCGGTGAATCCCTGGGCGAAGAGGATGAACGGTCTGTCGTAGATTTACTGGTTGATCAAATCGAATTTTGCGATGTACTGGTCGTCAATAAAACAGACCTGATCAGCGAGGAAGATCAACAGTCGCTTAAAGCAATGTTGCATTCATTGAATCCGCGAGCGCATATCATCACCAGTCATTTTGGTAACGTCCCACTTGATCAGGTGCTGGATACCGGGCTGTTTGACTTCGATCAGGCTGCGCAGGCACCTGGCTGGCTAAGAGAACTTCGTGGCGAGCATCAACCAGAAACAGAAGAGTATGGTATTCGTAGTTTTGTTTATCGCGCCAGGCGGCCCTTTCACCCCGAACGTTTCTGGCATGCTGTTAACCACCAGCTTGATGGTGTGATTCGTTCCAAAGGCTACTTCTGGCTGGCCAGCCGTCCGGAATTTGCTGCAATGTGGTCACAGGCAGGCGCGGTTGCCCGTCATGGACATGCCGGAAGCTGGTGGGCCAGCATTCCACGTGAGAAATGGCCTCAGGATACTGAGTCTCTTAATTTTATTGCAGAAAACTGGCTGGATGGTATTGGAGATGCCCGACAAGAACTCGTATTTATCGGTATAGAAATGGATGAAAAACAGGTGCGTAGTGCTCTTGACGCCGCGCTCTTAACACCACAGGAAATGGCTCAGGGGCCCGCATACTGGGTGACGCTTTCCGATCCGATGCCGGGCTGGTTTGAGGATGCGGAATCCTGAGGGTCAGATCCGGGGCGCTTCAGATAACCTGCTGTGGTGAACAGTCAGTCAAATCATTCTGTCGCGCAGTCCTTCAGAATAAACCGGCGCACAACGATGCGCCGGTTTTAGCTGTGAATCCGCAGAACAAACTTCAGTAAGGCTCATTAACGGCGGTTTTTCCATACTGTCTGCACATTACAGAATTCATGCACGCCAAAGTGTGACAGCTCGCGGCCGTAGCCACTCTTTTTGACACCACCGATAGTAACGCGCGGATCGGAAGCGCCATTGCCGTTAATAAAGACTGCGCCCACTTCCAGCTCATCACTCATGCGTGCGGCAACCTCTTCATCAGCGGTCCAGACTGTTGCACTCAGCCCAAAATCGCTGTTATTGGCGATTTCCAGCGCATGCTGAGCATCGTTTGCCACTGCAATTGCCGCCACGGGACCAAACAGCTCTTGTCTGAAAGCGGTCATGTCGTTGGTGACATCCGCAAGGATGGTTGGGGCGTAATAATTGCCCTGCCCTGCTATTTTCTCGCCGCCTAACACCAAACGGGCACCTTCACGCAAGCTGGCTTTGACCTGCTCATCGAGCTCATCGCGCAGATCGGCTCGTGCCATCGGACCGATGAAAGTCTGTTCATCAAGGGGATCGCCAATTTTGAGTGATTTGACTGCGTCAACAAAACGCTTTTCGAACTCATCAGCGATGGATGCTTCGATAATAAAGCGTTTAGCAGCCATACAAACCTGTCCGGTATTTTGATAGCGGCCTGTTACTGCCGATTTTACGGCTTCATCAAGGTCAGCATCGGCCAGCACGATAAAAGGGTCCGATCCCCCTAACTCAAGCACTGTCTTTTTCAATGCCGCACCTGCCTGTGCTGCGATAGCTGCACCGGCACGGACGCTACCTGTTACAGCAACAGCTGCGATGCGATCATCTTTGATTGCAGCTGAAACGCCTTCGTTATCAACATTAATCACATTAAAACCGCCTTTTGGCAGGTCAGTCGCATCAAACAATTCTGCCATCAGCGTAGCGCTGCCCATGACGTTGGGGGCATGTTTGAGTAGGTAGGTATTGCCAGCAAGAAGCATGCCTACCGCACCGCGCAGAACCTGCCAGAAAGGGAAATTCCACGGCATAACGGCCAGAATAACGCCGATTGGACGAAATGACTGCCATGCATCAGGAACCTGAGAAGGCTGGTCTGCCAGCATTGCAGGTCCATGTTCCGCATACCAGTCACACAGGTTCGCGCATTTCAGGATCTCTCCTCTCGCCTGTGCAACGGGCTTACCCATTTCAAGAGTAATCATCCGTGTCAGTTCAGGTTCGCGCTCACGAAGCTGTTGGCTCAGTTGACGAAGCACGCTTACACGGGTTGCCATGCTGCTTTGCCGCCACTCTTTGTAAGCCGTTGCGCTGGTATTTAGCGCTTGCTCCAGTTCAGAAGCGTTTTGCATTGGGTATTGGGCAAGAATCTCGCCTGTTGTGGGATTACGTGAAATCGCAAAGTCAGTCATGGACTTGATCCTTTATCAATAAGAGACCCGATCACCATACGCTGGGATGATGCTGATGAAAAATGAATAATAGTGAGCAAGTTGTTTATAAAAAATGAAAGAAGAATTTATAAAGAGAATGATCCTTTGAGAAAATCATTATGATCGACTTTCTCGCTATGCTTTCAGAAAAGGCTGTGAGGATACTCGCAAGGTGTGCGCAGAGAGGCTGTTTTTTTGAGTTATCCACTTATACAGTGATTAGTTCCTATATAACGATCATAAAGAGATCCCTTATAGATCCAAAGAGATCCCCGATCGCCGCAGGCCGCACCACACAAGGGCTGAGAGGGTGTTGTCATTCACTGTAATCAGTAAAGTATTCACTGTAATCAGTACTTTATTCACTACACACAGTAGAAAGTTCACTATAATCAGTGCTAATGTTCACTGTAGTCAGAAAACGATCCTTTTCATCCACAGAATGAAGATCTTATCCAATGGCAGATAAAGATAGTGAAAACAAAGCGTTACTAGAGCCTTTTCTGTCTGTGACCAAAAACAGTGGCGAAGTTATCCAGCTTCATCCAAACAAAAATAATACCGTCCAGCCTGTGGCTTTAATGCGCCTGGGTTTGTTTGTGCCCACGCTTAAATCCACAGCGCGTGGCATCTCGGGTGCGATGGCTTCAACCGATGCCACTAAAGAACTTAAAAACCTTTCGCTGGTTAAAGCGGAAGGTTATGAAAAGATTACCATCACCGGTGCCAGGCTGGATATGGATAATGACTTTAAGACATGGGCAGGTATTATCCAGTCATTTTCCCGCTATCCGACACAGGGAGACACGGTGACGCTGCCCTTTATTGATTTCGTGAAGATGTGCGGAATACCTTCTGCGAACTCCTCTGCTGCGTTACGCAAGCGCCTTGACGCCTCATTACGTCGTATCGCGACGAATACGCTTTCTTTTGAAGGTAACGGTAAAGCCTACCATACGCACCTTGTCCAGTCGGCCTACTACGATCGTGAAAAAGATATCGTGCGCATACAGGCCGATCCTAAGCTATTTGAGCTCTACAACTTCGACCACAAGGTTTTACTGCAACTACGCGCCATCTCCCGCCTTAAGCGTAAAGAATCGGCTCAGGCGCTTTATACGTTCCTTGAGAGCCTGCCAACCAATCCTGCTCCTATTTCTCTTGCGCGTTTACGCATGCGCCTGAATCTCGGATCAAAAATTACCACTCAGAACCATGTGGTGCGTCGCGCGATGGAACAGCTCAAAGAGATTGGTTACCTTGATTATTCTGAAGTTAAACGCGGGCGTTCCGTGTTTTTCATCATTCACAGCAGAACGCCAAAGCTTGATGGCATAAGCAATCTTGAGGGAATCGATACGCTCGAAGACATCGATTTTGAGGACTAGCCCGAAGGTTCACTGTAATCAGTACATCCTGCGTTGCAGTGTCACTTTTGCCTGAAAGTGACATCCGCATTCTCTTCTCCGCTATTCCCTGTGCGATGCAGTGCGCAAGATGTTCACTGTAATCAGCGCCGTTCACTGTAGTCAGTAAAAGCGTACTGCCTAAAACTCTCTGTTCAATTCCCTTTTTTTAAATGTGATATTAATCAATTGATTATATGTTTGTAGGTGCTCACTATTATTATTGGTAGTCCCTGCTTCCTCTTCCGAACCCACAATTACTGATTACAGTGAATGTTGCCTCTGGCGTGCACATCAGCAGACAGGACTGATTATAGTGAATCCCCGCACGTTATCTATCAAGCTGATTACAGTGAATTTTAAATGTATCTCTCTGTTTAAAAAGAGCTTTTTTTTCGGGGTTTTTCGAGTCCTTCTCCTCGTTTTGGCTTTAACATTCCAGATAATGACACGTGAAAAAAGTGACAGGGTTAGTTGGATTGCTGATTACAGTGAACGTGATGTTACCTGTAGAGCGCGATAGTCATATCTGCCATCACATTTACTGATTACAGTGAACATCTTGACTCATTACAGTGAACGTCCAGCCGGTAGCGCGGTACCTGAAAACACAGGTGCTGATTACAGTGAACATTTCACCTGTCGGTGCCCCGCTTCCAGGTTTGGTGCGGATTCTCGTTTTTTCATCTACTGATTACAGTGAATGTTTTACTGACTACAGTGAATCTGCAAACTGCATTCAACCATTTTCACAGGTAATGACTAAATACGATGCGGGGAAAGAGACATTGTTAACTCCACTGACTACAGTGAATGTTTTGACGAAAGCGCCTCTGGCGGCAAGGACTTCCTTGATGCTCTGTTGATGGATAACAAGGCATGGATTACCAGCAGACGGTATCCCCTACTGACTACAGTGAATGTTTTAACCCGGGTACGGCATACAAGCGTTCTGGAGTGTACCGTCATGGCACGTGATGAGGGTGGCGGTGTGCTGAAGAGTGCTGCTGCTGAGCATGAAAGCCAGACACAACATGACTGAGATTACTGACTACAGTGAACGTTTATGCGAACCGGGCAGTTTTACTGATTACAGCGAATATTATGGTTGCCGCCCTTGCTGACTATAGTGAATTTTTAGCCCTGCTGTAGTAAATCAAAAACTGTCTTTACCTCCCTCACTCACTCCTGTTCTTTACTGCCTGGTGCCTGCTGTAGAGAGCTGTCCAGTAAGGTGGGGAGTTTCGTATTATCGCTAAGTCGTTACTGACTACAGTGAATCTTCTACTGTTTATAGTGAATGTTTTAAGCTTGTTGGGTTTCCTGTTTCTGCTAACCACAGTGAATGCATTAGAGCGTCCTGATTGAGCGCGCTATGACGCTACCTTAACCTGTTTACTCTTCTTCATGCCGGGCCAGCTAGCCTTTTTCAGGGCAGATTGATCAATGTAAAAACCTACTGATTACAGTGAACGTTATCACTTCTGTTCATCATTCTGGTTGCCGTTTCATACATATGGGCCGCGGGAGTGGGATTCGACAGGGTTGTGTTCGGGCTTATCAGGTGGAATAAGCTCGGACTAGACGCGTTTCACACGATGCCTGTCCAGCGCGACACACGCTCATTACAGTGAATTGTGCGAATAGCGTCACAAAAATCAGGAGTTTCACATCTAACACAAGATTACGTTTATAAGATAAATTCTTGCCTGATGTGCAGGATTTAGGTATAAATTCATAAATCCTACATGTTTGGAGTAAGTATGGCTAACGATGATAGTCAGGTCATGAAAGTTGCTCAGCGTTCAGAACGCATGTTATTGAGCCTTACTGAACAAA
>Ga0308167_1003448_pt1 | contig 12643 bp, 8 predicted proteins | sample PhyCR1_2_FD_202138 | JGI IMG/M metagenome (GOLD analysis project Ga0308167, IMG submission 202138) | Phyllosphere microbial communities from UC Gill Tract Community Farm, Albany, California, United States - DLSLRC.R1 | ecosystem: Host-associated > Plants > Phyllosphere > Unclassified | place... | reverse complement strand
GAAAAGAGCGAAGTGATCCTGGGCGAAGGCGCCTTCCGCAACGTGGGCGAGTACGAGGTGACTGTTCACCTGCACGCCGACGTGGAAACCACCGTCAAGGTGGTTGTGGAAGCCGAAAAGGCCTGATCCCTGCCGAAAGGCGGGAGTCACTGAAACGGGCGCCCGCGAGGGTGCCCGTTTTTGTTTGTGGCAACGGCAACGGCAGCGGCAACGGCAACGGCTTGGCGCCTTGATGACATCGGTGGGAGGGCGCCGGGTAGCCTGGGCCGGGACCGCCGTAAACCCGTCCATGGGGGCTCGAAATGCGCCATCCATGGCGCATTACGGTCCCGGCCCAGGCTACCCGGCACCCTCCAGCCAAATGTCCGGTCCGGGCGGTTGGAAGAGCTGGCGTCCGCCGGCTGGGGCGGGCGGTACCCAAGCCGGCATGCTCCGGGTCCAGGCCCAGGTAGATCCACGACATGCGTGGATGTTCTTGCTTCCCCTTCCCCCAGCCACGCATGGCGTGGCTCTCCCGCGCCGTTCCGACGCACAGACGATGGCGGCTCAGCTCGATTTGAGTCATTCCGCTCGGGTCAGGCCAGGCCAGGTCAATCCAAGGCTGCCATGCCTTGGCTCTCAGCCTGCACACCAGCCATGTGTCTACGGGATGGCGTGGGTGGGGTTGCGGGACCGTAATGCGCCATGGATGGCGCATTTCGAGCCCCCATGAACGGGTTCACGGCGGGTCCCGCGACCCCACCCACGCCGTCCCGCCACGCACCAACCTGAAATGCCGGTTCTGCTCTGGCTCTGCCTACCGCTACACGGCCACGGCCAACACCAGCCACGCAGCCCGCCGAACACCCGCCCCGTTATACTCAGGCTATCGCGTCGCCCCCGGGGCCATTGAAACCCTGCAACATCAATGGCTTGAAGGGTAAATCCGCTCCGTAATCCACCATGGTGGGGGTCGCTTCAGGCCTTCGCCCGGAAAACCATCACGCCATGCGTCTGTCCACGATCAAGCTGTCCGGATTCAAATCCTTCGTCGATCCGACCACGCTGCACCTGCCGACCAACATGACCGGCGTGGTGGGCCCCAATGGCTGTGGCAAATCCAACATCATCGACGCCGTGCGCTGGGTCATGGGCGAAAGCTCCGCCAGCCGCCTGCGCGGCGACTCGCTGACCGACGTCATCTTCTCCGGCTCCTCCGCCCGTAAGCCCGTCTCGCAGGCCGCCGTCGAACTGATTTTCGACAATACCGACCACACCATCACCGGTGAGTACGCCTCGTTCAACGAGATCTCGGTCAAGCGCACCGTCAGCCGCGACGGCAGCAGCAACTACTACCTCAACGGCACCAAGTGCCGCCGCCGCGACATCACCGATCTGTTCCTCGGCACCGGCCTGGGGCCGCGCAGCTATTCGATCATCGAGCAGGGCATGATCAGCAAGATCATCGAGGCCCGGCCCGAAGATCTGCGTGTGTATCTGGAAGAAGCCGCCGGCATCTCCAAGTACAAGGAGCGCCGCAAGGAAACCGAAACCCGCATCCGGCACACCCGCGAAAACCTGGATCGCCTGGGCGACCTGCGCGAGGAAATCGGCAAGCAGCTCGAGCACCTCAAGCGCCAGGCGCGCCAGGCCGAGCAGTACCAGGCGTTGCAGGAAGAGCGCAAGGTCAAGGATGCCGAGTGGAAGGCGCTGGAGTACCGCGGCCTGGATGGGCGCCTGGGCGGGCTGCGCGAAGCGTTGTCGCGCGAGGAAACGCGCCTGCAGCAGTTGATCGCCGAACAGCGCGACGCCGAAGCGCGCATCGAAACCAGCCGGCTGCGCCGCGAAGAAGCCTCCGATGCGCTCAACACCGCGCAGGCCGAGGTGTACCAGGTCGGCAGCACCCTGGCGCGCCTGGAGCAGCAGATCCAGCATCAGCGCGAGATGTCGCAGCGACTGAACAAGGCGCGCGATGAAGCCCAGCAGGCGCTGGCCGATCTGGGCCAGCACATCAGTGGCGATGAGGCCAAGCTGATGGTGCTGCGCGAGGCGGTCGATGACGCCGAGCCGCGCCTGGAGCAGCTGCAGGAAGAGAACGAAATCAAACAGGAAGCCCTGCGCGATGCCGAGGCGCGCCTGGCCGATTGGCAGCAGCGCTGGGAAAGCCACACCCGCAGCACCTCCGAGGCCTCGCGTGCCGGGGAAGTCGAGCGCACCCGCGTGGACTATCTGGACCGCCAGGTGCTGGAAGCCGACCGTCGCCGCGAGTCGCTGCAGGCCGAACGTGCCGGGCTGGATCTGGACGCATTGGCCGAGGTGTTCGAGGAGCTGCACATCCAGCACGAGACCCAGAAGGCCTCGCTGGACACGCTCAACGAGCAGGTCGAAGAACGCAAACACGCCGTGGCCGGGTTGCAGGATCGCCAGCGCACCGGGCAGACCGAGCTGGCTGAGATCCGCAAGCAGGCCCAGGCCGCACGCGGCCGTTTGTCCTCGCTGGAAACCCTGCAGCAGGCCGCGCTGGGCCAGGAGCAGGGCGCGGCGGTGGCATGGCTGAAGGCGCGGGGGCTGGACTCCGGCGCGCGCGTCGGTGAGCGCCTGACCGTGGAGAGTGGCTGGGAAAACGCCGTGGAAAGCGCGCTCGGTCAGCTGATCGAAGGTGTGCTGGTCGATGCACCGGAAACGCTGGTGGATGCGCTGGGCGAACTCGGCGAAGGCCGCATCGCGCTGGTCTCGGCCGAGCAGGACGCGCTGGACGTCGCGCCGACCTCGTTGGCCGCGAAAGTACAGGGCCCCACCGCGATCCGTCGCCTGCTTGCGCGCCTGCATGCCGCCGAGGATCTCGAGGCCGCGCGTGCACTGCAGGCGACGCTGGGTGAGGGCGATTCGGTCATTACCCGCGGTGGCGAGCGCCTGGGTGAAGGTTGGGTGCGCGTGTCGCGCTCCGGCGCGGCCAAGCAGGGCGCGCTGCTGCGTGAACGCGAGATCGTCACCCTGCGCGAGCAGATTGAAACGTTGCAGGACCGCGAAGCGGCCCTGGAACAGCAGTTGTCCGGTTTCCGTGACCAGTTGCTGGCCGGTGAGCAGCAGCGCGAAGACGCGCAGCGCCAGTTGTATCTGGCGCATCGCAGCGTGTCCGAACTTGGTGGGCAGTTGCAGAGCCAGCAGGGCAAGGTGGAAGCCGCCCGAACCCGCATCGATCGTATCGAAGGCGAACTGGTGCAGCTGCTGGAAACGCTGGATGCCGGCCGTGAGCAGGTGCGTGAAGCACGCGCGCGCCTGGACGATGCGGTCACCAGCATGGGGGATCTGGAATCGGTCCGCGCGGCGCTGGAAGGCGAGCGCCGCCAGCTCACCGATGCGCGCGACCAGGCGCGCGACCAGGCCCGCAACGTACGCGAAGCGGCGCACTCGCTGGCACTGACCCTGGAATCACAGCGGGCGCAGATCGCCTCGCTGAGCCAGGCACTGGAGCGCATGAGCACGCAGCGCGGGCAGCTGGATACGCGCCTGGGCGAACTGCATTCGCAGCTCGACGAAGGCGATTCGCCGGTCAAGACGCTCGAAGCCGAACACCAGAACGCATTGGGTGAGCGCGTGCGTGCCGACCGGGTGCTGGGCGAGGCGCGCACGCTGCTGGATGGCATCGATGCCGAGCTGCGCACGTTTGAACAGACCCGCCATCAGCGCGACGAACAGGCGCTTGCCCAACGCGAGCGAATTTCCCAGCGCAAGCTCGACCAGCAGGCGCTGGTGCTCAGCGCCGACCAGCTGTCGGCCTCGGTGGAGAAGGCCGGCTTCGTGCTGCAGGATGTGATCAACGGCCTGCCCGAGGATGCACGCATCACCGACTGGGAGCAGACGGTCCATCAGATCGACGGCCGCATGCGCCGCCTGGAGCCGGTGAACCTGGCCGCCATCCAGGAATACGGCGAGGCCTCGCAGCGTTCGGAGTATCTGGACGCGCAGAACACCGACCTCACCACCGCGCTGGAAACCCTGGAAGACGCGATCCGCAAGATCGACCGCGAGACCCGCGGCCGCTTCAAGGACACCTTCGACCGGGTCAACGCCGGCGTGCAGCAGCTCTATCCGCGTCTGTTCGGGGGTGGTCACGCCTATCTGGAATTGACAGGTGAAGACCTGCTCGACACCGGTGTTGCGATCATGGCGCGACCGCCGGGCAAGCGGGTGTCGAGCATCTCGCTGCTGTCCGGTGGCGAGAAGGCGATGACCGCGGTGGCGTTGGTGTTTGCGATCTTCCAGCTCAACCCGGCGCCGTTCTGCCTGCTGGACGAGGTGGACGCGCCACTGGACGAAGCCAACGTCGGCCGCCTGGCCAACATGGTCAAGGAAATGAGCGAGAAGGTTCAGTTCCTGTTTGTGAGCCACAACAAGGCCACGATGGAGGCGGCGCACCAGCTTTCCGGCGTGACCATGCGCGAACCGGGCGTCAGCCGACTGGTCAGTGTCGACCTGGAGGAAGCCGCACGATTGGCGGGCGCGGCGTGACGTGCCATCCTTAAGTACCTGAATGATTTAGCCGGAGAACCTCCCGAATGTCCGACATGGCACTGCTCCGCATCGGCATCCTGGCCGCCGGCCTGCTGTTGATCGCTGCGATCTTCCTGTTTGGCCGTCCGAAAAAGAAAGTGCAGGGCCGCCGCGTCGAGGGTGCCGAAGGCGCCAACGGCCAGCGCCGCGAGCCCGTGCTGGGCGAGGGCGAGAGCCCGGCCGACGGCGCCGCGCCCGCGGTGGGCGAAGACGGCGTGACCCAGCCCGAACTCGGCCTGCCCGAGGTGGATGCCGGTGCGGCCAGTGACCTTGGCAAGCGCACCACCCAGGATTTCGACAAGATCGTCTCGCTGTTCGTGGCCGCCCGTGCTGGTGAGCAGCTGCGTGGCGAAGACATCGTCGTCGCTGCGGAAAAGACCGGCCTGGTGTTCGGCCACATGAATGTCTTCCACCGTCTGGTCGAAGGCCATCCTGAGCGCGGCCCGATCTTCTCGATGGCCAGCATCATGAAGCCGGGCAGTTTCGACATGGCCAACATCCGCGAGATGGAAACGCCGGCGATCGCCTTCTTCCTGACCCTGCCGGCGCCGCTGACCGCGCTGGACGCCTGGGAAAAGATGCTGCCGACCGTGCAGCGCATGGGCGAACTGCTCGACGGCGTGGTGCTCGATGACAGCCGCAACGCCCTGGGCCGCCAGCGCATCGCGCACATCCGCGACGAGCTGCGCGCCTACGACCGCCAGCACCAGGCCCCGCCGCTCACCAAAGCGCCGCGCTGGTGATCAAGGAGAGCCGACCAACGGTCGGCTCTCCATTTACCCGTTGCGGCTGACCACCGCCTCGAACGCCTCGCAGAACCGCGCCATCTCGGCCTCGGTGCCGACCGTTACCCGCACCCGCTGCGGCCAGATCGGCCAGCTGCGGCCGATGACCACGCCGCGCGTGGCCATCGCTGCGGAAAACGCTGCGCCGTCACGCTGCACATCGACCACGAAACAGTTCGCTTCGGAAGGCATGCAGGTAAAACCGCGCTTGCCCAGCCAGCCGATGGTCTCCTGCCGCACCAGGGCATTCTCCGCGTTGCGCTGCGCGATCAACCCGGGATCGCGCAGGCTCGCCAGCCCGGCGGCCACCGCCGTGACCGGCAACGGGTTGTCGCCCAGGCTGGCCAGTTCCTTCAGCCTATCCGGATGCGCAGCCGCCACGCCCAGGCGCAGTCCGGCCATCCCGTAGAGCTTGGAGAAGGTGCGCAGCACGATCACGTCATCGCGCTGCATCACCTGGGCGATCACCGAGCGTTGTTCGCTGTACTGCAGGTAGGCCTCATCGACCAGCACCCGGGTCTGCGCAGGCGTGTTGGCCAGCAGCCAGGCGATGTCGGCCGTCGGGGTGATCGAGCCGGTGGGATTGTTGGGGTTGCACAGGTACAGCAGGCCGGCATTGACCGTCGCGGCAGCCGCCGCCATCGCACGCACGTCGTGTGCCCCGTCGGCGCGCAGCGGCACCTTGACCACCGTGGCCCCACGCGCAGCGGCAAGATCGCCCAGCGCCTCGAAGGTGGGATCGGCGACCACCAGCCCCGCACCAGGCGAGGTCCAGAGCACTGCCGCCCGGTTCAGTGGCTCGCTGGAGCCCGGATACAGCCGCACGTGATCCTTGCCGATGCCTTCCTGCTGGGCGAACAGATCGCGCAGCTCGCCCGCCAGAGCAAACAGATACCGCCCGCTGCCGGCGACGATGTCGCGTGCCGCGGCCTGCGCGGCAGGCGATGGCCCATAGGGGCACTCGTTGAAGTTCAGCAGCACCGGCCCCGCACTTGCGGGGAGCGCGCGCGACGGCGTGGCCGACGCAGGCAGTACGCCCAGGCCGGACAACGCCAGGCCGGTACCGGCCAGTTGCAGAAACGAGCGACGGGAAGCGGCAAGGGCAGGGCTCACGGTGCACCGGCAAAGAGGGGTTCGACGCAACCTAGCGCCACTGCGAATCGGCGGCAAGCATTCTTCACTGCGCGCAGGAGCGGGGGGAGGGGTAAAATTGAATGCCCCGCCAGGATCGCCTTCCGCATGACCCCCAGCCCCGCCGCACGTGCCGACGTCCTGCGCCGCCAGATCGAGGATGCCGGCAAGGCATACCACGAGCGCGACGAGCAGCTGATTCCCGACGTCGAGTACGACCGGCTGGTGCGCGAGCTGGAAGCGATCGAGCAGGCGCACCCCGAGCTCATCACCGCAGACTCGCCCACCCGGCAGGTGGGTGGCAAAGCCTCTTCGCGCTTCGCCGAGGTCCGCCATGCGGTGCCGATGCTGTCGCTGGGCAACGCCTTCAGCGATGAGGAAGTCCAGGATTTCGTGCGCCGCATCGGCGAGCGCCTGCGCCGGCGCACGCTTTACTTCTCTGCCGAACCCAAGCTCGACGGCCTGGCGATCAGCCTGCGCTACGAGAATGGCCGCTTCGTCCAAGGGGCAACCCGGGGTGATGGCGCCACCGGTGAGGATGTCAGTGCCAACCTGCGCCAGATCAGCGTGATCCCGCAGGCGCTCACAGGCGAAGGCTGGCCCGAGGTGTTGGAAGTACGCGGCGAGGTCTACATGGCCCGCGCTGATTTCGAGGCCTACAACGCCGATGCCCGGCGGCATGACGGCAAGGTGCTGGCCAATCCACGCAATGCCGCGGCCGGCTCGCTGCGCCAGCTGGATCCGAAGATGAGCGCCAGGCGCAAGCTCAGTTTCTACGCCTATGGCATCGGCCAGGTCGACGGCGGTGAACTGCCGCCCACCCATTCGGCCACGCTGGCCCAGCTGCGTGCATGGGGCTTCCCGGTCAGCGACCTGTGCCAGGTGGTGGAAGGTGCGGACGGGCTGCTCGCCTATTACCGTGACATTGGCGAGCGCCGCGATGGCCTGGCCTTCGATATCGACGGTGTGGTCTACAAGCTCGATGACCGTGCCGGCCAGGAACAGATGGGCTTCGTCGCGCGTGCTCCGCGCTGGGCGATCGCACACAAGTTCCCGGCACAGGAGCAGACCACCACGGTGGAGGCGATCGAGATCCAGATCGGCCGGACCGGCGCGGCGACCCCGGTGGCGCGGCTGGCACCGGTGGCCGTGGCCGGCGTGATCGTGTCCAACGCGACGCTGCACAACGCCGATCAGATCGCGCGTCTGGATGTACGTGTCGGCGATACGGTGATCGTGCGCCGCGCCGGCGATGTGATCCCGGAAGTGGTCAGCGTCATCGCCGATCGCCGCCCCGCCGGTACCACGCCGTGGCAGATGCCCTCGCAGTGCCCCGTATGCGGTTCGGAGATCGTCCGCGAAGAGGGCGAGGCCGCCTGGCGCTGCTCGGGTGAGTTGAGCTGCCCGGCGCAGCGCAAGGAAGCCATCGCGCACTTCGCCTCGCGCCGTGCGATGGATATCGACGGGTTGGGCGGGAAGTACATCGAGACGCTGGTCGATGCCGGCATCGTGCGCGGCGTGGCGGATCTGTACCGCCTGCAGCGCGATCAACTGCTGCAGCTCAAGCTGGTGCTGGATGCCGAGTCGCCCGAGGCGCTGGCCAGCCAGATCGGCCTGCATCTGCCGCCGGAAGGCAGCGGCGACTATCTGCGCGGTCTGCTCAAGCTGGATGGCAGCGATGCGGGATGGCGCGCGCAGGCGCTGGCGATGCCGACCACGTTCACCTGGAACACGAAAAAGATCGCCACCAAGTGGGCCGACAACCTGATCGCCGCCATCGACGCCAGCCGCACCACCACGCTGGAGCGCCTGTTGTTCGCGCTGGGCATCGAGCACGTAGGCGAAAGCACCGCCAAGGCCCTGGCCGTCTGGTTCGGCGATCTGCAGCTGATCCGCCACCTGCCGTGGCCGCTGTTCAAGCGCGTGCCCGATATTGGCGGCGAAGTCGCGCGCTCGCTCGGCCACTTCTTCGAGCAGGCCGGCAATCAGGAGGCGATCGATGCCTTGCTGCAGGTCGGTCAGGTACGCATCAGCGATGTGCACCCGCCGATCGCCAAGCTGCGCGAGGGTCTGGATTTCGCGCAGTTGCTGGTCGAGGCGGAGATTCCGGGCATCACCCGCCTGCGCGCCGAGAAGCTGGTCGCCATGCTGCCGGACGCTGCCGCGGTGCTGGATGCCGAGCCGGTGCGCTTTGTGGCCGCCGGCCTGCCCAACGAGGTGGCCATGGGCCTGGCCGACTGGCTGGACAGCGAGGGCCATGGGCCGATGCTGCTCAAGGCCGAGGATTACCGCCAGAAACTGCTGGCGCTGGCGCCGGAACAGGCCGAGCAGGCAGCAGGTCCGCTGGAGGGCCAGACCGCTGTGCTGACCGGGACGTTGTCGCAGATGAATCGCGATGAGGCCAAGGCGCGCCTGGAAGCACTGGGTGCCAAGGTGGCCGGCAGTGTCTCCAAGAAGACCTCGTTCGTGGTGGCGGGTGCCGAGGCCGGGTCCAAGCTGACCAAGGCACAGGAACTGGGCGTGCCGGTCTGGGATGAAGACCAGCTGGTCGCTTTCCTCGCGAAGTATTGAACAAGAGAGATCGCATGCAGACCATTCCCCTTGATTTCCGTCTGGCCACCGTGGCTGACACCGCGTTGTTGATCGGGCTGATGCGCGATTTCTACGCCGAGGACAAACTCGATTTCGACGACACCCGCGTGCGCACTGCCTTGGCCGCACTGCTGGAAGATCCGCGCAATGGCGAAGTGTTGTTGTGGCTGGACGAGGCGGGCACGGTGGTGGGCTACGGTGCCCTGGCGATGGGCTTCAGCCTGGAGCAGGGCGGTCACTTCGCGCTGCTGGACGAGCTCTACCTGGCCCATGCCGCGCGCGGCCGCGGGCGCGGCAAGCAGGCGCTGGCGATTCTGGAGCAGCGTGCCAATGCGCGGGGCGTGGAACGCATGCGCCTGGAAGTGAACCACCACAACGAACTGGCGCGCCGGTTGTACCTGGCCACCGGCTATGTGGATGACACCCGCGATCTGTTGACGCTGCCGTTGGCCCAGCGCCTGAAGGACGCGCGCGCATGATCGCCGCGCTGCGCCAGCGAGCCGCGCTCAACGCGCTGATCCGCAGCTTCTTCGCCGCGCGCGATGTTCTGGAGGTGGAAACGCCGATCCTCTCCGCCGCCGGCAATACCGAGCCGAACATCGACAGCTTCCACACCCGTTTCAGTGGGCACGTGGATGCAGGCACGCCGCAGCGATGGCTGCGCACCTCGCCGGAGTTTCCCCTCAAACGGCTGCTCGCCGCCGGGGTGGGGGACTGTTACGAACTTGGCCGCGTGTTCCGTAATGGCGAGGCCGGTGGCCGCCACAACCCCGAGTTCACCATGCTGGAGTGGTACCGGGTCGGCTGGGATCACCGCCGCTTGATGGGCGAGACCGCCGAGCTGGTGCGCGCCGCGCTGCAGCTGGTCCAGCGCGAGGCCACGTTGGAGGTCATCGATTACCGCGGTCTCTACCAGCGGCATATCGGGCTGGACCCGTTCGAGGCCAGCCTGGAACAGCTGCAGGCGCCGCTGGCCGAGATCCGCATCGATGCCGATGGGCTCACCCGCGACGACTGGCTCGATCTACTGATGACCCACTGCATCCAGCCGCACTTCCGTGACGACACGATGACGGTGGTGCACGACTGGCCGGCCACCCAGGCGGCACTGGCGAGGATCCGCCCCGGCACGCCCGCTTTGGCCGAGCGTTTCGAGCTCTACTTGGGCAATGTGGAGCTGGCCAACGGCTATCACGAGCTGAACGATGCGGCTGAACAACGCGCTCGCTTCGAGCGCGACCATGCGATACGCACCGCACGTGGCGATGTGCTGCCCCCGGTGGATGAACACCTGCTCGCGGCCTTGCCGGAACTGCCCGATTGCGCGGGTGTCGCGGTCGGTGTGGACCGCTTGTTGATGACGATGAACCGCACCGGCCGGATCGCCGATGTACTGGCCCTGGATTTCGCCCACGCTTGAGGCGTTTTGACGCATTCGCGTCTTGCGCGGCCTGCATGATGATGCTCTGATCACACCGGATGTCCGAAGGTGGTCAGGTGATCGTTCAGGCGTGGCAGGGATCGAGTTGATGAAGCTGTTGGTAGGCGCGGGCATGCCCTTGTGGCCGGTGTTGCTGTGGACTGCGCTGATGCCGGAGACGGCCCTCGCGCAGGCGGGCGGCTACGCCGGCGAAGTGGTGCGCTGCGAATCGCGCGATATGGGGTGGGTGCACTGCGATATTCCCACCGAGCGCGGCGTGGATCTGATCCGCCAGCTCTCCGACAACAGTTGTGTGCGTGGCTCGGAGTGGGGCACCGATCGCTCCGGCGTCTGGGTCACGCTGGGCTGCCGCGCCGAGTTCCGCGCACGCACGGCCGTGGCGGCAACCCGCAGCGATGGAGAGCGTCGCACGCGCCGCATCGTGCGCTGCGAATCCAATGGCCGCCCGCAGAGTTGTCCGGTGGTGTTGCAGGGTGCGCCGGTGCGTCTGCTTCGCCAGCTCACCTCGCTGCCCTGCCGCGAAGGCCACAGCTGGGGCTACCGCCGCAACGAGATCTGGGTGACCCGCGGTTGCCAGGGCGAGTTCGAGGTCGGTGCCGCCGATGGCAGCGGCTTCCTCAACGTGCCGCGCATTCTCGTCTGCGAATCCAAATCCCGTCAGCGCCGCTTCTGTGGTGCCGGGATCACCCACGGTGCCACGCTCAACAAGCAGCTCTCCGGCACGCCCTGCGAGCAGGGCAGCAGCTGGGGCTGGGACAGCCGCGGGGTGTGGGTGGACAAGGGCTGCCGCGCCGAGTTCGCGGTCAACTGAGCACGCGATTCCGCCCGCATCGGCGCGCCGCTACAATGGCCCGATGAACGCATCCACCGACATCGACTACGCCCGTTACGACCATATCCGCCCGATCCTGTGGACCGGCGATACCCTGCAACTGCTCGACCAGCGCAAGCTGCCGTTCGTGGTGGAGCACGTGGAATGCCGCGACAGTGACGCCGTGGCCGAGGCCATTCACGCGCTCACCGTACGCGGCGCGCCGGCCATCGGCATTGCCGCCGCCTGGGGCGTGGTGCTGGCGGCCAACGAGGTCCAGGCCGATGATGGCGCCCAGGCGCTGCTGAAGCTGGAACCGGCCCTCCAGCGCCTCAATGCCTCCCGCCCGACCGCCGTGAATCTGGCCTGGGCGCTGGCCCGGATGCGCCGCGCGCTGGGCCCGGCCGGTGCCGACTGGCGTGAGCTGCTGGCCGCCGAGGCCCAGGCGATCGCCGAGGAGGACCTGGCCGCCAACCGTCACATGGGCGCGCTGGGCGCTGGCTTGATCGAGGCGGGCAGCGGCGTGCTGACCCATTGCAACACCGGCTCGCTGGCCACCGCCGGGTTCGGCACCGCGCTGGGCGTGATCCGCGCCGGCATGGCCCAGCACCGCATCTCCAAGGTCTTCGCCGGGGAAACCCGGCCGTGGCTGCAGGGCGCGCGCCTGACCGTCTGGGAGCTGCAGCAGGATGGCATCGATGCCACCCTGATCGCCGATTCGGCGGCCTCGCACCTGATGAAGACCGGCGCGGTGCAGTGGGTGATCGTTGGCGCCGACCGCATCTGCGCCAACGGCGACACCGCCAACAAGATCGGCACCTACCAGCTGGCCATCGCCGCCCGCCACCACGGCGTGAAGTTCATGGTGGTGGCGCCGTCCTCCACGGTGGATATGGACACCGCCGACGGCGAGCAGATCGAGATCGAGCAGCGTGACCCGGGCGAGCTGTACGGCGTGGGCGGCACCCGCACCGTGGCCGAGGGCATCGCCGCCTGGAACCCGGTGTTCGATGTCACCCCGGGTAGCCTGATCGATGCCATCGTGACCGAGCGTGGGGTGATCCTGAACCCGACCACGGCGAACATGCAGGCCGCGTTCGGGGGGTAATGGGCGGGCGTGGGTCGGCAGGGCTCCGGCCCGGGCGCCCGTCGGCCGGCAACGCTCCCGTAAGTTCCTGATTCTTGCCGGTAAAACCCCCGTAAAAGCGGGCGGGAAATGGCCTGCTGTGGTAGAATCCAACGGTTAATCGAGATTCCGGCGCAACCGCCCCGAAAGGGCGGTCGTGACGGACTGGACCGCTACCAGACAACGGAACCCGAATGGCAGAAACCGCCAAGGAAATCATCCAG
>Ga0308167_1003447_pt1 | contig 12653 bp, 10 predicted proteins | sample PhyCR1_2_FD_202138 | JGI IMG/M metagenome (GOLD analysis project Ga0308167, IMG submission 202138) | Phyllosphere microbial communities from UC Gill Tract Community Farm, Albany, California, United States - DLSLRC.R1 | ecosystem: Host-associated > Plants > Phyllosphere > Unclassified | place... | reverse complement strand
CCTGGCGGACCATCAGGTCGTCGTGCCGCGCGGAGGCCTTCCAGTGCACGCGGCGCATCGGGTCGCCGCGACGGTACTCGCGGGTCACGGGGTCGTCCTCGGCGCCCGTGAGGCTCTGCCCGCGCTGACGGCGGGCCCCGTCGCCGAGGGCGCGCGACTCACGCGCGAGGCCGAGGTCGAGCACCTCGGGCACGACGACGAGCTCGTGCGTGCCGGGCACGGTCGTCCGGCGCCGCCCGACCCCGAACGACTCGACGAGGTCGACGGTCAGGGGGCCGACGCGGTGCCGGCCGCGGATCAGGTCGACGTGGCGGAACACCGCGGAGGAGGCGCGCCCCGGCTCGAGCGCCACCGTCGCGGACTCGGCGGACGGACCACCCCTCCACGGCAGGCCCTCGCGCAGCACCACGACCTGGCTCCTCCCCCGCGGCGTGAGCGAGAGCGTCTCGACGACCGACCAGCCGGCGACGCCGCGGCCGGGACTGAAACGCCGGGCCACGTCGAGGTCGGGCCGGCGGACGACGAGGGAGACGAGCACCACGACGACCAGGAGCACGAGCACGAGCCCCGCGAAGACGAGGGGCGTCGAGTCGAGCAGCACGCCCGACACGACGACGACGACGCCGGCGACGACCACGCCCGCTCCCCGCGCCGTGGGGCGCGGCGCCTGCCCGAGCGCCACGGTCAGCGCGCGTCGGCGGGGTCGCCGAGCGGCACGTCCGTCGCCTCGACCACGTCGGCCACGAGGTCGTACGCCGCCGTGACGGCCCCCGCCCCGGCGCGGCCCGCGAGGATGATCCGGTGCCCGAGGACGGGCCCGCTGAGGGCGTCGACGTCGTCGGGGACCACGAACGAGCGGCCGTTCAGCGCCGCCCACGACTTCGCGGCGCGCATCAGCTGGAGCGTCGCGCGGGGGCTCGCCCCGAGCCGGACGTCGGGGTGCACCCGGGTCGCCTGCACGATGCGCACGGCGTACCGCTCGACCGCCTCGGCGGCGTAGACGCCCCGGACCGCGGCGATCATGCGGGTCAGGTCGTCGAGCGAGACGAGGGGCTGGAGCACGTCGAGGGGACTCGTCCGCTCGCGCTGGCGGAGCATGCGCAGCTCGCTCTCGGCGTCGGGGTAGCCGAGCGAGATCCGGGCCATGAAGCGGTCGCGCTGCGCCTCGGGCAGCGCGTAGGTGCCCTCCATCTCGACCGGGTTCTGCGTCGCGACGACGAGGAACGGCTGCGGCAGGGGGTGCGTGATGCCGTCGACGGTGACCTGCCGCTCCTCCAGGCTCTCGAGCAGGGCCGACTGGGTCTTCGGCGACGCCCGGTTGATCTCGTCGCCGATGACGACGTTCGCGAAGACGGGGCCGGGGACGAACTGGAAGCCGCCCCGCTCCCGGTCGTAGACCGAGACGCCCGTGATGTCGCTCGGCAGCAGGTCGGGCGTGAACTGGATGCGCGTGACGGTCGCGTCGACCGCCTTCGCGAGCGCCCGGGCGAGCTGCGTCTTGCCGACGCCGGGGACGTCCTCGATCAGGAGGTGCCCCTCGGCCAGCAGGACGGTGAGGGCCGTGCTGATGGCACCGTCCTTGCCGTCGATCACCGTGGCCACGGCCTCGAGGATGCCGCGCGCCTTCTGCTGGACCTCGTCGAGCGACATCGGCGGGCCCGCGACCGCGGCCTCGGGCCTGCGGCGGTCGCGTCGAGCGTCGCTGCCGGGGGTGCTGGTCGTGGTCGTCGTCATCGTCGTCGTCTCTCGGGTGCCGGGCGTGATCTGGATCGGTCCGTGGTGCGTCGTGTCGTGTTCGGAGTGCGGTGCGGCGGAGGTGGGTCGGTGGGGCGGGTGGGTCGGGCGAGCCGGTGGGGCGAGGTTGCCGGCGGGGCGGGCGGGCCGCGTCGGTCAGCTCGTCGCGAGGTAGTCGGCGACGGCCGTCGGGACGTAGGGCCGCACGTCGCCGCCGAGCGACGCGACCTGGCGCACGAGCGAGCTCGAGACGTGGGCGTGGGCCGGGTCGGGCAGCAGGAAGACCGTCTCGACGCCGGCCAGGCTGCGGTTCATGATGGCCATCGGCGTCTCGTAGGCCACGTCGACCTGGGAGCGGATGCCCTTGACGAGGACGGACGCGCCGACCTCGGTGCAGTAGTCGACCAGCAGCCCCACGCTCCAGCTGTGCACCGACACGGTGCTCGGCAGGCCCGCGTCGCGGAGGGACCGCTCGAGCAGCGACACCCGCTTCGGCAGGGGCAGGAGGGCCGTCTTGTCGGGGTTGTGCACGACCAGGACGTGGACCTCGTCGAAGATGCCCGCAGCCCTCGCGATGACGTCGACGTGGCCGAGGGTGACCGGGTCGAACGACCCCGGGACGACGGCGATCCTGCTCATCCCGTCACCCTAGCCGGTGGCTCCCGGGAGACCGTCAGCCCGCCGCCATGAAGTCGCGGCTCGAGTCGTCGAGCCGGCGCGCGATGGCCGCGGCGAGCGCGGGGTGCTCCGTCAGCGACGGGTCGGCGTCGAGCAGCTCGGCCGCGTGCTCGCGGGCGGTGCCGATCAGGTCGCCGTCGGTCGTCACCCTCAGCAGGCGCAGCGACGACCGGCCGCCGGACTGGAGGCTGCTGAGGACGTCGCCCTCGCGCCGCAGCTCGAGGTCGACCTGGGCGAGCTCGAACCCGTCGAGGGTGGCGGCGACGGCGTCGACGCGCTCGCGCGCCGTGGAGTCGAGGGGCGCGTGCGTCACCAGGAGGCAGAGGCCGGGGTGACCGCCCCGGCCGACCCGGCCGCGCAGCTGGTGCAGCTGCGAGATGCCGAACCGGTCGGCGTCGAGCACCACCATCGTCGAGGCGTTGGGGACGTCGACGCCGACCTCGATCACGGTGGTCGCCACCAGCAGGTCGATCTCGCCACGGGCGAAGCGCTGCATGACGTCGTCCTTCTCGTCGGCCGACATGCGACCGTGCAGCGGCTCGACCCGGACGCCCTCGAGCACGGGCAACGAGCGGGCGAGGGCCGTGACGGCCTCGACGCTGGCGCGCTCGGGGGCGGGAGGCGCGCCTCCTGCGGTCCCGTCGGTCGCGGCGGAGCCTGCGCTGCCTGCCTCCGGTCCCCCGCCCTCGGCCCCGGGGGCCGGCTCGCCCTGCTCGACCGTCGCGGCGTCGATGGCCGGGCAGACGACGAAGACCTGGCGCCCCTTCGCGATCTCCTCTGCGGAGCGCTGCCAGATGCGGTCGGCCCAGCCGGGCCGGTCGGCGAGGGGCACGACGAACGACTCGATCGGCTGTCGGCCGGCCGGCAGCTCGGTGATCGTCGACACGTCGAGGTCGCCGAAGACGGTCATCGCGACGGTGCGCGGGATGGGCGTGGCGGTGAGCACGAGCACGTGCGGCGGGGCCGCGCCCTTGCGGCGGAGCGCCTCGCGTTGCTCGACCCCGAAGCGGTGCTGCTCGTCGACGACGACGAGGCCGAGGTCCCAGAACTCGACGGCGTCGCTGATCAGCGCGTGGGTGCCGACGACGATCCGGGACTGCCCGCTCACCACCGCGAGGGTGGCCTTGCGGCGCTCGGCGGTGCTCATCTGCCCCGTGAGCAGCACCGGGCGCAGCTCGGCGGCGAGGTCGGGGCCGAGCGACCGCACGATCGAACGGAGGTGCTGCCCCGCGAGCACCTCGGTCGGGGCGAGCAGCGCCGACTGGCCGCCGCTCTCGGCGACGGCCAGCATCGCGCGCAGGGCCACGAGGGTCTTGCCCGAGCCGACCTCGCCCTGCACCAGGCGGTTCATCGGGACGTCGGCCGCGAGGTCGCGGTCGATCTCGGAGCCGACGAGCACCTGGTCGGAGGTGCGCTCGAACGGCAGCGCCGCGTCGAGGCGCTCGAGCAGGCCGCCCGGCCGTGCCGAGCGCGCCGTCGCCTTCGTCGTGCGGAGCAGGGCCCGTTGCTGGAGGAGCGCGCTCTGCAGCACGAACGCCTCCTGGAACCGCAGGGCGTCGCGGCCCCTCAGGTGGTCCCTGTCCTTCTCGGGCCGGTGCACCAGCTCGAGCGCCTCGCGGAGCGGCACGAGCTCGAGCTCGGCCCGGACCGAGGCCGGCACGGGATCGTCGAGCGGCGGCAGCGTGTCGAGCACCACCTCGACCGACTTCTGCACCTGCCAGGACGCCACGGAGGCGCTGGCCGGGTAGATCGGGATCGGCTGCCGGGCGAAGGCCTGCGCCTCGGCGTCGCCGATGCCTGCGACGGCCTCGTGCGACGCGTCGAACAGCTCGTAGTCGGGGTGCGCCAGCTGGCGCAGGCCGCGGTAGTCGCCCACCTTGCCCGCGAAGATGCCGCGCGCCCCGGGCACGAGGTCGCGCGAACGCCAGGCCTGGTTGAAGAACGTCAGGGTGAGGATGCCCTCGCCGTCGCCGATGCGCACCTCGAGGATCGACCCCCGCCGAGCCCGCATGGTGCGCTCGCGCACGTCGAGCACCTCGGCGACGATCGTCACGGACTCGCCGAGCGGCAGCGAGTCGAGCGCCGTCAGCTCGCCCCGCCGGGCGTAGCGCCGCGGGTAGTGGGACAGCAGGTCGCCGACGGTCCGCAGCCCGAACGCCTTCTGCATCGCCTGCGCCGTGCGGCCGCCGAGGGCGCTCGAGAGCGCGGCGTCGAGCGGCGACGGGTCGGGCAGGGGCGCGGGCACGTCCCCACGCTACTGCGCGCCCCCGACAGGGCCGGGTCGTCCGCGGAGCCGGCCCCGCGCCTCAGAGCCGGAACGAGTACCCGCCGGAGGCGCGGGTCGACGCCGCGAGCGCGGTCACGTGCCGGTCGTCGTTCACCTCGAGCGCCCGCAGCTGCCGCGCGACCTGCCGTGCGGACTGCTTGCAGAACCCGATCGCCAGGTGGCGCTCGGCGTCGGAGTCGGCCCGCGCCTCCTCGAGGGCGACCGAGGCCCGCGACAGCACGGCCGTCTGCGCGTAGATGCCGGACGCCGCGTCGGCGAGGCGCTTCTGCACGAGCTGGGCCTCCTGCACCCGCTTGCCGTGCTTGCGGAGGGCGCCCTCGGCCCTCTCGCGCAGCTGGGAGACCTGCTCGCCCACCTGGGCCGCGGCGCGCGCGAGCTGCGGGTGCACGCCCACCGGCCGCTCGGGCCTGATGCGCCGCTGCACCCGACCTGCCACGTACGGCGCCAGCACGCCCATCGCCCGCCCGGGGTCCCCGATGCGGAGGGAGGCGACGTCCGGCAGCTCCTCGCTGAGGGCCTTGAGCCCGTTGAGGGCGACGAAGGCGCGGAGGACGTCGTTCGCGCCCTCGAAGATCGGGAAGATGCGGAAGTCGCGCAGGGCCTTCGACAGCGGGTGCCCCTCCATGTACGCCTCGCCGCCGTGGAGCTGCACCGCGCGGTTGAGGGCGTACCAGCCGGTGTCGCTGGCGGTCACCTTCGTCATCGCCGACTCGAGCGCGAAGTCGGTGTCGCCGCGGTCGACGAGACCGGTGGTCAGGTACGACATCGACTCGACGCCGTAGATCTGCTGCGTCATCCACGCGAGCTTGTCGCCGACCATCTCGAAGTCGGCGAGCGGCCTGCCGAACTGGTGACGCGCCTCCGTGTGCGCAAGGCTCAGCTCGAGGAACCGCTTCATGCCGCCCGCGATGGCCGTGCCCATCGACATGCGGCCGTTGTTCAGCGTGTTCACCGCGATGCGGAAGCCGTCGCCCGGCTCGCCGAGCAGGTTCTCGGCGGGCACCCGCACGTCGTTGAAGTGGACGCGCTGGAGGTGGTTGGCCTTGAGGCCGTGCGTCTCGAAGCGCGGGCCCGTGCTGAGGCCGTCCATGCCCTTCTCGACGATCAGGGCCACGTGCCCGAGGTCGCTCTGCGCGAAGACCGTCAGGACGTCCTTGTCGCCGTTGCCGATCCAGCGCTTCTCGCCGTTCAGCAGCCAGCTGCCGTCGCTCTGCCGCTCGGCACGGGTCTCGAGGGCGTAGGCGTCGCTGCCCACGTTCGGCTCGGTGAGGACGAACGCGGCCAGCTTGCGGCCGCTGGCCAGGTCGGGCAGCCAGCGGGCCTTCTGGTCGTCCGTGCCGAAGAGGTGCAGCGGCTTCGTGCCGATGGACTGGTGCACGCCCATCACGGTGGCGAGGGTGCCGTCGACCCGGCCGAACTCCTCGTAGACGCGGCAGTAGGCGCTCTGGCTCAGCCCCAGCCCGCCGTACTCCTCGGAGACGAACAGGCCCATCAGCCCTCGCTCGCCGAGGGCCCGCACCGTGTCGTCGCCGATCCAGCCCTCGCGCTCGGCCCGCAGCGGGTCGTAGTCGGCCAGCACCTCACGGGCCGACGCCGAGACCGTCTCGACCCTGGCGGCCTCGGCCGTGGACATGTGCGGGTACGGGAACGCCAGCTCGGACGCGATCCGCCCCGCGAAGAGCGACTTGGTGAACGAGGGCCTGACAGTACGATCGACGCTGGTCATGGGGGCGATCGTGCCCGCAGGCGTGCCGGCCGACAACTCGCTTGTGCGGGTCCCACGACCGGTCGCGCGCCTCCTCGGGGCCGCGTTGTCGACTTGCTCGAACGACTGCCGCGATGGACCAGGATGGGGGCGTGTCCCGCATCATCTCCGGCTTCGCCGACAACCTGACCCTGGCCGTGCCGAAGACGGGCACCCGACCCACGAGCGACCGCGTGCGCGAGGCGCTGTTCTCGTCGCTCGACGCGCGCGACGAGATCGCCGGACGCCGGGTGCTCGACCTCTACGCCGGCACGGGCGGGCTCGGGCTCGAGGCGGCATCGCGCGGAGCAGCGTCGGTCGTCCTCGTCGAGAAGGCGCCGGCGGCCGCGAAGGCGCTGCGGAAGAACGTCGACGCCGTCGTGGGCCGCGCCCCCGCCGGGCGGGCGCCGCGGGTCGACGTCGTCGCCCAGCCGGTCCGGTCGTACCTCGGCGGCGGCGCCGGACTCGTCGACCTGGTCTTCTTCGACCCGCCCTACGAGCTGTCGGCGGCCGAGCTGGCGGCCGACCTCGCGGCGCTGCTCCCGTCGCTGGCCGAGGAGGCGCTGGTCGTCGTCGAGCGCGCCTCCCGCGACGGGGAGCCGGCCTGGCCCGACGGGCTCACGCTCGACGCCCGCAAGTCGTACGGCGACACGACGGTCTGGTTCGCGACGCGCGACGCGCGACGCCTGACGCCTGATGCCTGATGCGCGACGCCTGACGCCCGACGCCCGAGCAGCGACGGGGACAGGTCAGCCCTGCTGGCCGGTCCAGAGGCGGTAGGGGTCCCAGCCGCCGGGCTCGCCGAGGTCCCGGCCGTCGACGGCGACGCGGGGGGCGCCTCCTGCGAGGTCCCGCACCGTGCCGAGCGGGCGGAAACCGCCCGGCAGGTCCGCGTCGGAAGGGAACGTCGCGAGCAGGGAGTGGTCTTCTCCCCCGGCGAGGGCGGCGTGCGGGTCGGCCCCGAGGGCCGCCGAGTCGAGGTCGAGCACGACGCCGGAGGCGCGGGCCAGCCGGGAGGCGTCGAGCGCGAGGCCGTCGGACAGGTCGAGCATGGCCGTCGCCCCGGCGAGGGCCGCGGCAGGCCCGTCGGCGATCGGCGGCGTGGGCGCGAGCTGCCAGCCGACGTCGGCGTCGCGGTCGCGCACCTCACGGGCGAGGGCGGCGTCGGGGACGCCGTCGTGGTCGACGCCGAGGCGGAAGAGCAGGTCGAGTCCTCGGGCGGCCCGGCCGAGCGGACCGGACACGGCGACCACGTCGCCGACGCGGGCACCGTCGCGGCGGACCGGGTCGTGACCGTCGAGGTCGCCGAACGCCGTGACCGCCACGGTGAAGACCGCGGAGACGGACAGGTCGCCGCCGACGACGCCGCAGCCGGGCGCCATGGCCGCGCACGCGTCACGGAGGCCGTCGGCCAGGCCCTCCAGGTCGGCCACGGGAGTGTCTCCGGGGACGGCCAGCGCGACCACGAGGGCGGTGGGCCGGGCGCCCATGGCCGCCACGTCGGAGAGGTTCGAGGCCGCGGCCTTCCAGCCGAGGTCGTGCGGCGTCGACCAGGCCCGCCGGAAGTCGGGCCCGTGCACCATGAGGTCGGTCGTCACGACGAAGCGGCCGTCGGGCGCGGCGACGACGGCGGCGTCGTCGCCCGGGCCGAGCTGCGTGTCGAGGCCGCGGGGCAGGCGGGGCAGGATGCGCGCGAGGGTGGCCAGCTCGCCGACGGCCTCGACGGTGTCCGCGACCTCGGCTGTGTCGGCAGCGGCAGCGTCGTCGGCAGCGTCGACGGTGTCAGCAGCGTCGGCGGTGTCGGCACCGTCGAGAGACCTGGAGGATCGTTCCATGGGGTCGACGGTAGCCTGGCCGGGATGTCCGCTCCGTCCCGCCGCCTCCTGCGCCCCTCCCTCGTCGTCGCGCTCGGCGTCGTCGCCGCGTCGATCCTCTCGGGGTGCACGGCCGCCGTGCCGATGCAGTCGGCCGACGGCGCGAACGACCCCGACTGCGCCCAGGTCGTCGTGCACCTGCCCGACACCGTCGGGCCCGACAGCCAGCCGCAGCAGCGGCGGGAGACCGACGCACAGGGCACGGGAGCCTGGGGCACGCCCTCGACGGTGCTGCTGCGCTGCGGCGTCGAGTCGCCCGCGATCTCCGACCTGCCCTGCAACGACGTCCAGGGCGTCGACTGGCTGTCGGACGACGGGCCCGAGGACGGGGACACCTTCACGTTCACGACCTACGGCCGCACGCCGGCCGTGCAGGTCGTCGTCAGCGCCGAGGTCGGCAGCACGGCCCTCTTCGACCTCGCCGACGCCGTCGGCTACCTGCCCGAGGACGGCCGCGGCTGCGTCGGCGTCGACGACCTGCCGAGCGTCGGCGACCCGGCCGACACCTCGACCGACGTGCCGTCCACCGACGTGCCGTCGGCGACGCCCGCCCCCTGAGCCGCGCGCGGATCGACCGCCGCACCCCCGCCGACGATGCCCTCGACCGAGGCGGCCGGCTCAGCGGTCGGTGGCGAGCCCCAGCTCGACGAGCTCGGTGATGAGCTCGGGGTAGCTCAGGCCGCTCGCGAGCCAGCAGGCCGGGAACATCGAGATCGGCGTGAAGCCGGGCATCGTGTTGACCTCGTTGACGACCCAGCCCCCGTCGGTGAGGAAGAAGTCGACCCGGGCGAGCCCCGTGCCGTCGATCGACTCGAAGGCGAGGGCGGCGAGCCGCTGCATCTCGGCCAGCTCGCCCTCCGACAGGGGCGCCGGGCACAGCAGGTCCGCACCCGCCCCGCCCAGGTACTTCGACTCGAAGTCGTAGAAGGTCTCGTCGCTGAGCACGATCTCGCCCGCGACCGAGGTGCGCGGGGCTCCCCCGTCACGTCCGCCGAGCACCGCACACTCGATCTCACGGCCGACGACGCCGGCCTCGACGAGGACCTTGTGGTCCTCCGCGAGGCCGACCTGCATCGCGGCGGCCAGCTGGTCCGGGCGGTCGACGCGCGAGACGCCGACGCTCGAGCCGGCACGGGCGGGCTTGACGAAGAGCGGGAAGCCGAGCGAGGCGACCTCGGCGGCCACCGCCTCCGGGGCGGTCGTCCACTCGGCCCGACGCACCGTCCGCCACGGGGCGACGGCGATCCCGGCCTGCTGCAGCACGGTCTTGGTGAAGTGCTTGTCCATGCCGACGGCCGACGCGAGCAGGCCCGCGCCGACGTAGGGCAGCCCGACCAGCTCGAGCAGGCCCTGCACGGTGCCGTCCTCGCCGAACCGGCCGTGCAGGATGGGGAACACGACGTCGACGTCGCCCAGCAGGCGGACCCCGCCGTCGGGCTCGACGACGCTCAGCCCCCGGCTCGCGGCGGTCTCGGGCCAGCGCACGCGGGTGCCGTTGTCGCGCACCTCCGGCAGCGACTCGGCGTCGAGGGCGAAGAGGGCCGCGTCGTCGGGCTGCAGCGTGAAGGCGCCCTCGCGGGTGATGCCGACGGGCACCACCTCGAAGCGGTCGCGGTCGATCGCGGCGAGCACGCCCCCGGCGGTGGCGCAGCTGATCGAGTGCTCGCTCGAGCGGCCGCCGAACAGGACGACGACGGTCTGCTTCTCGGCGGGCGCCGGAGCCTCGGTCGCAGGGGCCGCGGTCGTGGCGGGGGTGGTGGTGGTCATCGAGGGGCCCTTCGGGTGGTTCGGCGCCGCCTGCCCGCGTGAGCAGGCAGGGGGCGCGGGTCGCGTCCGTGACGGACGCCGCGCCTCCTGCCGCTACTCGCCCTGGGGCTCGTCGGTCTCGGTCAGGTGCGGCGCGATGTTCCGCGGGTCGAGCGTACCGGCGAGCACCTCGGCGACCTGCTGCACGATGGGCATGTCGACCCCTCGCGAGCGAGCCAGCTCGAGGATCGGCGCGACCGAGCTCAGCCCCTCGGCCGTCTGGTTCATCTGCCGGACGACGTCGCCGAAGGCGTAGCCCTGGCCGAGGAGGCGGCCGGCCGTGTTGTTCCGCGAGAGCGGCGACTCGCACGTCGCGATGAGGTCGCCGAGGCCCGCGAGCCCCGCGAGCGTCTCGGCCTTCGCCCCGAACGAGACGGCGAACGAGGTCATCTCGGCCAGGCCGCGGGTGATGATCGAGGCCTTCGTGTTCTCGCCGTAGCCGACCCCGTCGACGATGCCGATGGCGACCGCGATGAGGTTCTTGAGGACCCCGCCGAACTCGGTGCCGATCACGTCGGTGTTCACGAACGAGCGGAAGTACGGGTTGGTCGCGGTGGCGGCGACGAGCGTCGCGGTCTCGAGGCTCTGCGACGAGACCACGGCGGCGGTCGGCTGGCGCTTCGCGATCTCGAGGGCGAGGTTCGGGCCCGAGGCGACGGCGATCAGGTCGGGGTCGATGTCGAGTTCCTGCTCGATGACCTGGCTCATGCGCAGCCCGGTCGCCTTCTCGACGCCCTTCATGAGGCTGACCACCGGGACGCCGCGCGGGACGAGCTCACGCACCGCGGCGAGGTTCTCGCGGAGGGTCTGGCTGGGCACCGAGAGGTAGACCTGCTCGGCACCACGGAGCGCCGCGGCCACGTCGGGCGTCGCCACGAGGGTGCGGGGCAGGTTGATGCCCGGCAGGTAGTCGCTGTTGCGCTTGCTCTCCGTGATCTCGCGCGCGACCTCGGGACGCCGGGCCCAGAGGGTGACGTCCGCGCCGCCCTCGGCGAGGACCTTGGCGAACGTGGTGCCCCAGCTGCCCGAGCCCAGCACGGCGACCGTGCGGGGCACGGCGCTGCGCATCACGACCGAGATCGCCTCCGTGGTGACGGCGCCCTCCCCGAGGGCCCCGATGGCGTCCTCCCTCGTCCCGGCCCCTCGACCGGCCTCCCCGGTCACGTCACGGCTGCTCTCGTCACGGCTGCTCTCGTCACGGCTGCTCAAAGCGTCCGGTCTCCTTCTGGTGCTTCGTGTGCGGGTCCCATCGCTCGGCGGGCGCCTCCTCGTCGCGGAGGCCGGCCAGCAGCTCGGTGATGCGCTGCATGACGAGGGCGGTGGCCTCGGTGTACGCGGCCTGGTCGAGGTGGCGGCCCCGCCACGGCGACAGGTCGACGGGGTCGCCGATCGCGGCGACGATGCGCTTGCGCGGGAACAGGCTGATCTTCGCCGAGTAGCGGCCCATCACGTGCTGGCTGCCCCAGTGCGCCATCGGGATGAGCGGCACCCCCGCCTGGAGGGCGAGCCGGACGGCGCCGCTCTTGCCCTTCATGGGCCACAGGTCGGGGTCGCGCGTGAGCGTGCCCTCGGGGTAGATGATCACTCCCCCGCCGCTGGTCGCCAGGGCGCGCCCGGCCTGCAGGGGGTCGCTGTCGTGCGTGCGGCCGCCGCGCTCGACGGGCACGTGGCCCATGGCGCGCATCAGCGAGCCGAAGACGGGCACGCGGAACAACGAGGCCTTGGCGAGGAACCTCGGCACGCGCCCGATCGTCCACATCAGCCGCGCGACGACGACGGGGTCGATGTTCGAGTAGTGGTTGGGCGCGAGCACGAACGCGCCCTCGGCCGGGAGCTTCTCCGCACCGCGCACCTCGATGCGGGCGAGCCCGTCGAAGAGCGGGGCGCCGACGGCGGCGACGCCCCGGAACACGGCGCTCTTCTCCTTGCCGCGACCGAAGCGGCCGACCCGCCGAGGCGTCTGGACGAGGGGCGCGTCGACGCCGCCGGCCGGCGGGGTCGGCGAGGAGGCGTCGCTCACGTCGCGATCAGCCCTGGAAGTCGAAGTCGGCGCCCAGCTTGCGCAGCTTCGCGATGAAGTGCTCGTAGCCGCGGCTGATGATGCCGACGTTGCTGATCTTCGACTCGCCCTCGGCCGTCAGCGCGGCGATGAGGTGGCTGAAGCCGCCGCGCAGGTCGGGGACCCGGATGTCGGCGCCGTGCAGGGCGGTCGGGCCGTTGATGACGGCCGCCTGCTCGAACTCGCGACGGGCGACGCGACGGTCGTGGCCGGGCAGGCCCTCCTTGTGGACGGTGATGTCGGCGCCCATGTCGTTCAGCGCCTCGGTGAACTGGAAGCGGTTCTCGTAGACCGTCTCGTGCACGATCGAGGTGCCCTGCGCCTGGGTCAGCGCCACGATGAGCGGCTGCTGCCAGTCGGTCATGAAGCCGGGGTGCACGTCGGTCTCGACGACGACGGGCTTGAGCTCGCCGCCGGGGTGGAAGAAGCGGATGCCGTCCTCGTGGACGTCGAAGTCGCCGCCGACCTTGC
>Ga0308167_1003445_pt1 | contig 12661 bp, 7 predicted proteins | sample PhyCR1_2_FD_202138 | JGI IMG/M metagenome (GOLD analysis project Ga0308167, IMG submission 202138) | Phyllosphere microbial communities from UC Gill Tract Community Farm, Albany, California, United States - DLSLRC.R1 | ecosystem: Host-associated > Plants > Phyllosphere > Unclassified | place... | reverse complement strand
CTCGTCCAACGAACCACCACGCCGCAGCGGCCGCAATCAGCACCAGCAGCAGCAGCAGCACGGCAATGATTAAACGAATATGCGAAGCGTGACGTTCAGGACGCTTTGTTGTCGGCGCGCGACTCGATTCTAACAGCGTCGGCTCAGGTTCTGTTACAACTTCAGGTTCAGGCATAGGCTCCGATTCTGCCGCAGGTGTATCCAGCACGCTGCGGCCACCGTAGTCGGCGGTTTGCCCACGGGCGCCAGAAGAGAACAATTCATCACGAACCAATTGCAGTGTGGTACTTCGGGGTTCACCGGAGGCTAACTGAGCCTGAATTTTTACCTGACTGGTGCTTGCCAGGAGAGGGTCAAGTATGTCCGGTCCAATACGGAAACCGCTGCCATTATTGAACGGGTAACCACCGGTGCTGGTAAACAGATGTGGCTTTGGGCTCCATTGACCGTCTGGCTGAAGATAGTTCTGCACATTGTTGCACAGCGTAAAGTTCAGCGTTGACAGTAAAGCGTCTTCGCCACGCAGGCGAATCATCAGTTGTGCAAAACCCGGCTCAGGGGGCTGGCAGGGGAAAATTTTCGCTAGCATGGCTGGTTCTCTTGTTTCATTTTGCCAATGATCTGGCCAAGTTTCTGGTTTTGTTCAGCGGAGATATCACTGGTCGCGCTATGGCCCGCGTTATCCAGTGTGATTCTCATCAATGCTGAGAGCCAGTCGCCCATATAGGCGACCCCTGGCTGTGGGGCGACAGCGGGCAGCTGCGGTAATTCATTGCTGGCAAGGGCGGTTTGACGGGCAAAGACTTTCTTCTTTTCAGCGACATAGCTGTCAGGGATTTGTTCTTCTGGCTTCCCAAGGTAGCCAAACCAGGCAATAAAGTCCCTTATCACCAGTTGAGCGCGAAGAGTTTGACGTACCCGTAGCTGTTGGCGGAGCGCTCCCGCCTGTTCCTGCCCGGCCAGCGCACGTTTAAGCGTGCCTTCAAGATCCTGGCGGGTGGCGGCGGTGATCAGTTCTTCGCACAACAGGTTGATTGTTTCGCTGTTGATCCCTGTTTGCTGCCAATACGCGGTTTGCAGCGACAGCTCTCTCAGATGAGCAACCCAGGCTTTGAATGCCTGGTGGGCGAATTCGTCATCCTGACCAATACGTTCCGGCGAGGGATCAACGGCGGAGGTCTGTTCATCGCCCGACTCTTCGTCGAACGGATTGCTTCCAAAGAAACTTGCGGCAAAGGCATTTTGCGGGCGTTGTTCAGCACTTGCCTGCGGCTCTGGATCCTGCTCACGAATGCTCAGGTAGATATTGCTTAATTCATGCGAAGAGATGTCTAAACGACTGATGATTTCTCCCATGCTCTGCGGATAGGCGGAAAGACCTTTCCACAGTTCTTTGGCAATCGCCTGTTTTTTACTGAGTTGACCGTCTCCGTCATGTTGGTACCAGCGACCGAGACGTTTATCGACCTTTTCAATACGGCATTGCTTTAACTGCTCACGCAGTCGGTCTGATTTAAATTCCAGTTTAGCGACACCGGCTAACCCCTTCGTCAGGCGAGAGATACCACCATCATTGAATCTCAGCATTTCCAGCCAGGCCTGCTCAGGCTCTGCGATATGTACAGCGACCTTTTCACTGGAGATAAAAGTCTGGCGCATGGTATTGAGCGCTTCCTGATAGCGGGTATTCAACGCTACCTCTGAGCGTGATCCCTCTTCCAGCGTCAGGAATGAGCTCCCCATGCCCGGTTTACGTACCAGAAAGCAGTTATTAAATGCTTTACCTGGCGACCACTGTTCTAACCAGTCGTAACCAGAAAAATGCTCCAGTAATGTCATCCTGAGCAGGCCATCCCAGGACTCGTTCAACTGGCTTTCTGTGTGATCCAGGGTATCGGAAATACGCCTGTCAAACATGGTGATAGCCCAGAAGAGGCCGGCGCTATTATTTGCTCGCTCTGCTGCGTCTCTGCCTTGTGTTTTCTTAACCCAACGATCAAGCACTGGGCCGACATCAGACACATCACTTTGCTTAGCCGAGCTGGCACAGACCACCAGAGCATTCATCTCCTGGTTATCGGTATAGCTCTCAAAAAGGTAGGCAACCTTGCCACGCAATAACAAGGTAGCAACTTGATCAGGTTCCTTCTTAATTGTTTCTTTCAGATTACGAAGTTTGAGTCGCCCGCGATAGCCTGGGAAATCGAGGAGATCGACTTTCTCCACGACACTGTTAGCAGTGATTTCAGCCAATGGAAAAATAAGTTCCGAAGTCAGTGCTGCGAGTTCAGCCTGCGTCAGAATAGCGCTGCCGGTTTGATGGTTTTCTTTCCAGAAACGTACCTCGACCGAGCGGTCCTGGCTTGTGCCAAGGCGTGTCAGACAATCAACATTTATGATGCTACTACTGCGGTCGATGAGGGTCTCCAGAGGGGCAAAGACCATTCGCGCATGGTTGAGTTTTTCCAGCACGCGGGCAAGCGAGCGATAAATGTCAGTGAGCTCTGGTTGCTCCCCCCAAAGCAGTGAGAACAGCGTTGCGCGATCATGTGACGTGAGAGCCGGTGCGATAGTCAGCACATGTGGCAACCAGCTATGCTCTAACTTCTCCACCGATCGTTTAAAAGAGGTATCGACATAGTCCCATAGTGCGACCACGTCCTCACTGCTGACACCATTATTCGCACTTGCCTGGCCCTCATACTGAAGGAAAGATTGCAGGCACGCCTCTATACGCTGCTCGTCAATCTGATAATTCATTTGCTGATGATCAAAGTCATTAAACCAGCTGTTGGCAAGAATTTTGGCCAGATCAATTTCACTGAACAGGCGCAGAGGGATCGGGTAGCCCTGCGGTGCATCAGGCGCGTATTGGGTAAAACGCGTGACCAGTCCAGTGGACTCTTTACCATTGCCGACTGGATTGACCTCTCCTATAAAGTTAACCCGTTTGGTGTCATAGCACGCTTCCAACTCACCATTGCTGCCCGCGGCTAATGCCGAGATCAGATAGGATTTACCCGCCTGTGAAATACCGAAGAAACCGACAGTCATCGGCGTGGTTGAGACACGGGAAAGGCTATTGGCCAGATTACGCGTGCGTAACAGATCCAGGTTGAGCTTATCGGCCTCGTTATCCAGGCGGCGAGAACCGGTGCGCACATCGCCCACCCAATTCAGCGCATCCTGACAGCCCTGAGCGATGGCCGCCCATCCCTGTTGCAGAGTATTTTGATCGTTGTTCATTATTTTTTCACACTCCCGCTATCGAGCCAGTGTCGGCTATCAATGAGTCCCGTATCGGGCATGGTATTGAGTTCCAGCTCTAAATCTTTCTTCGAAAAGGATTTATCGGTGTTGCTGCTGATATCGGCGATAGTCAGGCGATCGCTGATCAGTCCCAGTTTGTGGGCTGCCTTATCTTTATCAATCGTTAATCTGACGTCGAGATACGGGGATTTACCGTCTGGAGAGGCTGCTTTTGAGAACTTTTCACGTCCGGATTCGCTGAAGCGCAGCGTATACAACGGCGAGGCAGACCAGCGCTCGGCATCCAGTTGGCGATAGCCCAGGCGCATATCCCCTCGCATCACGATACTGGCCGTAGTGGTTTCACCTTCCTCATTTATGATCACTGGCAACGTGATCTGTCCGTTTTCAGATGTGATATGACGATAAATCACATCTGCATCGTGAATCAGGTTATCCATATCAATGGTGCCGATATGGCGAATAGTGGAGTAAGGTTTCAACGCCGCAATGCGGAAATGGAAGTTAGGGATACTATGGTTTGCACACAGCTGCGACAGCATCGCACCCACTGAGGCGGTGCTTTTTGGATCGTGAATATGACCATTTTTATGGAACGGATACCAGGTGCCGGTCTGGTAGCCATGTAGCGCGAGAATGCGCCCTGGCGGTAGTGGCAGATTGCGGCGAACAATGGCTTGAATGCCGGGAAGCTGGGACGGGCGTCCTGTCAGTAGCAGGAGATCGCAGTGATAACAGGACAGGACTTCACAGAGGGCAGTGAGCACTTTATCAATGTTGAACTTACCTGAGCACACATCGTTATGCACTTTTGTCAGCGCGATGTTAAGGGTAATGTCTGTGAGTCTGAAACCATCCTTGCCTCCCGACTTCTTCACTTCCCGGGATACAAAGCCCTCAACTTCGTCACTGAAACTGCCTGCGGGCAGTAAGTCACTTACGCGCTGATTGATCAGCAAATGCGTTTGTTCATTCTGCGGATCGTATTGCTCATAGCAGGATAAAATGTGCAGCGCCAGGGGCACAAACAGCTGCAGGCTGAGCTGCTGGCGCAGTACGGCTTCAGCGGCACTGATGTTTTGCGCACCGCACAAATGAGACATCGATGTTTCGACCGAACGCACACCGGCTTCACGCAGCGATAATTCAAAAGCGGGCAGCACATAAGACTGGATCACATCAAGCAATATGTCATCACCGGCAATCTTGAAGCTGTCGCGGAAACGCTGCTGAGGAATGATATGCACATTCGCACCGCCGCCGGACAGACCATTTCGATCCAGACGGTAGTCGGTAATGACCAGATCTGTGGTGCCACCGCCAATATCAATTGAGGCAATGGTGAGCGTTTCCCGATCCTGACGATCGGGACGGCTCAGCGTCTCGAAGAATATTTCCGGGTGGCCGGCAAAGTTCTGGTTGATCTCGGTATAAAGATAAACCAGTTGAGCACAGGAAGCCTCATCCCACTCTACGCGGATTTTAGGAAGCGGGATTTTGATATTAAGCTTGCTATGATCATCCTTTTCATCGAGATAAGGATCGTTTTCACTGCTGTGCCAACGCAGAGATTTCCACACTAAGCCCACAGCCTGGCGCATTCTGTCATCCAGAATGCAGCGTTCCGCCATCGGCATACCTGGCGGTACGGTCAGAATAATGTGGCGAAGCTGGCGAGGCAGACCCGCATGGCCTTCGCGAATACGCTGCTCGGGGCTATTAATCTGGCTAATGGCCTGGGTTAACACCTCCGCTAACATAAAGGTCATCAGGGAGCTGCGAGAGTAGCGCGGCGTGAACACCGGAATGCGATCCATCTCATCTTCGATGGTATGCAGGGCATCGCCTTTTTCATTGATTAAATTGGCGAAGGGGGCGGCGGTGGCGAGAGGGTTGCTATCCTGTGCCGAGCTGTTGTTAAAGCGCCAGCCTTGCCCATAGAATTTTTCATCCCACAAGTAACGTTTTGGACTGGATAAGCCGGTCGATCCTTCGCTTCCGCGACGGCGTGAGGCTAAGCGGCTCGCTTCCCCGCCAATACGGGCGATGGTTGGCCACTGGAAAGCATCATGGCGGCCGCTGCGCACAGAATAAATATCTTTGCCGAAAGAAGCCTGTGAGAATTCAACCTTACTTTCAAATGGGTCGGTATAGACCTGTTCAGGCGCGCTGAGATCGCGCAGTTTCAGCACATAGTTGTGCATGAGTCCGGATCCAGACTGTCCGTGATCCTCAATTAAAATACCGCAGGTACGGGAGTTGCCGACATCCAGTATCAGATCGACGGGGATCGGTTTGATGGCGTTCACTTCGCGATTGGCGACCACCTTAAACTGCGGCAGTGCAACAGAGGCTTCCGTCTGCGCCTGCAGACCCTCAAGTGGCTCGGCCATGAGCGAAAGCAGGTTAAGATAATGCGCCAGCGGATACTGCTGAGCAATTTCATCCTCACGTTCATCGAGATCCCGGCCTTTGCTGGCGTCATTAAAGGCGTCGACTAACCAATCTTTCACCCAGTCTTGTGTTAAATACCAGTTGAGAGCGTAAGTCGCGGTAGCCACGGCAAAGGTTGCACCGGCATTCACATCTTCATGATTGGGGCTGAGGTCCGCGGCCGATTGTTGCTTAGCCATGATACGGGTATCAATGGCCAGCGTCATACGATGGGTGTGGCCATCCATATCCTTTTCAGGCAATTTTACAATACGAAAACGTGCCCAGTTCAGCGGCCCTTCCTGGTAGATGTTCGGCAAGCTAAAACGGAACAGAGGGAGCGGCAACCAGGTGCCGTCCAGCAATTTAAGGCTTTGCGCGACGGGAATGTCGTATTGGCTTTTCGCCTTCTCAATCTTGTCCGGTGTCGGCTGGTAGAAATGGTAGTCGCGTGGTTCGTTGTAAATCAAACGCGTCAATACGCCGTTGGCGAGTTTGACAAATTCACCTGCGGGTTGAGCTTTGAGGACTAAACCGAAATCCATAAACTGGATTCCTGAATCACCCACCAGCGTGACCTGGCGATCATAAGAAACAATTTCAGGCAACATTATCTGTTCATCCCTGTTTATGAATGGGGTTGCAACATGCGGATGGGGAAGGTTTTGTCCCCAACATTGTTACCGACACATTCGGTATTAGCAGCATTGAGCGATTTGCACTCTAAGGTTGGGCCCATAAAGTTTGAGTCGTCACTACATTTCATCTGTGCAGGATTCGTGATGCTAAGTGCGCCCTGGTTAACACTTCCCTGGGCCGGGCCGTTACAGGTGACACCATTAGATTGACGTACGCTGACTGTACCAATGCCTTGCTTGAAGTTGTATTGCAACTGTAAAGGACGGCCCGTGAGCTTGTCCTGAATACCGCCGTTCACACGCCATTGCCCGTTAAGAAACTCTGCAGGCCCATCGGGTAGCGCGGCAGGAAGCGTTAGCGGTTTTCCCTGTGCTGGCTTAACCGGTGGCACCGTATTGGAGGGCTCTGCAGCCATTTGCGGCTCACCGTTCTGTGTTTCCACTACGGGCGCTGGCGTTGCAGAGGGCTCCGTATTCGTCGCAGACTCCGTAACGGGTGCTTCATTATTTGCGATAGGTTGTTGAGACTCAGCGGCAGGCTGCGTTTCCTGAACAGCTGCTTCAGCTGTTGTCGGATCGCTGACCGCCTGCGGAGGCGTATTCTCCAGCACTGTTCCAGAGGGACTCACGACTGGCGCCCCATTGGCTGCACCTGAAGTGGTGGGAACATCTAAATCTGAAGTTGCCGGAACCCCTACACCTGATCCGACCGGAGTGTGACCTTCAACCGTTGAGTTATTGCTCGCATCGTTGATGGGCTGGCTGTGATGATTCAGACCAGGCAGTGAGAGTGCGGGAACGCAACCCCGTAATAGTCCAAAAATCAGTGCCAGAGAGAGGAGGGCAACCGCTAACCACAGCAGCCAGCGCCAGTTCCATCTCTTTCGACGAGTGTGTGTCACGGTCCCGATGGTCTCAACCGTTTGTGCCGCTGTGGTTAGCGGTTGCGCCAATGGCTGCGTAGCGTGGGAGAGGGGAGTGACGGGCGTTTGCACCGGGACTGAACCGGGTTGCAGCCAGTGCATTGGGCTATGTTCCACCCCCGTAGGATGCACAAACCCCCAGAAAGTGATCACTAACACCCCGTTAACCAGGTAAAGGAACTCATCATCGGGGAAGTTCACCACTGATTTTAACAACTGGGCGAAGACATGTCGGTCACCGCCTGCACCTGTATTCCCGGCGTTTAGCATCTGCTCGCTTAACGCCTGAACTGCCGTATGGAATTCGGTGAATTGCTGACGTGCTGAGGCTTGCTCACTTTCGGATGCACTACCCCAGGGAATCACATCGCCAGCAAAACTGCTATACCAGTCCGTTCGATCGCCACCCTGGTCATTTTGCGGAACGGCAAGATGACGGGCTAAATCACGCCCGGCATCCAGACGGTAGATAGCTTCACGCAATTGAAATGCCATCCTGAAGACGGGATAGCCAGTTTCACCAAGTGCTTTAAACGAAGAATTGTTCCCGGTACGTAACAGTGGTCCCTGAATCGAATTTCGCATTTTCTAACCTTTAGGGCTGTTTAGGGCTGTTAATTAGCGCAAGTCACATGAATGTGGTTAATTTTTGTTAGCACCAGGCGTCCACTCAAAATTCCAGCCGTAGTGCTTAGCCAGTGTTTCCCGATCGGGGAAGAAGCTATTGAGCCGCTCAACCTTGATATCACCATCAACGTTCTTTAAACGTGCGATTGCCGCGACATCATTGCGCTGACCGTTGTTCACCACACTGGAACTGATCGGCGTCTGGTCAGGAACAGAGAGCGTGATGTTGGCATCAAGTCCGCTCCAGTTATTTGCGCCGCCGTAAATAAAGCTGTAAATCAAGACTTCATCAATCTCTTGCCATTGGCTGCCATTGATGAAAAGCCATTCACCCTCTTTGTTGTCGCCATCGCGCAGATCTTTTTGCAACAACATGAAGGGCGCTTTGTCGTAATCACCAAAGTATTTACTGAGTGCCTCGACGCCAGCGTTCTTGCCATTTTTTAAGCGAATAAAAGCAGCCAGATCGAGGTCAACTGGCTTTTTATTCTTGCCCTGTTGCCAGGTAAGATTGACGGTAATTCGACCGAAATCGGTGCCTTTTGCGAGATTTACGCTTGGATTCGCCTGCGTTAGTTCGGTTATTAGGGGGACCGGAGCGTCAGCCACTGTAGGCGTTGGGGACGTCACACTCAGCGCTGGGGATTCACGTTCAAGGTTCATAAACCACCACCCAGCGAGCGCGAGAAGTAACAGCAGCAACAGAAGCAGGAGTAACCACGGGACGTGTCGCCGTGGCCGTGCTTCAGGCTGGATGATTGCAGACGAAACCTTTGGCGGAGTAGCCCAGTTGGCAAATACGGGCTCACCGCCGACGCCATAACATGGCAGCGTTTGTGAGTGCGTCAGCAGCGTCTGTAATGCCTGAGCCGATTTTGTTTCGCCTCTGGCGGTTAGCTGTTCAGTCAGGCTGGCCATCGTATCCAAATATTGCTGACGTTTAGCCTGAATGGCAGTCTGTTCCGCCTCGCTCAATGACAACAGCGGTGCAGCAACACCCTGTCGCGCGGTCCACCACTCCAGATCTCCATCAGGATTCTGACGTGCTGTTGCAAAAAGCAGGGCCAGGGAAGGAGGAAGATGGCGATGGATGATCGCAACGGTCTGCTCGTAGCTTTTGAGGGTTACGTCGTCAATGGGCGCTGATCGGGTTAATCGTTGCATGGCTCAGATTTATTGTGTCGTTAGCAGCGGATAGAAGCATGATGTGGCGAGCCTGTCATGTCGCCACATCAACAAGGATTTATTGCGACATATTTGCGTTTTCGAGCGCAGCGACTCGTTTTTTTGCCGCCGCGATTTTTGCCTCAAGGCCCGCGACATCACTGGCACTGTTAGCCTGCTGAGACTGACGTTGCAATGCTTCCAGCTGTCTAATCTCTTGCTGACGTTGCAGATTGGTGGATTTAACTGATTTCAGTTTTTTCAGGGTTTGTGTCAGATCAGAACGTGCTGCCGCTAAACGACTTTTTTCATCTTCCAGCTTCTGGCTGGAGGCCTGCTCTCTGGCTTGCGTGTCAGCAAGATTTTGCTGAGCAATACGATTATCCCGCTGGCTTTGTAAGATTTGGCGTTCCTGGTCGTCGACTTTCTGCCGATAACCGCCAGAAGTGGCGCAGCTTAATTTAGTGAGAAAACTGGGATCCTGTTCATGCAGATTGCAATCCTGAGGAGTGGTTGCGCACCCGGCAAGCAGCAGCGTAGTAACTAAAGCATAAAATTTCATGAAGGCATCCCTGTATCTATCATGCAGAACTGAAAAAGTAGGAAGTGAAACGCATTAAACAGGGCTGACGAAACCATCAGCCCGTCCTGATTAGCCCAGGGAGATAGCCTGGCGCTGGCTATACAGACCGTTAGTTTCAGACTCCAGTACGGCAATCTGATTATTCAGGTTGCTATATTCATTGTTCAGCTGTTTCAGTCTGGCTTTATCCGCTGTGCTGGTGGCGCTCTGTCCTTGCAGCGCGACTTTATAGGCCTCGCTCTTCTCTTTCATCACTTTGATTTTGTTCTGCATAGTGCTGATGTTGACATCGATTTTAGCCAGGTCTTTTTTAGCATTAGCCTTGTCAAAACCAGCCTGGTCTTTTTTGATGCTAATCTGCGTTAATGTCGCCTGATTATCGCTGATTACGGCTTTCATCGCTTCAGTGGTTTTGGCGACATCGGCGGTGTCTTTTTTGATGTCAGTGTCCATTGCTTTCAGGCGATCGGCAGTGGTGGCGTAATCTTTTTTCAGACTATCCAGATAATAGTTTGCTGCCACGCCAGCGGCACACCCGGCAGCGCCACCAATAGCGGCACCGGCCAGCACTTGTTTAGTATTGCCTGCCAGCGCACCTGCCAGAGCACCCATGCCTGCACCCGCTAACGCACCCACGCCACAACCCTGCGCCGCTGAACTGCTGAATAACTGGGACTGTTCACCAGTGGTCAATCGTGTGTCAGGTTTAGTACCGGAGAGCAAAGAGCTCCCTGTGTTGGCACAACCACTGAGCAGAAGGGAAACAGAAATCAGGAGAGCAGTTGAGGTATGTTTAAACTTATTTGACATCATTTTTATCCTTAAATGACCAAATGGATCAGCGTTTAATAAGAGTGTGCTGTCCATAGACACGTTGCTGTTAGAAATAATTCAGGATCTGGCTGCCGGAGGCTAAGCAAAATCTCCATCAATAACGTTCATGTTAAGATGGGCACTCGGAGCTGACTTTTATTCTATCCCTGGGATGAAACAACTATCATCAGCTCTGAGTCTGGAAAAGTATCGGCATATATTTTGAGAACTTTAGTTTAAAAAATTTATTACCGATTTGATTATCCGAACATCGTGGCCGATACCTGAAAAATCTTGCTCAGGAAAAGTCGCGGCTGAGGAATGAAATTTCTTAGCGAGTCTGTCTTTTTTGAACGCTCAGGAAATTTTTAGTTTCGGATGGCAATCATTCCAGGTCTGCAGTGGAACACAACTCCACGCTCCTGCTCTTGACTAAACGCTCTACAAAAAAAGTAACATAATGCTAATGTGATTATGATTCTATATGAAACGTAAAGATGTGTGAAATAATATTTTTTGATATTTCAGTTCGCCACTCATGGTGTTTAGTGCCTTGCGTAGGTGTTTTTATGGATTTTTCATCTTTTCTTTAAATTATTTTTAATATTTCATGCTTATTTTTATGTCGCGCTGATCTTGTCAAGCTACAAGAGAAAGATTTTTATGCTAAACAAATAATCGCTGAATGCTTAGCATTACCTCTGGTTGCTTATGATTTCACGTAAAGTAAACCTGTAAGAACTTTTAGTTGTTACTACAACAAGCGTGGGCAGGGGTGATGATATGAGAGGGTATGAAAGGCTATTTTCCTGCGAGTTATGACGGGATGCCCAGGGCGGCAAGCTGCAAAGTAGCTTTGTAGTGGCGAAAGAACAGGCGACCCGCCAGCAAGTCTGGCAGCCTGGGTGCGCGCTTTGCTCCTGTTTAGCAGGTAGCGTGACAAACCACAAACCATTGTCAGAACCAGCCGGGGAAAAGAAGGTTCTAATGTAGCTTGCGATATTTACTTCAGTTCTGCTTAAGTCATCCCTGTCATGCATTTTAAGCGAAAAAGAGAGGGTTTGAGTATTTATTAAGCTCTGCAGGAGCTTCTCATTGCCAGTTATATGAAAATATTTATTTTATTCCGGGTTCGTTAGGATTATTCTTATCGGTGCGACACGGCTGGAATGAAAGGAAGTGATGCCTGCTCGGCGTTTTTTTATTCGATTATGAAATTATAGTAATGATTCTATGTGGTTTGACGATAATGCTAAGTACTGTGTATCGGGTTTGTCTGGGTAGATAATGAGAGCCGTAACGGTGTTTTTGTTATGCCTGAGGCTGAGGTGTTGATAAGGCTTCAGTCGTTAACTAGCTGAAGTGATGCAGATCAGCATGCTGGCATTTCTGCCACTAAAACTGATGTCTGCGGGTCTCATTAGATATCTGTAATTTCATTGGTGTTTGATATTATTTTCAGCTTTCACTCCGGGATGAAACCGAGTGGGAAAGGGTACGGTCGGTTGCTTGCTGGATTTATAAGATTTTGGTCTGATAGCTATAGTAATAGCATTAGTGCAAAAAAGATGTGGCCATAATAGGGCTACTGTAGGGTTTTTCTGTCGATTCTCAGCCTTCTGAGCTTGACTATTTTTCTATTAAGGATGGATTATGAATATGGTTTTTTGCCGCGGATGCGGTAAGGAAATTCACATTACTGCTAAAGCTTGCCCACAGTGTGGTGCACCTCAGACAAGCCAGCAGGTAGTCACTGCAGATAATACGGGTGGAGCTATAAATCAGTGGTATCTGGGTGTATTAAAAAAATATGCCGTATTTTCAGGCAGAGCCAGGAGGAAAGAGTATTGGATGTTCACCCTGTTTAACATCCTGATTGTTTTCCTGCTAGGTATTGTCGAAGCGTTAATTGGCGCAAGAGATATTCTCTCAAATCTTTATAGCCTGGCCGTACTGATCCCGGGCATTGCAGTTGGGGTTCGCAGACTGCATGACACCGATCGAAGCGGATGGTGGCTGCTGTTACCTGTCGTCAATATCGTGCTCCTCGCACTTGAAGGACAAGCTGGCGCCAACCGATTTGGTTCGGACCCAAAAGAAGTCGCTTAACCCCTGATTAATGTGCAACCAGTCTATACCACTTGCTTATGTTTGATTTTTGCACAGGAAAAAATATATTTAGCATCGGGTATAGGCTGCTGTTTTTGGCA
>Ga0308167_1003439_pt1 | contig 12670 bp, 9 predicted proteins | sample PhyCR1_2_FD_202138 | JGI IMG/M metagenome (GOLD analysis project Ga0308167, IMG submission 202138) | Phyllosphere microbial communities from UC Gill Tract Community Farm, Albany, California, United States - DLSLRC.R1 | ecosystem: Host-associated > Plants > Phyllosphere > Unclassified | place... | reverse complement strand
CAGTGCCCACAGCTCGTCATCGATGATAGGTGCTGACATTCCTTGATCCGTTGTTCAGGCATCCAAGGTTAACCGTTTCACGGGAAAGTAAACAGCCCCTCCGGGCTCTTTTTGAACTGGCCTTTTACTGAAATCTTCGACATGGAAGCACGCTGATGGAATTCGTGAACAAGACAGTCCTCATTACCGGGGCGGCGACCGGTATTGGTCGGATGACCGCCGTGGAATTAGCGCGCTTGGGGAGTCGCGTGGTCATCGCCGACCTCAATGGGGCCAAGGTCGAGGAAGCTGTTTCCTCGATTCAGGAGGCGGGTGGCGACGCGATGGGCATGCGCTGCGACGTTACGCAGGACGCTGACGTCACCGCCCTGATGGAGGCGACAACGGCACGATATGGTGCGATCGATCTGCTGATCAACAATGCGTCGATGCCGCCGATTGCCGGGCGAATTGAAGATATTCCGTTTGATGTGTGGGAAACAGCACTGCAAGTGAATGTGCTTGGCTATGTGCGCATGATACGCGCGGTCCTTCCCGCGATGATGCAGCGAGGCAGTGGCTATCTGGTCAATACGGCGTCATCGCTTGCCATTCTGCCCGATCCACCCACGCGTTTTCAGATTCCCTATACGACAACCAAAGGTGCGCAGCTCGCAATGAGTTACGGCATGGCGCATGCGTTGCGCCAATACGGCGTACGCGTGTCGGTTTTCTGCCCGAGCATTACCGCGACATCCGATCGGCCTGGCGGTCAGAGCATGACCACGTCGGGTACGGCGATCCCAAGTATCGACGAGTTTCTCCACGGGGTGGACCCCAGGCGCGGCAAGCCCGCCACGGCGGAATTCGCGGCTTCCGTGTTGATCGACGGCATTCGCCACGAGACGTTTCTGATCAGTTCGCAGGTCGGCTATGAAGAGCAGATCGTCGAGTTTGCGCGCTCCGGCCTCGATCCTCTCGCTTTGATCGTTGGTGGGGCGGGGTGATCATGGGACGAGTACGCTACCTCGATCGAGAGGACCTGGCTCCGGAGTACCAGGATATCCCGCGCATGAAATCCAATATCACGCGTGCGCTTGCCCATAGTCCCCGGGGGGCCCGACACGTTGCAGGTGTCGGAATGTATCTCCGGCACGAAAGCGCGCTGAATCCCCGGTTGCGTGAGCTCGCGATTTTGCAGGTGGGATACGCTACCGGCAGCGAATACGAATATGCCCATCATGTCGATGTCGCATTGTCGTTTGGCGTCAGTGAGGCCGACATTCTCGCCATTGCCGCGGACAGCGCCGGCAAGGCGTCGTCACTCGAACCCATCGCTCGTGTTGTCCTGCAAGCAACGCGTGAGCTGACCGAGCGATTGACGCTCAGCGATCAGACGTTTGCGGCGTTGAGCGAGGCGCTGCCGCCAGACGCATTGATTGATCTGCTTATTGCCATTGGCGAATATAACGGCATGGTACGGATCATGGCGGCGCTTCAGATTGATCTGGAGCCGGAATTCTTGCCCTATCTGGAGCGGTTTCCACTTCCCGTCCGTAACGTTTGACGTACGACGTTTCTTTAGAAGGTGTGACAATTATGGACTTGGGACATGTTGGTATTCACGTGCGTGATTTCGATGCCATGCTCGGCTTCTATCAACGCGTGTTCGGCTTTGTCATCAGTGACAGCAAACGCGGGCCTGAACGATCGATTGCCTTTCTGACGTCAGAGCCGGATATCCATCATCAATTCGTCATCGCTAGCGGGCGGGGCGCTGATGATCACTCGCGCGTCATCAACCAGATCTCATTTCGCGTATCCGATCTTGCTGAGCTGAAACGCATTGGCAACGCATTGAAACATGAGTCTGTTGAGGAAGTCGACATCATCACGCACGGCACCGCGTGGTCGATTTATTTCCGCGACCCCGAAGGAAATCGCGCCGAGGCGTTCGTTGATACGCCTTGGTATGTTGATCAACCATTTCGCGCACCAATCGACCTAGACCAGCCCGAGGAAGTATTGCGTCGAGACACCGAGGCTTTGTGCCGTACGCTTCCAGGATTTCAAGGGATCGAAGCTTGGCGGCGCGACCTGATTAGACGCTTCGAGTCGGAGAAGGCCGCTCAATAAGGTGCATTCCTTCAAATCGTTGAATCCTCCTGTTAAACGACGATCAGGGAAGGGCGGTATTGATTGAAAGGAGAGGCTGTGCCGTTGATTCGGGCAGCCTCTTTGACGTTAACGGGTCTGTTTGAAGCATTGTCTCGCCAATCGCATTGCGCGAGCGATGATCGGACGACTCTTCCAACTCACTCGCGCCTGTCGATTCACACGGCGGACACTTGCGCGGCGTGCTTGGAAGGGCTGGCCCTTTGACGCTACTCTAGCGATATCGCAATGTGCCGTGGAGTAGTGCGTGAGCTTGAACGGAAAAGCGTTTATCGTCGGTGCGTATGAGCACCCGGCCCGAGACTTGCCAGATCGGTCGGCGGCGCAAATCCATGCGGAAGTGGCGCTGGGCGCGCTTGCTGACGCTGGACTCGCGTTGAAGGATGTCGATGGTTTTTTTTGCAATGGCCAGCTTGGTTTTGGTGCCATCTCGCTAGCCGAATATATCGGCCTGAAGAATCTGCGCTATACGGATTCGACTTTTACAGGTGGATCGTCCTATCTCTGTCATGTCGGTCATGCGGCGCTCGCGGTGGCAAGCGGAAAGTGCCGTATCGCGCTGGTGACACAAGGCGCGCGTGTTCGGGGAATCGTTCGAGGTGCGAAACTCCCTCCAGAAACGCCGGAGTATGCTTTTGAGACCCCTTACGGCGAAACCAATATCGGTATCTATGCGCTGGCGGCACAGCGCCATATGTACGAATATGGAACCACGGCACGGCAACTTGCCGAAGTGAAAGCGGCGGCCGCGTTTCATGCGCAGTTCAATCCGAACGCGTTGTTGCGGAAACCGGTCACGGTCGAAGACGTGCTCGCATCGCCTTACGTTGCCGATCCGCTGCGACGATTGGATTGTTGTGTCGTTACCGACGGTGGCGGTGCGGTGATCGTGACGACCCCGGAGGTGGCGGCCGATTTAACGCGCCAATCGGTGAAGGTGCTTGGCCACGGTGAAGCGATCAAGCACACCATGTCCGGTCGTCTGGACGCGACTTATACCGCTGCCGTGTGGTCGGGTCCCGCGGCCTTCGAGGAGGCTGGGGTGACGACGGATGATATCGATTACGCCTCTATTTACGATTCCTTCACGATCACGGTATTGATGACGCTGGAAGACCTGGGCTTTTGCAAAAAGGGGCAGGCCGGCGCGTTCGTTGCGGACGGCGCGTTGCGCATTGGCGGTCGACTTCCTGTCAATACCGATGGCGGTGGATTGTGCAACAACCACCCAGGCTATCAGGGCGGTATGGTCAAGATCATTGAGGCGGTTCGCCAGCTTCGTGGTGAAGCCAATCCAGAAGTACAAGTCAAAAATTGTGAAGTCGCACTGGCGCATGGCACCGGCGGGGGTATCTCGCGGCTGTGCAGCGCGACGTTGATTCTTGGTCGAGGTGATGCATGAATGGGCCCGAATTACCAGTGCCGGCACCGCCCGTGGTCCCGGAGACAAAGCCGTTTTGGGATGGCACAAAGGCGGGTCGGTTGATGTTGCCGCGTTGTCCGCGGTGTAGCTTTGTCATCTGGTATCCGCGGCAATTCTGTCCGGAGTGTGGACATGATTCGGTCGAGTGGTTCGAGGCAAGCGGACGCGGGGCGATTTACAGCTTCACGACCGTTCGCCGCGGCGAAGGGGCGTATCGCGAGACATCGTCCTATGTGCTCGCCTTGGTCGATCTTGATGAAGGGCCGCGCGTGCTGACAAACATCGTCGACTGCGATCCTGCGCAATTGAAAATTGGCTTGCCATTGAAAGCGGTGTTTTTCGATGCGGGGGATGACGCTGCCCTGCTTCGTTTCGGGCCACTTCTTACCGATACAAAATAATGACAAAGATCTTCTCCTCGCCAGAGGCCGCAGTAGCGGACATCCCGAACGGATCGACTATCGCCATTGCCGGCTTTGGCGTGGGACATAGCTATCCGAACAGTCTGGTGATCGCGCTGAAGGAGCAGGGCGCGAGCGATCTATGCGTGGTCGCCAATTCGCTTGGTGCTGGAGAATTTCGGCCGGAGCTACTTTTAGAGAACGGGCAGATTGCCAAGGTCGTTCTGTCCTTTTCAGCAAGGCCGGGATTTCCGTCGCTTGTCGAGCAACGCGCTGCTGCCGGGGAAGTACAGCTTGAAATGGTGCCGCAAGGGATTCTGGTGGAGCGCCTGCGTGCCGCTGCCGCCGGGCTGCCGGCGTTCTACAGTCCGGTGACCGTCGGTACCCCGCTGGCCGAAGGCAAGGAAGTGCGCGAGTTCGGCGGCAAACAGTATGTGCTCGAACACGCTCTGCCGGTTGACTATGCACTGGTACGAGGCTTTCGTGCCGACACGAATGGCAATGTCGAGTTTCGCGGCAGTAGTACGCATTTCCATCCGAGCTTCGCAAAGGGTGCGCGGGTTGCCATCGTCGAGGTCGAGGAAATCGTGGAGGCCGGTACCATCGCACCCGAGCGCGTCGGCTTGCCGGGTATCTTCGTCTCCCGTATCGTGCTTACGACTCGGAAAATCGCGATACCCAAGGGCGCCCTCAGGCGTCGAGCGCCGGATAGCCGGCGAGAGTATTTCGGCAAGCCGGCCTTGTCGCGAATGGAATTTGCGCAACGCGCCGCGGCGCTGTTGCCGGAGCATGGTTACGTTAACCTGGGCTCAGGGTTGCCGACCTTGGTGGCCTCGCATGTCGGCGGGCGAAGCATTACGCTCCACGCCGAGAACGGTGCCTTGGGTTACGAGCTACTCGATGATTCCGGGGTGCCGGATTCCGATCTTTTTGATGCCGCCGGCGGTTTTATAGAGATGCGGCCCGGTGGTGCATTGTTCGACAGTGTCGTGTCGTTCGAAGTAGCGCGGTCGGGCAAGCTATCGGCTGTGCTGCTGGGTGCCTATCAAGTTGCACAAAACGGCGACCTTGCCAATTGGAGCGTACCCGGTCAGGTAGGAGGAGGTATTGGTGGCGCGATGGATCTGATCGCTGGCGGAAGCAAGCTTATCATCGTGATGGAACATAGCGACAGCAAGGGGCGCGCAAAGCTTGTGCGGGAGTGCCAATATCCGCTTACCGCGCCGCAATGCGTCGATATGATCGTCACGGATCTTGCTTTGCTTGTGCGTCGCGGAAACCGGTTTGTACTGGAGGAAGTGGCGCCTGGCTTCTCGCCTGCTGAAGTCCAGCAGTTGACCGATATGTATCTGGTGATCGCGGACAACGTTCGCGTCATGCATGCCGATACCAAACCCGTGTGAGGAGCCATGCTGCATTGCAATGAGATGCTGCCACGGCGATGAACGATCTGCATGAGCAGGACGAATTACAACAGAAGCGTAAACCCTTGTTAAGCGCGGACGTCGCGAAGGCATGGTGAGCGCGGCATTCGTTCTGGTCTGAATCATCGAGCAAAGAGGACGAGCGAACAACGCACATGTTGCGTTTCAATCCGCGACATCTTAATAAAAATCTCATGCCACATGCGCTAACGTTCGATACCGCAGAGGCACGGCTGGCGCTTGATACGAGACATCACATCTGGAGAATACGAGGCTGGAGCTGGCCGATCTGACAAAATTCAAGTAACAAAAGCTTTCCTCCTTGTCGCCCACGAGCAATCTGCGGTCCGGTTGCTCGTCGCGATAGATGCACCTATTTTTTTGGGGGCACTGCGCTGATGATGAGCGCTGGTACCAAGAAGTGCTTTCCAAATAAATAATAAGGAGGAGACTTTGGACCAGAATTGGCTCTCAGCATCACTGTCGCCGTCGAGGCGTAAGATCATCTCGCTGGCGTCGTTGGTTGCTTTCCTTGGGACATTCGATTGCGTGGCGGAGGCACAAACATCGGAGAGTACGCAAGCATCGCAGATGTCAGTAGCGCAAGCACCGCCATCGTCGGCGGTTCCCGACCTGTCAAGATCGCTTTCCACGGGCAGCTTTGATTGTCAAAAATACGATCAATACAATACCCGTATCATGAGCACGATCTACTTGCCATCGACATGCGATACCGTCTTTCCAAAATTATTCGGCCTTCGGCCCTGGCTGGCCGAATCCGGTTGGGGTATACAGGCATCGATTTCACCTGTGGCGGAGTATGACGTTTTAAACCGTTATCGGTCTGGGTCGCAAAACTACGCCGGGCAACGTGCTAGCGCCTATTCCATTACGAACATCTACGTTACCTATGATTTGATTCGTATCGGGTTTCCCCTGGGTTCGCAATTTACCGGCAGCGCATCTCAGATTTTTTCTAACGGTAGAACGGGCGAGGCGCCCGTGATGGACCCGGCAATGACCACGTTGGCTATCAGCGTGCCATTGTTTGGGAATGCACTTGAGTTGAAAGCGGGTTACCTGCTGACCGTGCAGGACTTCGTGGGGATGAATCTCACGGGGAACGCAGGGTCCGCCGCACAGGGGTTGCAAAGCTCCATTCCGGCGCTTGTAGGTCTGAGTGTCTACACGCCCACGCCTACCGCGGAGGTTACCGTCAGGGATCCGTGGACAAAGAACTTTTATTACCATTTTGGGGTGGCGCGAAGTATCAGTTCATCTAATGCGATTGTAGAGTTGTCAGAAAATCCGACAGGCTTCAGATGGCGGACTCCGGGTACCGGGCCGTTGTTTATCAATGAAGTTGGCTATAAAACCGGTGTGTCGAAAGACAGCAAGACAATCTGGGCGAGAGCCGGCTTTATTTACAATACAACCGACTATACGAAATTCAATGGACAGACAGCGAGCAATAACTATGCGGCGTATGCCGGGTTTACCATGCAGCTCCTCAAGAATGCGAACAACCCAGGAGGATTGAGCCTCGATATCAAAGTGGACGCGGCGCCCTCCGATCGCAATTTGTTTACCAAGGATTACGCGGTCAATCTGTTCTATGTCGGCCCTTTTGCGAGCCGTCCATACGACATGATCTCGGTTGGTTTCAGCAAGAGCTATGAAAGTAGTGACTTGCAAGCGATCGAAGCGGCACGCGGCCTTGTTAATACCTCCACGGTATCCACGCAAGGCGCCATTTCATATTCATATCGCGTACGGCCGGGTATCTATTTGATCTCGACGGCATCGTTGATCACGAATCCGGGAACGGTGGCGGGCGAGAAGCTGCCAAGGGCACTGATCCTCAATGAGAAGTTGATGATGTCGTTCTAGATTCATGAACCTGGGCTACTCGCCGATATCCCCCGGGGAGTAGCGCCGATATTGATGATGTCATCGAACGTGAGGCAGGCACCGACGCAATGAGGATTACCGATTGGGCATCTACGATGCAAGAAAAAATGAATCCGTCTGCTGAAACGCGATCCTGTATTTCCTCGCCTCAGGCGATCATCAATGAAGCGCGCAATGGCCGCATGTTCATCCTGGTCGACGATGAGGATCGTGAAAACGAAGGTGATCTTGTGATTCCGGCCCAGATGGCCACGCCGGACGCGATCAATTTCATGGCAACGCATGGTCGCGGGCTGATTTGCCTCGCAATGACCGAGTCGAGGGTCGAACAACTCAAGCTTGAACCAATGAGTCGTTCCAACGGTACACGCCATGAGACGGCTTTTACCATATCGATAGAAGCGCGAGAAGACGTCAGCACGGGCATCTCGGCAGCGGATCGCGCGCGTACGATCTCTGTCGCAATCGATCCCACAAAGGGGCCGTTGGATATCACCAGCCCCGGGCACGTTTTCCCTTTGCGCGCCCGTGATGGCGGCGTTTTGATCCGGGCCGGTCATACGGAAGCATCTGTGGATGTAGCACGTCTCGCCGGGTTGAACCCGTCCGGTGTGATCTGCGAAATCATGAAGGATGACGGCACGATGGCGCGGATGAACGATCTGATCGCGTTTGCACAGCGGCACGATATGAAGATCGGTACGATCCGGGATCTGATCGCCTATCGGTTGCGTCACGATCATCTGCTCGAGCGCAAGGCAACCACGACGTTCACGAGTAAATGGGGTGGCGAGTGGCTGGCCTATGCATACTGGAATAAGGCCAACAAGACCGAGCAAGTGGCTTTGGTAAAGGGGATCATCGACCCGAGTCGGCCGGTGCTCGTACGAATGCACGCACTGTCTATTTTCTCTGATGCCTTTGGTGAGGCAGGTGCGGAATCGGGCCACCTCGCCCGGTCGATGGAAATGATCGGGGAGGAAGGGGCCGGTGTCGTGGTGATCATCAACAAGCCACAAACGGATGCCTTTGCCGCGACGGTTCGGTTTCGTAACCAAGGTGATCGGGACGCGGAACTGAGGGAGCTACGCGACTACGGTGCCGGCGCGATGGTGCTTGCTGAACTCGGCGTTCAGCAAATGATCCTGTTGACGAATAATCGTCACAGCTTGTCCGCGATCTCGGGATATGGCTTGTCGGTTGTCGAGGAGCGTCCGATCACGGTTGCTGTATAGCAATCGCAGCGGGCAGGGTGACTGAAGAATATATTCTAGCGAGATGTCTCGGTCGTTACTGCCCGTAGGATCGCTGTCGACAACATCGTTTCAAGACAGAATCTGCTTATGTTTGATCGCTTTCCACAAGTAACAATTGGTCGCGATCGGATTGCATCGCTATCCGACAGCTCAGGAAAAATAGACAAGACGCGTTGTTATAATCGATGCCCCTAAAAGACAAAGGGCAGGTTAGCAGCGGTCAACGTGACGCGTCTTATCTTGTCTTGAAACACAGCTTCGAGACAAGGTAGCCGGATGAGCGGGGCCTTACTCACGCCCGGCGTGCCATGAATCTTTCCAACCTCATTTCGGCCATCCAATCGTCGACATGTGGCGCATGGAACAGTCCGATCACGTTGGCCTGTGGCCGACATAATGCTTTGTTGGCTAATGTGTTGCTGCCTTAGCGTATTGATATCCAAGAGGGAATGTTCGGATTACTTAACAGTGTAATGTAACGGATACTCTTGACCTATTTGCACCACATCCATAACTGGTACAGTCGCCATGCCGTGGTATACGCGGTTCGGCTACACGCCGCCGTCGGCAGTCCGAGGACGAGCGAAATTTGATATGCACGTCAGGCTTAATGTATTTCAAATACAGTCTTTCGGAGCAGTCCTATGCCAGTCAACGCTACGCAACACCGACAACGTGTCGGTACTTTTCAGCGGGATGTCACTTTGGAAGCACGGGGTCTAAAACAGACTTCGGACCCAGGACCATCCAGTGATATGGTGCGATTCAACGCGCAAATGGTGCGTGCGGAAAACGTCTCAGTGTTACAAGAGCAGTCGGTCACCGGCAGCATGCGTCCAACGGGACACCGTGGCATGACTGCTTTGCAATTTATCTTGCTGCTTGGCATGGTCCGTTCGGGGGATACGAGAGCAGGCGCCGACGCCAATGAGTCCGCTGCGCTAAACACTCGCGTTCTTAACGCAATGGGTACGGGGCAAGGGGATCAGTGGACATCCATGCCGATCAGGTTCTCTCCGCCGCCGGTCGCTGGCGTAACCGACGATCCTGCCCCGCTGCCTGACGTTGCGGTTCGATATGATGACCGCGCTTGCATGCTTGTCGTAGAGGGGTCGAAGCAAAAAGAAAAAATCATCGGATCGCTGAAAAGCGCCTGGATAAAGTCTGGTTTGCTCAGCGCGGAACAGGGGGCGCGCATCGCGTTAGCGTTTCGCCAGTCTGCGTTGGCGCAGCCTGTCATGCTTGCGACTCTGGCATCTGCGCCACAGCGCCAAAGTCGTCCAAAGCGCGCGTCGGAAGCTGTGCTCAATGCAATGATTCAACGTCATATCGAGGAAAATTGCGCCTACGAGGAGGAGGTGCGCAACGTCAGAGGCGACAACGAGGGAAAGCTCTTAATATTCGAGGCGCAGCGCATCGAAAATCCTTTTCGCGCTTTGTTCGACGGTGACGAGGCCTACCCTTCACCTGAAATGCGCGGCGTCGAAAACGGCCTTAACGGCGCGGTGGATATTCTCACGCTCGGCATCAAGCCGCTGATCGCCAAGATCATCGCGAACGCGAAACGCTCAGAGTACTACCACAGCAAGGGCGAGGCGATCTGCGCCCAACGTTACCAGCACTGGAGTCTCGCCGAATTGGCCGTGTCGTTGGAGGTCGACGGTCTCGCGTTTATGCCTCGCCACGCGCGTCTGCCTGCGAGAGGCAAGCCGCTGGAGCTGAAACACGCGCTGCCGGGGCAGACACGTGCGGCGTATTTTACAACCCCTGCTGGGAGCGGTGTCCGCCAAGAAATATTATTGGAGCTGAAGCCCGCGAAAGCGATGGGGGAGGTTTCCGATGGGCCAATTTATTTAAAGCCCACGTCTAGAAAAAACGAGTTTATCACCCACCATTCCGATGCGAAACGCCCCGAATTCCTGGAAAGACGCGTCATCGTCGATGAGTCGCATATGACGTGGCGATACGCTGACACATTCAGCACGGCTGGTTTGGACGTCGATATAAAGGAAGGAAGGCGTCAGATAGCACTCTATGGCGATCATTACGATCTGCAATTGAACGCGGAAAATATTTTCGAGGCTGTGGTCAAAAAAGAGGGCGGGGGACGAGAATACATCCCGGTCTACCAAGAGCCTCTTTCCCGGACCTGGCATATGGCGGTGCACAATGGCGTGCAAGTCTTCGGCGCGGAAGACCGTGCGTTTATCAATCGAATCAGCGTAGATCTGGACCCCGCTCTGACGTACATTCCGGGACCGACGAACAACCCGAAAGCGTATGGTGCCGGTATCGTATTTCAGACTGAGGTCAGAGGCGACGCGACGCACTATACGCATAGCCGGGTTCTCGAAATGGGCGGCCGCCTGGTGCCGGTCAGAACGTGCACCACGCCGGGCCGGGGCATGCACTTCGAGGTTTACGACACGCATACGCCCGCACTGGCGGGAAGGCCGGTCGCGTTCGACGGTATGCGGTGGCACTTTGAACCGAGTACTTCGCCAACCGTTTCCCCGGCGGTAGTGCGCGCGCTTGCAACGAAGAAGTCTACAAGACTGCGGGTCATGATCCCCGATTCGAGCGAGCTATCGGCACCGGACCCCGATGGCTTGGTGTGGGATGGTAAAAATCGTTCCTTTATAAAGGTGGACAACACCTACGTCAGAATCAGCAAACAGAATGACAATCGTTATGTCATTACCCGTCCGGGCGAGCCAAGATTGCATCTGCGGATGAAGGATGGTCGGCTCCATATCGAGACGGCGCGAGAGCGGCTGCAAAATATCGTTTTGAGAGGACTGAGCGGGCGGGTAAGGGCTGACGCCCCGGCAGTATTAATGGATTGCGGTTATACGCGAGAAAGTGCCAATGCGCTGTTAGCGCAATATTCCTTTCCTGCGCAAGGCTTCTACACCGCCTACGAATTCGCTCGTCATATCGAACAATGGGAAGCATTGCCGCATTGGGCCGAACGGTTTAGGATCACGTCGCCGGATGGTGCAGTTCTGGCCGAGGGTGCGGGGCCATCCCACTCGGCGGATATGCCGCCTGTCGTGCATGGGCCTGGCGCGCCGATGTGGCGGCCTTGGGAAAATGTTCCGGAGGCTGCGCGCGGTCTCGGATCGTCGAATGCGGCGCGGGACGACGGCGTGCTGGTGTGGCAACCTTTTGACGATGTTGCGATGGCGGCGAATGCGCAGAAGGCCGACGAGCCGATCCCCGGCCCGTCCAGGCGGCGTGATGAAGGCGATGGTAGCGTGGTTTCGGATCACGGTTCTGATGACGCGATGTCCGTATCCGACACATCGTCTGACGGGTCTATCTCGGTGTGCGATCCGTCAGACCGACACTATAGGACGTTGCTGCGTTTAGGAGACCATTTAGGACAGGGTCAATTTGGGAACGTCTTTGAAGACGCGGACAGTCCCGATTTTGTAATCAAGCGTTACTACGAGGCTGACGACAACGATCCAGACGATGAGATATATCTTCCTGGTCGGGAACAGGAGGCGTTCCGGCGGTTTTATGGAGCGGGTGCAGCACAGCATTTCGAGGCGACGGACGGCACGCAATATTTGAGAATGTATCGCGTTCCCGGGACGCTCTTGGACGACCTGCAACCGAATTCGCTCCCAGGGGACGCGGTCGAACGCTATGTGGACATGCTAGAAAAGTTGCAGTCACAGGGCATCCTGCATGGAGACCTCCATCCTGAAAACGTCATGTGGGATGGAGAATCTTTCTGGCCAATCGATATGCAAGACATCACGGCTAGTTATTTTGCGGCAACCGGCAAAGCGAAAGCGGAATATAACGATAAAGGAGATGGCATATGGGAGGACATCGTCACGAAGATTGCCGCGAAGATGTCGCCCGGGGACGCCGCGAGAATCGACCAATCCGGTTTGGTTCCGATGTCGACCGCTGATGATCAAAGCACGTAAATTTCGGCATCGGCCGCGACCGATAGAAACTTGAACCACGCCGGGATTCGTGGAGGCGGGTTGGTTTAAGTTGACGCTGCCTCGGTTACGTTAATTTTGCCGTGGCGGTGATAGTTTGCCTCAGCTTCGGCTGGAGGGATATATCCGAGTGGCCCCA
>Ga0308167_1003437_pt1 | contig 12671 bp, 11 predicted proteins | sample PhyCR1_2_FD_202138 | JGI IMG/M metagenome (GOLD analysis project Ga0308167, IMG submission 202138) | Phyllosphere microbial communities from UC Gill Tract Community Farm, Albany, California, United States - DLSLRC.R1 | ecosystem: Host-associated > Plants > Phyllosphere > Unclassified | place... | reverse complement strand
CGCGCCGCCTCCTCCTCACCACGACCCGACGAACCCCACCAGACCAGGAAGACACCCATGACCACCACCACCGTGAAGGCGCAGCGACGCTCCTTCGACATCAAGGCGTTCCTCGCCGCCAACGGCGCCCTCGTCGGGCTCGTCGTGCTCTGCCTCGCCCTCTTCATCGCGACGCCCGACTTCCTGACCGGCCGCAACCTCCTCAACATCGGCATCCAGGTGTCGACCGTCGCCGTGCTCGCCTTCGGCATGACCTTCGTCATCGTCGCGGGCGGCATCGACCTCTCGGTCGGCTCGGTCGCCGCGCTCTCGGCGATGGTCTCGAGCTGGACCTTCGCCACGGCGGGCCTGCCCGGCGGCCTCGCGCTCGTCGTGGGCCTCGCGACCGGCCTCGTCGCCGGCCTCGTCAACGGCTTCGCCAGCGCCTACGGCAAGCTGCCGTCGTTCATCGCGACCCTGGCGATGCTCAGCGTCGCCCGCGGCCTCACGCTGGTCGTCAGCGACGGCCGCCCGATCTCGACGCCCGCCGCGGTGTCGTTCCTCGGCGGGAACGTCGGACCCGTGCCGGTGCCCGTCATCGTGCTGGTCGTCGCCGCCGCGATCGCGTCCTTCATCCTCAACCGCACCGTGATCGGCCGCACCATGTACGCGGTGGGCGGCAACGCGGAGGCGGCCCGCCTGTCGGGCCTGCCCGTCAAGCGGATCGTCGTCACCGTCTTCGGCCTCGCGGGCCTGTTCGCCGCCCTCGCCGGCCTGCTGCTCGCCGGGCGCCTCGACTCCGCCCAGCCCCAGGCCGCGGCGGGCTACGAGCTCGACGCGATCGCCGCCGTCGTCATCGGCGGGGCCAGCCTCGCCGGCGGGGTCGGCCGCATCTCGGGCACCGTCATCGGCGCTCTCGTGCTCGTCGTCATCCGCAACGGGCTGAACCTGCTCAACGTCACGTCGTTCTGGCAGCAGGTCGTCATCGGCCTCGTCATCGCGCTCGCCGTGGGCGTCGACGTGCTGCGCCGCAAGACGCGCAGCGCGTGACGCCCTCTTCCCCTGAACCCCACCCGCACCACCAGAACCCCACCGAAGGACACACGATGAAGTCTTCCTCGTTCCGCAAGGCCGCCACCGTCGCCGCCGTCGTCGCAGTGGTCGTGACCGGCACCGCCGGCTGCAACCGCACCCCCGCAGGAGAGGCCGACCGCCCCACGGTCGTCCTGTCGCTGTCGACCCTCAACAACCCGTTCTTCGTCGAGCTCCGCGACGGCGCCCAGGCCGAGGCCGACGAGAAGGGCGTCGACCTGCAGGTCGTCGACGCGCAGAACGACTCGGCGACGCAGAGCAACCAGCTCGCGACCGCCGCGTCGAACGCCGACGCCGTCATCCTCAACGCCGTCGACAGCGACGCCGCCGGCCCCGCCGCCTCGCAGCTCAACGACGCCGGCGTGCCGATCGTCGCCGTCGACCGCGCGGTCAACGGCGCCGACGTCGCGTCGTTCGTCGCGAGCGACAACGTCGCCGGCGGCGAGCAGGCCGCGAAGGCGCTCGCCGAGGCCATCGGCGAGCAGGGCGAGGTCATCGTGCTGCAGGGCGTCGCGGGCACCTCCGCCAGCCGCGACCGCGGCGAGGGCTTCACGAAGGGCATCGCCGAGTTCCCCGGCATCACCGTCGTCGCGCAGCAGACCGCCAACTTCGACCGCGCCACCGCGCTCGACGTCACGACCAACCTGGTGCAGGCGCACCCCGACGCGGTCGGCGTCTTCGCCGAGAACGACGAGATGGGCCTCGGCGCGATCCAGGCGCTCGGCTCGCGTGCCGGCACCGACGTGAAGGTCGCCGCGTTCGACGGCACCGAGGACGGCCTGAAGGCCATCGAGGCCGGCACGCTGTCGAGCACGATCGCCCAGCAGCCGGGCGAGCTCGGCGCGCTGGCCGTCGACCAGGCCGTCAAGGCGATCGACGGCGGCGAGGGCGACGACGGCCCCTCCGACCAGGCCGTCGAGGTCATCACGGTCACGAAGGAGAACGTGGGTGACTTCTCCTGATGCACGGCTCTGCTGAGGCGGCCGGCGCCGGCGTGGTCGTCGTCGGGTCGATCAACGTCGACCAGGTCGTGACGGTCGACCGCCTCCCCCTCCCCGGCGAGACGCTGATCGGCACGTCGATGACGCTGCTGCCCGGCGGCAAGGGCGCCAACCAGGCCGTCGCCGCGGCCCGTCGCGGCGCCGCCACGACGATGATCGGCGCGGTCGGCGACGACGTGCACGCCTCGGCGGCTCTGCCGCTGCTGGTCGAGAGCGGCGTCGACGTCGAACGGGTCGCCACGGCGGAGGGCCCCACCGGGCTCGCCGTCGTGAGCGTCGGCTCCGACTCCGAGAACACGATCGTCGTCGTGCCCGGCGCCAACGCGTCGGTCGACGAGGAGGCGGTCGCCCGGCACGCCGAGGTCCTCTCCCGCGCCGCCGTGGTCGTGCTGCAGGGCGAGATCCCCGTCTCGGGGATCGAGCGCGCGGCACGGCTCGCGACGGGACGCCTGGTGCTCAACCTCGCGCCCGTCGTCGCGGTCTCGGCCGAGGTCGTCCGGCTCGCGGACCCGCTCGTGCTCAACGAGCACGAGGGGCGACTGCTGCTCGAGCTCGTCGCGCCGGAGGCTGCCGAGCGCCTCGCGGGACGGGACGCGGCGGACGACGCGGCCGTCGTCGGCGAGCTGCGCGGCCTGGGCGTCGCCTCCGTCGTGCTCACGCGCGGTGCGGCCGGCGCCCTGGTCTCGGACGCCTCCGGCTCGTGGTCGGTGCCGTCCCCGCGGGTGCGGGCCGTCGACTCGTCCGGAGCCGGCGACGCGTTCGTCGGCGCCCTGAGCGCCGCGCTCGCGGGCGGCTCCTCGCTGCTCGAGGCCGCGCAGGAGGCGGTGCGCGTCGGTGCCTACTCGGTCACGACCGCGGGCACCCAGCCCTCGTACCCGGGCGTCGGCGACGAGCTGCCGTCGACGGACGAACAGGTCACGGCCATCGAGGTGCGGGCGTGAAGCGCGGCGGGATCCTCAACGCCCAGCTGAACGCGGCGATCTGTGGCCTCGGCCACGGCGACCTCGTCGTCGTCGCGGACTGCGGCCTGCCCCTGCCGGTCGGCGTGCCGGTGGTCGACCTCGCGGTCGTGCACGGCCTGCCGTCGTTCGCCGGGGTGCTCGACGCCTTGCTGACCGATGCCGTCTTCGAGGCGTGCACCGCGGCGGACGAGAGCGTCGGCACCGCGGCGGGCGAGCAGATCGCCGCACGGTTCGACGACGTCGCACATGTCTCGCACGACGAGCTGAAGGCGCTGAGCGGGCGGGCGCGGTTGCTCGTCCGAACGGGCGAGGCGACGCCGTACGCCAACGTGGTGCTGCGCTGCGGGGTCCCGTTCTGAGCTGAGCCGAGCTGAGCTCCGCGCCCACGTCGGCCCGGCCCGGCCCGGCTCTGCCCGGCCGACGCTGCCGCCCGCCCCCGCCCGCGCGTCAGGCGCCGGCGGGCGGGGCGCCGTCGACGGCAGCCGGGCCCTCGAGGCGGGCCTTCCCGCGGCCCGACGCTACGTACTTGACCATCACGTTGACCGTCGCGGCGGTGGGGACGGCGAAGAGGGCTCCGGGGATGCCGGCCACGAGCGAGCCCGCTGCCACCGCGAAGACGACCGCGAGGGGGTGCACCTTCACCGCGCCTCCCATGACGAGGGGCTGGAGCACGTGCGCCTCGAGCAGGTGCACGAGCAGCACCCCGCCGAGCATGACGAGCGCCTGGACCGGCCCGGCGACGACGAGCGCGAGCACGACGGCGAGCGCACCCGTCACGATCGCTCCGAGCACGGGGATGAACGACGCGAGGAACACGAGGATCGCGATCGGCACCGCCAGCGGCAGCCCGAGGAAGAACGCGAACAAGCCGATCCCGATGCCGTTCGCCGCGGCGACCACGACCTGCACCTTCACGAACGACGAGAGCGTCTGCCAGCCGGCCTGCCCTGCCCCGTCGACGGCCGGCCGTGCCGCCCGCGGGAACAGCCGCACCACCCAGTGCCACACGCCCCGACCGTCGATCAGCAGGAAGATCGTCGCGAAGAGCGTCAGCAGCCCGCCCGCGACGAGGTGCCCGGCCGCCGAGCCGATCGCCGCGACGCCGCTGAGGATCTGCTGGCTCGCGTCCTGCAGCGCCTGCCCTGCCTGGCCGACGTACTGGTCGAACTCGCCGTCGGTGAGCTTCAGCGGTGACGTCCGCAGGAACTGCCGCAGGCTGTCGTACGCCGCCATGCCCTTGTCGCTCAGGTCGCCCGCGCCCGCACGCACCTGGGTCACGACGAGCACGAGCAGGCCACCGACCACGACGACGAGCGCGAGCAGCGCCACCACGATCGCGAGCCAGTGCGGCACCCGCCGCCGCGTGAGCAGGCGCACGACGGGCTGCAGCAGCGCGCAGATCAGGATCGCGATCAGCAGCGGCACCACGATCTCCTCGAGGCGGGACACCAGCCAGCCCAGCACCGCGAGGCACGCCGCGACGACCAGCAGGCGCCAGCCCCAGGCACCGGCCACGAGCATGCCCTGCGGGACCGCGCCGGGTGCGAGGGCGCGGCCGGGGGAGCCGGCCCGCGCCTCCTCGGCCTCGCCCGCGACGGGGACACGAGGAGGCGCTCCGGGCTCGCCGAGGTCGGCCCCGGTGGTCGAGGTGGTCGGGTCGGTCGTCGCGCTGCGGCGACGCCAGGGGAGGTCCATGGTCGGAGTCTCCGGTCAGTCGGCTATCAGTGGGCTGTGACTCCGCCGATCCGTGCGTGGACGTGCGCTGGACGGCCACCCGTCGGCGCGTGCACCGGGGCGTGCGCCGGGGCGCACGACTGCTCCTGCGTCGTCTCGGCGGCCGGGCGCGGGGCGCTCGCGGGGGCTGCCGTAGCATCGACGGGTCCCCGGCCGCCGCCGCGGACCAGCCGACAGGCCGACCGACGAGGAGGCGCGACGTGACGGACAGGGTCACCATCGTCGAGGTCGCCGCCCGTGCCGGCGTCGCCATCAGCTCGGTGTCCAGCGCGCTCAACGATCGGCCCGGCGTCTCGGAGCAGACGCGCGCGCGGATCAAGCAGGCCGCCTCCGACCTCGGGTTCGTGCCCAGCGTCCGTGGCCGCTCGCTCAGCGCCAAGCGGGCCTTCACGGTCGGGCTGGTCGTGCACCGGGACCCGTTCGTGCTCGAGTCGGACCCGTTCTTCGGGAGCTTCATCGGCGGTCTCGAGTCGGTGCTCGACCCGCGCGGCTACGCGCTGATCCTGCAGATGGGCTCGGCCGCCGACGAGACCCTCGACCGCTACCGACGCCTCGCGGCCGGTCGTCGCGTCGACGGGGTGTTCCTCAACGAGCTCGTCGTCGACGACCCGCGCGTCGCCCTCGTGCAGCAGCTCGGGCTGCCGGCGGTCGGCGTGAACCCCGCCCCGGGGTTCCCGCTGCCCGCGGTGCACCAGGACGTCTCGGCAGGGGTCCACGAGCTCGTCGCCCACCTCGTGTCGCTCGGGCACCGACGGTTCGCCCACGTCGCCGGGCCGTCGCGGTTCGTCCACGCGGTGCACCGGATCGAGGCGTGGCGCGAGGCGCTCGTCGCCGCGGGGTGCGACCCCGGCGTGCTCGTCGAGGCGGACTTCACGTACGAGGGGGGACGGCGCGCCGCGGCCGAGCTGCTCGGCGACGCTGCTCGCGACGGGGGTGCCGGCGACGGCGCTGCCGGCCGCGGCGACCGGCCGACTGCCGTGTTCTGCGCCAACGACCTCGCCGCGATCGGCTTCATGGCCGAGGCGGACGCCCGCGGCGTGCGCGTTCCCGAGGACGTCAGCGTGGCTGGGTTCGACGGCATCGAGCTGGGCACCTACGTGCGGCCTGCGTTGACCACGCTGACGACGGCGCCGCGGCTGCTCGGGGCGGAGGCCGCCCGGCTGCTGCTCGCCGCCGTCGAGGGCCCCGACGCCGACGCCGACCTGGGTGCGCCCGCGGTGGCGCACGCCGGCATCGAGCCGGCGCGCCTGCTGGTCCGCGCCTCCACGGGTCCCGCTCCGCGCTGACGCTGCGGCCAGTTTGCCTGCTCCTCGAACCGCGTTCCGAACCATGAACCGCGAAAGAACGCGGTTCATGGTTCGGAACGCGGTTGATGGCGAACCGTGCGCGGGGAAGGGAGCGGGGTTCCGCTTCGGAGGCGGGCGTGCTAGCTTCACCCGTACCGAAACGTTTCGGTAGATCGAGACAGCCACCCGACGACGAAGTTGGTGCCCATGGACCCCGCGACGACCACCGCCGCCCGCGACCTCGCCCGAGCCGCCTCCCGCCGCGGCGAGACCCGCCACGACGACGCCCGCCACGAGCGACCTGCCGGCAGCGCAGAGCGCGCCACGAGCGGGGCGACCGGGGCGACCTCCCTCGCTGCGCACCTCGTGCCGCTGACGCGCGACCGCCTCCGGCAGGTGCTCGACGACGCGCTCGCGCACCGGAACGCGCTGACCAGTGCGCTCGCCCAGCTCACCTTCTCGGGCGAGGCGGCGTACGGCGCCGACCGTCCCGACTGGGCCGTCGGCCCCTTCACCGCCGACCCCGCGCTGACCTTCACGCTCGACCACCAGTGGGACGACCCCGACGGCATCGGCTGGACGAGCTCGTCGCTCTACAACCCGACGATGATCGAGCACGACGGCGTGCTGCACCTCTTCTACCGCGCCTCGCCCGTCAAGGAGAGCCTCGGCAGCCGCATCGGCCACGCCACCCGCGACCTGACCGGCTCCGGCTCCGACGCGGGCACCGGCGCCGCCTGGGTCGACGACCCGGCGAACCCGGTCGTCCGCCCGACCCGCGACCTCGAGCTGCTGGGCACCGAGGACCCGAAGGTCTACCGGGCCGAGGGCCGCTTCTGGCTCTTCTACAACGGCATCTGGCCGATCACCGAGGAGGCGCGGGCCGCGTTCCCGAGCACCGGCTACCCCGTCGAGGCGGTCGGCTGCGACATGATGCTCGCGGTCAGCGACGACCTCGTCACCTGGGAGCGGCTCGGCCCGATCGCCGACCCCGAGCAGACGCGGCTCTGGGCGAAGGGTGCCGTGATCCCGCGCGACGAGCACGGCGACGCCGTCCGTGTCGGGGGCGAGTACCTGATGTTCGTCAGCGAGGGATTCGACGGCGTGCTGCACGTCGGCCGCTCGGACGACATGCGCACCTGGCGCTTCGAGCCGACCCCGTACCTCGACCTGTCGAGCGTCGGCGGGCACCTGCACGAGGTCGCCGCCGCGATCGTCACCGGCGACGGGCAGCTCGTGCTCGACGTGTTCCACGACGACGCCGAGGGCCGCTTCGCCGCGAGCCAGGCACTCTACGACGTCGACCGCCCCTTCGAGCAGCTCGCGCTGACGTCCGGCGGCTCGCTCTGCTGGGGCGGCCTCGGCCGGGTCGACGGCCGCTGGACCTTCGCGCAGGGCTGGGACGCGCCTCCCGGTCGCCGCGACCTCTACGTCTACCGCGAGGCGTCGACGACCGACGCCCCCACCACCTGACCCGCACGACACCCCCACCCGCACGACACCACGTACGACCCCTGCACCGCAGCGCACCACCCGAACCCAAGGAGAACACCGTGCAACGACGCACCGCACTCATCGGAGCCACCGTCCTGCTCGCCGGCCTCGGCCTGACCGCCTGCTCGGGCGGCGGGGGAGGAGGAGGCGGCGACGCCCTCACCGCGAAGGGCCCCATCACCATCTGGTACTCGAACAACGAGTCCGAGGTCGAGTGGGGCAAGGCCACGGTCGCGTCCTGGAACGCCGACCACCCGGACGAGCAGGTCAAGGGCCAGGAGATCCCCGCCGGCAAGTCGAGCGAGGAGGTCATCGGCGCCGCCATCACGGCCGGCAACGCCCCCTGCCTCGTCTACAACACGGCCCCGAGCGCGGTCGGCCAGTTCCAGAAGCAGGGCGGCCTCGTCGACCTGTCGAGCTTCGACGACGGCGCCGAGTACATCGAGGACCGCAGCGGCGACCTCGCCGAGCAGTACCAGGACGCGGACGGCAAGTACTACCAGATGCCCTGGAAGTCGAACCCGGTGATGATCTTCTACAACAAGGACCTCTTCACCCAGGCCGGCCTCGACGCCGAGGACCCCGAGCTGTCCACCTACGACGACTTCCTCGCGACGAGCAAGACCCTCGTCGACGCGGGCGTCTCCGACTACGCGATCCACCCGGCCCCGACCAGCGAGTTCTTCCAGTCGCAGTTCGACTTCATGCCGCTCTACGCGGCCGAGACCGGCGGCACCGGCCTGATCGAGGACGGCAAGGCAACCTTCGCCGACGGCGCGGGCGAGGACGTCGCCGGCTTCTGGCGCGACCTGTACGACCAGGGCCTGGCCGGCCAGGAGCAGTACACGGGCGACAGCTTCGCCGACGGCGAGGCCGCGATGTCGATCGTCGGTCCGTGGGCCGTCAACGTGTACGAGGACGTGAACTGGGGCGCCGTGCCGGTGCCGACGAAGGACGGCACCGACGCCGACGAGACCTACACGTTCAGCGACGCGAAGAACGTCGGCATGTACACCGCGTGCGAGAACCAGGGCACCGCGTGGGAGTTCCTGAAGTACTCGACCAGCGAGGACTCCGACCGCGCCCTGCTCGAGACGACGGGCCAGATGCCGATCCGCACCGACCTCGCCTCGACCTACTCGGACTACTTCGACGCCAACCCGTCGTACGCGCTGTTCGGCGACCAGGCCGCCCGCACCATCGAGGTGCCGTCCGGCCCCAACACCGTCGCCGAGCTGCAGGCGTTCCGTGACGCCTGGTCGAAGAGCGTGATCTTCGGCGAGGGCGACGTCGGCTCGTCGCTGAAGGACGCGGCCGACGAGGTCGACGAGCTCGCGGCGCAGGGCTGAGACCCGTGTCCTCCCTCCGTGCCGGGGCGACCGCCCCGGTCACCGGCAGCCGATCCGAGGAGGCGCCCCCCGCCTCCTCGGGTCGGGGGGCCCGCGGGCGAGGCTCGCTGCTGGGCAAGAACCCGCTCGGTCTGCTCCTCAGCGCGCCGTACCTGGTCTTCGTGCTCGCGGTCTTCGCGTACCCGCTGGTGTACGCGGTCTACATCGCGTTCCACGACTACTTCTTCACCGCGCCGGGCGCGGTCGTCGACCGGCCGTTCGTCGGGCTGGCGAACTTCGTCACGGCGTTCACGGACCCGGCCGTCCTGCGGTCGTTCGGCAACGTCGGGGTCTTCCTGGTCATCAACGTGCCGCTCACGGTCGTGCTGAGCATGGTGCTGGCGTCGGCGCTCGACAAGGTGTCGCACTTCAAGGGCTTCCTCCGCGTCGCCTTCTACGTGCCGTACCTCGCGGCGAGCGTCGCCGTCGTGGCCGTCTGGCTGTTCCTCTTCACCGGGAGCGGCCTGGTCAACCAGGTGCTGGGGCCGCTGGCGCCGTCGCCGTCGTGGCTGATCAACTCGGCCTGGGCGATGCCCTCGATCGCGCTGTTCGTCACGTGGAAGCAGCTCGGCTTCTACATCCTGCTGTACCTCGCGGCGCTGCAGAACGTGCCGAAGGAGCTCTACGAGGCGGCGTCGAGCGACGGCGCCGGCCCGATCCGGTCGTTCTTCACCGTGACCGTGCCCGGGGTGCGCCCCGCGACCGTGCTGGTGCTGCTCGTGTCGACGGTGACCGGGGCGAACCTGTTCACCGAGCCGTACCTGCTCACCGGCGGAGGCGGCCCGAACGGCGCCTCCACGTCGCCCGTCCTGCTGATGTACCAGAAGGGCATCGAGCAGGGGAACCCCGACCAGGCGGCCGCGATCGGCGTCGTGCTCGTCGTGCTCGTGCTGATCATCGCGCTGCTGCAGAACCGGTTCGCCGGCGGCAAGGAGGACTGAGATGTCCAGGACCCAGACCACGCTGCGAGGCGTCGTGCTCGCGCTCGGGGCGCTCGCGTTCCTCTTCCCGTTCTACTACATGGTGATCGGCTCGCTGCAGGCGCGGCCCGACCCGACCGTCGCGGGCGCGTTCCCGCACCCGTCGAACCTCACCCTCGAGAACTACGCCGCGATCGACAGCCGCATCGGGCTGCTCACGGGACTCGTCAACTCGGGCATCTTCACCGCGGGGGTGCTGATCTGCACCGTCGTGTTCGGGGTGCTCGTCGGCTACGCGCTCGCCGTGCTGCAGTGGCGAGGACGCGGCGTGACCTTCGCGCTCGCGCTGCTCGTGCAGGTGGTGCCGTTCCAGCTGCTGGTCATCCCGCTCTACGTGCTGATCGCGCGGAACTACGGGCTGAGCGACAACTACCTCGGCATGATCCTGCCGTTCGCCATCAACTCGACGGCGGTGATCATCTTCCGGCAGTACTTCCTGCAGCTGCCTCGCGAGCTGTTCGAGGCGGCCCGCATCGACGGCACCGGCGAGTTCCGGCTGTTGTGGAACATCGCCCTGCCGCTCGTCCGCCCCGCGCTCGTCACGGCCCTGCTGCTGACGTTCATCGGGCCGTGGAACGAGTTCCTCTGGCCGTTCCTCATCACCAAGGAGGCGTCGATGCAGCCGCTCGCCGTCTCGCTGGCGAACTACATCTCGAACGTCGCCGCCACCGCCGCCAACCCCTTCGGCGCGACCCTGGCCGGAGCCGTCGTGCTCGCCGCCCCGGTCGTGCTGCTGTTCATCGTGTTCCAGCGCTACTTCATCTCGACCGACGTCGGCTCGAGCGTGAAGGGCTGACAGGAGATCCCCCGTGACCGACACCGCACCTCCTCCGTTCCCCTACCGCCTGACGCGCCTCGGCGTCGTCATGGCGCCCGACCCCGACGAGCCGCTCGAGGCCGAGGGCGTGCTCAACCCCGGCTCGGGCCGCGGGCCCGACGGCGAGCTGTACCTGCTGCCGCGGCTCGTCGCCGCCGGCAACGTCTCGCGCGTCGGCCTCGCCCGCGTGGTCGTCGACGACGGCGTGCCCGTCGGCGTCGAGCGCGAGGGCGTCGTGCTCGCCCCCGACCGCGGCTGGGAGCGCGGCGCGACGCACTCGGGCGTCGAGGACCCGCGCGTCACCCGGGTCGACGAGCTCGGCCTGCACGTGATGACCTACGTCGCGTACGGCCCGCTCGGGCCCCGCACCGCCGTCGCCGTCAGCGACGACCTGCGCGAGTGGCGCCGCCTCGGGCCCGTGACGTTCGACTACGTCGACGAGCTCGACACCGACCTCGGGCTGTTCCACAACAAGGACACGACGTTCTTCCCGTCGCCCGTCACCGCGCCCGACGGCGTCCGCAGCTTCGCCGTGCTGCACCGGCCGATGTGGCACATCGGCGCCACCGTGCCGGGCGAGGGCAGCCCGCTGCCCGCCGGCGTCACCGACGGGCGGCACTCGATCTGGATCAGCTACGTGCCCGTCGACGCGGTCGCGGCCGACGAGCGTGCCCTGGCCCGCTGGGGGCAGCACCGCCCGGTCGCCGGCCCCGAGTTCCCCTTCGAGGAGCTCAAGATCGGCGGCGGCCCGCCCCCGCGCCGCGTGCCCGAGGGGTGGCTGCTGCTGCACCACGGCGTCACGGGCGTCATCGACGACGTGTTCGCCCAGCAGCAGAACGTCAACTACGCGGCGGGCGGCATGATCCTCGACGCGGACGACCCCTCCCGCGTCGTGACCCGATCGGCCGTGCCCCTGCTCGAGGCCGAGACGGACGACGAGCGCGACGGCATCGTCCCGAACGTGGTGTTCCCCACCGCGATAGAGGAGGTGGACGGGGTGCCGTTCGTCTTCTACGGCATGGCCGACTCGAAGATCGGCGTCGCCCGGCTCGACCGCGCCTGACGCGTCCCCGCACCATCCCGAACACGAGACAGAAGGAGGCGGTCGACGATGACCGCACGCACCTCACGATGGGCCGGGCTCGCCCTGGCCGCCACGACCGCGATCGCGCTGGGGGTGACGGGGGCGCTGCCGGCGTCCGCCGCGCCTCCTGCGGCACCGGCTGCGCCTGCGCCGGCTGCGCCGAGCGCCGCCGCGCCGACGGCTGCCGCCGCGCCGGCGCCGCTGACGAACCTCGCGCACCTCGACTTCCTGCTCGACCAGACGACGCCCGCCGCGGAGGAGGGGCACACGTCGTACCGCCTCGACGCCGAGCCGACGCTGACCCTGCCGTGGACCTACGCGGACGCCCGCGACGGCGGCACCTTCGCCCGGGTGGGCGGCGGTCCGCTCGACCCCGCGACCGGGTACTGGGGGCAGGGCGCGTACAACTCCGACGACGTGTCGCGCGCCGCGGTCGTGTACCTGCGCGACTGGCAGCAGACCGGCGCGGAGGCGAGCCGCGACAAGGCCTACGAGCTGCTGCGCGCGACCGCGTACTTCCAGACCACGACCGGCCCGGCCTCGGGCAACGTCGTGCTGTGGATGCAGCCGGACGGCACGTTCAACCGCAGCCCCGTCCCCGTCGAGCTGCCCGACCCCTCCGACAGCGGCAACAGCTACTGGCTCGCCCGCAGCATCTGGGCCTTCGGCGAGGGCTACGCGGCGTTCCGCGACGAGGACCCGGAGTTCGCCGCGTTCCTGCAGAAGCGGCTCCAGCTCGGCGTCACGGCGCTGCAGCGCGACACGCTGTCGCGCTACGGGCAGTACGACGTGGCCGACGGCGTGCAGGTGCCCGCCTGGCTGATCGTCGACGGCGCGGACGCCACGGCCGAGGC
>Ga0308167_1003435_pt1 | contig 12677 bp, 10 predicted proteins | sample PhyCR1_2_FD_202138 | JGI IMG/M metagenome (GOLD analysis project Ga0308167, IMG submission 202138) | Phyllosphere microbial communities from UC Gill Tract Community Farm, Albany, California, United States - DLSLRC.R1 | ecosystem: Host-associated > Plants > Phyllosphere > Unclassified | place... | reverse complement strand
GCCGGTGGGCACGGCAACCCGCCGACCACCACGCTGACCCGCCGGCAGCTACGGGGACCCGCCGCACCCACTCGTGGCCGTCCGAGCTGGTTCGGCGGGTTCCTGTCGTCGGCGGCGGGTGGGCGCCGACCCGCCGCCTGGCACGCGAACCCGCCGATCGCCACGCTGACCCGCCGGCAGCTACAGGAACCCGCCGCACCTGGTCGAGGGTGCAGCTCCGGGGCTCGGTGTCGGCGGTGACCGCTACCGTCGTCGGAACGCGACCCGCCTCACGGCAGTGCCCGCGACCAGTTAGTGACCGCAGGAGGCCCCCATCTACATCGCCGACGACACCGTGGTGACGAGCCCCACCGACCTCACGACCTGGGCCGCGTGCGAGTGGGCGTTCCTCCGCCGGCTCGACGCGAAGCTGGGGCGGATCGACGCGGTGGTCGACGAGGCCGACGCGATGCTTGACCGCACGGCTCGGCTCGGCGACGACCACGAGGTGCGGTTCCTCGAGCAGCTGCGGGCGACGCACGACGTCGTCGAGTTCGAGCGGCCGTCCCGCGACGAGTACCCCGCGGCGGCGCGGGCGGCGGCCGACGCGATGCGGGCCGGGGCGGACGTGCTCTACCAGGCGACGTTCTTCGACGGGTCGTTCATCGGGTTCAGCGACTTCCTGGTACGGAACGACGCGGGCGAGTACGAGGTGTACGACACGAAGCTGGCACGGCACGCGAAGATCCCCGCGCTGCTGCAGCTCGCCGCCTACGCCGAGCAGATCGAGGCGCTCGGCATCCCGGTGGGCGCGCAGGTGCACCTCGTGCTCGGCGACGGGTCGCGGTCGACCCACGACCTCGCCGACATCTCACCCGTGTTCCGGGCCCAGCAGGCGCAGCTCCGGGCGATGGTCGCCGAGCGGGTGCGCGCGACCGAGCCCCTGGCCTGGGGCGCCCCGGGCGTCACCGCCTGTGGCCGCTGCTCGCAGTGCTCGGCGCAGGTCGAGCGGCACCGCGATCTCGTGCTCGTCGCCGGGCTGACGCTCTCGCAGCGCTCCCGGCTGAACGACGCCGGCGTGCACAGCATCGACGAGCTGGCGGTCAGCACCGGCAGCGTGCCGGGAGTGGGCGGCGCGGCCCTCGCGCGCCTCCGGGGCCAGGCCCAGCTGCAGCTGGCGAGCGAGCACGGACGGCCCGAGGTCAGGCTCGTCGACGCGGGTGCGCTCGCGGCGATCCCCGCGCCCGACCCCGGCGACGTCTTCTTCGACTTCGAGGGCGATCCGCTGTACACCGAGGGTGACAGCAGCACCTGGGGCCTCGACTACCTCTTCGGCCTCGTCGACCAGGAGGCGCGGTTCACCGCGTTCTGGGCGCACGACCTCCGAGAAGAACGGCGTGCGCTCGTCGCGTTCCTCGCCTACCTGCGCGAGCGACGGGCGGCTCACCCGGGCATGCACGTCTACCACTACGCCTCCTACGAGCGGACCCACCTGCTGTCGCTGGCCGCCCGGCACGGCGTCGGCGCGGAGGAGGTCGACGACCTGCTGCGCGACGGCGTGCTCGTCGACCTCTACCCGATCGTGCGCAAGGCGCTGCTGGTCGGCTCGCGCAGCTACTCGATCAAGAAGCTCGAGCCGCTCTACATGGGCGCCGACCTGCGCGACGACGAGGGCGTCGTGAACGCCGCGGACAGCATCACCGCCTACGTCGAGGCGATCACCGCCCTCCGCGCCGGCGTCCCGTCGGGCCAGGCCCGGCTCGACCAGGTCGCCGACTACAACGAGTACGACTGCCGGTCGACCCTGCGGCTGCGCGACTGGCTGCTCGGCTTCGCCGCGACCGGCGACGTCGAGGCCTCGGACGACCTGCTGCCGCTCGTCGACGACGAGCGGGTCGAGGCCGAGCCCGATCCCGTCTTCGTCGAGCTCACCGCCCTGCTGGCCGACGTCGACCCGCTCGACCGCGACGCCGACCAGACGGCGCTCGCGCTCGCGGCGGCCGCGATCGACTACCACCGGCGCGAGGCCAAGACGTTCTGGCAAGAGCACTTCGACCGCCTCCGCGGCCCGGTCGACGAGTGGGGTGACACCCGTGACGTGTTCGTCGTCGAGCGTGCGGAGGTGGTCCGCGACTGGGAGAAGCTGCCGCGAGCCCGCACCCTGTCGCGCGACCTGCGCCTCGTCGGCTCGCTCGGGCCGGGCAGCCGTCTCAGCGCGGGCGGGCCGTCGCCGCACCTCGTCTACGACGCCCCGCTGCCGCCCACCATCCGCGCGGCCGGGCCCGGCCTCCGTGGTGCGTCCGGTCGTGCCACGGTGCTCGACGTCGACGCGGCCGGCGACAGCGTCGTCCTGCTCGTCAAGGAGTCGCTGGCGAGCGGCGGCGAGCCGCACCACCAGTTCCCGCTCGCGCTGACGCCGGCCGCGCCGCCGCGGGCGGCCCCACAGCCCGAGGCCATCTCGGAGTGGGGCCGCGCCCTGCTCGACGAGCTGCCGGCGATGCGGCCGGACCCGGCGCTCGACCTGCTGCGCCGGGTCCCGCCGCGCGGGGGAGTCGTGCCCGTCGTCGGCGACGACACCGTGGCGGCCGTGACCCGCACGCTGCTCGGTCTCGACCGTTCGTACCTCGCCGTGCAGGGTCCTCCCGGCACGGGCAAGACCTACGTCGGCTCGACCGTCGTCGCCCGCCTCGTGAGCGAGCACGGCTGGCGCGTAGGGGTTGTCGGGCAGTCGCACGCAGTCGTCGAGAACTTCCTCGACGCGGTCGTCGCCAAGGGCGTCGACCCGTCGCGCGTCGTCAAGGTGCCCAAGAAGGGCACCGATGCCGAGACGCTGGAGGCGGCGGCGTGGACCCCGGTCAAGGACGGCGCCGCGGTGGCCGGCTTCCTCGCCGGGGCGGGCGAGACGGGCGGCGTCGTCGGCGGCACGGCGTGGACCTTCGCCAACGGCGACACGATCGCCCGCCGGTCGCTCGACCTGCTCGTGGTCGACGAGGCCGGACAGTTCTCGCTGGCTCCGACCATCGCCTCCTCGGTGGCCGCCCAGCGCCTCCTGCTGCTCGGCGATCCCCAACAGCTGCCCCAGGTCAGCCAGGGCTCGCACCCCGAGCCCGTCGACGAGTCGGCGCTCGGCTGGGTGGCCGACGGACACGACGTGCTGCCCGCCGAGCTCGGGTACTTCCTGTCGCGCACCTACCGGATGCACCCGGCGGTGACCGCGACGGTGTCGCGGCTCTCGTACGCGGGGCAGCTCGAGTCGCGGGCGCCGTCGCGCCTGCTCGAGGGCATCGAGCCCGGGCTGCACGTCGCACCGGTCGTGCACGCGGGCGACACGACGTCGTCGGTCGACGAAGCCCAGCGTGTCGTCGAGCTCGTGCGCGACGTCGTCGGTCGCCATTGGACCGACGAGCACGGCAGCCGCTCGCTGACCGACGACGACGTGATCGTCGTCGCGCCCTACAACGCGCAGGGCGCGGTGATCCGCGAGCTGCTCGACCGCGCGGGCTACGCCGGCACGACCGTGGGCACGGTCGACCTGTTCCAGGGCCGGGAGGCCGTCGTCGCGATCGTCTCGCTCGCCGCGTCGTCGGCGGCCGACATCCCGCGCGGGCTCGACTTCCTGCTGATGCCGAACCGCCTCAACGTGGCCATCTCACGGGCGAAGTGGGCGGCGTGGCTCGTGCACTCGCCTGCGCTCGCGTCGTCGATGCCGACCTCGATCGCCGGGCTCGGGCTGCTGTCGCGGTTCATCGAGCTCGTCGAGGGTGGCCAGCCGGGCCAGCAGCCGGGCTAGGCGACCCGAGGACGACAAGGCAACGCGGAACACCGCGTCGTCTTGTCGCTCTCACGTCGTCTTTCGCCTCGAGGCGGCTCGGGCGTGCTGCGCGGCGACGAGGACGGCCTCGACGGTTGCCAGCGCGACCTCGACGGGGTCGTGCTCCCAGACACGCACCACTCGCCAGCCTGCCAGGGTCAGCGCGGCGTCGTGCCGGGCGTCGCGCTGACGGTTGGCGAGCAGCTTCGCGTGCCAGTACGTCGCGTTCGCCCGCGGCAGATGGGTGTGCGGCGGGCAGAAGTGCCAGAAGCAGCCGTCGACGAAGACGGCCACCAGGAGGCGCGGGAACAGCAGGTCGGGCCGGCACCGGCTGACGCCCCGCACCGGCCGATCGACGAAGTACCGCCATCCGCGGGCGTGCAGTGCCCTGCGCAGGAGCCACTCGGGCTTCGTGTCGCGACGACGGATGCGGCTCATCCGGAGACGGGTCGCGGCGTCCGAGTCGAACTCGTCCGCCGTGGGTCGCCCGGGGTGTGACGAGGAGGGCATGGATGACGACGCTAGGGCGAGGAGGCACCCGACGCCACTCGGGCGGCGTCGCCTGTGGACACTCGACGGCTGCGCGCTCGGAGGAGGAGCGGCAGGCCAGAACCGGCCTCACGGGCCGCCCAGCAGGACGCCGACCAGCCAGACGCCCGGCAGCACGAGCACGACGACGGCGACGTCGACGACGAGCAGGGCGACGTCGACGGCCTCGTGCTCCGACGGCTCGCTCGAGGGGAGCACCGTCGTCACCGCCGCGACGGCTCCGACTGCCCCTGCCGTCGGGACCGTCACTGCAAGCACCGTCGCGGCGGCGATCGGCCCTGGCCCGGACCACGGCACGCTCACGAGCAGGATCGCCGCAGTGACGCCCATGAGGCCGCCGAGCACGGCGACGACACGGGCGACGCGCACACGGCGACGCCTCGCCCGAGACGGCGACGGCGACGGCGCCGGCGTCGGGGAGTCCATGCCGCGCAACAATACAGACCGGTCGGATTGTGCGACACCAGGCCGCAGGAGTCTCAGCCCCGGGGCTGAGCCGCCCGGCCAGAGCGCCGTCCAAGCGCCGGGCCGAGTCGCGAGCCTCAGTCCCGCGGCTTGGGCGCCACCACGAAGAACAGCACCCCGGAGACGACTACCGTCAGCACCGCGACGACCAGCAGCGGCGACGCCACCCCGGACACGAACGACGCGCCGCCCGACGCCGAGGTGACGAGCCGGCCGATGAGCAGCGCCGCGGTCGCGAGGCCGGAGCCGAGCAGGGCGATGCGAGCCAGGTCGTGCAGACGACGGGCGTCGTCCGCCGTGGTGCGCCTCCTCTGCCTCGGGACGAAGAGCACGACGGCCAGCACGGCCACGGACAGCGGCACCACGGCTCCGAGCGTCAGGGCGAGCTGGACGATGCCGAACAGGGCGGGCACGCCCTCGGGCTGGGTGTTCACGGCGGTCCTCACGGGATCGGGGCGGAGCAGGCAGGCACGACGAAGGTCGCCTGACCATCTTGCCCGGTCGCCGCCGTCACCCGCAGACCGGAGTCGCGAGGAGACCGGAGGAGGCGCTGGTCCTGCTCCTGGGCTCGCTCACGGCTGGACGGCAGGAGCCGCCCAGACCACGTCGCTAGGGTCGCTCCGACGAGAGGGGATCGTGTGTTCGACGCCACCGGCCTCATGGGCCTGCTGCTGATGATCGTGGGAGTCCTGCTCCTCGCGGTCGCGCTGCCGCTCATCGGGTCGTTCCTGCTCGACGGGCTGATCCAGATCGTGCGCGGTGACGGCCTCCGGGTCTTCGGGCTCGCTGCCGTGCTGTCGCTCGTCACGGCCCTCGTCGGGGTCGCTCTGCTCGTCGGCGCCCGGCAGGTCACCGACGACATGGTGTCGCTCGGGATGCTCGAGAACGGGCTCAGCGGGCTCCTGTCGGTGCTCGTGCCCGCGATGGTCGTGCTCGCCGTGATCCAGTTCGTGCGGCGCCAGGTGCGCGCGCGCCGGCAGCGCGCCGCGTAGCTCGCGGCGCGCTGCCGGCGCGCCTGCCGCGCCTCCTGCGCTGACGCTGCGCCTCCCGTGCTCTTCGACGCACGGGAACACGCGAAAAGGGACAGGACACCCTCGGGCCCGAAGGTGTCCTGTCCCTTTACGCGTAATCAGGGCAGCCGCAGCCGCAGCCGCAGCCGCGCCCGCGGCCGGCGTCTAGTAGCGGGGCTTGCGGTCGCGGTCGCCGTCGCGACGGGGCGCGCCGCCGCTGCGACGGTCGGGCTTGATCTCGATCAGCGTGCCGCTGATGCGGGTGTCGGCCAGGCGATCGAGCATGTCGCGGCTGATGTCGGAGGCGAGCTCGACGATCGAGAAGTCGGGACGGATCTGGATCGCTCCGAAGTCGTCCCGGCTGAGGCCGCCCTCGTTCGCGAGGGCGCCGACGATCTGACGGGGCTCGACGCGCTGACGACGGCCGACCTCGATGCGGTAGGCGGTCATCGGCTTCGAGGTGCGGGGGCCGCGCTCGGCACGGTCGCCGCGGTCGGCACGTCCGCCACGGTCGTCGCGCGAGCCGGAGCCCGCGCCGCGGTCGTCGCGGGCCGGACGGTCGTCCCGACGGGCCGGGCGCTCGTCGGCAGGGTCGAGCAGGAGGGGCGTCTCGCCCTGGGCGACGACGGCGAGTGCTGCGGCGACGTCGGCCTCGGGCACGTCGTGGTGCTCGACGTAGTGGCCGATGATGTCGCGGAACGCGCTGATCCGCGCCTCCTGGTTCAGCGCCTCCGTGATCTGGTCGTCGAAGCGCGCGAGGCGCGTGACGTTCACGTCCTCGAGGGTGGGCAGCTGCATCTGCGTGAGCGGCTGGCGAGTCGCCTTCTCGATGGCGCCGAGGAGGCGGCGCTCACGGGGGGTGACGAAGCTGATCGCGGCGCCGCTGCGGCCGGCACGGCCCGTGCGGCCGATGCGGTGCACGTACGACTCCGTGTCGATCGGCAGGTCGTAGTTGACGACGTGCGTGATGCGGTCGACGTCGAGGCCGCGGGCGGCGACGTCGGTCGCGACGAGGATGTCGAGCTTGCCGCTCTTCAACTGGCCGACCGTGCGCTCGCGCTGGGCCTGCGCGACGTCGCCACTGATCGCGGCGGCCGTGTAGCCGCGGGCGCGCAGCTTCTCGGCGAGCGTCTCGGTCTCGCTCTTCGTGCGGACGAAGATGATCATGCCCTCGAAGGCCTCGACCTCGAGGATGCGCGTCAGGGCGTCGACCTTCTGCGGGTACGAGACCATCAGGTAGCGCTGCGAGGTGTTGACCGAGGTGGTGGTCTTCGCCTTGACCGTGATCTCTTCGGCGTCGTTGAGGTACTGCTTGGAGATGCGGCGGATCTGGGGCGGCATGGTCGCGGAGAAGAGCGCGACCTGCTTGTCGTCGGGAGTGTCGGCGAGGATCGTCTCGACGTCTTCGGCGAAGCCCATCTTGAGCATCTCGTCGGCCTCGTCGAGCACGAGGTACTTGAGCTCGCTGAGGTCGAGGGTGCCCTTGGCCAGGTGGTCCATGATGCGGCCGGGCGTGCCGACGACGACGTGGACGCCGCGGCGCAGCGCGCTCAGCTGGACGCCGTAGGCCTGGCCGCCGTAGACGGGCAGCACGTGGACGCCGCGCATGCCGCTGGCGAACTGCTCGAACGCCTCGCAGACCTGCAGGGCCAGCTCGCGCGTCGGCGAGAGGACGAGCGCCTGCGGCTTCTTGGCCGAGACGTCGAGGCGCGACAGGATCGGCAGCGCGAACGCCGCCGTCTTGCCGGTGCCGGTCTGGGCCAGGCCGACGACGTCGCGTCCGCCGAGCAGGGTGGGGATGGTGGCCGCCTGGATGGCGGAGGGGGTCTCGTAGCCGATCTCCTTGATCGCCTTGAGCACCTGGTCGCTCAGACCCAGGTCCGAGAACGTCGGACCGATCTCGGGTGCATCGGCGTCGATCGTGTCGTTCTCGGTGGTGTCGCTCATCCTTCTAGGGTAGAGGACTGCGCGGGCTCCCACGGCCGCTCGGCACGGGCGGGTCGCCGAGACGTGCCCGGCGGGGCAGGTCAGGCGCCGCCGGTCGGACCTCCCGGGCCACCCGCGCCTGCCGAGCCGGTCGTCCCCGGCGCCGGCGTCTGCGGGCCGACGATGCTGATCGGCGAGGTGTCGAGCCGCTCGGACTGCACGACGACGCGCTTCACCCGGCGCCGCAGCGAGCGCCGCGCGCCGGGGGTGGCCAGCAGGCTGCCGAGCACCAGGCCGGCGCCGATGGCGAGCGTCGTCGAGACGGAGCCGACCACGTCGAGCGCCGCGCCGCCCGTGCCCGCCATGACGTTCAGCAGCGCCGAGGCGACGGCCAGCGACGGCAGGAGCGAGCCGCAGAAGGCAGGCACGGCGATGGCGGTCGCCGACACCCGCAGGCGCGCCGCGATGACGGTGCTGAGCGCCCCGAGCAGGGTGGCCACCAGGAACGTCGCACCGAGCAGCGGCACCTCGAGCTGCTTGAGGCACCACAGCGTGACGGTGCCGACGAGTGCGACGCCGATCGCGACCGGCACGACGCGGGCGTTGGCCCCCTGCGTGACGGCGGTCGCCGACGCGGCGAAGAAGGTCGTGACGAGGAGGAGCCAGATCGGCAGGGTCCGGAGCGTGATGTCGGTCGGGTCGACCTCGATCGACAGGCCGGAGGTGAGGGCCAGCCCGCCGGGGATGCCCACGGCGATCCCCGCCACGATCAAGGCGATGATCAGCGCCCGGGACAGCGCCATCGCGCGGAAGCCCGAGATGGCGTCCTGGGCCCAGGTGACGATCGTCACGTGGGGCAGGATCAGCACCACCACGGCGGCCACCATCGCGGCGGCGCTGCCGGCGCCGACCGCGCCCGCCCAGATCGCGAGCGACCCCACGGCGGCGACGCTCGCCGACTGCAGGGCGACGATGAAGAAGTTCGGGATGCCCTTGCGGGTGAGCCAGCGCCCGAGGACCATCGCGCCGACCATCAGGACGAAGGCGCCCGCCGCGCCGGCGAGCGAGCCGCCGGCCTGCAGCGAGACGGAGACGCCGAAGAGGCCCATGGCCGCGTCCGTGATCCAGGTCGGCCAGCGCGGGGGAGAGCGCAGCACCGTGACAAGCCCCTCGACCGCGCTCGTCATGTCGCGCTCGTCGTGCAGCAGCTCGTCGACGATCTGGTAGACGAGCGAGAGCCGGTGCAGGTCGCTGCCCTCGGCCGCGACGACGCGCATCTTCACGAGCGGCGGGCCCTCGACGGGCGTGTACTGCACCGTGATCGCGGTGCCGGTGATGTCGAGCTCGAGCGGGGCGAGGTTCCACTTCGTGCCGACCGCGACGATCGCGACCTCGACCGTGCGGACGTCGGCGCCCGAGGCGAGCATCACCTCCCCGAGGTCGAGGCAGAAGTCGACGATCTGACGCGGCGAGTAGAGGTCGCCGAGGTGGCCGTGGGCTGGTGTCGTGCCCTCGTAGATCGTGCCGCGCAGGCGGGCACGGACGTCGCGCATCTCCTGCGCGTCGACCCGCCGCCGGCGGACGCGCGCCGGACGCGGTGCCGCGGGCGACTTGGGCGCACCCCGTCCCGCTGCCTTGGCCGGCGCCTTCGGCGGCGTCCGGTAGGTGGGGATCCAGGGAGCCGCGGGGTCCCGGGTCGTCCCCGGCACCTCCGGGTGCGTGCCGGGGACGGCGGGGCCGCCGCCGGTCCCGTCGGCGGTGGTCCTCGGGTCGCCTGCGGCAGCAGATCCGTCGGCCGCAGGTCCCGCCTCGGGAGCGGCAGGTCGCCTCGGCGGCGGGTCGTACGCCCGCGGGCCGTCGGCGAAGCCGGGCGTGCCCGCCCGGGTCGGCGTCCCGTCGCGGTCGGCAGGTCGGTCGGAGGCGGGGCGTTCGGACATCGGGACGAGTCTAGGCAGGCGCGCCCGGCGAGTCGCTGCGACCGTCGTCGACCGGCGCGTCCCTCGCTGACTCGGCCTCCGCCTCCTGCGCTCGCTGGCGGGCGAACATCTGCGGGACGATCCTGAGGAACGTCCAGACGTCGCCGCGGTCGTAGCTGTCGGGCGACTCGTCGCCCCCGAGGAACGGGTACGGCACGGGCACGTACACCTGGTCGGGACCGAGGGGGCCCGTGCGGCGCGCGACCTCGTCGAGGTGGGGGCGGCGGAGGACGAACTCGTCGAAGCCCTCGTCGGACAGGACCATGGCGTCGAAGTGCTCGAGGGAGTCGAAGCGGCCGTAGTCCTTGAAGGCGTCTCGGAAGGGGTGCAGCACCCCGAAGGTGCCCTCGCGCCGGTCGTGGAGGAACACGTGCCCCAGGTGCGAGTAGCCGACGACGTCGGTGTACGAGCGGTGCAGCCCCTCCCAGCCGGGCAGGTCGGCGACGGAACGCGGCGACGGGAGGAGGTGATAGCCGGGGGAGCCGGCCGGGGGCTCGGGGGCCGTGGGTCCGGCCGGGGGCTCGGGGGCGGGCTCCCGAGCGGGCTCGGGCACGGCGGCGGGCGCGTTCTCGGGTGCGACCGCGGTGTCCTGCGGGCTCGTCGTCGAGCGCCGGAACGGGTTCCTCATTCGCGTGAGCATAGGGCGGCCCGGCTCGCCCGTCGAGAGCTGACGAGAACTCAGGAGGCGGATGTCCGGTGCGGGGGACCGGCCGGCGGGAATGCACGACCGCCGTGGCGGTTGCACCACGGATGAGCTCTGCCGACACAGCCCGCCCGTCCGACCCGATCGACGACTCCTCTGGTCTCCCCTCGGCGTCCCCGACCGACGCCGCTCCGCGCACCGCGCTCGTGGTCGGCGCGAGCGGCATCACCGGCACCGCGCTGGTCGAGCGCCTCACGGCGGACGGCTGGGACGTCCTCGCGCTGTCGCGCCGCGCCTCCTCGGCTCCCGGCGTCCGTGGCATCGCGGCCGACCTGCGCAGCGCCGACAGCCTGCAGGAGGCGCTGGCCGGCGAACGTCCCACCCACGTCTTCTTCACGGCCTGGTCGCGCCAGGAGACCGAGGCCGAGAACATCGCGGTCAACGCGGGCATGGTCCGCGACCTGCTCGCCGCCCTGGCGCACGCGCCGGTGCAGCACGTCGCGCTGGTCACCGGCCTGAAGCACTACCTCGGCCCGTTCGAGGCGTACGCCGCGGGCGAGATGCCCGACACGCCGTTCCACGAGGAGGAGCCCCGCCTCGACACCCCGAACTTCTACTACGCGCAGGAGGACGAGCTCTTCGCCGCCGCCGAGCGCCAGGGCTTCACCTGGTCGGTGCACCGCTCGCACACCGTGATCGGCTACGCCGTCGGCAACGCGATGAACATGGGCCTCACGATCGCCGCGGCGGCCGCGCTGAGCCGCGAGCACGGGCTGCCGTTCGTGTTCCCGGGCAGCGAGACGCAGTGGAACTCGCTCACCGACATGACCGACGCCGGCCTGCTCGCCGACCACATGGTCTGGGCGTCGACCGACCCTGCCGGCGCGGATGAGCCGTTCAACGTCGTCAACGGCGACGTGTTCCGCTGGCGCTGGATGTGGCCGCGCCTCGCCGCCCACCTCGGCGTGGACGCGTCGCTGGTCTCCGGGCCGTCCGGCGCGCCGCAGCCGCTCGAGGTGCAGATGGCCGGTCGCGAGGACGACTGGGCGGCGCTCGCCGCACGTCACGGCCTCGTCGAGCCCGACCTGGCCCGCGTCGCGTCCTGGTGGCACACCGACGCCGACCTCGGCCGCGAGATGGAGGTCGTCACCGACATGGGCAAGAGCCGCGAGGCCGGTTTCGTCGGCTTCCGCCGCACGGAGCGCGCGTTCACCGAGCTCTTCGACCGGTACCGCGCGGCGCGCCTGGTGCCGTAGGGCGGCTGCGCGTCTCGGGCGCTCGCAGAGTTTGCCGAGTCCGCACCCGCGACTCTGCACTCGTCCAGGTCGGGTCAGCTCAGCGGCCACGCTGCGGGGTCGCAAATGCCGACCGCGGTACCCGCAATAGCGGCATTTCCGGGTGTCTGGAAGCCCGCGCGCGACCGATGGTCGGCATTTGCAGTACCTGGGGCTAGACCGAGGAGGCGCGGGTCGCGGACTAGGGGAGACGCAGGTCGTCGGCCGGACCGTCGGACGCGTCGTCGGCACGGGGGGCGCCCTCCGCGAGGGGCACGTCGTCCGCGTGGGCGAGGATCGACTGCGCCGTGGCGCCGAGCACCACGGTGGCGTCGACGCCGCGCGCCTCGGCCAGGGCCGCGCTGAGGCCGGCCGCGAGGCTGCCGCCGGCGGCTCCCAGGGTCGAGACGACCGCCTCCTGCTGCTCGGTCAGCGGCTCGTCGGCCTGCTCGGCGATGACCTCGCGCAGGTTGTCGTCGCTGGCGTCGAGCGCCTCGTCGTCGCCCTGCGTGATGGCGGCGGCCTGGGACACGATCGCGAGTGCGAGCTCTGCGGCGTCGCGCTCGGGCGTGCGGTCGGTCGGTGTCGTGTCGTCCATGCGGCGACCGTACGCCGCACTCGCGAGCGATCGTCAGGCAGCTCGGAGGCAACGCGGCCTCGCCCGCGGCTCTCGTCCCGCCTCTCCCGTAATTTGAGAGTGATTCACGGTCCTCATCCCAAAGCGAGAGCGATCGGACCGAACGACGCTGATCCATGAGGCGGAAGTCATCCCCAAGGCCGGATCATTCTCGAATCACGGGCAGAACCAGGCGCGGGACCGGACGGGCGCTGAGCAGGGGCCGTGTGGCCGGGACGGAGGGGGCGGCGGCGTGCCGCGGCGCGTCAGGCGTCGAGCAGGCCGCGGATGTCGTCCGCAGTGAGCGACGAGCTGAAGACGGCGTCGTCGTCGACGACCGCGTCGAACAGGGCGGCCTTCTTGCGGCTGAGCGCGAGGACCTTCTCCTCGATCGTGTCGTTCGCGATCATCCGGTAGACCATCACCCG
>Ga0308167_1003434_pt1 | contig 12681 bp, 15 predicted proteins | sample PhyCR1_2_FD_202138 | JGI IMG/M metagenome (GOLD analysis project Ga0308167, IMG submission 202138) | Phyllosphere microbial communities from UC Gill Tract Community Farm, Albany, California, United States - DLSLRC.R1 | ecosystem: Host-associated > Plants > Phyllosphere > Unclassified | place... | reverse complement strand
GTAAAGGTCAGATGAGTGGCTGCGCTAAGGCACTCTCGCCCGCTCAGCAATTCAACTCCTTATTTGCATAAGTAATCCTATACATATAAACATTCTTACACCACCCATTTCTTATTGCGACAGAACCGTTAAGGATAGCGACGGCAAATCCTTCGCCAGCGGCAACTGTTCCCATCGGGTTCCTCTTCAGTTCCGAAACGCTTGCCGTGGTTTGGGAGAGAATCGTGTGGGCCATGATAAATCTCCTTTTAAGGCACCAAATTTAGAGTGATTTTTTGTTCTTGTCAATTCATCGTTGACGCCTAAGCAACTAATGTTGTATACAAAGCATTTATCGAAATCGGCTATTTTTGCCCATTCCCCGAAAATTGAAAATCCTCACGAAAGGCGTGTCCAGTAAGGCTTTCCCGGTACGCTGCTGTCGCGGGTACGGCCCCTGATGACGTTTGTTGTTGATCGCCGACTATGGAGCTTAGCCGTCGCTCGTCGCTGTTCTTGTGCGCGAACGCGGCTTCGCTACAGATGAAGCCGCAGGCACGGCCGGAATCGGTTCAAACAGTGCCTCAAGATCATCGGCCGAGAACTTGACGGCACCAGCGGCGTCCTCGGAGAGGATCACGTCCGCGAGGGCTGCTTTCTGTTCCTGCATTGCGACGATCTTTTCCTCGACGCTGCCAGCCGTGATCAGCTTGTAGACGAACACGGCCTTGTCCTGTCCGAGACGATGTGCGCGATCGGTGGCCTGATTTTCGACGGCGGGGTTCCACCATGGATCGTAGTGAATGACGGTGTCGGCCGCCGTCAGGTTCAGGCCAACGCCACCGGCCTTCAGGCTGATCAGGAAGAGCGGCACCTCGCCCTGCTGAAAACGTCGGACCGGTGTCACGCGATCGGTCGTCTCGCCGCTCAGGACGACGTATGGAATCTGGGCAGCATCGAGCGCGGCGGCGATGAGGTCAAGCATGCCGATGAACTGCGAGAACAGCAGGATACGGCGACCTTCCTCGATCAGTTCGGGCAGCATGTCCAGCAGCAGTTCCAGCTTGGCCGACTCCTTGATGCGAGCCGCCTGCCTGAGCTTCACGAGTCTCGGATCGCAACAGACCTGGCGCAGCTTGAGCAATGCCTCGAGGACGATGATGTGACTACGCGCGAGTCCTTTTGCCGTGACTGCGGCCCGCACCTTTTCTTGCATCGCAGCGCGCACGGTCTCATACAGGTCGCGCTGTGCACCTTCGAGTTCGACGGTGCGCACGATGGTCGTTTTCGGCGGCAGTTCGGTGGCTACCTCGTCCTTGCGCCGTCGCAGCATGAAGGGGCGGATGCGCCGCGCGAGCAGATCGCGCCGCACGGTGTCACCGCCTTTTTCGATAGGCGTGCGCCAGCGCCGCGTGAAATCCTTGTGGGCACCGAGGAAACCCGGCAGCAGGAAGTCGAACTGGGCCCACAGTTCGCCGAGATGGTTTTCGAGCGGCGTGCCCGTCAGGCACAGACGGTGCCGCGCACGCAGCTCGCGGATCGTCGTTGCAGCCCTGGTGGCGGCATTCTTGACGTACTGGGCCTCATCGAGGATCAGCAGGTGGTACTCGTGTTCGGCGAGCACGGACTGGTCGCGCCACAGCAATGCGTAGGTCGTCAGAATGAGATCGTGTCCGGCGATCTCATCAAAGCGCTCATGACGCTGCGGGCCATGCAGGTCGAGCACGCGCAGCTGCGGCGCAAAACGCTGCGCTTCCTCGCGCCAGTTGTGCATCAGCGTGGTCGGCACGACAATCAGCGCGGGCTGGTCGAGCCGGCCGGCTTCCTTTTCGGCGAGGATGTGGGCGAGTGTTTGCACTGTTTTGCCCAGCCCCATGTCGTCGGCCAGCACGCCCGACAGATTGTGTTCGCGAAGGAACTGCATCCAGCTGAGTCCCTGGCGCTGGTAAGGTCGTAATTCTGCCTGTAGCCCGGACGGCACTGGCGTTTCACTCACGCTGGAACTTGCCATCAGGCGCTGTGCGAGCTGCCGGATCGATGCGTCGCCATGAAACTGCCAGCGACCGGTGCGGTCCAGCGCATCGAGGCGGGCGGCATCCCACTCAGAAATGCGCAGATTGCCTTCACCGACGGTATCGAACAGATCGATCAGCACACGCACAACGGGTTTAAGCCGGTCAGCTCGCAGATGGAGCCGCTCGTTACGGTCGCTCTTCAGAACGACTATTTCATCGTCTGTGATTGCGTCAAGTTCGCCGGAGAGCCAGCGGGCATCGCGCTGGAACAGATCGGCCAGCAGTGGCTCGAGACGAACCGGCCTGTCATTGACGGTAATCCCCATCTCGACATCGAACCAGCCATCGCCGGCCTGATGGAGTACCCCGTCGATGGTGTCGATCTCCGTCGCATTGAAGCCAAAGGTCTCGCTCATCTTGATGCGCCAGCCACGGCGTCGCAACACGGACAGGCCGGACTGGACGAACTGAAGCCAGTCCCCGACGGATCCTGGCACCAGCGAACCAGATGGAAAAGGTTTGGGGCCTTGCGCTTCGCTCGCCGGAAGTTTCCTGAAACCGGACTTCTGCAGTTCCTTCAGGTACTGTTTCTCGACATCGAGCTGACGTTTGATCTGTACGACTTCGTCCGCTTCGGTCCGTACGAGGGTGACATTGCTCGTTGCGTCGACGAGCTGGCCTGCGTAATCGAAACTGACGGTGGCAAAGTCCAGCGTGTTCGACACGGCGTGCGCCGACGACCACGAAGTGGCCCAGGTCGGTCGTGAATCGAGCGTCAGCACCGCAGTCGGAGCGGCGTCGATGACACGGGCCGTTGAAACCGGCGCGGGAGGCGCGGGCAAATCTGGGGCGATCTCACGCATGACGTTGCCGACCAGGGCCGACTCGTCCGGTGTGACGGGCGGCATCGACAGGTATAGCCGGAGCTGGCTCACCGGCCAGGGGACGTCAACGGGGCCCGCCTCTGCGGCGTCGATATCCAGGTACCAGCACGGCTGCGTGGCGCTCAACGACCGGGTCGAGGGCGGATCGGTTTCCAGGACCGGCCGCACCCGGGCATCGGGCGTGGCCTGCCACGCGATGTGCCCGTGGCGAATCGATCCGCGTTGCAAGGGGCGAAACGCATCGGACGGTGCGGTGCTGCGTGGGGCGGCGGCAAATGCCCGGCCGGTCGCGACGAGTTGCTCCAGGATGGCTGCGCCAGCAATCCCCTGCAGTGGCAGATCGTCCAGGTAGCTGTGCGTGCGGCTCTGCCACAGTCCCCGCAGGATTGGGATATCGTCGTCGGTAATCAGTTTTGGAGGCTTGGCCAGAATGCGCTCGATATTCCAGTGGACCCGCTCCATTGTGCCGAGCCTGCCGTCTTCCAGGACACGCGCCTTGTACAGGATCACTTCCGCGTATTCACGCTGCATGTCAGCGGCGATCACATAAACCAGCGTGAGTGTCGTTCGCGCGGCGGGTGACCGGCCATTCTGGCGCGGCGGCGCCGCGTATTTGACGCGGAATCCTTCCAGCCAGGTCACCAGTTCAGGCCGCACACCCGATGCGGGTTGTGCCGGCAGGTGTTCAAGACCCGCGAGCAGGAGCGCCGCCACGTGCTTGCACTCGAAGCCGACTGGACACGTGCATTCGTTTTCGATCCACATCTCCTCGTCGACATCGTTAAATTCGACCCAGACATCATAGGGACGCGATCGCGTGCCCTGGATCTTTCCGGTAAGCGTGGTGTAGTCGTCCAGCCACTTCAGATCCGAGACGGCGCGCGCATAGTCGCGGGCTTTCGTCACTGTATGGGAGCCTAACCAGGCCGTGATCTGTTTGCGGGTGTAGGAGACGGGCATGGAAAAAGGAATTCAGATTGTCAACGCGTCCGGCATTTTACGCGGGCTGCCTGCTAGGCCGGTCCATTCGTTTCCGGCGCGGACGGCACGTGGGTCGTCTGCGCATGACGTCGATCATCTTCGGCATGCAGATAAATGCCGGTGGTCTCGATCGATGCGTGGCGCAGGTTCTTCTGGATGAACCGCAGGTCGGTGCCGGCATCGGCCTGATGTGTTGCTGCGCTGTGGCGCAGCCAGTGAGTTGATGCGCGGCGTAGTGTAGTGGCGCCAACAGGATCTGCAGATTCGAGCGCATCCGCGGCACGCCGGAATACCTCCCTGACAATCAGATAGACCGCTGCCGGCGTCAGATGCCGCGCATGGTCGCCGGCGATGCTCATTACGACGGGCCCCGTTTCGCGAGCTGACGGCGCGGGTGGCAGCCCGTCGAACACGCGGTAGCGCGCAAAATCCGCCATCAACTCGTCACGGACGGGAACCTCGCCCTCGGCACCGCCCTTGCCGACGACATGCAGCCACCATTTGCCGCGATGCTGACAAAAATCGGCGGTGCTCGCATGTGCTGCTTCGGAGGCCCGCAGTGCGGTGTGATACAGCAGGCGGATCAGCCAGCGGCTGCGTTCGTAGTGCTGTTCGTCGCGCGCCGTCAGTCGAGGCCACCGCTCGACGCTCGCGAGTACGGGGCCTCGAACAAGGTAAGCGCAAATTCCTATCATAAGTCTTTTAGTTATGAAAGTGCCGCCGCTTACTACTAATTAACGCAGTAAAGCCAGATTTTTCTTGTGCTAATCTGAGCGGCCATCTGCGATCCGGACGATCCGCAATGGCTACCCTCTAACGCACCGTGTACCCGCGCTTTCCCGAGGTTCTGGCACCCCCGAATTAAAAACCTGCTACACGCCATTGCCCGACGAACTCGAATGGGCGCGCCGATCCACACGCGGCGAGCGACCATTAGCGCAAGAAAAATCAGGCTTACTGCGTCAATTCGTAATGATCGCCACAATCTTGATAACCAAAAAGCTTATGATAGGAATTTGCGCTTACCTTGTTTATACCCCTTGATGGGGGAACACTGGAACTTAATCCCGGTTTCGGCCGGGATTTTTATTGCCAGTTTGCCGTCTTCCTTCATTATGCCAGCCCGGTAACGAGCATTAGGACGCGTTCGACGGCCCTCATGCGCTCTGCGTCGAGCGTTCCAATTGGCCCGCTGACTTTCGCGCGTGGTATTGGCGATGTCTTGTCCATCATGACCTGCGAAATTTTCTGTAGGCCATTGGTCAGACTCGGCTCGACCGTGACTCGAAACATAGCGTCACGCAGATCGCTGGTGATTGGGCAAACTAGGACGCTTTCCAGTTCGGCAAGCAAATCTGACTGGATGACCAGCGCGGGCCGTGGCTTGCCGTAGGCTCCGGGCAGAGCCACCGTTACAATGTCGCCGCGCTGCGTCATTCCCATCCCTCGATAAGACCAGCGGCGGACTCCCCGAAGCCGATAGCATCGGTTTCGGTCGGATCGCCATGCAGGCTGCGACACTGGCGATTGAGCGTCTCGGCTAACTCGGGCGAGCGAGTATCCAGCACCCAAAACTGCACTGGTCTATACCCGGCTGCACGCAGCCGGTCACGATGACGGGTGACCTTGTTAGTGTGACTGTGAGTTCTCGGCATAATTGGCTCGTTATATACATGCATAGTTTCATGATACTTGTCATGTAGCCTATGTCAAGTGCTTCCTTCCAATGAACTCTCCCACCGCTAAACGCCGTTGGACGTTGTAGCGGGGGTTTCGCGGGTCAACGACTTTGACTTGGCGCGTTGCCGCGACAGGGGTTTCGGTCTCGCCACCACGCCCGTTCCAGGCGTGTGCGCATCGATCAGGACGACCGACGCTGCATTTTGGTCGCGTTGCGCCGTGTAACCGCAATGCGGGCAGCAGAGCAATGCCCCCGGTTCCAATCGGCTTACACGTTCGACTGGCAAACGGCGTACAGCTTGAGGTGGGCAAAGCGAGCATAGAAGCGCTTGCAACGATCGTGCAAATGCTGGGGAGCTTGCCGTGTTCCGGTTCGACGACAGACTAAAAGTGTATTTGCATCGAGATCCAGTCGATTTCCGCTACGGCATGAACAGTCTGTCGATTATCGTCGAACAGGCGATGCACCTGGACCCGATGGACTGCTCGCTTTACATCTTCGGGAACCGCTGCCGCGACAGGGTCAAGAACCTTTGCTGGGATGGTAGCGGGTTCTGGCTTATGACCAAACGCCTTGAGGCAAGCCGTTTTATCTGGCCCGACAAAAAGGCCGAGGTTGTGATGATGACGCCCGGGGTGTTGCATGTGCTGCTTGATGGCGATGACATCACGACAGTGCGCCGGCATCCGTTGCAGGAATATCTGCGCGTGAGCTGAACGTGCGCGCGACATGCTGGTCTAACCGGTTCTGGTGCAAATAGGTAAGAGTGTTGAGCATGTTCTTACATGTAGGATATCTGATCAAGAAGACAGAACAGCACTCCATACGGCAGGCGGAGCGGCATCCTCGATACCGAGCTTAGTTAGATCGAACTGGCCCTTGCGAATGCGATGCATCAATTCGATGCCTGAGATCGTTACTAAGGCGTTTCTGAACCGCTTGAAGCCGAGCATCACGTGCGTTCTGGACTTGATGTTTCGATGGTCTTGCTCAATCATATTGTTCAGATACTTCGAGGATCGGACCTTCGTGTCTTCGGGCAGCAGGCCATCGGCCTTCATCTCCCTCACCGCGCTGTGCGAGGCAGCGTAACCATCGAGCGTGATAGTCTCTGGTGGCTGCCCCTGATGCTTGATCGCCTTGCGAAAAAAGGCTTTGGCTGCTGCTACATCGCGTTTGGCCCTGAGTAAGAAGTCCACCGTCTGGCCATCTCGATCGACAGCCCGGTACAGGTAGACCCATTTGCCACGAATCTTTATATAGGTCTCGTCGACACGCCACGAGCCACCCGAAGGGATCGCAAATCGGTTCCAGCGTTTAACGAACTCTGGGGTAAAGCGTTTGGATCTGGTGCAAATATCTGGTCGGGCTAAAATTGTTCTTTAGATAAGTATGCCTTATTAACTGAACAGAACCGCGTTCCAGAGCGTTGGCGTATCGTTGTCTTTGAGCCCGAGCGCGCTGAAATCAAACTGGCCCTTGCGGATGCGATGCATCAACTCGATACCTGAAATCGTCGTCGCGGCACTCCTAAGCGGCTTAAAGCCCAGCATGACCTTTGTCCTCGACTTGATGTTTCGATGATCTTGCTCGATCAGGTTATTCAGATACTTCGACGATCTGACTTCGGTCTCAGCTGGCAGCAAGCCGTCGGCCTTCATCTCGCGCACAGCCCGGTGCGAGGCCGCATAGCCATCCAGCGTAATCGTTTCGGGCGCCTGCCCCTGATGCCGGATGGCCTTGCTGAAGAAGGCTTTCGCTGCGGCCACATCGCGTTTGGCTCTGAGCAAGAAGTCTACCGTCTGGCTGCTTCGATCCACCGCCCGGTACAGATAAACCCATTTGCCACGAACCTTTATATAGGTTTCGTCAACACGCCATGATCGCCCTACGGGTATGCCAAAACGATTCCAGCGTTTGACGAATTCAGGGGTATAGCGCCTGACCCACCGCATGATCGTCGTGTGGGCCAGTGACAGTCCCCGCTCGGCCATCATCTCGACCAGATCACGCAGGCTCAGCTTATAGCGCAGGTACCAACGCACACATAAAACGATGATTTCCCAGTCAAAATGACGACCGTCGAACATCCCTTCGGGTCCCTTTCGTTTGCTCATCACCGGCTACCAGATTCATCCAGTCGTTACTTTAACCGATCCACCGAGCGTATTTGCACCAGATCCAAATCGAGAACGAACGTGATGCTCGGCTTCAAACGGTTCAGAAATGCCTTGGCAACGATTTCAGGCATCGAATTGATGCATCGCATTCGCAAGGGCCAGTTCGATCTCACTAAGCTCGGTATCGAGGATGCCGCTCCGCCTGCCGTATGGAGTGCTGTTCTGTCTTCTTGATCAGATATCCTACATGTAAGAAAATTCTCAACACTCTTACCTATTTGCACCAGAACCGCAGATCGTGGATACGACTCTGAGCCGCATCGCGAGCGGCTTCGTGCGCGCGATATCGAACCGGTGATCGCTAGGCGCCGTACCGAACACGGCAGCGGACTCGGCAAATTCCGCTGGGTAGTCGAGCGTACGCATGCATGGCTGCACAATTTTCGTCGTCTTCGCATTCGCTTCGAGCGTCGAGCAGGCATTCACGAGGCATTCCTTAAACTTGGTTGCGCGCTCGTCTGCTGGAACATCTTCAGACGTGCCGAGCAGTCTTTTTGAAACGGCCTCTTAGAATACCAGGACTCTCTTATTGCGACAGAACCGTTTGCTTTCGTTGACGTCACCATTTCTTCGTAACGGAGTCCAAAATTTTATATCGCCGAATTATAATAATTCCAATTTTCCAAGGAAAGTCCATTAAGTTTTCAAGTCTTTTTTTGGTAAATCTTCTGCGGCGATGGAAAAATCGAACGCGTGAGATGGAACGGACGCAGTTAGCGCGCCCACTACACACAGTAGTAAAAATGGCAGTACTGCGGCGCGTGTACTTGCAGCGCTGCTGGTTCTGCCGAACGCAGTCGACCTCGATGCGTTGACTCGGCGTTCAGTTGCGTTCGTTCCGCCCGACCCACGGACCACTGAAAACGGACACGTTTCGCGCCAGTCGAGTGGTCCGGGCGCACCGCCGGAGCACGACCCCACGGTCGATCTGGAAGCTCCCGGATTGCAGGACGATACGGAGAAGGCGTGGTATATATCACGGACTTCCTTTGAAAACGGTTTCAAAAACCCGATGAAGATCGCTGAAGCGTATTCCAGCAGATTAAATAGGTAAGCGGCGAATTTCAAGAAGGCTTCATGGATATTTGCCAAGCGCTCGTAGCGGATGCGAAGACGATGGAAATTATGGAACCAAGCGTGTGTACGTTCGACAGCCGAGTGATACTTTCCCAGACCACTACCATGTTCAGTGCGGCACTTGGCGAGTACCGGCTTAATACGCCGATCCGGCAGTTTCTGCTGGTGCGCTTCAGAATCGCATTCGCGATCGGCGTAGACAGCTTGAGGCGTTCGAAGAGGACGACCGCGAATGCCTCGTACGGCTGGAATAGTGTCAATGCGCGGCAACAATTGCGTGACGTCATGACGATTGGCGCCCGTCAAGATGATCGATAGCGGCATCTCGTTTGCATCGGTGGCAATGTGGTGCTTGGAACCTGGTCTCGCGCGATTTACGGGGTTCGGCACAGTTTCCGACCTGCCCCGATAGCGCGCGCAAGACGAATCGACAACCACATGACAAGTCTATTTGGCCAGCTGCGCGCAGTTCGCCAAGCAGCAGTTCGTGTAGTCGATCCCAAACGCCAGCTTCTTGCCAGTCACGTAAGCGGCGCCAACGGGTCACCCCGGAGCCGCAAGCCATTTTTGCAGGTAGATCGCGTCAGGGCACGCCCGTGCGTAGCACACACAATGCTGCTTAATGCTGCACGCTCCGGTACTGGTTTGCGGCCAGGAAATCTTTGGCGTCGAGCCTTCGGCTTGGGGAGTAACGGTTCGATTCTCTCCCACAATTTGTCATCAATGATTGGTTTGTCCATCCGCTTAATCTCGTTGTTACGATCACCAAAGCTCACAGATCACTCCGAATTTTAACAACCGCTTCAGTCTTTTTGAAACTGCCTCTTATTTAAAGGTCTATTGATATGAAAATCAATCCAACCGGCGACTCGGGGTCTCAGGATACCCCCGAATCCGGACTTCCGCACCCCTCAACAAGCGCTGCCTCTTCGTCACCGCAGCAAGGTGCGGCCACGAGCGGCGTGCTGGCTGGTATCAGCACGCTGGGTACAGCACCGAAAACATCGGCTTCACGCAGTTCGAGCTCCCCGCCGCGGCGCAATATACTCAACTTGGCAAACCGTACGACATCATCCGAGGAGGCGGTCGTCGCACGCGAACTCGACACAAATGTGTTGAAGTGGTTCAAGGGGCGTGGTATCGAGAATTTCCACGTAAATAACGCTGCTATTCCTGCCGGAACGGCGTTGGCTGATGCGAGTGTCAGAAAGGTCATGCTGTTGACCGGCTTCTCGGTCGGTCTCGATGAACACACCGGCAAGCCATTGCCCGAAACCGATGGCCCCCCGGGTACCGCCGCACTAGCTCATGCGCTCATGTCCGTCGGCAAAATCGTGACCTTAGTGACCGACAAAGCGAACGAGTCACCAACGCGCGCTGCGTTGGCGGTTCTCGACAAAGACGCGGCAAAGTACGCGCGTTTCATCAACTTCGACCATAAGCAAGGTCCTGGGGCGACGGATCATGCGCAGCAGTTGCTCAAAGAGCATGCGCCTGACGGCGTCGTCTCCGTTGAGCTACCAGGACGTACTGAAGAGGGCAACCGACGTAATATGCGGGGCGTTTCGATCGACAACGCAAATGGGGCCGTCGATGAACTGCTTATTCAGGCAAACAAGAAAGGTATCCTTACGGTTGGCATCGGCGACGGTGGCAACGAAGCGGGCATGGGTGGGTTGAAAAACATCCCGCTTGCCAAAGACGGGAAGACAGTCATGGCGGCTAGCGTGCCGGCTCAACACCAAGTCACCGCATGGAATTCTAACCTCGGAGCCGAAACACTGGCTGCTATTGTGCTTCAACGTCACGGAAAGCTCGACGATTTGCATACACCCGAGCAGCAGAGCGCAATGATTCAGGCATCGATGGCCTTTGGAGCAGTAGACGGAGTAACGCGAGGCAATGAGCTGCGAGCCGAAGTTAAGGTCGGCGATGATACATTTCACTCCGGCGTCGACGGTTTCGCACCAGAAACCCATAACGACATGCTCGAAATATTGAAGACAACGATCGGTAAGCTCCCGCCGAACGGATTTATCGCGCAAAAGAGCCCGAATCACGACAGACCATTTCTTGTAGGCGCATTCGATTCGAGCAACGGTGGCCTTATAGCTGCGAAAAACCTCGCCGGATATCTGCAGTACCGTTCGGACCACAAGGCGAGTTTCGTAGTTGTCGTCGACCACCACAACGCGCCATACGGCGAAAAGACCCCTGAAACGTTGGTTCGGCTCGTCGGCTCGGGCTTAAAGACATCGGAAACTGCGGGGGTGGATGTCATTGCAATGGCATGCAACACTGCTTGCACCGCCTTCCCCGAAGCAAAGAAAGATATTTCCGTCCCTGTGCTTGATCTCATCGACGTTACAGCGGATGCTATTCAGCATGAGGGAGGGACGCATCCGGTTGTATTCGCGACGCAAGCAACGGTGGACGCAGGTGCTTATCAACAGAAGGCAAGCAAGCCGGGCGAGAACACGGTTTCGGCAATTGCCGCTCCGAACTGGGCAACGTACATCAACAACCTACGCGACCCGGATACCGACCCCGAAGTGAAGGCGGATATATGCAAAATCGTAAGCCAAACGCCTGTCGACGCCACTTCGGCATGGCTGTGCTGTACGCACTATCCAGCTTTCCAGCCGCACATCGCCCAATATCTGGAAAGCAAGGGTATGGAAATCGTTGTGCATGACCCGATGAGCTATCAAGCCGATGCGATCAAGAAAGAACTGGAAAAGCAGACGTTAGAAGACCCGCAGAAACAACATCCTCGCTTCAAGCGCCGGGCCGCGCTCGACTATTACATTTTAACTTCGGGAACAAATGTGAAAGAAGTCGAACAAGCTGCGTTGAAGTTCCTCGGTCCGAAGGCGCGACTACTCGTCGAACACGTCCCGTTCACTGACCGTTTCGACCCGACCAACGTAAAACAAACATTCGAACAAGTCGGCTATCCGGCTTCGCCTGATCCTGTGGCGTCGACAAGTGAAAAGCGACCGTTATCGCCTCCAGGTTCGCCGACAGACACAAAGTCTCCTCGTCTAAATGCCTGATCGGAAAGCATGCTAGACACGGAATTTCACTTAAAAATATAAAGGAAAGGTAAATGAAAACTGAAAAAATTTGCGAACGCATTTTAATGGAACTCTCGAAACTGGTAGGCTTCGAAGAGAAAGATACGCTTGCACCTGGAGGACGCATAAAGATCGCCGACAAACTGATTACATTCATCCACGATACCGACATCGATGAGCATAATCTGTGCATCTACGTCGATTTCGGCAAGCCGGTGGACAACGACGACGAGACTGTCAGAAAGTTGCTGAAGATCAACTTCGAGCTAGACATAGCGCAACGAGGTACGCTATCGCTTCATCCAGTAACCGAGCACGCGATATTTTCGTTCCGCTATCAGCTCAACGAGCAGGGATCCGGGCAGGCTCTGATCGATGAAATCGCGCGCGCCGTGGCTGACGTTGCAATCGAAGGAGCCAACGTCGGCTCTGGTGCAAATGACACTGTCACGTTATCGAAGCGATAGGCTTAGAGACCGTTTCAAAAAGACCGCCAGGGGGCTGTTAACCTTTTCGGCAAACTGTTAACCTTGGTCGTCTGAACAACTGGAACCAAGGGGATGGGGGCACCGATCATTGATGACGAACTGTGGGCATTGATAGAACCTTTGCTGCCCCCGCCCAAGCCACGCCGCAAGAAATACGGTTCTGTCGCAATAAGGCGGTCTGTTATTCTGAAGGGTTCTGTCGCAATAAGAAATGGGTGGTGTAAGAATGTTTATATGTATAGGATTACTTATGCAAATAAGGAGTTGAATTGCTGAGCGGGCGAGAGTGCCTTAGCGCAGCCACTCATCTGACCTTTAC
>Ga0308167_1003433_pt1 | contig 12684 bp, 8 predicted proteins | sample PhyCR1_2_FD_202138 | JGI IMG/M metagenome (GOLD analysis project Ga0308167, IMG submission 202138) | Phyllosphere microbial communities from UC Gill Tract Community Farm, Albany, California, United States - DLSLRC.R1 | ecosystem: Host-associated > Plants > Phyllosphere > Unclassified | place... | reverse complement strand
TATAGCCTTTGCTACCATCTAAATAAGCCTGAATTACTTTTAGTTTTAACTCTTTTGAATGCTTTGGAACTGGCATAGGACACACCTTATAAGTTTAAAGAGTCTAACTTATGGGGTGCAGTTCAGGGCGGAAGGGGGGCACCTTTGGGTGTGCTGGTTCCTTTGTTTCCAGTCTGCGAACCCTCTTTCGTTCTGCCACCATAATTCTTGATTAATGCTTTGGCAGAACTCCCAATAACAACGAGTTGGCTTTGCACATTCATCATTTTTTGGCAGCCTTTGTCAAAAGCTATATCGACACAACTTAAACTTTAAAACTGTTTGATCGCCATAAGGCTGATCAGGCTTTAAATCGTTACGACCAAAAAACTTAATCAACAATAAAACTTGAGATGTGCCAAGCACAGTCTTTTTAGGCTTTGCTATGCCTTTTATTTGCTTAAAAAGAGTAAAGTCATTTTTATATCATTCATATACAACAAGAATTTATTTTATAACGGTAAAACTATGCCACATTCAGATCTCCCATCTCGTGCTTTAAGTGTGCTTCACACTTCCCGATATCTATTTAACAACTATGGTTTTCACAATGTTGGGGTTGACCGAATTATTGAGTCGGCGAAAATCCAAAAAGCGACTTTTTATAATTATTTTCATTCAAAAGAAAGGCTAATTCAAATGAGTTTAATCTTTCAAAAAGATGGTCTAATACAGGAGGTACTTTCAATCATTCATGTTCAAAAAGAATTAACGATGCTTGAAAAGCTCAGTAAAATTTACTTTTTACATGCCGATTTAGACGGACTTTATCATTTGCCTTTTAAAGCTATTTTTGAAATTGCGAAAAGACATCCCAAGGCGTATCAGGTGGTTATTGAATATCGAAACTGGTTTATTAATGAAATCTATAATTTGCTTTTAATAACCAATGTAAATACTTCAAAACAAGATGCACACATGTTTTTGTTTGTGATTGATGGGGCGATGGTTCAACTTTTAGATCCAAACAAGCCAGATGAAAGAGAAAAATTATTAGATTATTGTTTGATTACTTTTAGCCGAGAGTGATAAGAACGAAAGGGGGGAGGAGGAAAGCAATCAAAACTGCTTACTTTCCTTACTTTAAAAATAAATTAAACCTGAGCTTAACTTAGATAGATATTAACTTTTTCTTAAAACTATATTTAAATTTTATAAAGATAACTTTTAAGAATATATTTAACATCTTAAGTTTTTTGCTTTTTATTATAATATTTTTTTTATTAGAATATAACGAAGGTATTGATTTGTTAGTTTAATGAACTAATTGCAATTAATATAGATTTAATAATGTACAAATTAAGCGATTGTTTAAAGAAAAACTTAAAAGACCCACCATGTCTGAATAATTGAATTATCTAGATATGGTGGGCTAATTATAATTAATACATCTAATTAATTATCTTTTTAATGTGATCGTGCCTGACTGGTTTGAAAGACCAGAATCAGTGGCACTTTTAGGTGGAAAATCGCTTTCTTTCAGTGATTTATCTTGTATTTGTGTATTCATTAAATTAGTTAATGATTTAGAAATCATCATTTCATTACTTTTGACTTGAGTGTCCTGCTGAGTATCAGGTCTAAATTTAACATTTTTTTGATCGTCAGTATTTTTATAAAAATTGTAGTAAATTATACTAACAATTAGCAATAAAAAGACACCACCAATAATAAAATATTTTTTTTTCATATATACCTTTTCATTTTTGAAACAATTGTTTAAATTATATAATATATTTGGTGAGAAGATGAATAAAATTGAAGATAATTTTTAATAAGATTGTTCTGTTGTTAATTACTTGGCTATCTTTATCTATTTGTTTTGCGGCTGGTACTGATTATTCAGCACTTACAAATAATTTAGCAATTGAACCAGGTATACAGGGAGCTACAAAAGGTTACGACCTACTAAGTGGAAAAGTTACTCAAAATATTCCTCTAGTAAAAGGTAATTTGCCATTTACAATGCAATACCATGCAACCTTACGATTAGAGGGGGAGAATGGCCCAAATTTATACCAGGAATTAGATGAAGGTGGAGTCGCAGACTGGACGAATGAATATTCCGGTTCTGTAATTACTAGTACTATCCCTTCAGTTAATACGAGTGTTTTCATAATTCAATTACCAGGAAGTAGTGAAAAATATTTAGTTGTGAATGAGGGAGGTAAACTGCTAAAACGTATTTATCATAGTGGAGCAGGGCAATTTGAAGCTAAAACCTTTTATTCAGAAAATTTACGAGATATCTCTTTTAAACAAGTAAATAGCTCTATTGTTATTGTTAAAGATGGTGTTAAGTATACTGCTTCAATTTACAAAAATTTGGAATCAGTTTTTGGTAGTACTACTATTCCGAGTTATTTATACAAATTTACTGAAATACAATATCAAGATGGGCGAAAATTAAATTTATCATACGATAATGGTTATAATCTAGTTCAGGTTAAAGATAATCGAAATAATACGCTAAATATTCTTAGAGAATATAAAAAAATTGGATCCTCTAATCAAACTTATCTTGAACGTAAATTAATTACAGGTGTTGAACTCATTAGTGGTTCAAATGTTCAGAGATCGAACATTACTTATCTTGAAAATCAAGTCAAGAGTATCATTGACCCTTCGAAAACAGAAACCCGTTATACTATTTCTTCTATTAACTCAATTGTTGCAGGAAATTTTACTTTCCAATATGAAGATCAATCTAGAGGTTATTGGATTCAATATGTTTTGGATAATACATCAAGAAAAATTTCGGATTCCAGTGAGGGAAATTATCCAATTTTGAAAAGAGTAATTGATCAAAACAAGAATATTCTAAGAGAATATGAATATGGAAATGTTTGGCAATTTTATAATAATACTACTTCAGTATTTTTAGCTTATACCACACAAATTACAGCTTATACGCCACTAAATAATCAAAAAACTCAAAGAAGTATTTCTGCATGGAATGATATTCGAGGAGAATTTGCAAATCGTTTTACAGTCAATGGTCAAGATCAGGCTATGGATTATACTATGACAGGAGCTTCACTACCTGGAACTTATAATCAAGCTGAATTGGGACTTATGCTATCAGCAACAGCAACTATGACGGTTCAGGGTAATTATCCAGGGCTGTTGAGTGGTTCCACTCCTATTCGCTCAGTACAGTTTAATCCATTTACGCATCGTTTGAAGTCAATCACTGATTTAAATGGGAACGTATCGACATTTAATTATGATCAACTTAACCGTCTTAGCCAAAAAACAATTGCCTCTGGCACAGCAGATAGTCAATCGACGATTTATAACTATACAGTACTTACAGATGGTGCCGAAAATAGATATCCAACCCCCAATCTGATTGTGACTGATGGACAAAAGGTCACCAATAGTATTAATACCAATGGATGGATCGTACAGCAGGTAATCTCTTATCCGAAAGGTGGTACTAGTAAAACAATTGCCTATTCTTATTATAGTAATCCTAATAATGCTGATTATGGTCTTATTAGCAGTGTTGATGGACCACGTGCGGATGTGAATGATTCATCTTCATTTACCTATGATTCCTTTGGTAATAGAGCAACGATGACTCAGAATGTAAATAATCGATCTGTAGTTACTAAATATCTTAACTATAATACCTTTGCTCAGCCTGAACGGATTATCTACCCATCAGGATTAGTAGATAAATTTATATATAATCAAGACGGAACTTTACAGTCAAAAGCTACAGGAAATGGCGGTGAGACTGGAAATGTTACAGGTGCTATAACAAGTTATACTTATGATTATTTGAAACGTAAAATTTCAGAGACTAATCCTGATAATGAAGTTACTACTTACGCTTATGATTCAATAGGACAATTAGTTCGAACAACTTTACCTGATGGAACTGTTAATGTTCAAACATATTTTGATAATGGAGTAATTAGATCAACGGATGGAGCATTTTTAAGTACTAATGAGATAAATACACAGGGTCTTATATCACGGACTTCTAATGGTAATGTTTCAGGTTACTATTCTAAATCACTTAGTTATGATCCAAATGGAAATCTTATACAGACCCAATCTTCTTTAGGTTTTATAGAAAAATGGACATATGATGCACTCAATCGGAATACTTCACATACCGATGCAGAAGGTAAAGTAAATACAAATAATTATGATAAATCAAGTAATTTAATAGCAGCTAAAGATGCAGTAAATTCTGGTTCAAGTCCATTTAATTATATAAATGATAAGTTTGTTAAGGATGAGATTAATAATGACTATGGAACTAAATCTTATAAATATAATCAAGCAGATCAAATAGTTAGTAAGTCACATGCTAGCCGTATATGTAATTATTCTAATATAGACTCTATAGGGCGAATAGGAAATATTACTTGTAGTAGTGAAAATGATGCTGATCCTGCATATGCTTATAATTATCAATATACCTATGATAGTTCTAGTTTTGGGCACCTAGATAAAGTATTTTCAAATAGTAATTTTGGAGTTGATACAACATATACATATGATAATTTAGATCGAGTTATAGGGAAAAATCAAACTAATAAAGCTATTGCAGCTTGGGGAGGAACTACTTCACCTTTAAACGTAAAATATAGTTATAGTATTGCTGGTAAAATTAAGTCTATTACAATGCCCTCTGGTCGTGTAATTAATTATAATTATGAAGCAACAAAGGGGCGTATTGCTTCAATATCAATAGCTGGTAATCCTTTTATTACTAATGTTAGTTATAATAATTTTGGTCAAGTTAATTCATGGAGTATCGCAAATACTAATTCGAAATATTTAATAGATTATAATGAGGTAAAAGCACTAACTAGTCCTATAAAAGCAGTTAAATTTTTAAGTCAGAACAATGTTGCATTATATTCAGAAGAATATAGTACTGATCAAGATGGAAGAGTTCTGACAATAAAAAATCTGAATAATAAAACTAAGAATTACTCATATGATAGGAATGATAGATTAACTAGTGAAACAACTTCTATAGGTGCAGCAACTCAGAATAGCTGGTCATATGGTTATGATGCTAATGGTAATTTAATAACTAAAACGAGTAAAAATGGTTCTGGAAATGCACAAACAGTGTCCTATACTATAGGATCAGCTACAAATAGGCTTACAAGTAAAGTGCAGTCAGGATCTCTCTCTGGTAATTATTTGTCTACAGGAGAGCTCCGTTTTGCTCCTTTCTTATCTAGTTATGATGGTAATGGTCAAATGCGTTACTCTGGTGGTGCAAATAATCAATACTACATGGCATACAATTATAAAAATGAGCGTACTCTACGTGCATATAGTACCGTAGGTATGAAGGGCGGATGGTATGAAGGAGCTATTCAGTTTGTTTACGATGAAAATAGTAATTTGATTGGTGAATACACTGTAACAGGAGTTCCACTAGTCGAATATGTTTGGATGGAGAATCGTCTTGTCGCCGCAATTTATGGCGCTGGTGCTGGGAAAATCTATGCGGTTGTGACAGATCGTAATGCTACGCCACGTATGTTAGTTGATAGTAGTACAAATTCTGTAGTTTGGCAGTGGGAAAGTAATGCTTTTGGTGCAGGTTTACCGACAGGTTCAGTAAAATTTAATTTACGTTTCCCTGGTCAGTATTATGATGAATTTACAGGTTTACACTACAATTTAAATCGTTACTACAACCCTGAACTTGGTCGCTATATGGAGCCTGATCCAATTGGATTAGAAGGTGGAGTAAATCCATATGTGTATGCAGATAATAACCCATTAACTCATGTAGATTCGAGTGGTTTAGATAGTTATAACTTTTCATTTATCGAAGCTTATAAAGGTGATAGTGCATATAAAGCTAGTTTATTCGAAGAGTGGGGGTTAAGATCATTTAATTTACCGGACTTATTTAGTTCTAATCAACATTTATTATTTAATGGTGGTCCAGGTACCGATGTACAAATTGATGCGGAAATGCTGAGAGTAACACCTAATGGAGAATGGACAAAAATTAAAAAAACAGGGCAATATGTTCTTCCTGTTCGGGCAAATGGTTACAGAAATCATTTTGGTCAATGGGTTGATGAAGGTTTAATCAGTAAACCATCCAAAAGTTCGAAAGGATATTGGGTTCATGGGCAATTAATGATGAGGGAAGATGGAACATTGTTACCGAATGATTATAATTTTGAACAACATAAGGCTAGTAGTGCTTTTGATTTTAAAACTGGGATAAGAAATTGGGGTACTGTAATTGGTGCACGAGAAGCATCAAATGGTTTAACTAATGTAATTAACCAAGGATTTAAATTCAAATTTATAGGTAAACCTTATTGTCCAGCTTGTAAACCACATTAATATAAATAGGGGAAAAGATAATGTATCTTTTCCCTTTAGGAGTTGGATATGAAAGCTATACACATCTTATCTTTGGTAGTAATTTTCTTTATGATTTTTATATTATATAATATTAATAAATTTTCAAATGTAGATAATAAATATGACTGTTTTCTTTCAAGCAAAGTTTGTGTTGATAGAATAACTTATAATAATAATTACTATTATGATTTATATTTAAATAATAGTGAAAAAACTGGAATTCTATTTGGAAACGAAAACTTATTTTTTATAGATTTTAAGGAAGATTCAGGTAAATTGTATATCATTGTACAGGAGTCAATAATAAATAATCGAAAAATTATTGAAGAATGTAAGAAAATAAATCAACCTTTTAATTTCCCAGAAAAAGAATATATTTTAAATTTGTATATGTTGAGTAGTAGTGAAAATAAGATTTTAATAAAACTTATTAATAAAGAAGATACCCCTCAATTAATTAAAGAGTGGGTTTCACATTATCGGATAAATCCTAAATTGGAATTTATATGCTAAAACTTTTAATTCTGCTAGTAAAGTGATGTGCTATATCCTGAATCATTTTTGGTTAGGTAAGGAAAGATGCTCACTTTCCTTACTTTAAAAACTAAATTAAATCTAAACTTAACTTAGATAAATATTATTTCTTTTGTTTAAAACGGTATTTACATTTTAGGCAGCGATAATCCTGAAAAATATTTTTGTCGATCATCACACCTGCTTTTTTACCAAAAATATTACCAACCACACCGCCAGTGATTCCTGCACTAATTGCACCGACAAAAGTTCCTACAGTTCCGCCAACAATCACACCTAACGGACCAGCAACGGTACCAATAGCTGCTCCAACAGTAGCGCCAGTTGCTGCACCACCCACAGTGCCTGCTGTTGTACCAGCAGCTGTTAATAAAACACCACCAGTTGTTCTAAGTAATTTGTCATGGTCACGTGCTTCAACTTCTGTAGAACCACACTTAGGACATTGCAGAGCTTTTTCCATAAAATTTCCTGTCTTTCATCATTGAGTGACGTAGTTGATTGGGCTGAATCAAAGAGTGGGTAAATCAATACTTATAACTAAGCGTTTTGCCTGATCGGTGATTGCAACGATAAACTTGTCAGCTTTGATTTTAGCTGAACATGAGCGCAAATATTTATAGATCATGTAAACACTTGTACTTTAATAATTATCTCATTAAAAACCAATCTTTAGAATGACGAAGGGTTACATATCAATGTGTCTGGCAGAGAACTATTCAATAATCATGAATAGAATGTGAATGGTTTTTTGAGTAGATTTTCTGAAGTTACTTCGGGTGACGAGCTGTTAAATGATAAAAGGCTTATCCTGTTTGAATAAGCCTCCTTTGAATATTAGAGCGCTTTTTTCCAACTTAAAAATTTATATAATCCAAACATGAAAGTGATCCAGATCGGAAGTAAAATCACGGATTTATCAAAGCCTTGAGTCCACATGATATATAAAATCATGCAAATAAAAATCAAAACGATATAGTTACTCAAAGGTGAAAATAGTGCAGGGAATTTGACAACTTTATTTTCAAGTTTCATCGCACGTTTAAATTTTAAATGGGTAAAGCTAATAATTGCCCAGTTTAAAACCAAAGCAGCCACTGCCATGTACATGAGATAGCTTAAAGCTTCTTCTGGTACGAAATAGTTAAGTAATACACAACCAAAAATCAGAATAGAAGAGAAGATAACAGCAGCTTTGGGAACCCCTTGCTTGCTCACCTTTGTAAAAATTTTGGGTGCATGGCCCTGTACTGCAAGGCCATATAACATACGGCTGTTGGCATACATACCGCTGTTATAGACAGAAAGTGCCGCAGTCAAAATAATAAAGTTAAGTAAATGCGCGGCCCAACCAATTCCAAGTTGGCTAAAAATCATGACAAATGGGCTTTTATCTAATCCACCAAGGTCAAGCTGATTCCACGGAATAAGCGACATAATGATGGCAAGTGAAGCCACATAAAAAACCAAGATTCGAAAGATGACTTGATTGATTGCTTGCGGAATACTTTTTTCTGGATTTTCGGCTTCGGCGGCAGTCATCCCAATCAGTTCAATACCGCCAAAAGCAAACATTAAAAAGGCGAGCATATAAAACAAGCCCGAGAACCCATGTGGGAAAAATCCGCCATGCTGCCATAGGTTTGAAAAGCTAGCTAATGAGTCGCTATCCGCTGTAACCAATAAATATAGACCAAACACAATCATTGAAATGACAGCAGCGACTTTAATAATGGCTAACCAAAATTCAGATTCACCGTAGAATTTAACATTGCCCAAGTTCAAACAAGTAACCAGAACAAAGAAAAATAAAGCCGATATCCATGCCGGAATGTGGGGCCACCAGTAATGCACATATTTAGCAACTGCTGTCAGCTCGGTCATTGCAACGAGAATATAGACAACCCAATAGTTCCAGCCTGATAAAAAACCGGGGAATTTGCCCCAATATTTTTGTGCAAAGTAACTAAAAGAGCCCACAACTGGTTCTTCTACGATCATTTCACCCATTTGGCGCATAATTAAAAATGCAACCAAACCAACGATGGCATAACCTAAAATAATGGAAGGACCAGCGGACTGGATGACTTGTGCAGAACCTAAAAATAGTCCTGTGCCGACAGCACCGCCCATAGCGATTAACTGGATATGGCGATTTTTAAGTCCACGTTTTAATTGGGAAGATGAGTTGCTCAAAATATATGCGCTGAATTAAAAAGCTGGCGCTATTGTAATAGATTGGTTAGGGATAACCTAGTTTGAAAAGGATTTTACTCAGCTAAATAAAAGGATTCGCACAGACCTATACGAATCCTTTTTCTGAAAATTAGTGGTTCTATAAATTAGAAAGACACCATTTTGCCGGGATTCAGCATTGCACCAATGCCATACATACTTTTGGCGAGCGGAATAACAACGGGTGCAAAGGTGCGGCCAAACATAATATTTTGATGGTCAATTTTAGATAACATTTCAAAGTCATTAGAATGCCCAACAAAATCACTTGCGATGGCTTTACCAATACGTACAGTCTGTGCAACGCCGTGACCGCTCCAGCCATGAACCGCATAAATCGGGAATTTATTGCCGAACTTACGGCTATCGACTGCACCATTTACCGTTAAATCAGTCGTTCCACTCCAGACAAAATCCATCTCTAGATTTTGAATTTGAGGGAATACCGTATGAATTCGATGCTCTAAGTAATTTAAGGTTTTCTCTGGTCCCCAACATGTTCCAGTGCCTTGACCACCAAACAGTAAGCGGTTGTTAAACACAGGACGGTAGTAATCAATCTGGAACTGAGTGTCATAAACCGGATGTCCAAAAGGAAGAAGCTCTTTTGTATCAAGCTCTAACGGAGCGGTGGTCGCTACATAGGTATAAAATGGAATAGTCGTATTGTTTTGTTCTGATAAAAGTTTAAATGAAGCATGGTGAACTGCTAAAACTACAGACTTTTTAGCTTTCACGACTGCATTGGCTGTTTGAACATAAATACCATCTGGTTTTTCTTCTATCGAAATAACTTCTGTTTGCTCATAAACAGAACCGCCGTTTTGGCAAAAGCCATAAATTAAGCCACGGTTTAAAGCTAAAGGATGGATTTGTCCACCCAACTCATCAATTAAACCGCCCGTATAATAATCAGACTTAATATAGTCCATGAGTTCGTGTTTACCCACAATGCGAGTATGGTCTTCACCTAAATATTTTCGTGCATCAACACCTTGGGTTAGACCCACTAAATGTCCTTCATGAACGGCGGCAGTGATATGACCTTGTTTTCGATCAAAGTTGAGTTGATATTTTTCTGAGATATCATCAATGAGTTGCATGGCTTCTGTTGAGGTAAAATGCCACAGTTTTTTTGCATCTTCATAGCCCAGTCGATCGGCCATTTCTTGGGCTTCCCAGCGAGCTAAACCAGGGGTGAGTTGTCCGCCATTTCGACCAGAAGCTGCACTACCAATGCGATTTTTTTCTAATAAAACAGTATCTACGCCTTGTTCAGCTAAATGTAATGCACTTGATGAACCTAATAAACCACCGCCAATAACCACCACATCACATTCAATATCAGCTTGTAAATTGTCAAATGTATGCCAATCAGAAAGTGAGCTTTCATAGTAGTTTGCTGGATTATCTACCGCTGCACCTTCTACATTTGCTGTGTCAAATTTTGCATGTTTTGGATTTAACCAGCTCCATTCTTTACCCATTTGTAAAGATTGACTTGGTTTATATTCCACATCTTTTAGAAGCTCTGGTTTAGAAATAATATTCATGATGAAGTTCCTTAAAAATTAATAAGCATTACTAATAGCAATACTTTGTTTTTTAATCGTTTTATAGATAAATAAAAGAATGCCTAAAGATAACCAGAAACATCCGAAAGTCAGTGAAGATGAGTCAAGGTTAAGCCAGAGGCAAATAATGCTGATGACTGATATAAGCGGCAAAAATAGGTTTAAGAATTTATTTTTAAACCCTGAACGTTGTTTATCTTTAATATAAAATTTCATAAAAACCGAGAAGTTTACGGCTGTAAAAGCGACCAGAGCACCAAAGCTGATAAGGCTTACGACCTGTGCTAAATCTAGAAAAACCGCCGACATTGAAATAAGACCAACAAATAAAACCGAAAAAAATGGTGTACCTAAAGAGATATGAATTGTTCCAAAATACTTTTTTGGAAAAATATTGTCGGTGCCCATTATATACAGCAAACGCGAAGCACTGGCATGTGAGGCAAGACCAGAAGCGACTGTGTTCATAATTTGTCCGCATAAGAATACGGACTGAAAAAATGCACCACCAACATAGAGCACAATTTCAGGAAGTGCTTCAGTAGGGTGCTGGAAACGAAGATTATTTGGAAAATAAAGCTGAATAAACCAAGCGGCGGTAAAGAAAATGAACCCACCAACCAGTGTTGTTAACATGACCGCTCGGGGAATATTTTTGGTGGGTTGTTTGGTTTCATTTGAAAGCGTTGTGACTGCATCAAAACCTAAAAATGAAAAGCACAAAACTGAGGCACCCGCAACGAGTGGTAGTAAAGATTGGTGCTCATGCCAGAGTGGAGCTAAGGTAAGCACATGCTCATAACCTTGAGTCGAGCCAATACCCTGAATCACTAAATAGACAAAAATAACCATGAGTATGATGGGGGCAAACACAAACAATAGGCTTAAATTGGCCAGTAAGCGAATGCGGAAACAATTCACTAAGGTGACTAGACCAGCCGATACAATCACCCAAAACCAGTAAGGCAGACTTGGAATGAGGGCAGTGAGGTAGATTGCGGCAAGCAAAACATTAATGAGTGGTAATAACAGATAGTCGAGTAGGGAGCACCAACCGACAAAAAAACCACTTTTAGGGCCTAGGCTTTCAGCAGTATAGCTATATGCTGAGCCTGATTTCTCTGAAGTTTTGCTGAATCTTGCATAGCTCCAAGCGGTGAGTAACATAGCGCCAAGTGCGAGTAAATATGCCAGTGGTACGTGACCATTGGTAATTCCAGAGACAATGCCGAAAGTATCAAACACTGTCATGGGCGTCATGTAGGCAATACCAATAATTGTGACTTGCCAGAGAGACAGTTTTTTTAAGGAAGACGTTTTATTTTCCATGTCATTTCAACCTCAAATTTCGTTGTTTTGCTTTTCATCCAGAAAAGCGATGCTATTTTTAGGCCAAAACTTCCCCTAGACTTGAATGAGCAAGTCTGTTTGAAGAAAGTTTGAACAAAAGCCAGAGGCTTCAGGCGATGTTTCGCTTTGGTGATGCCCTAAAGCAAGGTCAAATATTTAGTATTTTTGACTTTGCTCTAGATAACGACCAATTGAAAAGATTGACACGGTCGTGAGAGAACCTGCTCGGGGCTTTGTCCTCTAAATAATGTGCCTGTCCTGATGGTGACGTCATTTGAAGTAATGACTCGAGAAGAATCGTTGATCACGATTGCTTTTTGTTTAATATTCTTAAGCTTCGGCATGAGTAGTTTTTCGAGTGCGGAAACTAAAATATCGGTGGCAATCACACCAATAAATTGATCACGAATCATGACTGGGTGGGCAAGGGTGATAGTGTATGCACCATTGCAAATATAATCGACATAAGGCCCATGAATGCACGGACTTTTATTTTGAGCAGGTTTATGGAACCATTCGAATGAGCGAAAATCTAAAAATCGCTGAGCATTTTGATAGTTTTCAAGTTTGGCTTGTTGTAACTGAT
>Ga0308167_1003432_pt1 | contig 12689 bp, 12 predicted proteins | sample PhyCR1_2_FD_202138 | JGI IMG/M metagenome (GOLD analysis project Ga0308167, IMG submission 202138) | Phyllosphere microbial communities from UC Gill Tract Community Farm, Albany, California, United States - DLSLRC.R1 | ecosystem: Host-associated > Plants > Phyllosphere > Unclassified | place... | reverse complement strand
TTTGGACCAGAATTGCGCTGAAATGCTACGTGTTCAAAGAACTTGGAAATCTCCGAAGAAATCTTGTTGACGCTGTGCTGGCTCACACATAGTATTGTGATCAGCTATTGATATATCAGACTCTTGATCAGGATTTCCGGCTCATCAAAGCCAGGGATCACAAGGGTGGCCGGGGCGGCAACCAGCAACGGAGCAAAGCCTCGCTCAAGGACGGTTTGCAGTCCCAGGACCACAACACGCCACCATTATTTCTCAATCACCACCACGAGCCATGGCGAAGCTAGCGCTATCTCGGCGAATGCAAGGAGCGGCACGATGACCGAACCGAATAACAAATACGTCCTGACCTTCACCTGTGCCGAACGCGCGGGGATCGTGCATGCGGTCACCGGCCTGCTGCTGACTCATCATGGCAACATCCGCGAACTCAAGCAGCATGACGACCAGCGCTCCGGCACCTACTTCCTGCGTATTGAATTCGAGATTTCTTCCAGCGAAGGCAACGACCTGGACATCGCCGACCTCGAATCCAATCTCAAGGACCTGGCGGAAGAGCACGAGGCAAGCTGGGGCCTGCGCCCTGCGGGCCAGAAGAAGCGCGTGCTGATCATGGTCTCCAAGTTCGGACACTGCCTGCACGACCTCCTGTTCCGTTCGCGGATCGGCGAACTGCCAGTGGAAATCGCCGCAGTGGTTTCCAACCACCCGGATCACCGCCAGCAGGTTGAGTGGAACGGCATCCCCTTCTTCCACGTACCAGTTACCGCTGCCACCAAGCCTGAAGCAGAAGACAAGCTGATGGAACTGGTGGACCGCTTCGACGTGGATCTGGTCGTGCTGGCCCGCTACATGCAGATCCTCTCTGATGACTTGACCCGCAAGCTCAGCGGACGAGCCATCAACATCCACCACTCGTTCCTGCCATCGTTCAAGGGCGCGAAGCCTTACCACCAGGCCTTCGAACGCGGCGTGAAAACCGTAGGTGCCACCGCGCACTACGTGAACAGCGAACTGGATGAGGGGCCAATCATCACCCAGAAGGTGCAGGAAGTGGACCACAGCTACGAGCCTGAGCACCTGGTCGCCGCTGGCCGCGACACCGAGTGCAAGGCGCTGTCCGATGCAGTGCGCTGGCACTGCGAGGACCGCGTCTTCCTGGACGGTTCGCGCACGGTCGTGCTGCGCTAGATCAGCTAAAAACGCCGAAAGCCAATCACGGATTAATGTTTCCGTGATTGGCTTTCTGCGTTAATCAGTATTCTGTTTTCCTTGAGGGGCCTTGTTCTTCGGCAAGTACAAGTTCCGGCTTCTGGTTCGACCAGTGTCGCGTCGATGCGTCGATGCGCGCGCTGTCGGTGTCGGGCTGGAACTATTGCTAGGCAGGGACCGGTTTCCCGGATTGGGGTCATCAACTCTTTCATCACCTGCGGCTCAACGTCGTGATGCAGCCACCGGGCAAGGATCTGCACTGCTTGGTTCGCGGCATTTGCCTGACCGAGCCAGAGCTCCCACTTCATGTGGAGTTTTCGCCGGGGAGCTTCGCGCTTCCGTCCGCCCGGAGCGGTTTCGGCTAGCGTTTGCGCAGCGGAGCCACCCAGGGTTCACCGAAGATCAGCTGAGTCCGGCAGTGGGCAACTTGGGGCAGGGCAAGGAGCTTGTCGATGATCAGCGTCTGCAGTTCAGTGCTGTTGGCGACTGCGACATGGACCAGATAATCTTCGCTGCCGCTGACGTTGTACAGCGCGAGGGTTTCAGGCAGGGCAAGTGCTTTTTGCACGAAGTCATTGGCGGTGTCGCGGGCATGCGGGCGGATCTGGATGCCAAGGAATGCCTGCTCGCCTTTGCCCAGCAAACTGGGCAGCACATGGGCGCGGGTGGCGACAATGGTGCCGTTGCGGCGCATCCGCCTAACCCGCTCCAGGCAAGTGCTGGGAGCAATTCCCACTTTGGCTGCGATCTCCTTATTCGGCAGGGTCGCATCTACCTGAAGTAATTCCAAAATTGCCCAATCTACCGAATCCAATTCGGGAGATTTGCCTAATTTCATTTCTGAGTCGCTCACTCAATGATTCTAGCGAATCCGGCCCATAGTCTGAAGCTGGAATAAAGCTGGTGGACCGGAGGGATGCTATGGGAATTGAATCGTGGGCGGCCTTCGTCCTAGCGCTATTAGTGGCCTTGGCGGTGCCCGGCCCGGACTTGGCATTGGTGGTGCAATCTACCACTCGGTCGGTGCGGCAAGGAGTTTCCACAGCCGCGGGCGTGGTCACCGGGCTGATGATGCATGCGCTGCTGGCGGTGGCGGGAGTGACCACGCTGCTGATCTCGGCGCCAGGGGCCATGGCCGTTGCGCAGGCCCTGGGATCCATGGTCCTGTTGTGGATGGGGTTCAGCATGCTGCGCGCTGGACTGTCCCGGGCAGGCAACGCAGTGCCAGCCACGGTTGCTCGAAGCCGGAGCGGATACGCCCGCGGGCTGATCACCAACGCGAGCAATCCCAAGGCGCTGCTGTTCTTTGCGGCGATCCTTCCCCAGTTCATCGGCCAATCCGAGGGCGCCTGGTACCGGACCGTGCTGCTATGCGCGACCGTGGTCATCGGTGCCGCATTGTGGTGGTCAGGAGCTATCGCGGTAGTCCGGTTCTCCGGAGTGCATCAATCGCCAACCGCAGAGCGAGTCGTGACCGTGGCCGGCGGAGCGTCCTTGGTGGCAATTGCCATCGGGCTGCTGGCTGCGGCGGCGCTGGGACTGGTCCACGCGTGGGCTTGAGGGCTTAGAGGGATAAATAATTGATCAGGGCACCCATCCGGTGCCCACTGGAAAGGAAGAACAGATGACCCGCATACTGATTGCCGGCGCCGGTGCGACCGGCGGAGCTTTGGGAGCCCGTCTGCTGGCAGCCTCAAGGGAAGTCACATTCCTGGTGCGGGAACGCCGCCAGAGCCAGCTTGCCAAAGACGGACTGCGCTTCAGCGCTCCCGACACCCAAGGCACCTGGCCAGTGCGGGCTGTTACCACTCTTGCGGATGAAAAGCCCTTCGACCTGGTGATCGTGGCGGTGAAGGCTCCGGCCATTGCCGGGCTGATCCCGGAACTATCCGGCGCCCTGGACAAGCACACGCGCATCCTGCCGCTGCTCAACGGTATGGCGCATATTGATGCCCTGGAGGAGGCCTTCGACGGGCAGGTGCTGGGCGGCATCGTGAAGATCGTCGCCACCTTGGACGAGCAGTCAGTGGTCCGCCAGCTGACCGGTTTATGCCAGCTGGGCCTGGGCGGATTGCACGGGCTGCCGGTCCCAGAGCCGTTGATTGCAGCACTGGACGTGGATGGCATTGAGATCCAAGTGCTGGAGCAGGCAATGGACAAGCTCTGGGAAAAGTGGGCCTTCATCGCCGCAGCCGGCGTGATTACCTGCCTGTTCCGCGGCAATATCGGCGACATCCTGGCCGCTGGGGGAGAGAACATGATCCTGGAAGCCATCGGCGAATGCGAGCGGATCGCGTCTGCGGCGGGCCACCCGGTCAGCAAGGAAGGCCATGAGCAGTCCCTCGGCCTGCTCACCGAGCGGGGCAGCGAATTCACTTCTTCGCTCTACCGCGACCTGGGCCACGGGGTCCCGGTCGAAGCCGAGCACATCATCGGGGATTTGGCCGCTCGCGCCAAGCAGCTGGGCATCGCCGCACCGCTGCTGCATGCCGCGCTTCTCCAGCTGCGCACCCACCAGCAGTCGCTGCTGCGCACCGGTGCGCCCGGCCGTTGATGCGCTGCGGCTGGCCAGAAAATTCGGGCCGAAGGATCTGGCGCGGGAATTTCCCGGAACAAATAGCGCCAAGGCCGCGATGGAAGGGCAATCTGGCTCTTCCATCGCGGCCTTGGTGCTTGGGTGCTACTTGGCTACGAGGGCAGTGAAGGTTGCCGCGGCCACCTCGGTGGCTGCGCGTTCCCAATCTCCCAGCAGGCCGAGCATATTCTGCCCGTCTTCCCGGCGCGGCTCCAGCTGCCCGGACAGGGTGGAAAGCACCGCAGTGCGCAGCTCGGTATTCAGGTTGACCTTGCCCACCCCGAAGGAGATGGAGCGCGAGAGGTCAGCTGCGGCGATGCCCGAAGCACCATGCAGCACCAGCGGCACCGTGGATGCTGCATGGATGGCCTCCAGCACCTCCCAATGGATTTTCGGCTCTCCCTTGTAGCGTCCGTGGACATTGCCAATGGCCACCGCAAGCAGATCCGCGCCGGTGCCTGCCAGGAATCCGGCTACTTGTGCGGGGTCGGTCAGCTGCGAGGCCGTCTGTTCAAAGGCCTTGTCCTCGTTGCCGGGAAGCGCGCCCAGCTCCGCTTCCACGGCGATGTCCGGCCCGGCCAATGAACGCACCTGCTGCACGAAAGCGATATTCTCCTCCAGCGTGCCAGCCGAACCGTCGGCCAGCACCGCGGTGGCACCTGCCCGCACTGCGCGGACGATCAACTGCGCATCGCTGGCATGGTCCAGCTGGACTGCCACCGGAATGCTGGCCTGCTCGCCCAGGGCGCGCAGGGCCGAGATCAGCCTCAGGCCCGAGGCTGAGCCTGCGGACTTCGGCGCGACGTTCAGGATGACCGCGCGCTGCTGGGCTTCGGCCTCGGCCACCACGGCCAGGGCTGTGGTGAACTCGTAGCAGGTGAATGCGGGGACAGCATGGCCTGCGGCGAGGGCCTCGGCGACCATCTGGTTCATTGGCTTGAGCATGGATCAGGCTCCTGCCGCGGTAACGATGGCGTAGACAAGGGCGGTGAGCGCGAATCCGGCCACGCCCAGGATGGTGGTCAGCACGGTCCAGGTGCGCAACCCATCAGCCACGGACAGGCCCAGGAAGCGGGTGACGATCCAGAATCCCGAGTCATTCACGTGGCTCAAGCCGAAGGCGCCAAAGCCTACCGATGCCAGGATCAGTGCGGTCTGCACGGGGGAGTAGCCGCCTGCTTCCACCGCGGAAGCCAGCAGGCCCGTGGTGGTGATGATTGCGACCGTGGCTGAACCCTGCGAGGCACGCAGGATGGCAGCCAGGATAAAGGCCATGACAATGAGCGGCAAGCCCGCTGATGCCAGGGATTGCGCCAGCACCGTGCCGATACCTGACTCGGTGAGCACCTTGCCGAATACGCCGCCAGCACCGGTCACCAGGATCACGATGGCCGCTGGGGCCAGGGCCGAGTCCATGACCTTGCCGGTCTTTTCGCTGCTCCAGCCGCTGCGCACGCCCAGCAGGTAGTAGGACACCAGCACGGTGGTCAGCAGGGCGATGGATGGCGAACCGACAAAGCCCAGGATATTGGCGGCGGTGGATTCCGCGGCAACCAAGGTGGTGCCTACGGTGCCGAACATGATCATCACAATGGGCAGCAGGATCATCGAGATGACCATGCCCGAGGTCGGGGCCTTCGTCTTGGCCAGGGTGCTTCCCTTGCCAGTGTCCGCGCTGGCGCCAAAGGAGTCGTACTGCTCCTTGGCTTCGGGCAGCATCGGGATCTCGCGGCGGTTGATGCGCTTGGCCACGAAGAAGCCGAGCACGCCCAGCGGGGCACAGAAGGCAAGGCCCAAGATGGTGGCCCAGCCGATATCCGCGCCGAGGATCTGGGCACCGCCAACCACGCCCGGATGCGGCGGAACCACCACATGGATGGCCAGCATGATCGCGCCCACGGGCAGGCCGATTTTCACTGGGGAAATGTTCAGCGCCTTGGCGAAGCCGTAGATGATCGGCACCAGTACGATGAATCCGACGTCGAAGAAGACCGGGATGGCCAGCAGGAATGCTGCGGTGGTCAGCGCCGCGATCACCCGGCGCGGGCCGAAGAGCGCGGTGAAACGGGTGGACAGCACCTGGGCGCCGCCAGAGATCTCGATGACCTTGCCGAGCATGGCACCCAGGCCCACCAGCACGGCCACGCTGCCCAGCGTGCCGCCCATGCCGGTGGTGACCAGGCCGGCCACATCCTGGATGGGGATGCCCGCGGCCAGCGCCACGAGGATGCTGACCAGCAACAGGGTTATGAATGCCGGCATCTTGAATTTGATGACGCCGACCAACAGCAGGGCCACGGCGGCCACAGCAATCAGCAAGAGCATAATCGGGCTCATGACAGTTTCGTCTCCTTTGACGTTGCCAGCGGGGGTTCAACCCGCGCGGTGATGAGATTAGTTGCCGGTTTTCGGAGCGACGACCTTGATGAGCGCGGAATCGTCGGCCGCGGCCAGCCCGTGTGCTTCGCCCAGCAGGAAGAGCTGTTCCGCGGCGGAAGCCACCGGGGTAGCCAAATGCAGCGCGCGGGCCGCGGTGGTCACGATCCCCAGGTCCTTCACGAAGATATCCAGCCGGGAAAGCACCTCGGCGCCCTCTTCGGTGTAGGCCTCGAGCATGCGCGGGCCGCGGTTGCCGAGCATGAAGGAGCCAGCGGCGCCAGCCTGCAAGGCATCCAGGGTGGTGGCCTGGTCCAGGCCAAGCTGGTCCGACAGGGCCAGCGCCTCGGCGGCGGCGGCGATATGCACGCCGCACAGCAGCTGGTTCACGGTCTTCAGCGCCTGTCCATCGCCGGGCTTGTCGCCCACGATGCTCAAGGTGGAGGCCAGCTGGTCCAGCACCGGGCGGACCTTGGCCAGGTGCCCAGGTTCGGCACCGACCACGATCAGCAGGTCGCCTTCGCCAGCGCGAACCGGGCCGCCGGAGAGCGGCGCGTCCACCAGGCCCACGCCCAGCTCGCCCAGCCGGGCGGCGGTGGCCGGTACGGCATCCAGCCCGACGGTGGAGGTCAGGATGACCACGGCGCCGGACTTCAGGTGCTGGGCCACGCCGTGATCGCCGAAGAGCACGGCGTTCAGCTGCTCGCCGTTGCGCACGGCCAGGATCAGCGCGTCGGCGCCGGCCACGGCCTCGCGGGCGCTGCCAAAGGTGGCAATGCCGGCTTTGCTGGCCAGCTCCATGCGCTCGGTGCTGATGTCGAAGCCGTGGACGGAAAACTTGGCCGCCAGGCGGGTGGCCATTGGCAGGCCCATGGCTCCCAGGCCCAGGACGGCAACTGCGGTGGTGTTCATTGAATACTCCAAAAAGGTTCAGGTGGTGATTAGAAGGTGGCGCTCAGCTTGCGGGTGACAGCGGTGAGCGAGCTGTCATCGCCCACATTGCCGGCGAAGACGATGTACGGGATGCCGGCAGCCGGTCCATCCACGGATTCCCAGAGCGAGACGATGCCCGGGAGCATGGGGCCGCGCACGATCGCATGGCGCATTTCCAGGCCGAAGGCCGCGACGTCCGAAGAGGTGATCCCGCCCTTGGCGATCACGAAGCGCGGCGGATTGGCATGCAGGGTCCGGTTGACCACGGCGACCACTGCGGCGCTCACTCTCCGGGCGATATCCAGCGACTGGGCGGCGTCCTCGGTCTTCACCAGCGTGCGCGAGGTGTGCACGATGACATCGCCGGTGGCCAGGGCCTGGCCGATCTGTGCCACCTTGGAGGAGATATAGGCTTCGCTTTCCTCCGCGAGGATGGTGGGCACGTCCAGCTCGAAGACCGTGGCGTTCGAGTGCACCGCGGTGAGGTCTGCCAGCTGGCGGGTGGTCACTCCAACGTGGGATCCGACCACGATCAGCCCGCCCGCGGTGCGCTGCCCGGCGCCGTTGTCCGCAAAGATTTCCTCGGCGGTTAGCGGCTCGCGCTTCTCTTGGCCGATGCGCGCACGCATGAAGGGCGGGCCCACCCGGCACAGCACCCGGGTCCCGGCCGCTTCGGCCAGCTGCAGGCCCTCGGCCAGCGCCAGCAGGTCGTTTTCCGTGACGATATCGGCGGTGGCCACCTGTGCGTTGGATGCCTGGGCCAGCTTGCCGGCGATGGACGAAGCGCCAGCGCGGATGGTGTCCAGATCCAGGACCATCACGTCCTCGGCGGCTTTGCGCCCGCCGGTCTTCTCGGCGACGTAGTCCGGCAGGTAGCTGGTGCTGAATCCGAAGGTGGCGTCCTTGGCGAACTCGGTGTCGCTGACCTTGGCCAGCTCGCCCTTGCCGCTGCGCATGTAGTGCTCGCCGGCCACGGTGATCCGGCCGGCTTCGCCGAATGCGGGAACCATCAGGACCGCGTCCACTGCCTCGTTGGGATCCACGGAGGCCACGGTCGCGGCCAGGGTGTCGGTTTCCAATGGGAAATGCCCGCGGAGGGTGGAGTCGCTGCGGCTGACGAAGGATACCGGAATTCCCGCTTCGCTGGCAGCCTGCAGGGCGGCGCGGGCTACCTGCTCATTGCGGATGGCGGCATCGGCGGCATCCAGCGAGCGGGTGTTGGTCAGGACGTAGACGGCCAGCGGGCGCTCGCCGTCGAGTTCCAGGCCGAAGGCCCAGCGGAAATCATCGACTTCCCAGGCGGTGAGCACCGGCAGGTTGCTGACCGACTGCGTTCCGGTGGGGTCGTCATCGAGGACCACCAGCACCCGCCCGGTGGCACGTGCCGCCGCGGCGATCTGCGCGGGGACCATGTCGCGCTCCGGAAGGTATCCGGCGAGCAAATCGGACTCAAGCATGAACAAGGACTCCTTCGTCATTGGGCAACCCATCAATTTCATAGGTAAGATGTCAGACATCTGTTGTGCAAATTAGTGTCGCATGGATCACTGTCCGCCGCAAGCCCTTCGGGGACATAGACTGGACAGGTCTCGAAGAGGATGGATCATCCCAAAGCTGGAGGAATCGTGGCGCGGAAATCACTGGTGGTACAGGTCGTCGATAGCGTGCTTGACCGCATCGTCAGCGGGGAACTATCGGTTGACCAGCCAATTCCGGGCGAATTGGAACTCTGCGACACCCTGGAAGTCAGCCGGATGACGGTGCGCGAGGCGATCAAGACCTTGGCCGCCCAGAACATCATTCGCATTGAGCGCGGGCGCGGAACCTACGTGAATCCGATCAACATGTGGAATTCGCTGGAGGCCGTGGTTCGTGCCACCACCGCTGGGGTGGGGGCTGCCGCCGCCGCGATCCAGCTCATTGAACTGCGCCGCATGCTGGAGACCGGAGCCTGCGAATTGGCTGCGGCGCGAATCACCGATGAGCAGCTTGAGCAAATGGGCGTGCTGCTCGAAACCATGCGCGAGGCCCATGCGGCCGGAGACCTGGACCGATTCGTGGATGCTGATCTGGGGTTCCACGACATCATCCTGCACGCCTCGGGCAATGTCTTCGTCTCCGCGCTCTTCGAGCCCTTGGGGCGAGTGCTCTCCTCGCGCCGGCGCGAAACCAGCGCCTTCCCGCAGATCCAGGAACACGCGATCCACGAGCACGAACAAATCCTCCAGGCCCTGTCGCAGCGCAACAGCTCCAGCGCGCGCGAGGCCATGGACCAGCACATGCAGCAGACCCTGGATGACCTGAACACCTTTGTGCTTAACCGCTAGTTGACCATGCCCGGCCGGTTGCTTGGCGAGCCGGGAGGATTCCTCGTTGGATACGCAATGCCATCATCAGCGGCAAGGTTGACACGCTCAAGACCAAGTTCGGGATGGTCCCGAGTTCGCCGGGCTCGGTGGCGCACCCGAGTTCTCCACCCTGAGTGTGAGAACCCGGGCCGAAGATCATTCTTCAATGCCATCACCGGATGGCGGCGGCGGTTCTAGAGTTGAACGTAGACAACTGCTGATCCGCCAACTTCGCAAAGGACCTTCATGACCCGCTTCGCCACGTCATCCCATTCCCGCACTGCCGCCCGCATCTCGATCAGCTCGGCCGTCCTGGCACTTGGGGTCGCCCTGGCCGGATGCGGCGCCGTCGAATCCTGGGACAAAGCCACGGCTGACGCATGGTCCGTGACCTATGAAGTCACCGTTGCCGGAGGCTCGGGCGACAGCCTGCAGGACGTGTCCTACCTTGAAGCCGAAAAGCGTGGCGAAGACTCGACCGAAGTGACAGAAGATTCCGTGGCGACAACGGACGACGCAAAGAAAAAGGCGAGCAAAGTCTGGTCGGTAGAGAGTATGGTGACAGCTCAAAAGGATGCCTCCATCGCGGCGACACCCGCTCAAGGCGGCACCGCGACCTGCCGAATTCTTCTTGACGGAGTCAAGGAAATCGCTTCGGAAACCGGTGCTCCGGGCGAGCGCGTGCAGTGCGAAGCCACCACTCCTGCCTTTGAGAAGTAGCTGAATCCCTGCGCCTCTTGGCGCTTCGGCTGAGGGACGGCTCCAAGCTGTTGTTCAGCGAACTCCAGCATTTTGGCGGGCTTTCTGAGATCTCCTGCACAGCCGGAACAGAGCTGCCGCGATAGAATGGCAGTTAGCCTTCTCGGGCAATACGCACGACGGAAATGGGACAAGCAGCAGTGAGCAGTGGAATGGATAGTGGTTCAACTGGCCCAGTCCATGCTGCTCGAATCCAGGCCCAACCCGGTCCAGGAGCTCCCAAGTTCACTGAAATCCCCTCCTTTCTCCATCGCATTTGGCGGTTGAGCCATGCACGGGTATACCGCTATCTCCTGGTGATCAGCATGATCCAGCTGGTGAACGGCCTGGGCGTCTTGCCTTCCATCAGGTACCTCTTTGGCCTGGCTTTGGAAGCCAGCCATTTGGAAAACGTCACCGATCGCACCTACACCGTGCTTTTGAGCCAGCCGATCTCGGTGCTGCTGCTTCTTGCCATAGCGGTGCTGGCCCTGGCCGCGGTCAGCTTGCAGTTCGTGGCACTGATCGTCATGGTCAACCGGCAGCAGTCCGGCCGCCCGCCCAATCTTGCCGAAATGTTCGCGGACACCGTGACCTGTCTTGGCAGGCTGCTGCGCTATCCATCGCCACTGCTGATGGTCTACTTCTTCCTGGCCTTGCCGCTAGGCGGCCTGGGGCTGTCCTCGGTGCTGATTCAGGGCGTGGGCATTCCTCCCTTCGTCACCCGTGAATATTTGAAGGTTCCGCTCAGCACGGCAATTTACGTGCTGCTGATCGGCTCAATCCTCTGGGTGAACCTCCGCCTGATTCTGGCCTTGCCCTTGATGGTGATCGGCGAGAAGAAATCGCTCGCTGCCCTGGGCGGAAGCCTTCGCGCAACGCATAAGAACTTCTTCAGGTACCTGGCCCTGGTTGGACTGCCCCTAGGGGTGGCGGCGCTGGTCGCCTCGTTCCTGGTGGAATTCCTGGTCTGGGTTTCCGACCATGCATCGAACCTTGCCAGCGGGCAAAGCTCTGCATTGGTTTCAAGCTTGTGCATCGGGCTGGGCCACACGCTGGGATTCATGATCATCGGCGCCGCGACCGTGGTCGCACTCCAAATCCTGGTCGCGCTGACCCGCGATCGGCTGGGGCTCGCCTCGGTATTTGAAGTGCACAACAAGCAGCGCCAAAGCATGCAGGCCCGTGCTGCACGGGCATCGGCCGGAACGGTCGCGTTCGGCCTGGCTGTAGCGATGGGCTTTTATGCGACACCGGCATTGGGCCAGACTGTATCCAGTGCCGAAGACACCCTGATCCTTGCGCACCGCGGCTATTCGGCCGGTGGCGTGGAAAACACCCTTGGCGCGCTGGATGCGGCGGCTGAACATCATGCGGATTACGTTGAAGCAGATTTCCAGCAGACCAAGGACGGCCACTTTGTCGCCAGCCATGACACCAACCTGTTGATGGTTTCCGGGGTCAACAGGAACATCTACGAGATGACCCTGGCGGAAGTCCGGAAGGTCAGGGTGCGCGAGGGCGGATTTTCCGACCATATTCCCACCATGCAGGAATACCTTGAGCATGCCGATGAGCTCGGGATTCCGGTGCTGGTGGAGCTCAAGGTGACCGGGCACGAATCCAAGGGATATCTGCGCAGTTTCCTCGAAGATGTCGACGCAACGGGAACCACGACGAAGAACATCTATCATTCGTTGAGCCCAGCGGCGGTCAAGGGGATCAAGCGCGCCCGTCCTGAGCTGCGCGTCGGGCTGACCGTGGCCATGAGCGTGGGCAAGCTGCCACGGTTGAACTGCGATTTCTACACGCTGGAGCAAGCCTCGTTCCGTCCCGAGCTCTTGGACCAAGCCCATGAGCAGGGCCAAGACGTGTACGTCTGGACGGTTAATGACGAGTCCACGATTCGCGAATTATTGAGCCTGCCGGTAGACGGAATTGTCACCGACAGCGTCGAAATGGCGATCAATGATCGCCAGATGGTGGCCACGAACCCGGCCTCGGATTACCGTGTGGGCTATGCGCTGGCGTACCTGGATCTCTTCCGCTAAGCCGTTGATGATCGCGCATGCCTTGACGACGTGCATCTCGCGGAGCAGTGATCCCAGGGCATGAGTGCAGTACGGAATATTGCGTTGTTCGCGGTACGGGAAGTCCTGCGGGACAGCGCGGACTGGATATTGGATGAAGAGCATAAGGAGCAAGCATGAGTGATGGCACCAGGCCAGGAGGCGAAACGGCCTTTGGATCGCACCAGTTGCGCGGCTTCATTGAACGCTGCATGCACGCAGTTGGCGCAAGCGCCGGGGACAGCGCCTATATGGCCCGCCACCTGATCGCCTCGGAATTGGCCGGGCATCCCTCCCATGGGTTGCGCCGGCTGCCCGAATATGTGGACCGCTCGGTAGCCGGGATCACCAATGCGGCGGCCAAGAGCATGATTGAGAAGGATCGCGGGGCCCTGGTGGCCATGAACGGCCAGCGCACCCACGGGCATTTTGCCTTGCGCG
>Ga0308167_1003430_pt1 | contig 12694 bp, 11 predicted proteins | sample PhyCR1_2_FD_202138 | JGI IMG/M metagenome (GOLD analysis project Ga0308167, IMG submission 202138) | Phyllosphere microbial communities from UC Gill Tract Community Farm, Albany, California, United States - DLSLRC.R1 | ecosystem: Host-associated > Plants > Phyllosphere > Unclassified | place... | reverse complement strand
CTCGGGTAAGCTTGACTCTCGGTGCGAGACTCCGGTTTCGCCCTTGGGGTATGGTGTAATTGGCAACACGGCGGTTTCTGGTTCCGTTGTTCTTGGTTCGAGTCCAGGTACCCCAGCAAGACGAAAACCCCCGCTCAGGCGGGGGTTTTGTCGTTTCCGGTCCAGTGTCTCACTCGCACTCTCCGATGAATCCGAGGTAGCACACCGCCTCGTGGGTGACGGCGGGCTCGTAGTCGTCGTTCGAGACCTGGCGGGTGTCGATCTCAGGCGTCTGATGCAGGCTCCCGTAGCTGCCGAGCGTCGCGACGTAATAGCCCTCGCCGTCCTGCGCCTTCATCTCGTCTATCGCGGAGCTGTACTCGGCGCACAGGAGGGTCGCGGTCTCGGTGAGCTCGACATCGACGCAGGCGGCCGTATAGGTCGCGACCATCAGGTTCGTGCAGTCGGTCCAATCCTGGTTCACCGAGCACGGGTTGACGTCGTCCATCGTGACGTCGACGCGACCGGTCTCGTACTCCTCGCTGCGGAAGGTCTCGGGCTGCTCAGGAACATCGGTCCTGGTCCAATGGCGTGCTGTGGCGAAGGCGAAGATCACGACGATGGCGGCGATCACCAGCAGGGCGCCGAGGATCGACAGGGTCACCCACAGTCCTACCCTCTTCTTCTTGCCGGGTCGGCCGTCGGGAACGGGCGCGTACCCCGGATAGGCGGGAGAACCGACGGAGACGTCGCCCTGCGAGGGGTAGCCGGGAGCCGCGGTGTAGACAGGCTGTGGCGCCTCGTAGGCGGGTGGCGGGGCACCGAACGCGGGCGGTGGCGCGTCGTAGGCGGGCGGCGGTGCATCGAATGCGGGGCCCGCGGGTGGCGGGGGAGACGTCGGCTGGGTCGAGAGCCAGTACGCGTACCAGCTCTGAGCGGAGGCCGGATCATCGGCGACCTGCTGCGCTTCGAGGTCGGTGAGCTGCACCCCCAGGCCGGCCCGCAGCTCTGCACTGGTCAGGGATGTGCGGAATTCCTCGAAAGACATGGCCATAGTCAAGAGGATGGCAGACCTCGGTGTGCCCCGACAATCGGATCCCTGGGCAGCGGCCGCACCCTCCCTGCACCGCCTGAAGGAGCCTGCGTCGCCTAGCAGGTCGCCCTTGCGTCGCGCCATGCCCTTCACGCCTCGCTCTTCGTCGGCCATCGTGAGCGGGAAACACCCGATGCCCGACGAGGCATGACCGAGAGGACGAGAATGGCGCTCACGAGAGTCGTTCCGGGCGAGACACCAGGAATCCGCCGTGTGCGATCCGGGTCAGGGTTCCGATACGTCGACGCGGGCAACACCCCCGTCGTCGAGGCCGACAGGGAGCGCATCCGCGACCTCGCGATACCCCCGGCGTGGAAGGACGTGTGGATCGCCGCCGATCCGCTCGCTCATATCCAGGCGGTCGGCACCGACGATGCGGGACGACGTCAGTACCTCTACCACCCGCTCTGGCGCACGGGGAGGGATCAGCGCAAGTTCGCGCGGGCGCTCAAGCTCGCTGCGGCGCTGCCTGCGGCCAGGGCCAAGGTCACGCGCGCCATCGGCGAGCCGGGTCTGACACGAGAGCGAGCACTCGCGGTCTCCTTCCGGCTCCTCGATGACGCCGCGCTGCGCATCGGCTCCGAGCGCTACCTCGTGAAGCACGGCAGTCGGGGGCTGAGCACCCTCCGGCGACGGGACGTGCGCATCGACGGCAGCGACGTGTCCCTGAGCTTCCCCGCGAAGAGCAAGCAGCTCGCCGCGATCGAGATCTCCGACGCCGCCCTCGCCGAGGCGCTGTCGGAGTTCGCCGTCGGCTCGCCGCGTGCGCCTCTGCTCGCGTACCGCAAGGGTCGCCGCCGCGTCCGACTCACGTCGACCGAGGTCAACGACTATCTCCGGCAGGTGGCCGGGGCATCGTTCACTGCGAAGGACTTCCGCACGCTGCACGGCACGATCCTCGCGGCTGACGCCCTCGCGCGGATCGGCCGACTCGAGACGAAGAACGAGCGGCGGCGTGCCGAGCGCCTCGCCGTGCAGGCGACGGCGTCAGCGCTCGGCAACACCCTCGCGGTGGCCAGGGGTAGCTACATCGATCCGCGCGTGTTCCGGCTCTACGCGCGCGGTCGCACTCTCGATCTCACGGTGTCGCCTGAGACGGCGATCCGCAAGCTCCTCGGGCGCTGAGGGGATTCAGCTCTCTCGCGGGTAGCTGTAGAAACCCTCGCTCGTCGCCACGCCCAGCTTGCCCTTGTCGATGTACTGCTCTTTGAGCAGCTCGGCGAAGCGCTGCTGCTTCTCGCCTCCCATGCGGGAGATGTTGTATGCCGTGGTCAGTCCGACGATGTCGTAGATCTCGAACGGGCCGGCCGGGGAGCCCGTGCCGATCCGCCATGTCGCATCGATCGCCTCGGGTTCGGCGATCCCGTCGACCAGCAGCTCGGCTCCGGCCTGGAGGAAGGGCACGAGCAGCGAGTTCAGCAGGTATCCGGCCTTCTCCTTCTTGATCTGGATCGGCACCATGCCGATCCGGGTGGCGAATTCCACCACGGCGTCGTAGACCGCCGGGTCGGTGGCCGGCGTGCCCATGATCTCCGCGGTGTTGTGCGACCAGATCTCGTTCGCGAAGTGCAGGGCGAGGAAACGGTCGGGGCGCCCCGTCGACTCCGCGAGCGCACTGGGGAGCAGAGTCGACGAGTTCGTCGCGAAGATGGTCGTCGCCGGCGCGGCGTCTGCGAGAGTCCGGTAGATGCCCTGCTTGAGCTCGAGGTTCTCCGGCACGGCCTCGATGATCAGGTCGGCAGAGGCTGCGGCTTCCGCGAGGTCGGACGTGAGCCGGATGCGGCCGATCGCCGCCTGGGCGGCGCCGTCTGCGGCGTTCTCGACACCGTCGGCGACGTAACGCGCGGCGAGACCCTCGAACCGCTCGGCCGCGCGGTCGAGCGCAGGCTGATCGATGTCGTAGGCGACGACGTCGAAACCGTGGAAGGCGGTCTGGAACGCGATCTGCGATCCGAGCACGCCGGTGCCGAGAACAGTGATGTTCTTCATTTTCTCTTCTTCCTCTGATGGCCTTGTGGGCCGTGGTCAAGCGGGTTCGTGGCCTCTGTCGAAACGCCGGAGGTCGTGCGCGAAGCGATGCACCTCGGCATCCGTCCACTGAGCGAGATGCACGTCGATCACGCCCTGCAGCGATCGCAGCGTGTTGCGGAAGGCTTCTTCGCCCTCGGCGGTCAGCTCGAGCGGACGGCCGCGCCCGGAGACCGACGGCGTCTCCTGCACGAGGCCGAGAGAGACGAGCGTCGAGAGCTGACGCGACACGGTCGATCGGTTGAGGCGGAACATGCGTGCGATGTCCGTCGAACGGATCCCCGGCTCGTCGGCGATCGCCATGACGATGGACTGATCGGTGATCGACAGCCTCGGTTCTTCCGCGCGTGCGTCGATGAGACCTCGACGCGTGATGGCGACAAGGGAACGAAGCACGTCGGCGCTGTCGCCGCGACGTCCGCCGGAGTCCTCCTGTTGTTGCATAATGCAACTCTACGCCGTTCTGTTGCGTGATGCAACGCAAGGGGTCCGCCTCTGAGCACGCCAGATGGAAGGATGGAGGCATGGACACAGCCAACCTCTCGCGAGAGGAGACCGCGACGCGATCCGCCGCCGTCTCCGTGCGCAGCATCCGCGTCGAACTCGACCTGACGGGTGCACCCGAGCGGGCGCGCAGCGGGTTCTCCACGACCACCACGCTGGAGTTCACCACGACGGCGCACTCGACCTGGTTGGACTTCATCGGGGAGAGCGTCGAACGAGTCGTCGTGAACGGCGTCGAGCGCGACGTGATCTACGACGGTGCGCGCATCGAGCTGCACGACCTCGCCGACACGAACGTGGTGCGTGTCGAGGCGGTCGGAAGCTACAGCCGGTCCGGCGAGGGGCTGCACCGGTTCCACGACCCCGTCGACGATCGCACCTACCTCTACACGCAATACGAACCGGCCGACTCGCGGCGGGTGATGGCGTGTTTCGAGCAGCCGGACATCAAGGCGCCGTACACCTTCGTGATCGATGCTCCTGCGGGCTGGGAGGTGCTCTCGAACCAGGTCGCGGCGACGGTCGACGCCGGAGTCGGGGTGCAGCGTGTCGAGTTCGCCCCGACGCTCCCGATCTCGAGCTACATCACCTCGGTCGCGGCCGGGCCGTATGCCCGTGTCGACGGCGAGTGGGCGCGCGATGATCAGCGCGTCGCACTCGGTGTGTTCGCGCGGCAGTCGCTCGCGCAGTATCTGGAGTCCGAGGAGATCCTCGAGATCACGCGCCAGGGTCTGGACTTCTTCACGGATGCCTTCGCCTACCCCTATCCCTGGGGCAAGTACGACCAGATCTTCGTTCCCGAGTACAACCTCGGTGCGATGGAGAACCCGGGACTCGTGACTTTCACCGAGTCGTATCTCTCGCGGGGTGCGGCCACCGACGCGCAGCGTGCCGCACGCGCGAACACGATTCTGCACGAGATGGCGCACATGTGGTTCGGCGACCTCGTGACCATGAAGTGGTGGGACGACCTGTGGCTCAAGGAGTCCTTCGCGGACTACATGGGCTCGCACGCATCAGCGGTGGCGACGCGCTTCCATGACGCGTGGGTCAAGTTCGCCGCCAACCGCAAGGCATGGGCGTACCAGCAGGACCAGCTGCCGACCACCCACCCGATCGTCGCCGACATCACCGACCTCGAGGCCGCGAAGCTCAACTTCGACGGCATCACCTATGCCAAGGGCGCCGCGGTGCTGAAGCAGCTCGTGGCCTTCGTCGGCGATGAGGCGTTCTTCGAAGGTGCCCGCAGATACTTCGCGGCCAACGCGTTCGGCAACACGACTCTCGACGACTTCCTCGTGCAGCTGAGCGCGGTCTCCGGCCGCGACATGACCGAGTGGTCGCAGGCATGGCTGCAGACGACGGGGGTGTCCACGCTGCGGCTCGAACGAGAGGCCGACGGCAGCGCCACGCTCGTGCAGAGCGATCCTCGGCCGCATCGCCTGCGCGTCGGGCTCTATCACCGCATCGACGGGCGCGTGGTGCGTCGCGACCAGCTCGCCCTGGACATCCACGACGAGCGGACGCCCATCGAGGTCCCCTCCGCCGATCTCGTGCTTCTCAACGACGACGACCTCACCTACGCCAAGGTGCGGCTCGACGAGGCATCATTGACGACGGTGCAGGAATCACTGTCCTCCATCGACGATCCCCTCGCGAGGGCCGTCGTGTGGTCGTCGCTGTGGAACGCCACGCGCGACGGCGAGCTGACAGTGGCGCGATACACCTCGATCGTGCGCGCGCATGCCCCACACGAGTCGAACATCGGTCTTCTCGTCGGCATTCTCTCGAATGCCCTCTTCGCGATCCGGCACTACGCGAGCGACGGCGAGCGACAGGCCGAGCAGCGGGCCTGGGTGGAGACGGCGTGGGCTGCGCTGCAGGCATCGGATGCCGGAAGCGATGCCCGGCTCTCGTGGGCGCGGGCCCTCGCGGCGGCGTCGGCGTTCGACGACGTGCACGCCGCCGAGGTCCGCGCGCTCCTGCACGGTGATGTCCCGGAGGGTCTCACCGTCGACCCTGATCTGCGGTGGCAGCTGCTCACGGCTCTCGTCACGACAGGGCACGCGGGGACCGATGACGTCGCAGCCCAGCTCGAGTCCGACGACACCGGCAGCGGTCGGACGGCCGCTCGCAGGGCACTCGCGTCGCAACCTGATTCCGCGGTGCGGGCTGCAGCGTGGGACGCGGCGTGGAACGACGGCTCGCTGAGCAACGACCATCTCGATGCCGAGATCGCGGGCTTCCGCGCAGGCGGACGCCGTGATCTCATCGCGGGGTTCGATGCCGAGTACTTCGAGAGGATCGGCGACGCGTGGGGCACGCGGAGCATCGAGCTGGCTCAGCGCCTGGTCGTGGGGCTGTTCCCCGCCTCGCCGACGCTCGATCTCGTGGATGCGTGGCTTGCCGGCAACAGCTCGGCGCCCGCCGCGCTGCGCCGGATCGTCATCGAGCAGCGTGATCACCTGGCCCGAGCGCTGCGCGTTCGGGCTGCGCAGGGCTAGTCGGCGTCGAGCTCGTCGGCGGTGCTCGCCCCCACGGTGAAGTACTCGGGTCGGTCGTCGCTCTGGGTCACGAGAATCAGGGCGATGTACGCCGCCCACGCTCGCGCGCGGACCCAGGTGGCATCGTCATACCGAGATCTGGTCGCTCTGCGGAACGCCTCGCGACCTGAGGCGTCGAAGAGCATCCACGACGAGGCGAGATCGTAGGCGGGGTCACCGACCGTGACGTCGCCGAAGTCGATGAGCGCAGCGAGCGTGCCATCCTCCACCAGCATGTTGCCCGGGTGGAGATCGCCGTGGATCCAGACCTGCTCCGCGCCGACCGGTGCGGCGAGACCTGCGACCCAGGCGTCACGCAGCGCCGTGCGGTGCCTGAACGCGTCGAGCCGCGGTCGCATCGCGTCGTCTCGAGTGGCCAGGGCGCGTCCGCGCACCGGGTTGCGCGGAGCATCCGCGGGGCCGGGGGCGTGCAGCGCCCTCAGGGCATCGGCGAGTCGTGGTGCCCACGCCGCGTTGTCCGATCGGGAGGAGGCGAGCGCCGTCGTTCCGGAGATCCAGGGGACGACCGACCAGGGCCGCGGAAACAGCTCGCTCGGTTCGCCGGAGATCAGCGGCACCGGGGTGCGGATGCCGATGGCCGCCAGCGCCGGTCCGATCGCGGGGAGCGCACGCTGCTCGTTCGCGATGAGCGGCACGGCGAGGTCGCGGCGAGGCAGTCGCACGAGGAGCTCCGACCCGAGCCTCCACATCGAGTTGTCCCAGCCGTCGGCGAACAGCCTCAGTGGCAGACCGGCGAGATCAGGGCTCGTCCGCCGGAGAAGGTCTCGTACGCCGCTCTCATCGAGCGAGTATTCGGCGGAGGGGGAGTCCGCCACGGTCAGATGTCGAGCGAGTCGCCCGGCTCGAGGACCGAGAACTCTCCGCCACCCTGCTCGGTCGCCCACTGCAGCCGCTGCCGGTGCATCGTCTTGCCTGCGACCGACAGGGTCATGTCGTGAGTGCCGAACGCCCGACGCGGGCGCACGGCGAGAACGTAGTCCATCGCCTCGCCGATCTTCAGCCATGGCGCACCGAGTGGAGCGGCGAGCGTGCCGACCTCGACACCCTCCGGAACCGCGTAGGAGTCGCCGGGGTAGTAGAAGACCTCATTGACCAGCACGCCGACATTCTCGACAGCGGGGAGTGAGGAGTGGATCACCTCGTGCGTGCCGCCGAAGAAACGGAGCGTGAACGCTCCCACCTCCACGGTGTCGCCCGGAGCGACCTCCGAGATGTCATAGCCCTCGGCCGCACGTGCGACGCCTGCAGGGGCGTAGATCGGAGTGCCGGGGGCGGCGCGGAGGATCCGATCCAGGTGCTCGGGTGTCCAGTGGTCGGGGTGCTCGTGGGTGATCACTACGGCGACGAGACCCGAGAGGTCGTTCAGGGGAGCGGTGAACGAACCCGGGTCGATGAGGAGGGTGTCATCGCCCTGCTGAATGCGAAGAGCGGCATGTTCGAATTTCGTGATGCGCATGAGGTGAGTCAACTCCTTCACGGCGTCTCTGGCAAACCGCCGATCCAGCGCGCCACGCCCGGGAATCGACGAGGGCTCGGCTCGATTTGGCGGCGCGAGAATCGTCATGGCATACTTGTTGAGTTGTCGCGGCACGGAAACGTTCCGCCAGACGGCCCCATCGTATAGCGGCCTAGTACGCTGCCCTCTCACGGCGGTAACGCGGGTTCGAATCCCGCTGGGGTCACAACAAGCGAAAGCCCTCGGTTCTCCGAGGGCTTTCGTCGTTTGTGCGGGCGCATCGCACCCCTCACGGAGGTCAGCGGGAGTCAGGTCTTCGGCACGAGGGCGAGCCGCCGGAACGTGCGGTTGCTCAGCGGCAGAACCATGAGTGCGATCATCGTGCCGCCGAAGAGGGCGAACGGCACCCAGACTGCCGTGATCGAGGCGAGCAGACCGAACCCCGCCATGGCGACGGGCATGAGACAGTCGTCACCGAGACGGGTGATCGAGCCCATCCGGCCGAGGTAGGCGGTGTCGACGGTGGCGGAGAAGGTGGCGCTCAGGAGGACCGAGGCGTAGCCCGCGGTTGCGCCGATGACGAAGGCCGCAGTCGCGACCGTCCACGCCGGGCCCCAGCCGAGTGCGATGATCCCGACGCCCTGGACGACGAGCGCCCAGAAGCCGGCGAGTGCTTCTCTTCGCGGTCGCCATTTGACGACCGAGACGGCACCGAGTGCCGCGCCCAGTCCGAGCAGCGCCTCGAACAACCCCAGCGACTGAGCGCCCCATCCCTCGTCGTGCGCGCGCAGGGCGAGCCCGATCCCGACCGCCGGTCCGACCGCGAGGTTGAGGCCTGAGAGCGCGATGACGAGGGTGCGGGTGGTCGGGTGAGTGCCGAGGTGGGCGAATCCACGGGCGATGCCGTGCAGCACGGACTCCCTCGCCGCGCGGGCGAGAAGGAAGCGTGGCCGGAGCCAGATCGCGATGAAGGCGACGACCAGACTGAACGTGAGGGCGTTGACCGCCGCGCTGCCCACCAGTCCCGCGTACGCGACGAGCACGCCGCCGATCGCCGCGCCCGCCATGGTTCCGAGGCGCGACGCGGTCTGGGCCAGCGCACCATAGGAGGGGAGATCCCCCGGGTGCACGAGCTGGCGGGCGACGGTTCCTGCAGACGGCTCATAGAACGCATCGCAGATTCCGAAGGCGATCGCCGCGAACAGCAGGACGCCCACCGTCGGTGGGGTCGCGAGGACCCAGAGGGCCACGGCCACGAGCACGCCGACACGCAGCACGTTGAACAGCATCATCACCCGCCGCGCATCGGAGCGGTCGGCGATCACACCGCCGAAGAGGAGCACGATCGCCCGAGGGATCGTCCCTGCCGCGACGATGAGCCCGGCGATAGCGGGAGAGGCAGTCTGCACGGCCGTCCAGGCGAGGGTGATGGTCCAGAGGGCATCCCCGGCATCCGAGAGCGCCTTGACGGCGATCCACGCGTGCACACGACGGTCTCGTCTGAACGTCGGTGGCTCCGACAGCTGCACGGGTTCGACCGCGGTGCTCATGGCGTCGTCGGGAACGCGTGGGCGAAGAAGAAGATCGGCGTGCGCTCCTGTCCGTCCTCGAGGTCGACGGACGCCCGCCATTCCTCCATCGTGCGCAGAAGGCGCGCACTCAGATCACGGAGTTCGTCCGGAGAAGCCCAGGCGGTCGTCTCGGTGTTCGAGGCGTCGTACGCGGCATAGGCAGGGTCATCATGGCGGCGCTGCCATCGCTGAAGACGCTCGATCTGCATCCGGATGCCCTGGCGCTGCGCCTCCCGTGCGAGCAGAGCGTCGGCGGGGGAGTCGGCGAAGTCCTCCGCCGACCAGGTGAGCCCACGTCGAGCGGGCTTCCACCAGCTGGTGCGACGGTCGCCGGAGGGGTCTTCGTCGCGTTCGACGAGCCCGGCTCGTTCGAGCATCCTCAGGTGGTGGCTGATGCTCCCGACCTGGCTCCCGAGCGAGCGCGCGAGCGTGGTGACCTGCGAGGTGCCGTAGAGAAGCAGATAGTCGTAGATGCGGCGGCGCAGCGGATGGTGCACCGCCGTGATCACCGAGATGTCTTCCATGGACGTAACCGTAGAACCGGTGCTGAGTTCTCACAAGACTTCTTGTATACCGCGGAAAAACAACGATGAGGCCCGCCTCTCGCAGAGAGCGGCGGGCCTTTCGCAGATGCGACTCAACTCTCGGCAGGCGGCTCGCCGGCTGCCATACGAGTGCGCCGTGCGCGCCGGATGAGCCAGATCACCAGCACCACCACTCCGGCCACCGCGATCCACGGCAGGATGAATCCGACGGCGATCACCAGCGCGTTCACTGAGACGACGAGGCCGTTCCAGCCGGCGAGGAGCCCGTCCGAGAACCCGGCCGGGTCGGCGGTCGTCGGCGGCGTCGTACGGGTCAGCTGAACAGTGAGACTCGACATCGCGACCTGGTCCTCGAGCGATGCGAGCTGCTGCTCGTACGACTCGAGCTGCCCCTGGCGATCGGTGAGCGCGACCTCTGCCTCGATGAGCTCAGCGACCGTGCCGGTCTGCGACATCAGCTCGGTGAGCCGCTGCACCGATGCCCTGGTGGCATCCACGCGCGCACGCAGATCGATCGCCGTCGAGGTGACATCCTGCTTCGAGATCGATGAGGAGAGCACTTCGCCCGAGGTGGCGAGCTCATCGATGACGGCGGCGAGGTCGGCGGAGGGTACGCGGATGCTGATCCAGCCGTACCCGGGGTCGGAAGGCGCCGGCTCCGAAGTGCCGTCGACGGCGACGCTCTTGCCGATCTCAGTGCTCTCGACATACCCGCCGCGCGACTCGGCCAGGGCGCCGATCGTGTCGGCGGCGTCCGCGATGTCCTTCACCTCCACTGTCGCGTTGGCGGTCGCGATGATCTCGCGATCAGTGACTGCGACATCTCCGACCGCCGGTGCAGACTCGGCCGAGTCCGTCGCGGCCCCAGGTGCGCCCTGGTCGGCGGAGCCGGAGCGTGACTCCTCCGTGACGACCATGTCTCCGCCCTCGGCCGAGCTCGTCGCCGACCCGCCCACCGCAGTGAGGATCGGAGGAGTGACGAGGACGCCGACGACGAACGCCGCCGCGATCCCGGCACCCGTCATCCACCGACGCCGGCGGTGTCGAGCCCCTGCTGCGGCTGGCGCCCGTCGTGGCCGCTCGGCGGCGATGTGGTCGAACACGGCTGTCTCGATGCGCGCCACTGCGGCATCGGTGAGCTCGGGCAGTCGCTCGGTGCTGGTCTTGTCGTTCATGCGTCGCTCGCTTCCTTCACGGCACCGCGAAGTCGGGTGCGGACTCGTGAGAGACGGTTCCGGACGATGGCATGGCTCACGCCGAGCTCCTCGGCCGCGGCCTGGTAGGCATAGCCTTCGGCGGCGCAGAGTCGCAAGATCGCGCGGTCGAGGTCGCTCAGCGTGCCGACCTCGGCGGCGATCCGCTCCGCGAGGTCTGCGGTGATCACCTGCTCCTCTACGCTGATCGTCGAAGGCAGGGTCTCGTCCACCGCTTCCGTCGTGTGGGCCTGGTCGCGCCTGCGCTGACGAAGGCGATTCGCGGCCTGGAAGCGGCAGATCGTCGCGAGCCACGGGAGGATCGATTCTCCCTGAAGCTCGAACCCCGGAAGCTTGCGCCAAGCCGTGACGAAGGTCTCCTGGGTCACATCCTCGGCATCGGCGGGGGAGCCGAGCATTCCATGCGCGATCCAGTAGACCGGGCGGACATACGAGCGGTACAGCTCGCGGAAGGCGCTCTCGTCACCTGCCGCGGCCTGTGCCGCCCATTTCTGATCACTCGTCTGCACTGGCATCCCGATTCCGTTCGGTGTCTCTCACCTGGGAGGTGTCGGAAGATGCCCCATCGTCTCAGATCAGTGTGCGGGCTGCGCGCGCACCTTCGCGAGCGTCCGCTGCCGGAGGACGCCGAGGGAGGACGTTCGCGGCGGTGTCCGGGTGCGAGTTCGAGGTCACGTCGACCATGCCACCACGGCCCTTCCGCTCCGCTAGCATTGGTGACGCGAGAGGGAGTATCCCGCAAGCGCATCCACCGTCATCACGAGCACCGACATCGCTGCTCCGGTCGTGCGACGCACTCTGTGCGTGGGAGAGACTTTCGGCGTTCTTCCTACCCTCCCGAAAGGCTGTACGCCCTTGGAAATCCCCGTCTGGTTCGAGATCACCTCGATGATCGTCCTCTCGATCATTCTGATCGGCGACCTGCTTCTGATCCGCCTTCGCCCCCACATCCCCTCGACGAAGGAGTCGACCCTGTGGGTCGTGTTCTACGTCGCCCTCGCGCTTCTCTTCGCTGTGCTCCTCGGCAACGTGGCCGGTTGGCGCAACGCGGGCGACTTCATCACCGGCTGGGCGCTCGAATACAGCCTGTCCATCGACAATCTCTTCGTCTTCGTGCTGATCATGGCGCAGTTCGCCGTCCCGCGACGCCTGCAGCAGCAGGTGCTGATGGTCGGCATCATCATCGCGCTCGTCCTGCGCGGGGCGTTCATCCTCGTGGGAGTGGCGGTCGTCGAGCACTTCTCGCCGATCTTCTACGTCTTCGGCGCGTTCCTCATCTACACCGCGATCAAGCAGGCGATGCCCGAGGGCGAGCACGAAGACGACGTGAAGAAGGAGAACTTCATCGTGCGCCTGCTCCGGCGCCGGATCGACATCAGCGAGACCTACGACGGCTCCAAGCTCCGCACCACGGTCGACGGCAAGCGCATGTGGACGCCGATGGTCATCGTGTTCATCACGATCGGTGTCACCGACCTGATCTTCGCGATCGACTCGATTCCCGCGATCTTCGAGATCACCACCAACGGGTTCCTCGTCTTCGCCGCGAACATCTTCGCGCTCATGGGCCTGCGTCAGCTCTACTTCCTGCTCGGCGATCTGCTCGATCGCCTGCGGTACCTGCATTACGGCATCGCCGTGATCCTCGGTTTCATCGGCATCAAGCTCATCCTGCACGCGCTGCATGAGAACGAGCTGCCCTTCATCAACGGCGGCGAGCACGTCGAATGGGTGCCAGAC
>Ga0308167_1003429_pt1 | contig 12695 bp, 9 predicted proteins | sample PhyCR1_2_FD_202138 | JGI IMG/M metagenome (GOLD analysis project Ga0308167, IMG submission 202138) | Phyllosphere microbial communities from UC Gill Tract Community Farm, Albany, California, United States - DLSLRC.R1 | ecosystem: Host-associated > Plants > Phyllosphere > Unclassified | place... | reverse complement strand
TAAACAAACATATTTTATATAAAAATCATATCAACTTAAACTAAAAGTAAATAGTTAAGATGGTTATAAAATATAGCTTAATAAAGTTATCCTTATAAAAATATAATATTGTTATTTTTTGTAATTAAAAATAAGCTATTGATTTATATATATTAAATAAAAATTAAAACTAAACAAAAAATTATCATAAATATCATTTAGTTAAGTTTTATGAAACATTTTCTTAAAAATATTTCATTTGATTTAAACGATTGAACAGATTAAATGATTGCAAAAGATACATTTCAAATTTATGAAAGTAAAATTCAATGTAAATAAAATTTAACTTGTCAAGACTAATCTGTCTATTTGGTATATTTTTTATTTCACTCTGGGAGAGCAAGTAGAATCAATAAAACTCATAGATTCATGAGTAACCATCTTTCTCTTGAGGTCAAGTTCTTAGATAGTTCAAAACCACACTCAATATCAAGAAAATTAAACTATTCAGCTTTATAGTTTTAAAGAATATTACGAGTTTTTAAGCTAGATAAAGGGAAAAAGGCCTTTCCACTCAAAAAAACTTTTATTTAAGTATAAATTTATATTTTAGACTTCCAATAATTAGCTTTTTCAGGATTATATTTTGAACTACTATCATCCGAATAAATATTAAATAACAACTCTACTCCAGGTTTATTTCCATTGCGTACAGCCATTTCTGCATATCGGATTGATTCATCTAAATTCTGTTTCATACCTGCACCATTATAATATTTAAGAGCAGTATTATATTGCGCTAACGCATGTCCATGATCAGCAGCGCGCTTAAACCAGACAAGTGCTTGAAGTGGATCTTGCTCTACACCCTCACCCCGTTCATAAGCCAAGCCCACATTGTTTTGTGACTCGACATCTCCCTGTTCAGCAGCTTTTAATATCCATTTAAAAGATGCTTTGATATCCTTTTTAACGCCATCCCCACCATATAATTGAGCAGCAACTACTGTCTGGGATTGTATAAGTCCTAATTCAGCAGATCGAATAAAATATGTAAAAGCTTTTGCTCTATCCTGTTTTACATTTAAACCTTTGTAATATGCCAACCCAACATTATGAATTGCGGAAGGATTTCCCTTGTTAGCCCCTTCTTCAAACCACATTAAAGCTTTTTGATCATCTTTTTTTACAGCTTCATTGCCATTTCGATAAATTAGCCCTAATTGAAGCATGGCATTTGAGGAGCCTAGTTGTGCAGATTTCTCAAATAGTTCCAATGCTTTCTTTTGATCAAATTTTTCACCTTCGCCTGTGGCATACATAGATGCTAATACAAAAATAGCCTCTGCATCATTTGCCTTCACAGCCTTTTCCAGATCATGTTTAGACTTATATTCAGACACATCTTTATAATCTTTAGTCAAAGTTCCGTGAGTGTGTTCTTCTTTGTCTTGAGTGCATGCAGATGTGAATAATATTAAGGCAATGACAAACAATCTAAGCTTCATTAATTAACCTTTTACTTCAAAAATTTTTCTTATCAAAATAATCTTCTGGATAAGGATCTTGGCCTTTTAAATTTTTTCTATACTTCATTACACTAATCTGAACACCATCATCAGTTAAAAAATCATTATAAAAATCCTGCTCTTTAGGATTTTCAAAACCTAATTTTTCAAATATTTGTTCAGATAAATTGCCAAAATTCTCGTATGATTTTCGAAAACTAAAATAATTTATGAATGCAGAAAATGAAACTGAAATAAAAAATGTTATAAGCACTGCCTCAAAGAAGAATATTATACTCTCACCAGAATAATCAGAAGAAGAGATAAAACTAAATATAAGTATCACCATGAACAAGCCAAATGACAGAGCACTAAAAAAACAAGTCTGCATCATAATAGCTCTATATCCCATTTTTACTGAACGACCCATTTCATAGATCATATACAATAGACCTGATTTAGGATCAACAATTGCATAAACTTGATGACGTCCATCAATAGTTTTTTCGCTAATTACAGCAATCAATTCGTCATTTTCTTCAAAACGTGCTGTCGTAAATTGCCCTACTAATGGATACTTATCTATTTCACCTATAAAAGTTATACCATCTTTTGCTTTTCCAGCCATTAATAAAATAGGTGAGCTTGTAAGTAAGGAGCTGCTTCCAGCAAGTACACCTGCAAAAGCGGTACCTGCTGCGATGCCTCCCACATCCTGATTTACTGGTATTTTAGATTTGGCTTTTTCTAGAGAGTGGATTGAACCCTGAACCAATTTAAGATTTAATTTAAGTTCCACTACTATTCGCTTGTTGTATTCTTACTAAAATAATCTTGAGGGTAAGGATCATTACCTTTTAAATTTTTTCTATATTTCATTACACTAATCTTAACACCATCATCAGTTAAAAAATCATTATAGAAATCCTGTTCTTTTGGATATTCAAAACCTAATTTTTCAAAAATCTGCTCCGATAACTCCCCGAAATTTTTATAGGATTTACGAAAAGCAAAATAATTCACAAAAGCCATCATTCCCATGCACATGAGGAAGCTTATAAAGATCCAAGATAACAAAGAGAAAAAAGAATCCCAAGAGTAATTGAAATCAAAAATATAGAAAAGCAAGAACAATATTGACACCCCACCTCCACAAATAATAGTAAAGTAATAGGTTTGCATAATAATAGCTTTATAGCCCTTTTTACCGATCGCCCCATTTCATAAATCATATATAATAAACCAGACTTAGGGTCGAGGATTGCATAAACTTGATAGCGACCATCTACAGGGCTGTCACTAATTACAGCTATCAGTTCATCATTTTCTTTAAAACGAACCGTCGTAAATTGCCCTAGTAAAGAATGTTCTTCTATTCCCCCCGTAAAGGTGATGCCATCTTTAGCTTTACCTGCCATTACTAGTATAGGAGCACTGGTAAGCAACGAACTACTCTCAGCGAGTACACCTGCAAAAGCAGTTCCAGCTGCAATTCCACCAATATTCTGATTTACAGGAATTTTAGAATTTGCTTTTTCTAAAGAATGTATTGGACCTTTAACTAGCTTAAGGTTTAATTTATGTTCCACTACTTATTCGCTTGTTGTATTCTTACTAAAATAATCTTCTGGGTATGGATCTTGGCCTTTTAAATTTTTTCTATATTTCATTACACTAATCTGAACACCATCATCAGTTAAGAAATCATTATAAAAGTCCTGTTCTTTAGGATTTTCAAAACCCAATTTTTCAAATATTTGTTCAGATAAATTGCCAAAATTTTCATACGATTTCCTATAACCAAAATAATTAACAAAACCAGAAATTACTACAGTAACAAATAAAGAAATGCCAACAACCTCTAGAAAATATAAAATGGTATTCACAGAATAGGAAAAATTAAAAATAAAATAAAATAAAATAAAAATTAAGAGAAAACCCCATGACAACAATGTAAAATAATAAGTTTGCTTAAAAATGGCTTTATAACCCATTTTTATTGAACGGCCCATTTCATAAATCATATATAATAAGCCTGATTTAGGGTCGACAATTGTATAGACCTGATAACGTCCATCTATAGGTTTATCACTAATTACTGCAATCAACTCATCATTTTCTTCAAAACGTGCTGTCGTAAATTGTCCTATTACTGGATATCCTTCTATTTCACCAATAAAAGTTATACCGTCCTTAGCTTTAGCAGCCATTACCAATATAGGTGCACTGGTAAGCAACGAACTACTTTCCGCGAGCACACCTGCAAAAGCAGTCCCAGCCGCAATTCCACCAATATTCTGATTGACTGGAATTTTAGACTTTGCTTTTTCTAAAGAATGTATGGGGCCTTTAACCAACTTAAGGTTTAATTTTAAATTTTCCATTTAGACACTCACCACTGCATTATTAAATTCTTTTTCTTCTTCTTTAACGTCTTTAAAAGCATCTTCACCATTTTCTTTTTTTAGCTTGAATGCACATTTTTGACACCAGTCTTGCATTGCATTATCCAAGACATAATTCTTTAAATAAATCTCTAAAGCGACAAGTGCAATCCCAGCTATACTTAGCATTGCTCCAGCTTGGACAGCCCGTATACCCAAAATCGCTCTTCCCAGTGCATAACGTTCAACATTATAATATAACGATGTATTTTTCATGAGTGGTAGATTTAGAAGAACACTCACACCTACAGCAAGAGTTAAAAATGAAACTACAGACTTACCAAGCCCCAACGCTATAGCATAATAATTACCTTCTTGAATAGACTTACCCAAATTCTTTAAATCAATAATCAATGAAATTGTTGCACCTGCAATCGCGAAATATGCGCCAGTCCTAGCAATATAGGCAGCACGTTCTGCAAATGAAAACTTCTCCATTGAGCTACTACCCACTTCTAAAATAGCAGCTGTTGTTGCCATCATGCCTGACATAAATGACAAAGTATTATCTACTGATGGATCGATATTAAACTTGGAAATTTGTGTTCCAAAATTAATCAGTTCAAAAATAGCCACCACACCCGCCACACGTAAACTCGCACTTGGTGAACTATTTGCAATAATTCGATCAATTTGACTAGCGGTTTTACTCGGATTTGTTGCAGGCGAAGAATATTTTTTCCAATTATTTTGAACCATTTCAGGTGTCAGCTTAATACGTTCCTTCAAAATTTGATCTGGGATAATATAATACAGCGCATTTTTTTTAATGTTTTCTGCCAACATACCACTATGGGCAAATGTATAAAACGTTAAGCGTCCAAGTTTTTTTGCAAATTCTGAACCTGGCGTATATTTCATACTCCACTTCACTGCACTTTGAGTCAGTTCAGACATCCAGTAAAACGTTTTTAATAGGCTAAATTTTTGCCCATGCAACATATAACTGTTATTGGTTTTATCTGCCGCCCATTCTTGCCAAGCTTTATCCGCGGCAATAAATGCTGCAATCGCAGTTTTAGCAGCATTTTGCCCATCGTCCCAAGAAATATCGAAAATACTCGGTGCCGCTGCATTATATTTATTTTTTAAACTTTCTTGGTTATAACAAATTGCCCTCATATAAATATTTTCTTTAGCAATTTTTTCCACACCTAACCAAGTTTCAAGTAATGCTTGTCCACTCGGCACCCCACTCATCCCATTAATCATATCCATCGCATGTACATAAAAAATATTTCCATATGGAACTTGCACTTGATCATCATATGCATGAAGGGCATTGATTACAGCTTTAGACAATAACCATTTAATATGATCATCTCCTATAGCTCTTGCTCCAGCTAAACACTCTTGAATTAATACATTAATTTTTTTATCAAAATTCGATTTAGCCACCATATCTAAATTTGGCTTATATTTTTGAATCCAAATCTGTTCTCCGTCCCTCCTACTTAATTTACCCATATCTTCAGTATAAATACCTTTATTTGCCGTTTGCTTCTCTTGAGCTTTCTTTAATAGCCTTTCTTGTTCTTCTTTTGATTTTCTTTTATATATTTTTTCTAACTCATAATTAATATCATCAGCATCTGTTAAGTTCTTTGGTAGTTCATCCCACAAACCCATTAATACTATACTTTTAGTCGTCTGAGTACTTAATTGGCTACGCTCATTCAACAATCTATTTTCTAAACAAACTTTAATACTATCAATACACTGAGAACTATGTAAACGGTGCTCGTTTGTAAAATCTCCTTCTTTTTTTACTAAAAAATCCATTACTTTTTTAAATTCTGAATTGCGCAATGTATTTAATTTTCTTGTAATTCCTACCGGATCATATAAAGCCATACAGGCAAGTGATTTAGGCTCATCTTTAAACTTGTTTAATGTCGCATCGATACGGTTTTTACCAAAACTATTTAGATTATAAACCGTGGTTTTAAACTGGCCTGCTGCAATACAATGCTCCTGTGTACTTCCAGCACTGATTAAAATTTTCTGCCATTTTCCTTCTGTTACAAACTTATCAGCATTTTTTTCATACTCGGATATTTTAGCCTTACTCATAGGCACATGTGTATGAATAATATATGCAATCTTCGCCTCATCTTTAGGATTACTTTCTACAGCTATGACAGATGAATTAAAACTATGACCTGCTCCTTTACATGCGAACTCTGGAACACTTTTAGGCGCTTCTTTACCAACTGGGAAATAAGATAGATGTCCATTTGGGGTAACTTTATACCCAGCCCATTCCAACGCTCCAGATGTTCTTTTCACTAAGCGATAGATATAACCAGTATCAATCATCTCAACCGCGTATTTGAGATGGCTTAACTGAATATCTTTGACATTTTTACCTAAGGTTGCAGGTAAAGCAGGTGGATTATCTTTAACAACGGCGTATCGTAAGGGTAAAATATTAAAGCCTTTTTTGCGGCAAAAATTTGAACATTCTTTCTGTGACTGCCCCGCACTACTATTTTTCATATTTGCAGCAGTTGACTGTTTTGCTGACTTTGCAATTTCACTTTCTTCAATCTTCTTATTAATATTTTTAGCAGCTGTTGGGTTGCGCATGTCGCCCACTGCTTTGGTTTTTCCCATAACAGGAATTTTATCCTGCTTCTGTTTTTGCAGAGCAATAGTCTCATTAAATAAATTATTTGATTTTGACTTACCCAATATCATTTTTTGATTTTCTGTCATGTTTTTATCCATTCAATTCTTTAGCTATCTGTTCATATAAATCTTTCGTTACATAATCCATAGCATCTGTAAAAGACATTTCATTCATAACACAATGGTCGTAAAGCACACTGGTTACTACAGGATGCTGTATAAAATTTTTATGTATAATTTGACTGTACAGACCATATGTGACTAAATCTAAATGATTTTGAATACCATAATCGTAGTAAGCTTCTTTAAGATTTTTATGTATTTCAATTGGATGTACCTTTATTAAATCAACTTGTTCAAACTCATTTAATTGTTGAAATACATTATTAGCAATTTCAATTAAATCTAAATCTATAGATTGCTCAAGGTTCACTTTTGTTAGATTCAATATTGATCGTGATTCCTCATAAGACTTAAAGCTAAATAGACCTTTTGGATGCAAAAAATGCCATTCTTTAAAGCCATCTAATAAGCCACCTACATATTCTGTTTTAAAAATCTCATCTAAGTAGATCATGACTCTAGGATCATACCAACGGAAAAGAATTTTTTTACCTTGATCAGCAATTACTAATTTAGTTTTTATCTGATCTCGTAATTCCTCAAGTGAGCGTGTCTTCGCCACGCCAAACCCATGAACAAAATAGCAATCATTCGTAATATTTTTATTTCTCGATAGATTTTGCAATAAATCTTCTTTGACCTGCTCAAATATTTTTTTATCATCAATACAAATAAAAAAGAGGTTTGATTTTGCAATTTCTTTTTTTTGCGCTAAAGGGATATATGCAATATTTTTGTTTGATAAATTATCTATTACCTCATTAAAAATAGAATCATTCAATGTAGTATCTAATAAAAAAATGATCTGACCATATTCGTTCAGAATTTGGATACACTGTTCTTCAATTTTAGAAGTAATATCTTTTAAATCTTCATATTGCGTTGTATTAAAAACCGACAAACTCATGATAAATCTACCTTAGCCGAACCATTCTGAGCGGCTTGAGCCTGCTTCGCAGAACAGTCTGGTAAATCTAATGCAGGTGGATTTATTGATGATCCCCCCATAAACAAATGTTGACCAGCTTTCACCTCAAGCTTACCACCCGTAACAGGGAAAATGCCTGAACCATTCAGCTTAACTTGAGACCCGTTGGCAGTCAGATTAATTTCAGTTGGACTGGTAATAAAAACCGTGTCTTCGGTTGAAGTAATCTGTATACCCTTTCGACCAATCACATCTAAGCCATCAGCTTGTGCCTGAATTTCAACTTTACCTTGACCTGCAAAAAGTCGAGCACCTTCTTGGGCGGCAAATAGACTTATTTTTTGACTCGCATGACTTACTATATTCTTTTGCGTACTAATATTAATGCTATCTCCAGCACTTTGAGTGAGCTGACCATTTGCACTGAGGTGTATATCCTCATTACTACTTACAGCAATACTTTTTGGAGATGCCAATAGCATCACTGCTGATTGAAACTCAGCAGCCTTTTTAGGATCTTCTTGTTTGAGAACTTCTAAGAAAGTCTGAATATTCTCAAGCATATCTAACGGGTCAGTTTGCTGATTTTTAGCAACTTCACTGAGTGCCTTGGCATTGCTAATGCCGCCTTCGATTTGTTGTTTGGCCTCATTTGCATCGAGGTGTACGCCTTGAGCTTGATCCTGTTTGTGGGTACTAAGGAGTAAACCACTGCCTGCTCTTACTGCACCCCACTGGTCAGTTCTAAGTTCAAATCCTTCACCTCGGCCTTCACTTTCTTCCTTACCTTTTGGGTGGCTTAAGTTACCCAAGTTTAGCTGGCTTGCCACATGGCTACTTTGTAGCTGGGTACTGATTTGACCTGTAGTGTCATCAAAACGTAGCTGGTTAAAGCCTTTGCCGTCGACTTCTTCGGAGCGAATGCCGCTGAGCTTTTTAGTGTCAGGGAGCTGACCTTTCTGGTCGAACTGGGTTGGGTGACGTTCAGCTTCGTGAATACGGCCCACCACAAATGGACGGTCAATGTTGCCGTCAAAGAAGTCGATGACAACGATTTCACCCACACGTGGTAAGAAGCGTGCCCCATAACCTGCACCTGCCCACGGGGTGAGTACATCTACCCAAGCTGAGTCGGTATCATTGTCGTTACTTCCTGCTCCACCGTCGTGACTATGGTCGTCAGTTCGGGTAAATAGGAAGCGGACTTTAATACGACCCCACTGGTCGACATGAATACTTTCACCCTCTAGTCCCACCACTCTAGCGCGCTGTGGGTAAGCTGCTGGTCGGTGCCCTAATGGATCATACTCAGGAACAGTTTTAATATTTCTGCGTGACAAGATGAGCTCATTACCCTGACGCTCAGTCTGGTCATTTGGTCCTGATTGATTGTTTTGCCACTGGCTTTGACTAACAAGTTGATTGATTTGTTTTTGCAAATCTTTAGGCAAATTGTTTTGCAGATAGAAGCTTTTGCCAATAATCAGAAACTCTTTGTCTGTCCCACTATGCGTATCTATTTCAGGATGTTCATTCAGTTCAAACCAATAACCGACTTGCGCGTCACGTACTGTAGTTTGCGCACGAAAATATTTTGATTGAGACGCATAATAATCAGATAAATTTTGATTGAGTTTTTCTAACTGCTGATGACCCGATGCAGTGGCTTGATCTTCACCTTTTAAATCTTGTATCCAAGCAGGACTGACATGCCATGCATGTTCTAGACTTAAACTCGCGTTATCCTGATTAATGCTATGAATATGCTTTGACTGAACACTGCCCATGCCTTCTTCTTGACTTAAAGCATCCGCCTGCCAGCGTTGCACATGCACGGCTGTAGATTGTAAGCTTCGAGTTGGCACAAGGCTCGTCATACTGTCTTGTTGTTCAACAGCACTACTGCGGTGATAACGGATATTTCTTCGGTCTAATGCTAAATATGATTCATTATTATCAATTAAACGTAACTTTTGTGATTGAATTTCATCCGAGCTATTAGTGACAAACAACTGAGCTTCATCAATTAACCAATTAATGCCTTCACTACGCCAAAGTCTGGTTAAAAAATCATAATCCGTTTCGTTACTTTGCATGACAAAAGGTCGAACATCGTAGTCTTCAGTTAGACCTTTTAAATCCAAAGTTAAACTAGAAGCAAACAATGGGCTTTTGTTTTGCCATTCTGTAAATAGAATTTCGGTGATGTCCCGTACACTTTTATTCATAAAAACACGGCTATTGCGGCGTTTATGCCATAGCACGGTTGGGTCTTGTAATCTCAGTTTATACAAAGTTAATGAACCATCACTCTGCCCCTGACTAGCTTCTGTAATAATTCCTGTAGTTCTAAATAATTGCCCCTGATCAGTTACTTGATCAACTGCAACCTGACAACCAATAAATTGTTTTAATGAAATATGGGCAGTAGTAGAAAGACAAAATAAATCGGCGATCAGTCCTTCATTTAACTGATGCTGTCCTTCAATACTTTGTAAAAAAACTTGAGTATTCAACGATGGATTAGAAAACTGAACATGAAGCACGCGTTTTTGCGAGCTGATACCCAAATCTTCTAGAATTCTATGTATATGAGATAACATCTTTTTTATGAAAACTTTGTCAGGATTGGCATTATTTTATAAAATACAGAAACATCTGTCTATTTTGTAAAGAGAAACTTAACCATATGAATACACGAATGAATGAGAATGCTATCCGTGATAAATATAAAAAAAGTGAATTAACAACTTACGCTATTAATTCACTTTTAAAAGTTGTTAATATTTTAGTATTCTAAGAAATTCATTTTTAATTTAAATTTATTAATAGTATCCACAAATTTTTGACTTACTACATACATATAAGGTTTATCCGTATCTCTAGCAATAAAAAAGTCATCTGTTACAAGATCTTTTTTTATGAAATCATCCTCATCTAATAAATTGTTTTTTCTCTTAATATACATAGCATAAATATCTACCTCTTCATTCCTCACATAGCACTTATAGAAATCACACTCATCTTCAAGAATTTCTTTCATTTCATTAAAAAATCTTTTTGAAAATAGTAAAATTCCAGAAGATGAATAATAAAAATCAGTCTCTAATATCTCATTTAATTGATCAGAAAAAATATTATCATAATCTAAATTTATTCTAGGATTTTTTAAAAATTGATTACTTAAGTCAAATTTAAAATAATCAATGACAATTTCTTGCTTCCCTTTCAAATCAAAAGAAAAATCTCTATCAATATACTCAGACGGATAAATTGTATAAAAATTCACAAATAATTCCTCATCTTACTTTCTTTTCAATGGTAAAGCACAAGTGTACTTTCCTGTTTGTGTTCCTATTCTAAGCTCTTGCTGTAACTTTTGAACTTCTCTTTGGTAATCTCTATAATCCCAATTTTGACCTCTTGATTTCATCTGGATCGCATCTAATTTTCTCTGAACACGTCTATTATATTCTGCATGTTCTTTAGTCCACCCACGATGTAATCCCAGTTTATCATTTTTATCAATTCCTTCGCATACAGGCATATACATCATGTTTGAAGCAGAATTTATATCCATATTTGATTTAGCAAACACCTCATGACCTTTGAGACTATATGGAATGATATGCTGACGTTGATAACCTTGTTTAGTCGGCATCCAAGTTGGCATACGCTCCAAACCAAGAGTATCAATCCACCCAATAGGACTAGGACCATATTGATAAAGATTATATCCACCCAACAATCCAATCGGGTCTTTACTAATAAACCGTCCTACATACGGTGAATAATAACGATAACGGTTGTAATGAAGCCCAGTTTCCCCATCAAAATACTGACCTTGGAAACGGATGTTATTGCTTATAATCTCTGAATTTTCAAAGAAATCTGACTTAGTCTGTTCTACCTTACACTCACCCCAAGCTTTATATTGAGCTTTCCAGACAATGGCGCCTGTCTGGTTACTCATTTCCTGTGGTGTGCCTAAATGGTCGCAGTGATAGAACCATACATCATCAAAGCCTTGACTTTGTTTTACTGTATTCCACAAAGGGTCTTTATAAATGCTATATGTTTTTTCTGTCCAGTCTTGGGTTTGATGTAGCTCAATTGAGTGACGATACGCTGCTTGCAACAAAGGTACGAAACTATCTTTTTCGTAGAAATAGTGTTTTGTTAAGTCATGACTAGATTCATAAGCTAAAGTATCACCATCCCAACCATAAATAATGTTCTGCTCTTGCCCAGTGTGGTGGTGTTTACTTCTTTTTTGAATACGTCGACCTAAAGCATCGTAACGATAATCCGCCGTATATTGATTGTTTCGGCTACGAACAAGACGTCCCAACACATCCCACTCAAGATTTAAATCACCTTGTGATGACTTTTGTCGAATCAATTGCCCAAAAGCATCATATTGATATTGTTGGTCAAGATATTCCTGCACGACGTTACTAACTAAGCGGTTATAACCAAGACCTTTTTCAGTGGCAGTGGGTTGTGAGGATTGCTCTTTGGTACTGTTATATCGATCTAGAATATTACTTGCCGGGTCAAAATTAAATGTCTCTTTTCCAAGCTTACTGGTTGCCTCTAATAAGCGCCCGACAGGATCATATTTATAGTGAATGGTTCCACGACGTGTATCTTTAATGAGCGTTAACTCACCTGTTTTATCGTAATGATATAAGCGTTCAATTAATTGGTTGGTATGCTGGATAGCATTATTTTTAGTTTGAGCCTGATAGCCTTTGTCATGCCCACTCAACATTAATTGCTGAGTTAAGCGCCCGACTTCATCATAACGTTGTTGTTGGCTAAGACCATTTGCATAGTGACGCAATGTCTCTCTATGTAAATCATCACGTTCAAAGCTAACAACATCTTCACCATTTAAAGCCACGCCATAGACATGCCCACTTCCATAAGTTAGCCAATCTATTTTCTGTCCATCTGGTCGAATGGTTGTAGTTCGATTATTTAATTCATCATAGACATGTTTCCACACAGCAGTTTTCTGAGTCACAACATCTTGATGATGTTCTTTAATTAAATTGCCTGCTGCATCATAAAACCATT
>Ga0308167_1003428_pt1 | contig 12695 bp, 9 predicted proteins | sample PhyCR1_2_FD_202138 | JGI IMG/M metagenome (GOLD analysis project Ga0308167, IMG submission 202138) | Phyllosphere microbial communities from UC Gill Tract Community Farm, Albany, California, United States - DLSLRC.R1 | ecosystem: Host-associated > Plants > Phyllosphere > Unclassified | place... | reverse complement strand
CTACGTCCCGCGCGAGGTCTTCCCGCTCGCGAGCGTCGGCGCCGCACTCGTGAACTTCCTCATCCAGTTCGCGATCCTGCTCGCCGCTGCACTCGTGCTCCGGGTCTTCCCCTGGCACGAGGGGATCATCTACCTGATCCCGTCCCTGCTCGTCATCCTGGTCTACGGTGCGGCGATCGGGCTCGTGCTCGCAGCACTCAACGTCTACCTGCGCGACGTCCAGTTCGTCATCGACGTCGGGCTGATGGTCCTGCTCTGGGCGTCACCGATCGTCTACTCGTACTCGATGGTGCTCTCGCAGCTCAAGGTCGACTGGCTGCTCGCGTTGTACACGAACAACCCGCTGACCCTGGCGGTGCTCGGCATGCAGAACGCGATCTGGCTGCACGACCCCGCCGACGTGACCTACCCACCGCACCTCATGCTGCGCCTGCTCGTCGCGTTCGTCATCGGTCTCGTGCTCCTCATCGGCGCGCAGCGGGTCTTCTCCCGTCTGCAGGGCAACTTCGCGCAGGAGCTCTAGACCATGGCCATCAGCACCCCCGCCGCACCGCGCACCCCGGCACCCGACACCGACCGTCCGGACGTCATCGTCATCGACGACGTCCGCAAGCGCTTCACCGTCCGCAAGGACAACACCATCCGCGAACGGATCGTCACGCTGGGGCGCGCCGGCCGCAAGCACCGGCAGGACTTCTGGGCGCTCGACGGCGTCACGACCCGCATCCAGGCCGGCTCGACGGTCGGCCTCATCGGCCAGAACGGCTCGGGCAAGTCGACGCTGCTCAAGGCGATCGGCGGCATCATCCAGCCGACGTCCGGCACGGTGTCGCGTCGCGGTCGCCTGGCCGCCCTGCTCGAGCTCGGTGCGGGCTTCCACCCGGACCTGTCCGGGCGTGAGAACGTCTTCCTCAACGCGAGCCTGCTCGGCCTCAGCCGCGCCGAGACCGAGGCCCGCTTCGACGACATCCTGGCGTTCTCCGGCATCGGCGACTTCATCGACACCCAGGTCAAGTTCTACTCGTCCGGCATGTACGTGCGACTGGCGTTCGCGGTCGCCGTGCACACCGATCCCGACGTGCTGCTCGTCGACGAGGTCCTGGCCGTCGGTGACGAGGCGTTCCAGCGCAAGTGCCTCGACCGCATCCGCTCGTTCCAGGAGCAGGGCAAGACGATCATCATCGTCACGCACTCGCTCAGCCAGGTGCAGGAGATGTGCGACCGGGTGGTCCTGCTCAACAAGGGCAAGGTGCTGCACGACGGCGACCCGATCGCCGCGGTGAGCATGTTCCGCGACGTCCTCGAGGAACGCCGGTCCGGCGAGCTCAGTGCCGACGTCGCGGTCGGTCGCGGCACGGTGCTCGGCGCCACGGTGCACGCCGACGGCAAGGGTCCGCGCGACGGCGTCACGCCGGGCGACGACCTGGTCGTGGACATGGAGTTCGAGCACCTGGACGGCGTCGCCGACTGGGAGGCCGCGGTCCAGATCAACAACACCGGCGGTCAGGTGGTCTACGGCACGACGACCGGGATCATGGGGATCCACCTCGAGCCGCTGCACGGCCGCCGGAAGCTGCGCCTGCGCATCGCCGACACGAACTTCGGCACCGGCAAGTACTTCATCAACGTCTCGATGATGGACTCGGCCGGCCGGCACCTGCACGACCTGCCCGAGTGCGACTCGTTCGAGGTCCCGTCCTTCGGTGACGCGGTCGGCACGGTCTACGCGAAGCCCTCGATCGAGGAACTCGACTGAGCGTGTCCCCGGTCCGGACGGCGGTCGTCGTCGTCAACTGGAACCGAGCCGACCTCACGACCCGGGCGGTCCGTGCGGTGCTCGAGGACCCCGCGAGCGACCGCGTGGTGGTGGTCGACAACGGCTCGTCCGACGACTCCGTCGCGGTCCTGCGACGCGATCTGCCGGGCGTCGAGGTGCTCGCCCTGCCCGACAACGGCGGCTTCGCGGTCGGCGCGAACGCCGGCATCCGCCACGCGGACGCGGACGTCGTCGTGCTGCTCAACAACGATGCAGTACCCGCGCCGGGGTTCGTGACCGCGCTGCGCGACGGACTCCTCGACGCCGCACCGGACGTCGCCGCGGTGACGGCCCGCATCGTGCTCGCCGGACGCTGGACGCGCCTGGCGTCCGGAGCCGACGCCGCGGGCCAGCGCGTCCTGCGCGACCACGAGGGCCACCGCTGGACCGCGTCCCCCGACGGAGCGGTCCGACTGAACTCGACCGGTGTGCTGGTCGACCGAGACGGCAACGGCTCGGACCGCGACTGGTTCGCGCCCGCGGACCACGTCGCCGAGCGGCGGGTCTTCGGGTTCTCCGGCGGCGCCAGCGCGCTCCGCCGCAGCGCCCTGGACGACGTCGGGCTCCTCGACGAGTCCCTCTTCATGTACTACGAGGACACGGAGCTGTCCTGGCGCCTCGCCCGACGCGGGTGGCGCGTCGAGCACGTCGCCGACGCGGTCGTCGAGCACGACCACTCGGCGTCGTCCGGGGTGCAGAGCGAGCTGTTCCTCTTCCGGAACGCCCGGAACCGACTCGTGGTCGCACTCTGGCACGCCCCGTGGTCGACCGTGGTCCGGGCCGCAGCACGGACGACGGTGCGCGGCCTCCGCGGGCTCGCCTCGTCCGGCACGCGACGCCAGGCGCGGCTCGTCCTGGCAGCGCTCGGTGACGTCGCAGCACACCTCGTCGCGCACCTCGCGCGTCGCACGCGGGAGTCCCGACGGGCGTCGGTGCCGCGGAGCCGCATCGACCCGGGGCGCTGACGGTGTCCCGCTATCCTGGTCACTCCCCCGAACCCGCCCGGAAGGAAACACGCGTGCCGCAGCTCACCGTCCTCATCGACGGCACCGCGGTCCCGCGCAACCTCGCCGGCGTCGGTCGGTACGTCGAGGGGCTCGTGTCCCACCTCGGCGGCGGCGACCAGGACGTGCACCTCGTCGTCCGCCCGGGCCACGCGGACCACTTCCGCGCCGTCGCGCCCGACGTGACGGTCCACACCGCGCCGACCTGGACCGAGTCGGTGCCGCTGCGGTTCCTGTGGGAGCAGACCGGCCTGCCCGCGCTCGCCCGCCGGCTCCGGGCCGACGTCCTGCACTCCCCGCACTACACGTTCCCGCTCCTGCGTCGCCGCGGCAGCGTCGTCACGCTGCACGACGCCACGTTCTTCTCGAACCCGGAGTGGCACTCGCGGACCAAGCGGGTGTTCTTCACCTGGTGGAGCCGCCGCTCGCTCCGCTCGCGCCCGGTCGTGCTCGTCCCGAGCGCGGCCACCGCGACCGAGGCGTCCCGTGTGGTCTCCCGCATCCGGGCCGACGTCCGCGTCGCACCACTCGGTGTCGACCGTGGTGTCTTCCACGAGCCCTCGGTCGCCGAGGTCGAGGACGCCCGGATCGCGGCCACGCTGCCCGAGGGTGCACCCTGGATCGCCTTCCTGGGCACGATCGAACCACGGAAGAACGTCCCGGCGCTCCTCGACGCCTACGCGACCGTCCGCGACGCCCGCGCGCTGACGGGTGCCGACACCCCGTGGCTGGTGCTCTCCGGAGCCCGCGGCTGGGACGACGACGCGATCGCCCGGCTCGATGCACTGCAGGACACCGACCACGTGGTCGAGGCAGGCTACCTGCCGCTCGAGGACCTCTCCGGCTACCTCGGCGGCGCGGAGTTCGTCGTCTACCCCTCCCTCGGTGAGGGATTCGGTCTCCCCGTCGTCGAGGCCATGGCCTCCGGCGCCTGCGTCCTCACCACGCCACGGCTCTCGCTGCCCGAGGTCGGCGGGGACGCCGCGGTCTACGCCGAACCCGACACCGGGTCCCTGGCCGAGGCGATGGCCGCCCTGCTCGACGATCCCGACACCGTCGCCGAGCACCGAGCCGCCGCGCTCACCCGGGCGGGGCAGTTCACCTGGGACGCGACCGCGGCCGTGCACGTCGAGGCGTACCGGACGGTGGCACGGTGACCCGGGTCGCGGTCCTCACGGTGACCTACAACACCGGCGAGACCATCCGCCCGTTCCTCGAGAGCGTGCAGACCGCGTCGACCGAGCCGGTCGCGGTCGTCATCGCCGACAACGGTTCGTCCGACGTCGACGCGCTCCGGGCGATCGGGGAAGCGTACGGCGCCACGGTGGTGTCGTCCGGCGGCAACCGCGGCTACGGCGGCGGCATCGACGCCGCCCTCACCGCACTGGACGACGTGCTTCCCGACGTCCACCCCGAGTTCCTGCTCGTCACCAACCCCGACGTCGTGCTCGAACCCGGCTCCGTCGACGAGCTCGTCCGCGCGGCCGACCGACTCCCCCGGGGCGGCGCCTTCGGCCCGCGGATCCTGGACGAGCACGGCGAGACGTACCCGTCCGCACGCCAGCTCCCCTCGCTGCGGACCGGTCTGGGACACGCGGCGTTCTCGCGGTTCTGGCCGGCGAACCCGTGGAGTCAGCGGTACTGGTCGACGACCCAGGTCGTCGAGCGCGAGGCCGGATGGCTCTCCGGTGCCTGCTTCCTCATCCGGACGGACCTGTTCCGGCAGCTCGGCGGGTTCGACGAGTCCTACTTCATGTACTTCGAGGACGTCGACCTGGGGCAGCGCGTGGGGCTCACGGGCCACGCGAACGTGTACGTGCCGAGCGCGGTGGTGACGCACACCGGTGCCCACTCGACCTCGTCGAACCGTCGTCGCATGGAGATCGAGCACCACCGGAGCGCCTACCGGTACCTGTCCCGCAAGTACCGGGCGTGGTGGCTGTGGCCGCTCCGGGTCGCCCTGCACGCGGGGCTCTCCGCCCGCGCCCGCTGGGTCACGCGCAAGGCGCGGTAGTCGCGCACCGGCGCTGGTGCCCGCAGAGGTTTCGAACCACGTTTCCGACGTGGAACCACTGCACGCGGTCGGTTCGACGTCGCATCCGTGGTTCGACAGCACACGAGCGGGACGGACCGCGCGCCGGTGTCAACCGTGCAGCCGCGCGCGCTCGGCGAGGGCGGCGTCGAGCAGCACGCGGGCGCGGGCGTCGAACGAGTGCTCGGCCGCGACCTGCGCCGCGACCACTGCCCGCTCGGCGACGTCCGGCCACGGGTACGCCGGGTCGAGCAGCTCCGCGAGCGCCGCACGGTCCCGCGCGACCCGCAGCGTCGGGACGTCGAGCACCTCGGCGAGACCCGCGACGGCATCGGTCACGACGACACCGCCGGACGCCAGCACGTCGAACACCCGGTTCGACACGAACCCGCCGGCAGCCATGTCCGGCCAGTGGTCGTTCAGGACGACGCGGGCGGAGGCGTAGGACGACGCGACCTCCGGCCGCGCGAGGGAACCGGCGCCGCGCATCGGGGCGGGCACGACGTCCTGCCACCCGGGTCCGTGCACGCGCAGGTCCGCCCCGAGCGCGACCGCATCGGCGACGATCGGCCGTGCGGTCCCCCGGGTCGAGCCGACGAACACGACGCGTCCGGCATCGGCACCGTGGGCGGCCCCGGGGTGGAACACCGCCGGGTCGGTCGCCTGCAGGAGCACCTCCACCGGCACGCCCGCACGCTCCGAGCGTGCGGCTACCCAGGCAGCACCGGCGGCGAAGGAACGGTCGAACGACCGCAGCTCGGTGTCGGCGACGTCGTCGGGGTGGCTGATGACCCAGAGCAGGTTCACCGAGGCGGGGTTCGGCGGAACCCGGTCGAGTCCCCGGACGACCAGCGTGACGTCATCGGTCGCGTCGTCGTCGCGCACGTGCGCGTCCCGACGGTCGATGCGCACGCGCTGCCCGAGCCGGCCCAGCGCGGCGCCGAGCTCCGCGGCGAAGTGCACGTCGCCCCAGTCGTCGCCCTCGGGCCCCGCCGGCGCAGCGATCTTCACCGCCCAGGTGAGGCGTTCCCCGTCGGCGCGCGCCCGCGCCGTCGGTGCCACCGGTCGCAGGCCCCACGGCGGCAGCGGCGACCCGGCCACGAGACCGGCCCCGAGCCCCCCGGTGGGCGTCCGCGTCCGGTGACGCCACGATGCGACGACGTCCGCCACCGCGGCGTCGACCGTGCGGCCCGGCTCGACCGTCCGGACGACCGGACCGACGTCACGCGCGTCCACGGCCGTGTGCGCCGAAGCGGCCGCGTCGACCGTCCACGCCGTCAGCGTGGTCCGTTCGTCCGGGAGGCACGGGGCCGGCACGACGGCCCGCTGCGGCATCGACACCACCGGTTGGTCCGCGCCGAACACCGGGTCGTCCTTTGGCGCGGCGCGGTCGTCCGACCACGGCAGCGCACCGGGGCGGATCAGCCGGGCGCCGCCCCGCGCGGCTCCGTCGGCCGTGCGGGCGACGGCCTGGGTCGGCCGTCCGACGTCGTGCGCGAGTGCGCGCAGCGCGTCCGGACCGATGTCGATCGAGGTGTCGACGACGACCAGGGTCCGACCGACCCCGGCCAGCACCCCCGCGTTGACCGCCGACCCGATCCCGTCCACGGCGTCGTGACGCACCCACGGCAGCGCGGCCGCGAAGCCGTCACGCGGCGAGGCGTCCGCGACGTAGGAGACCGCACGGACGTCGGCATCGGCACCGAAGGCATCGAGCACCGCCGCGACCAGACGAGGGACCTCGGCGTGCCGGTCCGACCGGGTCGTGACGACCACGGTGACCGGCACGTCCAGGTGCGGCAGGGCGCCGTCCCAGCCGGTGACGCGCAGGGGGCGGTCCGACGCGACGGACGCGCCACGGGCCTCCCGGCCCGCGTCGGAGCCGACCCCGTCGTCGGCGCGACGCTTCCGGCGGAAGAGGCCCACGGGTGGATCAGGCGTCGAGCAGGCGCTGCAGGTAGACGCCGTAGCCGCCCTTGACGAGCGGAGCGGCGAGCTCGGCGAGCTGCGCGTCGTCGATCCAGCCGTTGCGCCAGGCGACCTCCTCGATGCAGCCGATCTTGAAGCCCTGACGGTCCTCGATGACCTTCACGTACTCGGAGGCCTGCATCATCGACTCGAACGTGCCGGTGTCGAGCCAGGCGGTCCCACGGTCGAGGACCTGGACGCCGAGCTCGCCGGCCTCGAGGTACCGCTCGTTGACCGTCGAGATCTCGAGCTCGCCGCGAGCGCTCGGCTCGATCGTCTTCGCGATCTCGATGACCTTGTTGTCGTAGAAGTACAGGCCGGGCACCGCGTAGTTCGACTTCGGCTCGGCCGGCTTCTCCTCGATGGAGACGGCGGTGAAGTCCTCGTCGAACTCGACCACGCCGTACGCCTTCGGGTCCGCCACGTGGTACGCGAAGATCGTCGCGCCCTGCACGTCGGTGTTCTTCCGCAGGTTCGTGCCGAGTCCGGTGCCGTGGAAGATGTTGTCGCCCAGGACGAGCGCGACGCTGTCGTCACCGATGAAGTCCTCACCGATGACGAAGGCCTGCGCGAGACCGTCCGGGCTGGGCTGCACGGCGTACTGGATGTCCATGCCGAGCGAGGAGCCGTCGCCGAGCAGGGCCTTGAACTGGTCGTTGTACTCCGGGGTCGTGATGACGAGGACCTCGCGGATGCCCGCCATCATGAGCGTCGACAGCGGGTAGTAGACCATCGGCTTGTCGTAGATCGGCATGAGCTGCTTGCTGATGCCCTTGGTGATCGGCCAGAGCCGGGTGCCGGAACCGCCGGCGAGGATGATGCCCTTCAACGTTCTCTCCTGTTACTTCTTCGTCCGCAGGGACTCGGTGTAGGCGATGCACTCCTCGTACGTCGGGAGCAGGCCCGCGGCTGCAGCCTCTTCGAGGGTCGGTGCGCTCGTGTCCTTCTCCGAGAGCACCGGCTCACCGATGCCGTCGGGCAGCTCGAGCCCGACGGTCGGGTCGAGGATGCTGATCCCCTTCTCGCGCTCGGGGTTGTAGTGCGCCGAGACGAGGTAGTTCACGGTGGACTGGTCCTCGAGCGCGACGATGGCGTGGCCGAGGCCCTCCGACAGGTACACGGCCTTGCGGTCGACGTCGTCGATGCGGACCGAGTCCCACTGACCGAAGGTCGGCGACCCGACCCGGATGTCGATGATGTAGTCGATGAACGCCCCGCGGACCGCGGTGACGTACTTCGCCTGGCTCGGTGCGACGAGGGCGTAGTGGATGCCTCGCGCGACGCCGCGCGAGGAGATCGACATGTTCACCTGGCGGAGGTCGAGCGGGTGCCCGACGGTGTCCTCCAGCACGTCGGCACGGTAGGCCTCGAGGAACGCACCCCGTGCGTCGCCGTGCTGGACGGGCGTGAACTCCCACGCGCCTTTGATCTTCAGTTCGCGGATCTGCACCGGGGCAGCCTAGCAAGCCGGTCGTGCGCAGATCGCATAGGGTGGTCTGGTTCTGTGCCTTGCGCCCCCTGCGCTGCGACCTCCCGAAACGAGACCAAGCGAGCCCGTGAAGCTATTCGTCCAGATCCCCTGCCTCAACGAGGAGAACACCCTCGCCAGCGTCATCGACTCGATCCCGAAGCAGATCGACGGCATCGACGAGATCGAGATCCTGGTGATCAACGACGGCAGCACCGACCGCACCGTCGAGGTCGCCAAGGAGCACGGCGTCAAGCACTTCGTGCACCACACCACGAACATGGGGCTCGCCCGGTCCTTCCGGGACGGCGTCGACTACGCGCTCCTGCACGGGGCCGACATCGTCGTGAACACCGACGGTGACAACCAGTACCCGCAGGCGCAGATCGCCGAGCTCGTCCAGCCGATCCTCCGCCGGGAGGCCGAGATCGTCATCGGCGACCGGCAGACCCGCACCATCGAGCACTTCTCCGGCTTCAAGAAGCTCATGCAGCGCTTCGGTTCGTGGGTCGCCTCGCGCGCAGCGGGTCTCGACCTGCCCGACGCGGCGTCCGGCTTCCGTGCGTACTCGAAGTACTCGCTCATCCGCCTGAACATCGTGACGCGCTTCAGCTACTGCATGGAGACCATCGTGCAGGCCGGCTACAAGCGGCTCGCGATCGCGTCCGTCCCGATCACGACCAACCCGAAGACCCGCGAGTCGCGGCTGTTCAACAACATCTGGCAGCACATGTTCGAGTCGGGCTCGGCGATCGCCCGCGTGTACCTCATGTACCGCCCCATGGCGCTGTTCCTCTGGGTCGCCGCGGTGCTCGGCGCGCTCGGCCTCTGGCCGCTCGTGCGCTACCTCGTGCTCCTCGCGATGAACACCGGTGGGAACCACCTGCAGTCGATCATCCTCGGGGTCGTGCTCCTCATCACCGCGGTGCTGAGCGTGGTGATCGGCGTCGTCGCCGACCTCACCAGGCTCAACCGGACCCTGGCCGAGGAACAGCTCGACCTGCAGAAGCTCCAGCGGTATGGCGACTGAGCGCGGCGTGTCCGCGCTCGGTCGCCGAGACCGGCTCGTCCTCTGGCTGCGCCGTCCCGGCAGCTGGGTCGAGATCGCCGCGTGGGCGGCCCTCGCCGCCTTCGTCGTCTGGGCGCTCGGGCCCGCACTGGTCGGCCAGGGCACGTTCCTGAACACCGGCCTCCTCAGCCGCTACACGCCGTGGGGCGAGACGTTCCGCACGCTCACCAACTCGACGAACATCCTCAACAGCGACACGATCGACACCGTCGCCCCGCAGACCGCCCTGCTGACGCAGCTCGCGCACCAGGGCGTGTTCGGCGCGTGGAACCCCTACGTCGCGGGCGGGACCGAGCTCGGCGGCATCCCGGACTCCGGCGCCTGGTCGCCGCTGTCCCTGCCGTGGTGGATCCTGCCGCTCGCGTACGCGCCCGGTGCGGTGAAGCTCCTCGAGATCGTCGTCGTGACCGTCGGCATGTCGCTGCTGCTCCGCCGCTGGGGCATCCCCCGCGCGGGATGGCCGATCGCCGCACTCGTGTACTCCGCGTCCGGCTTCATGGTCGCCTGGTCGAACTGGCCGCAGACCCGCGTCGCAGCGTTCATCCCGCTGCTGTTCTGGGCGGTCGACCGGGCCGCCGTCGAGCTCCGGAAGCGTGACGTCATCGCCGTGGCGCTCCCCCTGACCGGGATGCTGCTCGGCGGCTTCCCCGCGATCGTGGGCTACGCGCTCTTCATCGGCGGCATCTTCTTCCTCGCCCGGACGATCGTGGCCCACCGTCGGTGGCTGCCCGTCCTCGCGAGCGGCGCGATCGCCGTCGGCGGCATCGTGCTCGGGCTCCTGCTCTCCGCATGGCAACTCGTCCCGTTCGCGATCAACGCGACGAGCCTGGTCGACTTCGGCGGCCGCGCGCAGAGCGGCCCGAACGGCCTCGGCACCCCGCCGCTCGTCAGCGCGTGGGTCCCGGACATCTCCTTCAAGGCCAGCACCGGTGCCGCGTGGGGCATCCGCAACCCGGTGGAGGAGTACTCGTACATCGGCATCGCCGCCGTCGTCCTCATCGCCGCCGCGGTGCTCATCCGACCCACTCGCGTCGCGATCGCCGAGCGGCCGCTCTCCGCGCGCCGTCGGACCGACGGCGTCGTCGCGATCGTCGCCGGGCTGCTCGCACTGGCCGTCGTCATCGTCTACCTGGGCGGCCCGGTGCTCTCCGCGGTCCGCGAGCTCCCGGTGTTCGACTCGAACCCGATCGGCCGCGCACGCGTCACCGTCATGTTCCTTGCGGCGGTCATGGCCGGGGTCGGCTTCGGGCGGCTGGTCGAGGCCCGTGCACTCCGTGACGAACTCGCCGCCTGGCGGACCGCCGGTGTGGCGCGCCGCGTCGGGCGGGTGCTCGGCATCGTCGTCGTCCTCGCCTTCGCGACCGGCGTCGGCCTGCAGACCGCACTGGCCCTCGACCCGGTACCCGAGGAGTGGGTGCACCGCACGAAGCTCGAGGTCCTGGCCGTCGGGCTCGTCGGGATCGCCTCCGCGGTCCTCGTGCTCGCGGTGTGGCTGCTCCGCTCCCGCATCTTCATGGTCGTCGCCGCGGTCGGCGTGGCCGCGCTCGTGGCCGTCCCGTCGATCATCGCGACGCAGCCCTGGTGGCCGATCGCCCCGACGTCGACCTTCTACCCGTCGACGCCCGCGATCGACTACCTGCAGGAGCACGTCACGGACCAGGACCGCTACGCGGCCACGGGCAGTGCCATGCTCCCCGGCTCGTCGTCGTACTACGGCATCCGCGAGGTCACCGGGCACGCGTTCCAGACCGCCGAGTGGAAGGAGCTCATGCGCTCCGTCGACCCGGACACCTACCCCACGGCCACCTACCTCTCGTTGGAGCCGAACCTCATGCCCGCGCTGAGCAGCTCGGGCGTGCTCGACCGGCTGAGCACGAAGTACCTCGTCGCCGACCCCTCGGCACCGCTCGCCGGCCGGACCGAGGACGGCGCGGCGCGCACGACCTGGACCGACCTCACGGCGGACCGCTCCTCGGTGGACTCGGCGAGCCACACCGGCCCGGTGAACGGCATCACCTTCACGGGTCCGCCGGCCGCGACCACGTCCGCCGAGGGCATGACCCTGACGGTGTCCGTCATCGCGGACGGGTCCGGGGAGACCCTCGCGTCCACGACGAGCTGGGTGCCGGGCCTGGGCGGCCCGCGCAACGTGGCCCTGCAGGGCTCGACGATCCCCGCCGACACGAGCTGGCACCTGCGGATCGACGTGACCGGGCAGGACAAGCTCGTGCCGATCGGCACGGACGACGACGGCCACGCGGTCGTCAGCCTGACCCGGCCGACCGACGACGGGACCACGGTCGTCCACACCGGTGACGCCACGATCTACGAGCGCGGGGGCGCCCTCGACCGGGTCCGCTGGGCCTCGGACCAGGTGGTGCGCACGAGCAGCAAGGCGCGGGTCGACACGCTGTCCGACCAGTCCCTGCCCGACGACACGGTCGTGCTGAGCGAACGATCCGACCACCGAGCCGACACCGGCGGGAGCGCTCGGGTCACGCTGCGTCCCGGCGACGTGAACGGCACCACGGCGGACGTCGACGCCACCGGCGACGGCTGGCTCGTCGTCGCCGACTCCCTGCAGCGGCCGGGGTGGACCGCGACCGTGGACGGCGAGCCCGTCGACCTGGTCGCGGCCGACGACGCCGGCGCAGCGGTCTGGGTCACGGCCGGTGAGCACCGCGTCGAGCTCCGTTACTCGGTCCCCGGCGCGCACCTCGGGTACGCCCTCACGATCGGCAGTGTCGTGGTCGTCGCGGCCGCGTGCGTGCTGTTCTCGGTCCGTCGACGTCGGGGCGGTCGGCGGCCCGACGGCACCACACCCTAGACTCGTCACTCGATCACCGTCAGCGACTCCCAAAGGAACCAGACAACGTGAAGATCCTCGTCACCGGCGGAGCCGGGTTCATCGGCTCGAACTTCGTGCGCCGCACGCTGCAGGACGCCTACCCGGGGCTCGAGGGCGCCGACGTCGTCGTGTACGACGCGCTGACCTACTCGGGCAACCTCGAGAACCTCGCGCCCGTCGCCGGCTCGCCGCGCTACACGTTCGTGCAGGGCGACATCACGGACGCCGCGAAGCTCGACGAGGTCATCCCCGGGATCGACGCCATCGTCCACTTCGCCGCCGAGTCGCACGTCGACCGCTCCGTCCGTGACTCCGGCGTCTTCGTCGAGACGAACGTCGTGGGCACCCAGCGCCTGCTCGACGCCGCGCTCCGGCACGGCACCGAGCGCTTCGTCCACGTGTCCACGGACGAGGTCTACGGCTCCATCAGCGAGGGCTCCTGGGCAGAGGACCGGCCGCTCGAGCCGAACTCCCCCTACTCGGCGTCGAA
>Ga0308167_1003424_pt1 | contig 12710 bp, 21 predicted proteins | sample PhyCR1_2_FD_202138 | JGI IMG/M metagenome (GOLD analysis project Ga0308167, IMG submission 202138) | Phyllosphere microbial communities from UC Gill Tract Community Farm, Albany, California, United States - DLSLRC.R1 | ecosystem: Host-associated > Plants > Phyllosphere > Unclassified | place... | reverse complement strand
TTTACCTCCGCTCAGTCCACAGATACATGCGTTGAGTTTTTTTGTTCCCTCAATCGTCGTTATTGGCGCGATACTCACGGCCAGTTACCTGCTTGCGCGAGGCCATACAGCCGGTGTGGCGGGGCTGACTTACGTCTGTGCGATGTTGCTTATATCGACCGTTTTACTCTTGAGCTACAGCGTAGTTATGGGTAGCCACTCGGGTCTGTGGCTGCTTCTGGCTCTCGCGGCTTTGGTGGGTGCGCGCTGGATACTTAACGGGCAGGCTTTCATCCTTTTTGCCATTTACTGCCGGACACAACGCCTCGCCAGCGTCGCCCGGCAGCGTCGCATGAAATAACCCATACTGGTCTGAAGTGCTGTTATCGCGGAATACCCATTCCGCGACTCTCTTCTATTTTTCTCTCAAACTGAAACCAAAAGCCAGATGCAAGTTACCCCCTTGTAAGTATTGATGATGAGGATAGCTCTGCTGCGATATGCAGGTTTCATTAGCGTTATTACGATTACGCTAACAATCTCAACCTTGAAGAGCGCGACGATATCCTTTCAACAGACATTATGGAACTACGATAATGCCGGTTGTTTGTTTGCCTTATGATGACGCGCAGCCGAGTTGTGAGCAATTGCGATGGGACAATGCAGGCAACACGCTGGATTGCAAGGCTGGTTCCGCCATAACCGCACGAAACAATATCCGCTTGCAATATAATTTCCATGGGCGTACCACCGGGAAGTAGCATAGTCAGCCCCACTAATACTACCGTTACAATGGTGAGCACCGTTTGACGAACTTCCTCAGCGAACCGTGGGGCCGCAATAAGCCATGCACGAAGGTGAGCTTCCGCTACGCTCCACTGGAGCGTCGCATCAGTAAAACCAGCCAGCAATTGTTACAGTGCAAGTCGTCTGGCAACGCGGTAACTTTTTTGTCGCGTCAGGCATGGTGAACCCAGAACAGGTCATTACACAAAGAGTAGATTGCTTATTATGCTAATCGCAACATGAAAATATCTCGTCATCCACTTTGTCTGCGTTGAAAAACGGAACCATTATGACTTTCGAAGAAATAAGCCGAACAGTGTGCGATATTCTGAGCAGGTCTGGTTTTAACAAAGAGGCCAGTGAGATTAGCTCGATGGTTTTAATGATTAGTACACTGGAAAAAAATGATAAGAACAGAATATCTGCTATTGATGATTTGATTTCCCGTAGCCACGTTAAATGGCTTGGGGATTATTACATTAGTGATCTCAGCTATAAGGAATGGACTGATCTTATTTATGTTTTTAAGGGTAAGTTGTCCAGTGAAAAATAACGCATGTCGGATCATGGCTCATCACTCACATCACAGGTCATCTTCTGCTTTAATGATTACTGATTGCTTTTAGTTAATTTTGGAGAATGAGAACTGCAATTAATGCCAGAATTTTTCTCATCTATCCTGCTCCATGCTGTCAATTTATGACCTGGCTAAGTGCTGAATAAGTGCTTTTTGCATAGAATAAAAGTGAGAGTTAAAGTTGATTTATTGATGGCAAAATTAATGTATTTTTCGCTAATAAGTCGTCAGTCAATAAGAAAGGTCTTTAAATGAATAACATCAGTGGGTTAACATTGTTAGCTGATCGATCCACTATTCAGTGGGGATTTATGGATGAAGAATTTACATTGACATTATCAGGAATCGATCAGGTGTTGGTTGATGAAAGCAGAGATTTAATATTTGTTCTTGATCAGAAGGAAAGTTTGCCTGAAAGACTCACTATAATAAATGCGCAAGGCAAAATTTTATCATCTTTTTCACCGCCCGATGGTGGAGCATTCTACTACATGACGGTGGATTCAAAAAAAGAAGTCTTAATAGTCTGCGTTTTTACTGGCAAAATTGATGGCTGGAGTGACTGGCATTTCTCTTTCCATCAGCAAACTAATCAACTGGTGCGGTTATCACGGGCTTACTGATGCTGTAAAAGTTAATATAAATCATAATGGCCGCAGCGAATTATACCGGCCCTCACTGCCTGCAATGCGAATGTTATACTAATGATTAAATGGCCTGTGAATTCGGTCGTGTGAGTGGGTTGAGGTATCAGAAGCATGGCCTGTGAGGTGGGTAGTGTATTGTAAAGAAATGGCTCAAAAACTATTAATTGAATTTATGAATTTAAAAAACATTCTAATCAATGATGGAGAGCGTAACTGGATTAGAGGCGTTTTATCAATAATAGAAAAGCTCAGGGTTTCTATCGACTCTCAGGGGGGTGAATCAGCAAGTTATTGTAAGGATGCATGTGATACATGGAGGTTAATGTATGGCGGAAATGGTTCTTTCTCTGATTATCATCTCTGGCATGATGATTACAATGAGAGGATTAAACGTAATATTCCGCTGGATTCAATAAAGAGTAATATCGCTAAGATTCTTGATCACGTGGAAAAATAGCAAATCTTTTGTCTGGAGATTATCGGTTTCATGTTTTCCTATCTGTCATTCCATAACGCGGTTAAAAGTGTTTCCAGCCTGTTGCGTTTTCTATATTGTCAGGCAGGGCATGCAAAAATAGCGCCGTGCATCCATAGGAAAGCTTATGGAGACTCATGTGGCAGCTTTACATCCTGACCTATTCGTTATGTGAACGACGGTGTTGAAAATAAGTCTGGGTGCGAAGAGCACTTCAATCAGGCGTTTTGCTCAGGCCCGGAGAAGTGCAGTCAGGTTTCTGACATGTTCATCAGACCCCTTTAATTATTAATCGGTATTGAATATGCAATATCAAATCTTTTGCGATTATGGGATAACCCTTGTAGACAGGGATGGGATTCTTATTGCTTTGTTTGACTCGGGCAGGCTTGTTCCTGAATATCTTGAAGCTGAAATTAGCATGCATGAAGCTCTAAAAATCAAAAAAAGCCAACAGGATGCCTATGAAGTTATTATGTCATTAGGAGACAGGATTAAAAAAGTCCCACGAAAAACCTGAAGGATTTAAAGATTTTTATCGTAAATTTTATTCCAATGTATGAGAAAGGTTTGCTTAAGATACTATATTTCTGTCATTATAACAGGATGCTCAGGCCAGTTTTATGACACTACAACGTGTCGCTAAGGTGTTGGTGATGGAAAAAATTATATTTAGTGGCTATGGCATGTTCATCACTGAAGAGAATAGTAAGTATTACATCAACTTTGATGAAGGCGGCATTAGCAATAAAGATATAAGATATGAAATAAGTGAACAGGAGGCTATTAAAGCTCGCCAAAGTGGACTGGATGCTTATGAAGTGATGTTAAGGTCCCAGTCCAGAGCAAGAAAATGTAACTTGTGATTGAGTATTTTTTGCGTAAAGCCACTTGAATCTGCCAGGGTAAATAAGGCCAGCTGAATCGACTCTCGATTTAACGCGTAAAAAATGAAGTAAAGAGTGGCATTCAGGATCATGGCAGTCTGCGAACGTTGATAAGACAACCATTAAAGTAAATTTTTATATTGCATAGCTCTCGCCTGACGGGTAGGAGACACTAGTATTGCCCGGAAGAAAAATACAGATGGAAATCTCCAGGACTGCTGTAGATCGTCTTCAGAATATCCCGTGGTTTGTTAATATAGGTAGAGGCGGTTATTTGAATGACATAAAAAACATAACTGCTGAATCAGATTTTATCAGCCATATAACGAGCATCGATTGGGAAAATGTAACGCTTCAGGCGGGTAATGCGATAACCGGATATCTGTCAAAAAGACAAAGATTGAAATATCATTACTGGAATGGTCTTTTCAGAAAAGCGAAAGAGATTATTAATATTGAAATCATACCCATCATAAAGAATCCCACTACATTAGATGATGATATATTGATCAATAATGTAAAGTGGGATTTAGTCATTTTTCTTGCAGAAGAAACCTATAAAGCATATTTACCCAATGAGCGATTTTTTGAGCGGCTGACAGTAACTTATGAGAATGGACATATTGCCTGTGGATGGGAAGGGCAATGGCCATCCGGCAGGCTTGTTATCTACTGATGTATGCTCGTCTGTATTGCTGCTGGGTGAGTGAGTGCCAGTGAGCCACATAGAAGTGAAAACCTGCGTTTAGCACTAACACAAGCCTATGAGGATCACGAGCCCCCCCGCCTTGCCTGGCTACCCCTTTTGGACGGTGAGAGCGTGAAGAGCGTATCAGCCACTCGTTCCTGCCGGAGAATCTGACACCGGGTACTATCATGATGAGGAAGATAAGGATCGGTATGATAAAAATGATATATCGAAGAAATAGGGTACTGTTCATACTGACATTTTTTCTGTTTAGCGGGTTCGCAGATGCAAAGATGCAAAATAAAGAGATCTGGAGTTTTATCAGTCAGTTGAGTGCTTCACTTAAAAGTCTGTCTTTGGAAAATCTTGATCAGTTTCCGTTGGAATTGACATTACAAACACAAAATGACTACATCAACGTTTATCAGGCAAATTCGGTAAAACTGGAAGATGAAGCAAAAATTACTGATATTGAGTTGCGTGTCAGTAAATCATCAGGCGGCATGTCTCCTTTTCTGAGCTTTTCTCCCGATGGTAAATGCACAACTCTTGATGATGTCAGAAAACAGTATCCGGGTATTAAGTTGAGTGCCTATCCTCGCGGCCAATCTGAAAATGAAGTAACCAGCTATACATCTGTTCCAGAGGTGGATGGTCAGGTAATCACGTTTTCTTTTACTGTCAAAAATCCGGATTGCCTGAGTAAAGTGATCATCACGGCTAAAGAGTGAGTCTGGTGATGTTGAACATATTACGATTCACCAGGATAGTAATGGCAGCACAATGCCGCTTAGCGCCATCTATTCCGGGAGCGTACAGCCTCACAACGGCTACACTGGGTAATGCCTCCGTCTCTTCCAGAGCATTACCTCAAAGGCAGCCCGGTCTGTTTCTAAAGCCTGAGCTTAGTGCGGCAATGCGCAATCCTTCAAACTGAAATATTTTAAGAGAACGGTATGAGCGAGACTCTATTTAGTGATTATGGTATTGATATCGTAGTAAGAGATGGAATTTTTTATATCCGATATGATGATGGCGGTTTAGTCGGTAAAGAGATTGAGTCTGAAATAAGCAAGGACGAAGCGCTCAAAGCTCAACGCAGCCCGGGTGATGCTAATGAAGTCATTTTATTAACTCAGGCCAGAGCTGGAATTAATATTGCTAAATTTTAGGCGGACTATCCGGGCCTGATTGTGTGAGTTTTTCCAGAAACTTTTCCTGTGCTTCTGCTCTTATTGAGTCCGTCATAAACTTTTTCAGAAATCCAGGGCTGAAAATTTTTAACGCCATAGAAATTGATATTGATAAGGCCAGATAAAGAAACAGGCAGGCCGTATTCATCATTGTGAAATTTATCAACCATTCGGAGGTAAATACGATGACTCAGCAAGATTTAAGAGAGCACCTGTTTTATTTAATCAATAAATATGTGCCGGAAAGCAATAGAAGTGATTTCTTCGAATGCATTCTAAGAGATGATGTTCCTGTAAAAGGGATTCTAGCAAACCTGAACAAGGTAAAAGATATCACTCTGGATGAAAAAGATGGAGATTTACTAAGAGAGATTTATTTTAATTTTTGCTAAAAAACGCTAAAGATCAGGCGTTTCAGCGACCTTTGTTTCATAGACGTATTGGAGCGAAAAGCGGCTGCATGATGATGGCCGGATTCCACACCAACACTTGCTCAGCGACTGGAAACCGCTCAACTCTGCTGCAATTAAAGTTAGTTCTATAAACGGAGAGTGATTTTATGATGGATCTCAGAGCTGGCGAAGACGAAATTTTTCATTATGCACAACGTTACGCCCATTTAATTCCACCCGTTTCGCGTCAGTTGATGAACAGGATGTCTTACAACCCTATACCGATGCCAGAAACGGCAGAAGACAAACAAAAGCCCAAATGGATGTACTCACAGCCTCAAAAGATCACTGATGTGCAGGCCCTGGACAAAGCGCAGGGTGCTCTCATGGGACTGGCGGCAGGAGACGCGATTGGTACAACACTGGCGTTTGTTCCGCGCGATAAGGCCTATGTAGACGATATGGTTGGCATGGGACCTTTCAACCTGAAACCCGGGGAATGGACTGATGACACCTCAATGGCACTTTGTCTGGCTGAAACTTACATTGAGAGCCATAAGTGTGACACGACGCTGTTCCGTCAAAAGCTACTCAGCTGGTACAGAAACGGGACGAATAGCTCAAACGGTGTCTGCTTCGACATAGGTAACACAACCCGCGTTGCGCTTGAGCAATTTGAACGACAGGGACCCACCTGGATGGGGAATAGTTCACCTGATACCGCAGGGAATGCCGCTCTGGTCCGACTGGCACCCACCGCTATTTTCAGGAGGAAATCATTTGTTGACGCCTTGCGTGACGCAAAACAACAGAGTAACGCAACGCATCGCGCGGCTGAGTCTGTCAGCTGTTGCCGTTTCTTGATCTTAATATTTCATTACCTTTTAAATGGTTACAGTAAAAGTGAAAGCCTGGCGCCGCATCTCATGGGATCATCATTACGTGTTCTTCTGATCAACGCCGGTGAATATAAAGAAAAATACCGGGATCAAATACGATCTTCTGCCTATGTCATCGATACCCTGGAAGCCGCCTTGTGGGCTGTCTGGCACACAGACAATTTCAAAGATGCTGTCTTGCTGGCGGCGAATCTGGGTAATGATGCAGATAGCATAGCTGCTGCCGCTGGTCAGCTCGCGGGTGCGTTATATGGTTTGTCAGGCATTCCTGAGGGATGGGTTGAGAAAATAGCGCATAAAGAGAGGATTCTTTCATTGGCGAAACAGCTTTTTGAAATGGCACCCGACGAAAAAGATTGAAGTCATCGCGCAACACAACACGGTCGCCTGGGATGTGTCAGGTGAGTTCTGCCTTGCACAACGGCCTGACGTTATTGGCCATAGAGGATATTCAGCACATTAAGAGTTGACCACCCTCTGCCTGTCACACGACAGTTCCTGCAGAGCAGGTTAACTCTTTCAAAGGAAGTGCCTTCAGAATGCCCCCCAGTTCATATTTCTGGCCGGTGTGCTGACAAGTGGAGTCGTGACAGACCCGGGAGATGTAGCAATGTGGATGATCTAAGGTATCTGCTATCTACGATGCCAGCATCAAGAGATGTTTGGACTCAGTGTTTGAGTGAGATTTTCCTGTCTGATAGCCTCGAAATCGGTGTTTCTTATAATGAATTACTAAGTTTATTATTATCTAAATATCGAAGTAGAAAGCGGTCAACTGAGATTAATATCAGCGATCCCCTGGGCCTGGATGCACTGATTAAACGTTTAGCAGCCCTTAAAGATAATACTAAAATCATTGTCTTTCCTTTAAAAAATAGTGTGATGCCTGGCCATTTCTTTGTAATAGATGATGAAATTATTGGTTGTGCTTTCATTAAACGTGGCCGTGCTTGTTCCCAGGAAGGGCTTTGGATAGAAGGGAAAAAGTTGTGTTGACAGGCGCTAAGGAAAAATCTTTGACAATCAAGGTTCTTTCTATGGGACCGCGAAAATTTTCATCTCACAATGAAAATTTTTGTGGCGTGAAAATGTAAATAACCTTTCCAGAGAGGGTAATGAAGGGTATGGGCGATGGAGTTTTGATTCACGTGAGGAAAGGAGACTATGCGATTCTCGAAACAAAAGAGGGTTATATAATCAGTGTTTTGTTTCCTAATGCCTACAGAAACTCTCACTTTGATGTGAGCAGGGATTTTAAGCTGGATATATCAGGGCTGATACAGTCAGGTGATTTTGAAGCACTTGATGCATTGTCTCAGAATATAAGAAGGTGTTATGCCTCATTTCAACGATATGAAACTGAAAAGGTCAACGTTACAGGACGACGACTGATGAGTAAGTTGAAATTGGCCATAAAACCCTGGGATTTCACATTATATCGGTGTGGGAATGATACGCATGTACTCAAGGTTATTTTCAGTGAGGGGGATTACAAAGTCGACGTTGAAAGATTTTTCATTGTAACTGACTCTCTACTGAACGCAGAAGATCTGTTTAGCGCGTGCGAAAGGGTATCTGCAAATATCAGGATGTCTTGCGAGGGTTTTGCTAACAGCGAAATAAGTAAGCGTGATTTTGATTTGCTTTAAAATGTGATTTTCAGGGCGGATACCGGTTTTAATGCCACTGTTTTGCTACAGCCAGACCAGTAACGCCCGAGGACTCCCGATTGAAGGAGTTAAAATAAGAGCAGCCTCTCAGAGTCAGTTCAGATGCGATGAAACTGATTTTCATTTAATTCCTTTAACAGGAATTGATGTACAGACAATTCTGGCTATTAAATTTATTCAGGCAGGTAATGATGAGATTATTTAGAAGAGTGATTTTTTTGATTATTGTCTCTGGTACCATAATAGGTGCCGCTATGGCTTCTGAAAATTCACAACCATTGTCTCAGTATGATAGCTTAGCCAAAATTCATGCTATCTTTAATAACCAGGCAGTTGTCTCCAGTTTAAAATCTGTGCTGGGCAAAGACTACAACGAGTTTAGTCATAACTTCGATGTGTTTGGTGAACCTCATAAAACTAAAGATGGAGGATTATTCGCTGAGGGCTGGCTAAAAGATCTTTATCTTGAACAGGCTTCAGCGTTTGTCATACAGCCTGATGGTAAAATTTATGCTGCGTGGTTCTCTCCGGAAAGCAATGAAGTGCATTATGTCTCTAATGCACCGGGAAGGGACACAATACAGGAAGATATTGCTGACTGGGCGCAGCGTTTTGACAAGGTGCCGTCATCTGGTGTGAATGCTGAACAAAAAGAAAACAGCAAAAAGGAACGCTTTTTCGAGACAAGCCATTTCAGGATTAAAATAACCTCGCTTTGTGCGACTGATTCAGACTGCAATGATGTCAGCTACGAAGGGGTTCGAAAGTCAGATGGCGCGGTGGCCAGGCTTAAAGGTAAAGCTATGAAAAGTGACTGCGGTAAATCCTCTTGTCCAATCCTTACTTATACAATTCGAAATCATGATGCAAGTTATGTTATCAATAACGTGATTAATAATCTTTCCGTTATTGTTAATTGTAAGGTTGTGCTTTCCGAAACAGGGAAGTGGAGTGACGTTACCGGATAAATAAACAGACTCGCGTTTTAATGAAGCACTACGGTGATAATGATCATGATGCAACCGTGTGCTGTGCATGATAAATTTAATGGCCTGTCGTTGAAGAGGTAAGAACAGGTTTATAATAGTGTCTCAATCTGTAAAACCAACGACGGTTCTTAAAATATGAGCTTAAAATACGCCCAGGGGAATCTGATTTTTAATGATTCTTTGATTTTAACCCCAAAAACAACTAAACATACCTTAATGTCAATTCCTGGGTTTGTATGGAAGTCATGGCCAGATAATATTGAGGATACAGTTTCATACAGAAGTGTTTTTTCGTTTAAAAACAATAATAGTGGCGATATTTATTTGGTTGTCAGTTTTTTTGAGTCCGGGAACTCAGATGCTGTAATATCGCGCTGGAGTTTTGCACCAGAAAAATTGTTGATGGGTGAGCAGAAAAGCCTTACAGGAGGCATAACTAAAATATTAAAACGTTGGTTTAAGGAACAAACGAGAACTTCATTACCTTTAAACGGGGTTTGGGGCAGCATCGATGTAGCTTATGACGTTTATAACAGAACGGCGACAATAAATTGTCACTATCGTTCAGGTTCCGGAAAGTAAATTTAATAAAAATGGTTTTTATCAATAGCGATGCAGGATATAAGATGCGATTGTGAGCACTGTTAAGTTCAGGGTGAAGTAATATGAAGGATGATGTATTTTTTAAAGCCAGAAGTTTAGTCTGCCTAATCATTCAGGATGTAAACCTATCTTCTGGGTTAGCTAACAATATCTCTTATGCTCTTGACTATAATATAAGCTCAGGTGAGATGCTCATCAGGCTGAATTTTTATCTTGATCAAATGTTGAGTGAGCCGGATATATATAGCATTGAGGTTATTAAATTAGCCTCTGGCTTACAATTCGATATTAAAAAGATTCTTAGCTGATCATCATTCTAAGGAATTCAGCTACTTAACATGATTATTGTGCTCATTTGTTGCTGGGCTAGTTGTACATGATATTTAACGCTCAAAGCTTTTAAGTGGGATAAAGAGGGAGTTGCTATGACTGAAAATAGTCCAGACGAAATGCTTTTGGATGCTCTGGCGCCAGATTTGTTACGTCAGTATATAGATTTTAAAAATATAAATGGTTTGTTTTCAAGGGGAAATGCGACGGGCAGAGCAAAGGAGGAAATTGATATTCATCTCAGTTGCGTCAAAAATATGGGTGCCGAGGTTGTAGGGAGTGTCTCGCTAAAAGAAAATCTTAGTCTCTATCAGGGAAGCTATGTGTATATTTTAGCTGGTTATGACAGGAACTATGGTTTTGAACTCTATCTAAATAATAAGCAGACTGAGGTTCTGGGCGTTATGATCGTCAGGCTACGAAAAAAAAGTGAAAGTGAAATTCAATGGGAAAAGGAGAGATTAGGCATTAAGTATCCCTGAGTTTTCTTAAATAATCAGGTTTTTTTGGCACACCAACCAGGACTTTGATTGGATCATAAAATCGTCAGGGCTGAAGCAAAGTCTGGACGCCTGACAGGATGCGGCTGATATCGGCACAGTGAAGTGGCCCTGGAGTAAAAGCAAAAAATCTCCTGCTTTAACAGGTTAAGAAAACTGAGATTTACACGTACATCAGCATGGAAAGGTTTAACCGTTACATAATGATAATCTGTTGGAAGAATTAAAAATGTGTGTTCCAGAGAGAAAAAAAGCTGAAATGATGTTGCTGAATCTTTTAAACAGAACCTTAAAAAATCAGTCTGATATAGACCTGTTAATGGATTTAGCAACAAAAAATGAGTACGCAATTCCAATGAAGGGCATCAGGCACAAATTTGACAGCATGGAGAAACAGCCACTTACACAAGATGACTGGAATGATATGGATACGCTAATGCACTATTTTGGTCCTTAGCGTTTGCTAAGCAAGAGAGAGAAAAGACTAAGAAATGTTGTAGCGCTTTGCCTCCCACGTAATTGAAAAGGAATTTGTATGATAGACCTAAGATTGTCAGAATCTGAACTTAAAACATATGCAAGGAAGTATGCACATTTGTTGCCTGAGCTATCGCCTCAACTCATCAACCGGATGTCTTACGAACATCAGCCAATGCCTGATGAAAAGCCAGTGAAACCTGAGTGGATGTATACGCTGAAACAACGTATTTCTGACGTTGAGGCCTTAGATAAAGCCAAAGGTTTACTCATGGGACTTGCCGTTGGTGATGCAGTGGGGACCACTCTGGAATTCCAGGCTCGTGACAGTTCTCACATTTACGATATGGTTGGCGGTGGTCCTTTCAATCTTAAGGCCGGAGAGTGGACCGATGATACCTCAATGGCACTGTGTCTGGCAGAAACGTACATTGAAAAGAATTGTTGTGATATGGATTTTTTCAGGGAAAAATTAATCAGTTGGTATAAAACGGGTCATAATAGTTCCAATGGAGTTTGCTTTGATATTGGTAATACTACCCGCTATGCTCTTGAGCAAGTCATCAAGCATGGGCCTGATTGGTTGGGCAATAACTCTCCTGAAACGGCAGGTAATGCTGCATTAATTCGGCATGCGCCCGTTGCTATTTTTAGAAGGGAATCTTTTATTGATGGCTGGCGTGATGCCAGTATTCAAAGTATGTCAACGCATTGTGCACCAGAGTCAATCGACTGCTGCCAATATATAAATGTTATTTTACATTATCTTTTGAATGGCTTCGGAAAAGATGAAGCTTTTTCTCCGCACAAAATTCCTTTCCTGGTAAGAGTTCTGATTATCAATGCCGGAGAATATAAAGAAAAGCATCGTGATCAAATCCGCTCCTCAGGCTATGTCATCGACACCCTTGAGGCCGCATTATGGGCCGTCTGGCATACAGACAATTTCAAAGATGCCATTTTGCTGGCGGCAAATCTTGCTGATGATGCTGATAGCGTGGCAGCCACCGCAGGCCAGTTAGCAGGCGCATTGTATGGACTGTCAGGCATTCCTGCAGAATGGGTTGATAAAATAGTCGATAAAGACAGAATCCTTTCGATGGCAGAAGAGCTGTTTCACCTCGCACCGGAAGAAACGGATTAATTTCGACATCCCATATTTCTGTTTTGGCATTTTCTGTTGCGCTGATATAAGCCGGCCGGATCGCTGGCATTCGTCATGAATGCTCTCGCCAGCGGCCCGGCGTTAAATACATCGTTAGCCATTTCCCCTCCAACCGCCATTGTCCATTGCCCATCCATTTACCCTGCATAAACATCACCTTTTCCTATGACCCACTCCTTCTTTTACTCCATCCCCTGTCCCAAACCCCCTGAAAAACCCATCCATCATCACTATTACCTCTGGCTATAACCTGCCGTTATACCCTCCTGCTAAACAAGCATTCGTCACCTTTCAGAACGCATGAAATAGTGGTTTCAGAACCTGACCTTTTGGCTGAAACGAGAGACAACATGCTAATCCCACAACCCTATTTACTCTTTCTTGGCGATGTTACCGATCCCCTTGCGGCAAAAACGGCGCGCGGTATTCATATCTGGCGGCCGGAGCAGTGCG
>Ga0308167_1003422_pt1 | contig 12711 bp, 10 predicted proteins | sample PhyCR1_2_FD_202138 | JGI IMG/M metagenome (GOLD analysis project Ga0308167, IMG submission 202138) | Phyllosphere microbial communities from UC Gill Tract Community Farm, Albany, California, United States - DLSLRC.R1 | ecosystem: Host-associated > Plants > Phyllosphere > Unclassified | place... | reverse complement strand
TCCGCCACGCCGGACCCGACGGGGTCGTCGAGGCGGTCGTCACCGAGGTCGCCGCCGGCATCCGGGAGCTCCGTGTCGCCGGCTTCGACCTCACCGAGCCGTTCCCCGTGTCGGAGCAGCCGCCCGGGGCGAACGGCATCGTGCTCGCACCGTGGCCGAACCGCGTCGCCGGCGGTGTCTGGGAGCTCGACGGCAAGCGCCAGCAGCTCGACGTCTCCGAGCCGAAGTACGGCAACGCCTCGCACGGGCTGCTCCGCTTCGCGCCCTACCGGGTCGTGGACCAGACCGAGTCGTCGGTGCTGCAGGAGGCCACGATCCACCCGCAGCACGGCTGGCCCTTCACCCTCGAGACCCGGGTGCACCACGAGCTCGTCGACGACGGCATCCGCGTCACGCACGAGGTCGTGAACCGCTCCGGTGTCCTGGCCCCGTTCGCGATCGGGGCGCACCCGTACCTCCGGGCCGGAGACACGCCCGCCGAGGACCTCGTCGTGACGCTCGACGCCGCGACCGCCTTCACCGTGGACGACAAGCGGATCCCGAACGGCTCCGAGGCGGTCGAGGGCACCGGGGTCGACCTTCGCGCCGGGCGGCGGGCCGGGGACTCCGACCTCGACACGGCGTACACGGACATCACCCCGGATGCCGAGGGGGTGCGTCGGACGACGATGCACGGGCCCGAGGGTGACGGTGTCGAGCTGTGGCAGGACGCGTCGTTCCCGTACGTGCAGGTCTTCACTTCCCGTGAGTTCCCCCGCGGCGCCGGCACCGGGCTGGCCGTGGCGGTCGAACCGATGACCGCGCCGGCGAACGCGTTGAACTCGGGGAAGGGCCTGCGCTGGCTCGAGCCCGACGAGTCCTGGACGGGCACCTGGGGCATCCGCCGCGTCTGGTCCTGAGGCTGGCGCTCCCGAGTCCTACACGACGAAAGCCCCGCCGGACTCCGGCGGGGCTTTCGTCGTGCCGGGTGTCCGGCGCGGTCAGTGGGTCAGGCGCGGCGCATGCGCAGTGCCTCGACCGCGAGGGACTCGCTGGTGTAGCGGCCGACCTCCTGCGCCCATGCCGGGTCGTCCCCACGGAGGGCGATGAAGTCCTTGCGCTGGCGGCACACGTACCCGAGCACCGCGGTGCCGGTCGCGACCTCGACGAAGTCCTTGCGGATGTGCCGGGTCGTGACCTGCGCGTTGCGGCGGAGCGTGTCGAGCAGGAGCTCGTTGCTCATCGTCGTGTTGGTCGCTGCTGCGAGCTCGACGATGCGGCGCGCGTCCCCGGTGCTGCTGGTCTGCGTGGCTTCGATTGGCTCGATCACGGTGTACCCCGTTCGTTCCTGGTGGTGCGGTTCTGCAGGATCCGTCGATCGGATCCGGGAACGACACTATCGGCGTCACGCCAACAGTCTGCTGAACGCGGACTGAACTGTGGACTGGAATCGCAATGAGTGGGCTGAGGAGGGCTTGTACCCCGAAGTGGTCCCTGTGGTCGCCTGAGCGTGCGTGCGTGCGTGCGTGCGTGCGGAAGGTCAGTCGAGCCGCGGCGCCCGTGACCGCAGCCGCTGCCGCCATGACCGGAGGAACGGGATCCGGCGTGCGCCGACCATCGCTTGCACGTCGCTCGCGGCGAGTTCGTCGTCACCGAGTTCAGCGTCGTCCCGGTAGATGACATGCACACGACCGGTTCTCCTCACGAGCGAACGCCATGCCCGCAGTGCCGGGTCACGATCGAGCTCACCCCCGAATGAGCAGGCAAAGTGTTGTCGACCGGCCTTGTCGACGAGCTCGATGCGGTCGCTGTCCACGCGGATCGACCAGCCGCCCGCTTCATGCGGGCGGCTGTCCGGTGTCGTGCCGCTCGGGAACCCCGCAGCGAGGAGTGCATCGCGGACAGGGTCCGACGCTCCGTTCGATGTGTGGAGGATGGCGCTCACCGTGGCGAAGCAGAGTGCGGCTTCGCCACGGAGGATCCGCAAGGCCCACCGGACGTGGTCGCCGCCATCGAGCGTGCGGAGGATCTGCATGCCCGCTGGGATGCCACGACCGAAGAGCACGTCGAACTGCCTGGTCGCGATGAGTCGTTCCCGCGTCGACTCACCGAGCGCGACCCACGCGGCGGCCTGTTCCGTCCCTGGGCCGTCGTTCCGGACGCGGTTCACTGCTCCGGACACGGCCTCCGGGTCTTCGTCGGCGACCGCACGGAGCAGTTGCAGGCGGAGTCGTTGCCACGGCTCCAACTCATCGCCGTTGGTGTCCCCCCAGTCCGCGAGACGACGGAGCGCCGTGCCCAGAGGCGTCGGACGCGGCGCGTGCGAGCGCTGCAGCGACGAGACCATGAGCTGCAGGGCGACGTCGATCAACGTCTCGACCGCATCGTGTCGGAGAACGCCGGTCTCGGCGGAACGATCGGCCGCGATGAGCACCATGTCCGCCGCCGCCGACCACTGCTCCGTCGCGGCGAGGCGCTCGGAACGCTGCACGACGGAACGGTGTTCGTCCAGCATGCGTGTCAGCCCCGTGTCGTCGACGGCTGACGACGGGAGGCCGTCGATCCTCGACTCCAGTCGTGCGATGACCTCCGTCAGGTCGTGTGGGGCATGTCGGGCAGCACTTGCGACGACCCGCACGGCCTCAGCGACGGGGATCGCCTCCGTCGCGGACGGCTGGATCTCGTACGCATCCAACAGCCGTAGGGTGCGCCGCGCGAGCTGCTCGACTTCGTCGAGCACCTCCTGGCGTACGACGACCTGGATGAGCGTCGAGATCGTCTGGATCTGCGTCGCGAGGAACACAGCGGTCTGTCGTTGGTCCTCGTCGATCACGAGCTCTCGGGATTCGATGGCGAGCCGGAGCCACTCGGCAGCGGTGGCGAGTCGGCCCTGCATCATGGCGAGGGTGCCCACGTTGTGCATCAGGGTCGTGGACATCGCCACGAGGCCACGTGCGATGTCGATTCCGTCCGGCTCGGCGGGGGCGACACCGAGGACGGACCGAAGGAGTGCCTCTGCGGCGGTCGTCATCGCCGACGCCTCGTTGAACCTCGCCGCCATGATCTCGTCGTTGAACGCTGTCGCGTACGCCTCGAGCCACAGGGACAAGGGGCCGGCGTGGGCGGCCACCCGGTCACGGAGGACCATCTGGATGCCGTCGTGCACGGTGACGGCTTCCGCCGCCGCGCGATGGTCCAGTGCGTCGCCGACCATGCGCCGGGTGATCAGCGCGGTGCCCGCGAGCTCCTCGAGCACAGCGGCAGCGGTGACGTCGAAACGAATGTGCGCCCGTACTGAGTGCGACCATCGCTCGACGACGTGGACCGGGACGTGCTTGCCCCCGCTCGCGACGATCATCCCCAACGTCAGCCGGCTCTCCGGACTGATCGATTCGACGAGACGATCGATGACCTGCCGGACCTGCAGTGCGGGCGCCCCTTGTTGTCCGTCCGCGGACAGGAGATCGAGGTCGTCCAATCGTTCCGTGAACCGACGGAGCACGGACAGGTCACCGCCGCGGTTCCTGACCCAGGCGCATGCCACGTCGATGGCCAATGGCCATCGACCCAGCCGAGATGCGAAGTCGAGCACGGCGTCGTCGTGGGAGCCCGGTTCCCCGCCGTCCAGTCGGCTCCGCACGAGTTGGAGCGCGTCCTCGTCGTCGATGGCGTCCAAGCCGAACTGGGGCGCGAGATCGATCGGCCAGTCCTGCCGGCTCGTCGTGGTGATGACGTGGCCGTACCCAGAGGGCGGCACCCAGTCCTGGACCGTGTCCGGTGAGGTGGCGCCGTCGACGATGAGGAGCCAGGGGAAGGGCAGCACGGACAGTGCGTCCCGGAAGGCTCCGGCTCGGTCGTCCGCCGACGGCTCAGCGGCGCCGAGCCAATCCAGAACTGTGGGGATCTGCTCTTCCAGGACCTCGGCCGAACTCGCATCGATCCAGATGGTGCAGGCGTAGTGCTCGCGGTGTGCCGACGCCCACGCTGATGCTGCGGCGGACTTGCCAGCTCCACTCAGTCCCTTGATGACCACGACCCGGGGGGAGCCACGGAACGATGACTCTTCGTCGAAGTGGGCGTCGAGGAACGCATTCGCACCCGCTCGCGGTACGTAGAACCCGTGCGGCACGCCGTGGGTCCTCCCCCACGCTCTGTCGCCTGCTGCATCGGCGAGGACGGCCGCCGATTCATCGAGGACGTCTGCCACGTCGGAGCGGCGGATGTACTGCGCTGTCGCGCGCGAGCCCCGTGTGAAGACGATGTCGAGCAGTCTTGCGAGGAGGAAACTGTGCATCCGACGCCCGAGACCGCCGCGGCCGCGGGCCCGGATCCGTTCGATCCGCGTGACGAGCCGCTCAGCGACCGTCGCGACGTCCTCGGAGCGCGCGTCGATGGTGCGTCGGGACCCGTCGCGTGGTCGTTCCCCGAGGAGAAGACTCCGATACAGGACGGCAGGCTCCGTCAGCTCCCGGTTGGTGACGAGGACGAGGTCAGCGGCGCCCGGGTGCTCGGCCGCGAGCGCGTCGAGGCACCGCTCGGCCGTCCGTGCATCCAGCTTCGTCGAAGAGGAGGGCAACGACGCCTTGACCTGGAGCGCGCGAGTCGGCACGTCGGACGGGCCCTCGAACACGAGCAGATCAGCGGAGTCCTGATCGTGCACGTCGACACCCACTCGCCAGGTGTCGTGCGCCTCGCCGAGATCGTAGAGATCGAGGAGCAACTCCACGGTGACGAGGTACTGGTACCGGAAGCCGAATGCAGCAGCAACCCCGCCCGAACCCGACCCCACGGGTCAATCGTAGTGGCGGCAGGTCCGACAGACCCGGCCGGGAACGGCGGCGACCCTTGGAGCTCTCACGACTCGCCGATCAGAGGCACTGCGGCTGTTCGCTCGGAGCGGCGAGGTCCTCCAGAGCGTCCGCGACCTTGTCCGCCAGGTACTGGTACCCGACGTCGTTGAGGTGCTGACCGTCCGACGCCGCGAACCCCGGGCTGTTCATGGCCGTGAACCACTGTCGCTCGAGCGGATCGATGTACGTCACTCCCGCGGCCTTCGCTCCGGCTGCAACCGCCGCGGAGATCCCTCCGGTGGACTCGGCGCGGGGCTGCGGAGCAGACGGGCCGATGGCGACGACCACGGCGTCGGGCCACTGGCGCTCGGCCTCGCGCAGCGTCGACTCGACGGTCGTCCGGAGCCGGTCGGGGCCGACGAGCCAGTCGTTCTGGCTGCCCTGCACGAGCACGAGCTCGGGGTCGAGGTCGCGATGAGCCGCGATCCGCGCTGAGAACGTCACGCGGGACGAGCCGTACACGCCGGTGTTGACGTACCCGGTGCCACCCACGCCGTCGACGGTGGCGTCCCAGCCGAGGTCCGTGATGATGTCCTGCGCCCAACCGTGTTCACTCCGGGTCGACCCGCTGCCCTTCGTGTACGAATCACCGACGATGAGGACGTCCGATCCGGGAGCGATGGCGTCCCGCACGCGGTCGGCGGACACCAGGGCGGTGTCCGGTGCCACCTGGCAGGCGTTCGACACGGCGGGCAGCATCACGAGGAGACCGGCGGTGCCGACGGCCATCGCACCGAGCGCCACCGTGGGGAGGGTGCGTCGGTTGCGGAAGCGTCTGGTGGGGAAGGACCGAGGAACGTCGGGCCGTCCGCCGTCGGTTCGTCGAGCCACGCCTGGATTGTACGGCAGTACATCGGGGCGACCCCTCAGGGTGGGCCCCGTGGGGCTCGAACCCACGACCCTCGGATTAAAAGTCCGGTGCTCTACCAACTGAGCTAGAGGCCCTCACCCGCAAGGCTAGCGGGTGAGGGCCTCCAGGTCGGAACCAGGTTCCGCAGGGTCAGCTGCGTCGGCCCGTGAGGGTCCGCAGCAGCCACAGGATCACCGCGATGACGAGCAGCACGATCCCGACCCACAGCAGGAACTTCAGGCTCGCGGCGAAACCGCCGACGAACAGCAGGATGACCGCGATCACGGCCAGGATGATGAGCAGGGCGTTCATGGAGTGTCCTCTTCTTCACGTCCGGGAGGGGTGCCTCCCTGGCGGAGCACGGTACGCGTTGTGGGCCGGTTGCGTTCTCGGCGAACGGGGGACGTGGCGTGTCACCGGACGCGCCTACACTGTCGCGGTGCCTCGCGATCACCACCGTCCCGTCCACTTCACCGACCAGGAGTTCGCCGCGATCCAGGGCGGCGAGGACCCGGCGCTCGTGAACCGCGTCGCGCACGAGACGGCGAACGCCCTGCTGCACCGCGTGCGGGAGGACCCGGACCCGGCGGTCGTCGAGCGCCTGGTGACGTACACGGACGTGCACGGCATCGATGCGATCGCGGAGTTGTGGGCCCGCGTGGGGGCGCACACCCTGCCGGGGGCCCTGTGGCGGATCTACCTCGTCCGCGTCGTCATCCGGCAGAACCCGGAGGAGATCGCGTACTTCTTCGAGCGCGGTACCGAGCGCATCGGCACGATCGACGAGGCCGTCGCGGGTGCCGAGCAGCCGACGGGGCCGGCGGAGATCCTCACCCTGGCGGACCGCATCCTGCACGGGCTGTACACGGGGGACCTGGCGGTGGCCCTCGACCGCGGAGCGGCGTTCTGCCGGCTGACCGCGGCCGGCGCGACGGCGGTGGCGGACGAGTCGGACCTCACGGCGGGTGAGCGCGCGAGTGAGCTGACGACCCGCGCCCTCCGTCTGACGGAACTGGCGGCCGACCTGACCGAGGCGGCGGCGCTCTGGCGTCGCGACAGCCTGGACTGAGCGGGCGGCGGGGCGGACCCGCACCGTGCCTCCAGGCCGACACGACAGGCGGCAAGCAGGCACAGAAAAACCGGGCCGCAGAAGCGCCTCTCGGCGCGAGGCCGCTCGAAGCGGCGAATTTTGGAGCCCGGGGCTTGCTGCGGCCCGGCGACACCGAGTCTACGAGACGTCTGCCGTGCGCACGACCGTGTTCACTCTCGGTGGACAGGGCTAGCCCCGGGCGTGTGACCCGAACAGGGATGAGAACCGCTCCAATCCGACGGGGCGAGGGTGCCGAATCATCACCGTGACAGGCGAAACAGTCCGTCACGAAACGAGGGTCCCGCGCGACCCGGTCCGCTCCCTGGCGGTCAATTCCCTGCGGGTCACGCGGGCCCTCGTCCTGCTCCGACACGGGTGACCCGAACGCGTGTGTCGGAGGACGACGCAACCGAGAGGAGGGAAACCTGCAATGCTTGCACTCGTGACTCGCGACACTGAGAGCTGGAGCTCGACCGAGCCCGCTCCGGCGTCTCCTGACGACCTCCTCGCACGGGTGGCGACCGGCGACCAGGCGGCCTTCTCCGATCTGTACGACGCCCTGTCCGGCCGGGTGCTCGGCCTCGTGACGCGCCTCCTCCGGGATCGAGCGCAGTCCGAAGAGGTCGCACAAGAGGTCTTCCTCGAGGTCTGGCAGCAAGCCGCACGCTTCGACCGGCAGCGCGGGACCGCCTCCAGCTGGATCCTCACCATGGCGCACCGCCGAGCGGTCGACCGGGTCCGGGCATCGCAGTCCTCGCACGACCGTGACACGAAGATCGGCATCCGCGACTTCGAGGCCGGCGTCGACGACGTCTCCGAGTCCGTCGAGATCCGGATCGAACACGAGCGGGTCAGCCGGGCGCTCGCGAAACTCACGGAGTTCCAGCGACAGGCCGTGCAACTCGCCTACTACGGCGGCTACTCGCACAGCGAGATGGCCGCACACCTCGGTGTCCCGATCGGCACCGTCAAGACCCGTCTCCGTGACGGGATGATCAGACTCCGCGACGAGATGGGGGTGACGTCATGACCGAACGCCACGACGACCCTGCCCTGCTCACCGGGTCGCACGCCCTCGATGCCCTGTCGGACGACGAGCGCGAGCAGCTCGAGGCCACGTTCTCCGACTTCCCCGAGCTCCGGGCCGAGGCGGACTCGCTGCGCGAGACCGCGCTGCAGTTGGCGTACGCGGTGGACCCGATCGAGCCTCCCGCCTCGATGAAGGCGTCGCTGATGGCGCAGATCGCGTCGACGCCGCAGGCGGCTGCTCCTGCTGTTCAGGTGCCCGCTGCTGACGTTCCGGCGGCTTCGGTCGTTCCGCCTGCTCCGGTGGCCGACGTGGCCGGTGATGCCGGCCAGGAGGCACGGTTCACCCCCGCCACGCGCCGCAACCGTGCAGGTGGCAGCGCCACTGCCGCCGCCCGGCGTCGGTGGTTCCAGCGTCCGGCAGCCGTGCTGACCTCCGCAGCCGCGGTCGCCGTGGTGTTCCTCGGTGTCGGGCTCGGCGTGGGCACGGCCTTCACACCCTCGAACCAGCCCGGCACGGGCACGACGCAGGCGAGCAGCGGACTCGACCGGATCTACGCTGCGTCGGACTTCAAGCGGAGCACCGCGAAGGTCTCCGGTGGCGGGACGGCCACGGTCGTCTGGTCGAACTCGCTCGGCAAGTCCGCCGTGATCCTCGACGGGGTCGCCGCGGCACCGAAGGGCAAGACGTACGAGCTCTGGTACATCGGCTCGGAGGGCACGGGCGGCAAGATCAGCTCGGCAGGCCTGATGGACGGTGTCGCCGACGGCGTGCACTCGGCGGTGCTCACGGGCACGCGGTCGCACGGTGTGACGATCGGCATGACGGTGGAGCCCGAGGGTGGTTCGGAGCAGCCGACGACGACGCCGATCATGGCGGTCCCGACCGCCTGACGCGGTTCACGTCTCCCCGCTCGCGTGGCACGGTCCGCGGGCGGGGAGTTCGTCGTGCGCAGGCGGTCGCGGGCGTGCGATTCGGCACCACGTGCGGAACGACAAGACCGACGTCGTGCGACGTCGGTCTTGTCGTTCCGGGTCAGCGCCTGATCACCCGAAGCGGCCGGAGACGTAGTCCTCGGTGGCCTGCACGGACGGGTTCGAGAACATCGTCGCGGTGTCGTCGTACTCGATGAGCTTGCCGGGTGCACCCGTGCCCGCGATGTTAAAGAACGCGGTCTTGTCGCTGACGCGCGAGGCCTGCTGCATGTTGTGGGTCACGATCACGATCGTGAACTCCTTCTTGAGCTCCTCGATGAGGTCCTCGATGGCGAGCGTCGAGATCGGGTCGAGCGCCGAGCACGGTTCGTCCATGAGGAGCACGTCCGGCTGCACCGCGATCGCACGGGCGATGCAGAGACGCTGCTGCTGGCCGCCGGACAGCCCCATGCCGGGCTTGTCGAGGCGGTCCTTGACCTCGTTCCAGAGGTTCGCACCCTGCAGGGAGCGCTCGACGATGTCGTCGGCCTCGGAGCGGGAGACGCGCTTGTTGTTGAGCTTCACGCCCGCGAGCACGTTGTCCTTGATGGACATCGTCGGGAACGGGTTCGGCCGCTGGAACACCATGCCGACCTGGCGGCGGACGATGACCGGGTCGACCCCGGCGCCGTACAGGTCGTCGCCGTCGATCTTGACCGAGCCCTCGACGTAGGCGCCGGGGATGACCTCGTGCATGCGGTTCAGCGTGCGGAGGAAGGTGGACTTCCCGCAGCCGGACGGGCCGATGAACGCGGTGACGGTGCGGGGCTCGATCGTCATGTCGACGCCCTCGACCGCCTTGAACTTCGAGTAGTAGACGTTGAGGCCGTCGACCTCGATGCGCTTGGACACTGTGTTCCTTCGGGGTGGGTGGATCCGCGCGTCAGCGCGAGAGCTTGGGGGCGAAGAGGCGGGTGATGAACCGGGCGAGCAGGTTGAGCAGCATCACGATGAGGATGAGCAGCAGCGCGGCGGTCCAGGCCCGGTCGACGAACGGTACCGGGTTGGCGCCCTGCTGCGAGTACTGCGTGTACGCGAACACCGGCAGCGTCATCATCGGGTTCTTGAACAGGTCGTAGTTCATGCTCGCCGTGAACCCGGCCGTGACCAGGAGCGGTGCCGTCTCACCGATGACGCGGGCGATCGAGAGCATCACGCCGGTGGTGATGCCGGCGAGCGAGGTGGGGAGCACGACCTTGAGGATGGTGAGGTACTTCGGGACGCCGAGGGCGTACGAGGCCTCGCGGAGCTCCATCGGAACGATCTTCAGCACCTCTTCGGTGGAGCGCACCACGATCGGGATCATCAGCACGGAGAGTGCCACCGAGCCGACGAGGCCGAAGCGGGCACCCGGGCCGAGGAACAGGGCGAACAGCGAGTAGGCGAAGAGACCGGCCACGATCGACGGGATGCCCGTCATGACGTCGACGAAGAACGTGATGCCCTTCGCGAGCGCGCCCTTGCCGTACTCCACGAGGTAGATCGACGTCAGCAGGCCGATCGGTACCGAGATGAGCGCCGCGAACAGGGTGATCTCGAGCGTGCCGATCAGGGCGTGGAGGGCGCCGCCGCCCTCGGAGATGACCCCGCGCATCGAGTACGAGAAGAACTCGGCGTCGAAGCGGGCCAGGCCGTCGGCGAGGACCGTGTACAGCAGCGAGACGAGGGGCAGGACCGCGATGACGAACGCCGTGATCACCAGCGAGGTGATGAGGCGGTCGACGGCCTTGCGGCCACCCTCGACGATGCGGGAGATCACGACGATGAGGACGTCGAACAGGACCGTGCCGAGGAAGAGCGCCGCGACGACGTTGAAGTCCTTGACGGCGCCGCCGGCATTGAGCAGGGCGAAGACCAGGATCAGCGCGACCCAGGAGCCGACGAGGAGCAGCCACGGCACGGACTTGTGCAGCTTGCCGTTGGCGTAGACGTTGCCGGCGACGCCGGACTGACGGAGGGCGAGGGACATCGGCTCGTACCTCTCAGCTCACTCGCTTGCGGACGATGTACCGCGCGAGCATGTTGATGACCAGGGTGATGACGAAGAGGATCAGACCCGACGCGATCAGCGCGTTCAGGGCGGTGCCGGATGCCTCGGCGAACTGCAGGGCGATGTTCGCCGCGATCGTCGAGGGGTTCAGTGAGGTGAGCATCTGGAAGGTGACGTTCGTCGACACCGACAGCACGAGCGCGATCGCCATCGTCTCGCCGAGCGCCCGACCGAGGCCGAGCATGATCGCCGACACGATGCCGGACTTCGCGAACGGCAGGACCGACAGGCGGATCATCTCCCAGCGGGTCGCGCCGAGGGCCAGGGCGGCCTCTTCGTTGAGGCGCGGGGCCTGCAGGAAGATCTCGCGCATGACCGCGGTCATGATCGGGATCGCCATCACCGCGAGGACGATCGACGCGGTCAGGATCGTGCGACCCGTGCCGGACACCTGCCCGGAGAACAGCGGGAACCAGCCGAGGTAGGTGTTGAGGAACACGTAGAACGGCTTCACGAACGGCGCCAGCACCACGATGCCCCAGAGGCCGTAGACGACCGACGGCACCGCGGCCAGCAGGTCGATGACGTAGCCGAGGAGCGGGGCGATCCGGCGCGGCGCGTAGTGCGAGATGAAGAGCGCGATGCCGAGCGAGAGCGGCACGGCGATCACGAGCGCGATGAGCGCGGACCAGACGGTGCCGAAGACGAGGGGGCCGACGTAGTCCCAGAAGTTCGCGGCCTGGTTCGGCAGGTCGCCGACCTTCGCGCTGAACGCCGGGATGCTCTGCCAGACCAGGAAGGCGGCGACGAGCACGAGCACGAAGAGGATGAGCCCGCCGGCGATGACGGAGGCGGCGGAGAAGACCCGGTCGCCGATGCGGACGACGGGCTTCGGCTTGGGGGCGACGGGGGCCACTGGCTGGGCCGGTGCGGTCGTCATTGGACTCCTGTCGGAGGAACGCCGGGGGAGGCGTCGGGTGGGGGTGTCCGGTGGTGCTGCGTCCGCTCCTGCAGCGGAGCAGGACGGGCGAGGGCCCGGACGCCGGTCGATTGGGTGGGACCGGCGTCCGGGCGCTCAGGGTGCCTTACTTGATGGAGGCGACGGCCTTCGCGGCTTTCTCGGCGAGGTCGGTCGAGAGGGCGGCCGACTTGGCCTCCTTCGCGGCGGCGTCCTGCGCGTCCTTCGAGACGACGTAGTCGAGGTAGCCCTTCACGAGCTCACCCTTGGCGGCGTCCTTGTACTCCTGGCACGCGATGGCGTAGGAGACGAGCACCAGCGGCCAGGCACCATCGGCGGTGTCCTCGCGGTTGATGTCGATCGCGAGGTCGTTGTCCTCGCGGCCGGAGACCGTCTCGGAGTCCGCGACGACCTTGGCAGCGCCCTCGGCGGAGATCTCGGTGGCCTTGTCGCCGACCATGAGCTTCGCCTTGTCGAGGTCACCGGCGCCGGAGTCGTCGATGTACGTGATCGCGTTCGAGGCGCTGGCCATGGCCGAGGCCACGCCCGAGGTGCCCTTGGCGCTGTCGCCGACCTGGTACGGGAAGGTCTGGCTCGGGGCCTCGGTCCAGACGTCCTTGGCGTTCGCCGAGACGTACTCCGAGAAGTTCTGCGTGGTGCCCGAGTCGTCGGAGCGGTGCACGACCGTGATGTTCGCGTCCGGCAGGGTCGCGTCCTTGTTCAGGTCGGCGATCTGCGAGTCGTTCCACTTGGTGATCTTGCCCGAGAAGATGCCCGCGATGGTCTTCGCGTCGAGCGTCAGGTCCTTGACGCCGTCGACCTTGTAGGCGATCGCGATCGGGGAGATGTAGACCGGGATGTCGATGGCCTTCGAGTCCGCGGCGCACAGGCCGAACGAGCCCGAGAGCTCCTCGTCCGACAGCGCGGCGTCGGAGCCGGCGAAGTCCGCGGCACCCGAGATGAAGTTCTTGCGGCCGGCGCCCGAACCGTCGG
>Ga0308167_1003420_pt1 | contig 12727 bp, 13 predicted proteins | sample PhyCR1_2_FD_202138 | JGI IMG/M metagenome (GOLD analysis project Ga0308167, IMG submission 202138) | Phyllosphere microbial communities from UC Gill Tract Community Farm, Albany, California, United States - DLSLRC.R1 | ecosystem: Host-associated > Plants > Phyllosphere > Unclassified | place... | reverse complement strand
CGGTGTAGTAATTTCGGACGCGGGTTCAACTCCCGCCAGCTCCACCAAAATTCTTCAAAGATGGTTCCAGTGCCATCCGCAGAAGTCCTGAAAGCCCGCAAGGCATAAGCCCTGCGGGCTTTTTTGTGTCTGTAACCTTCCGAGGCGATCCGCCTGAATCCAGAGATAATTGGTACACGTTTAGGTACACGCTATAATGTGTACCTAAAAACGTGTACCAATTATGGACGGAAACCAGTCATGGCGCGGATGACACGCCCCCTCACCAACAATGAAATCCTCAAAGCTAAACCTCATGAGAAAGACTTTACGCTGCACGATGGCGACGGGCTTTTCATGCTCGTCAAAACATCCGGTAAGAAGCTATGGCGTTTTCGCTACCAGCGACCAAATAGCAGCAGTCGCACAAATCTCAGCCTTGGCTCTTATCCTGCCCTAACACTCGCTGTCGCACGCCAAATGCGTGACCAATATCTTTCGATGCTTGCGCAAGGGATTGACCCGCAGAAGCAGCAAGAGGAAGTTTCTGAGCAACGACAAATTGAGCTGGATAGCATTTTTTTTGTTGTTGCCGGAAGGTGGTTCCAGCTTAAAAGCAAAAGCGTCACCGAGGATTATGCGAAGGATATTTGGCGATCGCTGGAGAAGGATGTCTTCCCTGCTATCGGTGAAATTTCTGTTCAGGCACTCAAGGCCAGAACGATTGTTGAAGCACTGGAGCCGATTAAAGCTCGCGGTGCACTTGAGACAGTTCGCCGGTTGGTGCAGCGCATCAACGAAATCATGATTTATGCAGTTAACACCGGGTTAATTGATGCGAATCCTGCTTCGGGCGTTGGTATGGCTTTTGAACGACCAAAAAAACAGAACATGCCAACGTTACGACCGGAAGAACTGCCAAAGCTAATGCACTCATTAGTGATGTCCAATCTCTCAATCACCACTCGCTGTTTAATTGAGTGGCAGCTTCTTACTCTCGTGCGGCCGTCAGAAGCCTCGGGAACACAATGGGCAGAGATCGACTTCGATTTAAGCCTTTGGGTTATTCCAGCGGAGCGCATGAAGGCCAAGCGCGAACATGTCGTTCCTTTATCGAAACAAGCTCTAGAAATTCTTGAGGTTATGCGACCTCTGAGCGCCAACCGGCAGTATGTTTTTCCAAGCCGTAACGATCCCAAACAACCAATGAATAGCCAAACTGCGAATGCTGCATTAAAGCGTATAGGCTATGGCGGCAAGTTGGTTGCTCATGGTCTTCGTTCCATAGCCAGTACCGCGCTCAACGAAGCCAGCTTTAACCCTGATGTCATTGAGTCAGCTCTTGCACATACCGATAAAAACGAAGTTAGGCGAGCATACAACCGTTCTACCTATCTTGAGCAGCGTAAAGATATGATGAGTTGGTGGGGCACATTCACCTATAAAAGTTAGCCCAACATGAAATGTATTAGCTTAGATTTGACCTGACACAGCTATGGCACAGAGCCAAATCTAATCTAACAGGCAAGCCTGTGCCAAAAGCGGAAACTTCAAGATTCAACTATGAGATCATTACGAATAAAATAGATGGCTAGTCTTTTGGTTTTTAACAACTGAGTATTAGTGATATTAGGCCCGTTGAAGCGGGCCTCACTTATCAATTTGAGGTGGAAAATAGTTTAGATGATCAAAAAAAATAATTGAAACGTAAAAGTTATGCTCAATTAGATAGTAATTAGCTCAGAAATTTTTTTTGCCACGATTGTCAGTGTATCTTCAGCCGTGTCTAGACCGCTTCGGGAGCCAAGTAAAGGGCTGACATTCCGGAGTGCTTCATAGGTAGTATTGTGCACAATAGGAACAAGTTGATTGCGCGCTAATAAGGCTGAAAGCTCTTTATCAGCAACGCCTTCTTTGGGAAGCCGGTTCAAAAAAGCTGGAGTTACCAGTACTAATCCAACCCGAGAATTTGCTAAGCCTTTATCAATGGCACGCATCATAGGAACCCCGAGGGAAAGATCTTTCTCACTGAACCATACTTTTACACCTGCCGCCTCAAGTAAATCATGTAACTCTTTGGCTACACCTTGGCGGTCATCCCAAGCGTGGCATAGGAATACATCGCGAAGATCTGGTTGTTCTGCCGCTCGTTGCTCAACTGTTTCTCTAATTGGTGTGAGTGATTGTACCTGGGCGGTCGTGTAGTAAACCGATGAACTGGATTTTGACCAGCGTGGTTTTGTGCTGCTACTGCCTCCGCCTCGACTTACGTTACTGCTATTATTTCCTCCATTTGGTGAGGAGTAAGACGGAGTGTAATTCTCATAGCGATAGCTACTGCGATAACCACTGCGATTGCGACAGGCAGGACAAGCGGCAGCAGCTGCTGCTGAACTATGTCCTCGAACGGGGGCGGTGCATCTGCTCATATTATGGATTTCCCTTATTATTTTTAAAAGTTCATGCTGTTGTAGTGATACATAAGAATTAATAAATGTTTTTGGCTAAAAATCCAACAGCCATCCGAAGGTAATTTTGATCTTAATCACGTTACACAATCAAATATTTATTAGCATTTCAGTTCCACCCACCTAAGGTGACCTCAGGCTTTTGTATGTGAGCATTAAAACGTGATGCTTGCGCGAATCTGCAATGTCCTCCTCTCGCTATAAGCAGACTGTCAGATTTGATTGTGTGCTGCCGATGAAAACTGTCAGCTCAAGTCTGAGCTAATACACATGAAAGGAAGCAAATTGCGCCCAAGAATTACATAAAGAGGTCAGCGCGCAATGCTATCCCCGCCACGCCTGCCCGCTTTATGCACCGCTTTTCATGCAGGTGCATAATGTGGGCAGAGCCGCGGCCGTTATGGCCTGAATGGGAGAAAGCGGTACATGATTTTGCATGCAGATCCATGCACGCTATGCATGCACGGCTCTTTACAAAGCGGCTCGCCAGAAAAAGGCTTCAGTAAGACAAAGGACAGGAATAAAAAAGCCGCTGGTTATGCAGCGGCAGTGTGAGGGATTAATGAATCTGGCGGAATGCAGAGCCATAACGGCCCAGCGTTTGGCGTTCTCTTGCTGTTTCCGGTGATGGTACCGGTATTTTTTCCGGCTGTGGCGGTGCGGTGATGACCTTTGTGATGCTCTCATTCGTCTTGAAGGTACAGGAGCAGTCCAGGTTAGTGCACTGGTGATAACGCTCTTTTACCTGCTCTGACATATAGCGGCTCGATTTGGTATGTGCCGCGCTTTTGCAGTAGGGACAGTGCATCATTTCTGGCTGCCCTCCTGAAGTTTTGCACGCTGCGCCCGGATTGATTCAGCCAGCTTCTGGCGGCGCATAGGATGGCGGTAAAGCTCCATATCAATACCCGTAAGCGGCGGGCGATACAGACCAATATTCTCCAGCAGCGGAGCCTCATTTAGTATGCTGTCTGGCAGAGCAGCCGCCGCCCGCGTCAGCGCTTCACCGACCAGATATGCCACGTCCTTAATACTATCCCGGTCGTCTCCGGCAAACGTCGGGGAAAGCTCTTCACGACGGAGACGTAGCTTAATGGCCCACAGCAGCGACGGACTTACGTTACGCAGGGCTGACTGCCAGTGCGCATCCGCGAACCCGGTAAAAGCCTCCCGGTGCGATTCAACATACTCTTTACCACTTCCGCAGCATTTCAGCATTGCCTCCTGCTTATCCAGCGCCAGCTCTTTAAGCAGCCCGCCGAACTCATCGGCCAGTTCACGGCTGGCGATGCGCTGAGAATGTTGGGCGCGCAGCTCGTCAGTGAGGTTGCCTCGCAGGTTGCGAAAGCTCGTGCGCCAGCTGCTCTCGGCTTCTTTCCCTGCCTCGATGGCTTCCTGCTGTTCTTTTTCACAGCGGGCGATATCGGCGCAGATGCCGTTATAGGCTTTCATCCTTTCGGTATGTTCAGCGCGGGCTTTCTCGAAGCGTTCCAGTGATGCAGGTCTCTGTTCCAGGGTGGTCATTATTGTCTCTCATCGTCTGTAAAGGACGAGGCCATTCTGTCGTGTACCACAGGACAGCGCATTTTATTGCTTTCCGCCTGTCGATGAACAAACAATGGCATAACCGGTACGGGATGGCCCCTTAACTGATGATATTTCTCATATAACTGTTCACTGGTATTCACTGAAATAAAAAAGGTAATAAATACAACACTTAAAGCAGTAAACACTTTAAAATTAAGTCTTCACTGAGTATTCACCTGTGTTCACACAGCCTCAGATAACAGCTTTTTTCTGGCGAGCCTTTTTCAGATTTTAATTCTATTAATAAAAGCTTTTTAATCGCTGAAAGCTCTTAAAAGGCAAACGCTGGCAAACGTTGGCAAACAAAGGCAAACAGGAGGTAAGAGAAGTACTTTTTGCTCATTTTTCAGCAATCAGGGGGGTGTTTACTTCACCAGAAATATAACCAGAATAGGGGGTTACCTGAAGACACCACCGGAACCGGACAGCATCGGCCGGACTCATTATGAGGTAACACCATGCACGCAGCTTCATCCGTACCAGCCCCTGCCATTCCCGTAATCCGCGATGCCATTTATCCGCGCGACCGCTTTATGCGCCTGCCGGAAGTCATCAGCACCTGCGGTCTGTCACGTTCGACCATTTACGATTTAATCAGCCGGGAGCAGTTCCCGTCGCAGATTTCCCTCGGCGGTAAAAACGTCGCCTGGCTGGCGTCAGAGATTGACGGCTGGATGCAGGCCCGCATCGCACAGCGCGCCGGAGGTACAGCATGATTACGCTGAATTTCGGCACAAAAACCTTTCCGCTCACCCGCAAAGAAGCTGCCTTTGTCGCGGAAAGTCTGCCGTCAGCGGTCAGCGGCAAACCCGTCACGGCACCGGCTTTTACCAGTGGAACGCACGGCCATATTTACGTGCTGAGTAAAAAAGCGAAGCCTGCCAGGCAGCGGGCGAAGAAAGAGAACAGAGAATTCCGATCAAATCCGCCGCAATCCGATCACGTCCTGACCGGTTGCTGAGGAAATCGCCCCGATGTACGAAAAAAGGCTTTTCTCTGGCGAGCGGCCGTTATACAGTTTTTGTGCTGCCGCAAAATCGGCAGCCGGGCGTAGGAACCCGTGTTACTCAATGGCGACACCAGACGCGCCATGCGTCTTTTTTTGTGTCTATGCCTCAGTGCACCCATTATCCGGGCAACGGTTCTTTCGCCGTTGTGCCGTCTGCGTAATGGTGGCTCGGGCGGGGCAGCTTTCGGGCTGGCCGGTATCCATTGAGGCCGGTATTCCTACCCCCGTCCGGGCTACCACCCATGAGCGTAGGAACTCCGGTGGTAGCAGCAACCGCTACTCAATGGAGATTGTCCTCATGACAACGGTCCTTACTGCCGCTCACTCTCAATTCACCTTTATATTTGCCGCCATACGCCGCACCGATGCCGCCGCACGTCCCTGCATGCTGCGCACCGTGGCCGGCGATGAGCGAAGCGCCCGCGCCAGCCTCGCCCGCGATTATGTCCTGTCCTTTGCCGGCCGTCTGCCGGTTAAGGCGGTAGTCGCATGAACACGCTCACAAAGCGCCTGAATAACAATGAGACCTACCCCATTCCCCACGAGGACTATCTGCGTCTGCTGCACGCGCACGCGGTCGGGGTGACCGTGCTTGATATGTTCGACTCGGTGAACGGCATGAGCGCGCGCGGCTGCGTGCCTGACGGCGCGGCGCTGGCCTCGGTCGTCGCCCTGCTCACCGACCAGCTCGGTAAAGTCGTTGAAACCTGTGAATCCCGGATGTTAGTCACGGAGGCCCGCCATGATGACCGCTAATCACTCCTGCCTGCCCGTTGAGGTACGCACCGCCGTTTACCGCCGCGCGCTGGCGCAGGGGTATCTGAATGCCTGCAAAAACCTCGGCATCACCGTATCCGCCACGCTCGATGAGTTGCAGATGACGATTGCCCTTGAGCTGGAAGGCTTTTATGTGCGCCGTCACGGCCCTGATGCGGGCATGGAGATGGCCTGCACGATGCTGGGCGATATGGTTGAGCCGGACCTGCTGACCGCACCGCCGCGCCTGACGCAGCTCGGCGTCACCATGATGGATGAACTTTTCCGTAGCCAGCTTGCGGCCGCCAGCCGCATCACGCTGCACTGAGGGAGAAAATGCAGATGAAACATATTGTCTCTGACACCGTAAAGGCGGCCACCGGATTCTGGCCGCAGCTTCTGCCTGCCCTCGGTATCAGCGTGCTCGCCGGGGGGCGACACGGTGCCTGCCCGGCGTGCGGCGGTAAAGACCGCTTCCGTTTTGACAATCAGGACGGGCGCGGAACGTGGCTCTGTAACCAGTGCGGGGCCGGTGACGGCCTTAACCTGGTAGAAAAGGCGCTCAGTATCAGCGCTAAAGAGGCCGCCATGAAGGTGGCCGGAATGCTCGGCACGCTGCCGGAGTCAGCCCCGGTTATGCATGATGAAGCCGCAGACAAAAGCCGCGCGCAGGCAGATGCCGCCGCACGGGCACAGGCAATTATAGCCGCCGCCGTCAGCCGCACGGACAACGCCTACCTTTTAGCTAAAGGGCTGCACAGCACTGAAGGGTTAACGCTGGCTACCGGTCTGCGCTGTGGCGGTATCAGTTTTGCAGCTGGCGATCTGCTTGTCCCGCTAACCAACGAAACCGGCAACGTCGTTAACATCCAGCTAATCAGCGCCGCTGGCGACAAGCGCACCCTGCCCGACGGACAGGTGAAAGGCGCTTATCACCTTGCAGGCGAGCCGGACAGCAAAACGCTATGGCTCACTGAAGGGTATGCTACCGGCCTGACGGTGCAGCGCCTGACCGGACAACCGGTTTACGTGGCGCTCAGTGCCAATAATCTCCCGGCGCTTGCTGCACAGTTACGCAAAACCAATCCTGATGCGCTGATGCTGATTGCCGCCGATCGTGACGACAACGGCACAGGCCAGCTTAAGGCAGAAGAAGCCGCGAAAGCCTGTAACGGTAAGGCCGCTTTACCACCTGAAACCGGCGACTGGAACGACGTCTGGCAGACAAAGGGCGACATCGCGACGCAGGCGCTACTTACCACCTTCACTCAACCTCATAAGCAAAGCCCGTTTGAGTCGGTGAGCGAAGCCGACCTTAAAGCCATGAGCGCCAGCGAAAAAGCGGAGCTGCTGGTCGATCACTACGGGCAGGCGCTGGCCGTGCCGCCCGTTGGAGAGGAAATCTGCCGCTACGAGAACGGCGCGTGGCAGGTGATGCCGGTACAGACGTTGCGCCGCGAAATCGCTGCGCTGTTTCAGAAGGTGCGCGCTCCGTTTTCAGCGGCCGGAATCGGCAGCGTGCTCGATACGCTCAAACTAATGGTGCCGCAGATGGGCGAACCGGCGCGCCGCCTGATTGGTTTTCGTAACGGGGTATTTGATACGACCAACGGTATGTTTAGCCCGCACCGCCGCGAGAACTGGCTGCGCACGGTCAACAGCGTGGACTACTCCGCGCCACGTCCCGGCGAAAACCTCGCAGACCACGCCCCGGCATTCTGGCGCTGGTTAACGCGGGCCGCCGGGCATAATCACGACAAGCAGGAGCGCATTCTCGCGGCGTTATTTATGGTGCTGGCAAACCGCTATGACTGGCAGATGTTTCTCGAAGTCACCGGCCCCGGCGGCAGCGGTAAAAGCGTCATGGCCTCGATAGCCACTCTGCTGGCTGGAAAAGACAATACTACCTCCGCCACCATCGACACGCTGGAATCCTCACGCGAGCGCGCCAGCGTGGTGGGTTTCTCGCTCATTATCCTGCCTGACCAAGAGAAATGGAGCGGCGATGGCGCCGGCATCAAAGCGATAACCGGCGGCGATGCGGTGGCAATCGACCCGAAATATCGCGATGCCTACTCCACACACATCCCGGCGGTGATTCTGGCAGTAAACAACAACCCAATGCGCTTCAGCGATCGCAGCGGCGGCGTGTCGCGCCGTCGGGTAATCCTGACGTTCCCGGAAGTAATACCGGCTAATGAGCGTGACCCGCAGTTGCTGGATAAAATCAGCAATGAGCTGGCTGTCATTGTTCGTCATCTGATGCAGCGCTTCGCGTCACCAGATGAAGCACGCGAGCTGTTGCAGGTGCAGCAGTCATCCGGCGAAGCGCTGGAGATAAAGCGACAAGCTGATCCGCTGGTCGATTTCTGCGGCTATCTGATGCCGTTGAGCACGCCCAACGGGCTGTTTATTGGTAACGCCAACATTCGCCCGATAAACCCGAAACGCTACCTCTATCATGCGTACTTGTCGTTTATGGAATCGCGCGGCCATCAGCACCCGCTCAGCCTGACGGCTTTCGGCCAGGCCGTGCCGCAAACACTGAAAGAGTATGAGCGCGTACTACTAAAGCGAAGGACTAATAACGGCATACAGACTAACCTCACGCTACATGAGGATAGCGAGGCTGATTGGCTGCCAGCATGCAGCTCCTAATTACTACCCTACGTAAACCGGCTTAGGCCGGTTTTTTATATTTTATGCAATTATCAATGCCTGCTAAGGTTCGCTAAGATCGAAGCCGTTTGTCTGAAGCTGCTAAAGATCTTGCTAATTGAGTCAACTATGTATTTTTTTTAAATTTAATTTTATTTCTGTGATTGTAGCCTTAAGTACCTGTAAACAAATCTTAGCTGTATGTTCTCTTGGTGTGAAGCCTGATGACATTTGCTGATAAGGATGAATATAATTACGAAAGTCCCTTAAAGTATGTGAGAACTTATAAGTGTCAAGCTGGATAATTTCTAAATCTTTAGCGACATCAATAAAAGCTGCGAGAGTCCAGTCATGAAAAGGCTGAACTTTACCATCACGATTCTTTGGTGAAGATTTCACTGTATTAAATGCTCGTGGATAACTTGAAGCTAACCCAAGAAAAACCCCTTCTAAAGTACTACCAGCGATTAGTATCGTAGAGAGGTAGGCTGCCGAAGTATATGTTTTTTCAATTTCATCGATCCGCTTGTTCAGAACTTCTGTTACATTAATGTCTAATCCTAAATCAGAGATTGTAAAACCACTAAACTCACGACTTAAAAAGTCAGATTCAGAAAGACTGCTGGATTTCACCGGATTCTCATTTAATTCCACTCTGTGAAGCTTCTTGAAGTTTATTTCAGCTTCGTTTCTAACTACTTGCCATTTATCGAAAGCTAAATACTGGTTAAAATCAAAAATATATCCATCCAGTTCATCAAGGCGACTAATGAAATTGATAGGATTGAAAGCTTCTTTTATACATTTATCAAGCCGTGGAGTTCCATTGATTGTTTCTAAACAATCATCTGTATACTTCCAACGAGAGGGGAAGCCTTGTCCATATGAATGATTGAAGCCTAATGCATTAAAAAACTTTACTAAATTAGGGCCGGAACGATACTCAGTCACTTCGTTTATCAAGTCACGAAGTTTTTCACTTGTTTTATTACTGATGATCATTCAAAATCCTCAAGAAATTATAACCCGCCTAGAAAGAGATATGGCATATTTTGTATCGCCATAATGCCGTTTTTATAATGTTACATCAAAGCTAATCAATTCATTAGTACTAAAACGTTCAAACTAGATTATCCAATACTTTCCGCTTATAGATTTTCGTCAGAACTTTCGGCCAAGAGCTATCTCAAGCTCCTCCTTATAGGGGTCAGAGCTGCTATAACAACATAAAGATGAGGTTTATAGCTTGAAAGAGTATTGATAATTATTATCATTTACGCGGAAATGTAAGGAGAAAAATTCAAATCTTGTTGTAATGGAAACCGGGTCAGTGACACGCTCAGAATGCGACCACTATTCAGAGCTAGCTACATATTCTTCTAATCAAATTCAGCTTTGGTGCTAGATACGTTCATAGCTTTATGATATTCCTGAGATGTCTTCTTCAAGTTCCTTAGCAGACTTTGCAATTATATAGTTAAATCGCCTTTCGATTTCACTGTCGCTCATTTTTTTTGCTTTGGCTTTGCCTACCCACATTGACACTAGTTCCCTCTTCTGAGCTATATCTAGGTTATCAAAGTTAGGTATGTATTTGAATGTATCGGCGGCTCCTCGGCGAAGTTCATAGAATGTTTTTATTAAGGATTTTTGTTTTATATCGGATGAGAGCCCGAACCGACGAATGAGATGACTCACGGTATGGTTAACGGAACGAAGTTGAGATGTTTCTGTTATTTGTGAGAAATATGATACCCATCCCAGGCGTTTCCCTTCGAATACACATCCTGTTATTCTAAGGTTGAGTTTCCACTGGCAGTAAGATATCGCACGCTCTTTATCCGCCTTACTCTTGGCCTGCATTAATGCATGTTTGTAACCGGTGAATATTTTTGCCAGTGATGCTTCAAATTTGAGAATGCTTTCATGTTTAATTAGCAATTTCCCTTGGCTTATGTGATAGCCAAGAAAGTCAAAGGATTCATTAAGAGAGCCAGTTTTAGATTTTGACTTTTCGTCATTTAATGGATGAGGATTTAAATTCAGATGTTGGAGTTTTTCAATAACATTAGATGCTATTGATTCAGCCTGTCCATCAGGAGTTAATATTAAAATATCATCAACGTAACGCATGAACCATATGTCTGGCGTCGCATTCATATCCTTGTCGAAAATAGACAAAGAAATTTCGGCTAATATGTTTGAAATTGCTAACCCCTGAGGTACTCCTATGCAATTTGACGAGACCCCTTTGCTCCCTTTAAATTCGCTTACTGTAGGAACCTCCAACGAGGACATTATTAATTTTCTAATCTCATTCTTACGAATTTTATTTTTTACCACATCAATTATTAACTTATGCTCAATTGAAGGATAGAAAGCTCTGAGATCTATCTTGGCATATTCTGTATAAAGACCGCTTTCAAGTGAAGCCTTTAGTGAATTAATGACAGCGTGTGGGAGCTTTAACCTTGATTCGGGGTAAATTTCCGTAAGGCATTCGCAGAGAGCTCGGAGCGTAATCCTGTCTCTAGCAGTAGGTATCGAAATCTGCCTCGGGTTTGAGTTGGCTCCCTTTGAAATTAGTTTCTCTTTATATGCGGTGAACTTATAACTACCAGATAGAACTTTTTCAGAGATGAATTTAACTTCACTTTTAATTATAGGTTCTAATTTGGCGGGGCGTACTCGGTCAATCCCAATAGCTCCAGATTCTTTTATCTTTTCCTTATAAATCCTCAGGAGGTTTCGTTCCGAAAAAGACTTTCTGAATTTTCGGCTAGCAGTCATAATTTATCCAAAGCATCAAGAGAGGGAGTAAATAGAAGGAGTAAGTGAATATAAATCGCTTCGCTTTCCAGCGCTTAACACTCTGCTTTTCATCATCGGTAGGGAACCTTGATCTCAATCCTGTTTGGCCTACGCGGGCTGCCTTATCATCAATATCAAGATGGTTCTCAACCTCATCGAGTAATTCATGGTATTTATCTAATTGTGCGGGTGTTAAAGGAACGCTATCAGAAGTGTTAGCATACAATCGTTGTAACGCCAGATAGTTCCTTCTCATGGAAATCGCTCTTCCGCGAAAATCGAGGTTTGAAACTACGAGAGAGATACCTAGCAAAGCCACAGAAAGTATTGACGCAATAATATCAGTATTACCCCCCAAGACTTTTGGGAAGCGTATGGATATGATGGAAAGTACTGCGCTTAATATGGCATACCAGACGAGAATGAACTGAGAATTTTTCTCTAGCCACTCTAAACGATGGTGTGCATTAATGCGTGCTTTATATGTAAACCAGATATTGTCCCGCATAAAAAACTCCATTTGATTTTTTGGGGATTTGGAGGGGCAGGAGAGATTGGAATCGTTGAACACCCTGCTAAGCAGGATCAAGCTAAAAGCTTAAACAGCAAAGGTCGCTGTTGATTATCAGAGCCGCCCTTACATAAGTAAGAGGAAGTACCTGCCCCATCCTTCTGAATTATGTCAGTTTTATCAGATTGAAGTCAATCTGTTACTTATGAATTGATTGAGCATCATCCTCTCGATTACTAGTCCTGAGACAGATTAGATTGACTGGTCAGCATCAAGTTGTTAATCAATGGATTTAGGTAAATTATGCTTAAGCGCAAAGCGGACCATTGAGATAGTAGCGCCTAGTAACTTGACATTACTAATAGTAGCTTGAGTAGCTTTTGATCATCTTTGCCAAGGTGATTACCCCCAGTGCACACTAGTGTACATCCCGCATTAAACCATTCACCACCTAAACCAATGATTTTAATAAATAAAAAACAAAAGTGAACAGTATGAACACTTTTCTCTAAAATCATTTTATTTTGGATTTAGTGCCGTGCATTCGTTATCATTGCTATGCCGTTCCTGGGTATGAGATCTAATAATTGGTACACGTTTAGGTACACAACACAAAGTTGAATTAGATAAAAACACCTAAATACATGAGCTTGCGAGTTTTGTTCAGACTCCGCCAGCGCGACCAGAACCATCATCGAAGTCCTGAGAGCCCGCAAGTTGAAAGCCTTGCGGGCTTTTAATGCTTTTATTCCCCCTCTCCCCAAATAGCTAACAATGAAGTGTTAGCGCTTCTCAATGTCATATAGGTTTGTCATGTAAACCAATACTTTGCCTAAATCATTAGAAGTATTTAGAATATCCTGCATGATTGATTAAAGTATCTATGGAAGAAACAGGCTTAAATTTTAACTAAGCCACTGTTTCAGTGGAGGAAATCACATGCCACGC
>Ga0308167_1003417_pt1 | contig 12738 bp, 8 predicted proteins | sample PhyCR1_2_FD_202138 | JGI IMG/M metagenome (GOLD analysis project Ga0308167, IMG submission 202138) | Phyllosphere microbial communities from UC Gill Tract Community Farm, Albany, California, United States - DLSLRC.R1 | ecosystem: Host-associated > Plants > Phyllosphere > Unclassified | place... | reverse complement strand
AAATGCTGGAGTCCTTCCATCTTGGTGTGCCGTTCTGGTTAGACCAAATCCATAACACCCTTAGCGGCAAATAATCAGGCGGAGTGCAGATAATGGACGAGAAATTAAAGAATAACTTCTGGTACGCCGACTGGTCATTCCCGATCTTTGTTGGCTTGCTCTCTGCCGGTGTGTTCGCCGGTACGCATATGTACTACCTGTACGGTATAGGTGCATTTAACGAAGTGGCGTTTGTTTCCATGCTGCGTGCGGGCATTGATACCGGCTCTTACGGTGCGGTAGCGGCATTCGGAGCGAGCTTCCTGTTTGCGCGTATTATCGAAGGTTCTCTGGTGGGGATTTTGGATATCGGTGGTGCTATCCAAACCGGCGTTGGTTTGGGGGTTCCTGCACTGCTACTCGGGGCTGGCTTTGCTTATCCAGTAGAGAATTTTGGCGCTTCGCTGGCAACCGGCTTGGCCATTGGCTTAGCGATTGGCTACCTGATTATTCTGGCGCGTAAATTTACCATCAATCAGAGCAACTCAACCTACGGAGCTGACGTCATGATGGGCGCGGGGAATGCTTCCGGTCGCTTCTTGGGGCCGTTGATTATTCTGTCTGCGATTACCGCGTCGATTCCTATCGGTATCGGCTCACTGATTGGCGCTCTGCTGTTCTATCTCTGGCAGAAGCCGATCACCGGTGGTGCAATTCTGGGTGCCATGATTTTTGGCTCAATTTTCCCAGTCGCGATTTAACTATTCAAATCTCCTCAATGCCCGCGCCGTGGCGCGGGACATTCTTCACCTGAACTAAGAAGTAAGAAGGTGTGCGATGTACGATTTAATCATTAAACAGGGAAAATGTGCCGACGGCAGCGTGGTGGATATTGCTGTCAAAGAGGGACAAATTGCGGCGCTAGGCTCGCTGGAACATAACGCGACGGCGGCTAAAACACTCGATCTGCAAGGCCGATATTTCCTCAGCGCAGGCTGGATTGATTCCCATACCCATTGTTATCCCTCCTCTCCCATTTATAACGATGAGCCCGATCTGGTGGGTGTTTCCAGCGGCGTGACCTCCGTTGTTGATGCGGGAAGCACCGGCGCTGATGACATCGATGAGTTTTATCGCCTAACACGTAGCGCTAAAACCAACGTATTTGCCTTTCTGAACATCTCTCGCATTGGTTTGCTGCGCCAAAATGAGCTGGGAGATATGAACGATATTGATGATGCGCTGGCGCATAAGGCGATTCGGGCGCATCAAGGCTTTGTGGTCGGTATTAAGGCGCGAATGAGCAGCAGCGTGGTGCAGCAAAATGGGATTCAGCCACTGGTGCGAGCCAAAGAAATTCAGGCCAACAACGGCGGTTTACCGCTGATGGTGCATATCGGTAACAATCCACCAAACCTCGATGACATTGCTGATTTACTCACTCAGGGTGACATCATTACCCACTGCTATAACGGCAAACCGAACCGCATTCTGACCCCAGAAGGGGAGTTACGCAGCGCCGTGAAGCGCGCGTTGGATCGTGGTGTTTTACTCGATGTAGGACACGGTAGCGCCAGCTTTAGTTTTGATGTGGCTGAAGTGGCTATCGCGCAGGGGATTTACCCACACACCATTAGCTCTGATATTTACTGTAAAAATCGTATCAAGGGGCCGGTTTATAGCTTGGCCTACGTGATGTCTAAATTCCTGCTGGTGGGGCTCTCGTTGCCACAAATCATCAACTGCGTCACCGCCAATGCCGCTCAGGCGCTGCGTTTGCCAAATAAAGGCCGCTTAGCCGTGGGCTGCGACGCTGACTTTACGATCTTTGATGTGGTTGAACAGGCGCAGGTTTTTGCAGACTCAGAACAACAAAGCAGGAGCGGGCAAACCCTGATCCTGCCGCTGGCCGCCATTGTGGCAGGGCAGCCAATGCTTACTCAGGATGGAGAATCCAGAAATGTCTTCTAATCAGTCTATCTACCAGAAATATAACCTTAAAACGGTGATCAATACTTCAGGCCGTATGACCATTTTGGGCGTGTCGACGCCGCGCGAAGACGTGGTCGAAGCCGTCAATTTTGGCCTGAATCACTATTTTGAAGTCAAAGATTTGGTGAATAAAACCGGCCGTTATATTGCTGATTTGCTTGGCGTGGAAGATGCGGTGGTGGTGTCTTGCGCTTCTGCGGGGATCGCTCAGTCGGTGGCTGCGGTAATCGTTAAAGATAATCTGTACCGTTTGGAAAACCTGCATGCGCATCCGCATGATGTTCCCAGCGAGATCGTAGTGCCAAAAGGCCATAACGTGAACTTCGGTGCGCCGGTGGGCACCATGGTGCAATTGGGCGGTGGTACGCTGCGCGAGGCGGGATATGCCAATGAATGTTCGCCAGCACAGCTGGCTGCGGCGATTACGCCAAATACGGCTGCCATTCTGTATATCAAATCCCATCACTGTGTGCAGAAAAGCATGCTGAATGTGGCACAGGCCGCTGAAGTCGCGAAAGCTCACCAGCTACCGCTTATTGTTGATGCGGCAGCTGAAGAGGATTTGCAGTGCTATTACCACATGGGCGCCGATCTGGTGATTTATAGCGGTGCTAAGGCAATTGAAGGCCCAACCAGCGGTTTGGTGATCGGTAAGCAGAAGTATGTTGAGTGGGTGAAGCTTCAGTCCAATGGGATTGGGCGTGCGATGAAGGTGGGCAAAGAGGGCATTCTTGGTCTGACTCAGGCCATCGCCAGCTATATGACGCTTGAAAAAGAGAGCGGCCAGCAGATGGTCGAAAAAATGGCGGCGTTCATCGAGAACCTGAATTCACTTAACGGCGTACAGGCAAAAGTCGTTTGGGACAGCGCTGGTCGCGATATTGCGCGCACTGAAATCGCTTTCGATCATGCGGCATTGGGGATCAGCACGCAGGAGATCGTTGATCGTTTGAAGAACGGCGATCCCGCGATTTATTTCCGTGGCTACAAGGCCAACGAAGGAAAAATTGAAGTGGATGTGCGTAGCGTTAGCGCCGAGCAGCTGCATACCGTTTACCAGTGTATTAAAGCATTGTTCTAATTAAGGGAGTTAACTGATGCAACTGACACCTAAATTTTATAAAAATCGTGTTTGCCTGAACGTGTTAGCGGGTTCCAAAGAGAACGCCCGCGAAATTTATGAAGCCGCCGAAGGCTATGTGCTGGTTGGGGTGCTATCGAAAGATTATCCCGATGTTTCTTCTGCCGTTGCGGATATGAAGGAGTACTCAGCGCTGATTAATAATGCGCTTTCCGTGGGACTGGGCGCTGGTGATCCTAATCAATCGCTGATGGTGTCGCAGATTTCAGCGCAGGTGCAGCCACAGCATGTGAATCAGGTATTTACCGGCGTGGGTACCAGCCGTGGAATGCTTGGGCAGAATGCATCGGTAGTGAATGGTTTAGTGTCGCCTACCGGCACGGTTGGGCAGGTGAAAATTTCTACCGGACCACTGAGCTGCCAAGGGCCTGATGCGATTGTGCCTGTTGAGTCTGCGATTGCGCTATTACAGGATATGGGCGGCAGCTCGGTGAAATACTTCCCAATGGGCGGGTTGAAATGCCGTGAAGAGTTTGAGTATGTGGCTAAAGCCTGTGCGAAACAGAATTTCTGGTTAGAGCCGACGGGCGGGATTGATCTGGATAACTTTGAAGCGATCCTGAAAATCGCGCTGGATGCAGGCGTAGAGAAAGTGATCCCGCATATCTACAGTTCGATCATTGATAAAGCCTCGGGGAATACGCGTCCGGAAGATGTTGCGCGGTTGCTGGAGATGGTGAAGAAGCTGGTGGGTTAGTCTTTTTTGGGCTGGGAGAGATAGCTTCTCCCAGTCGCCCTTGTTGGTAGAAGGAAGAGCCGATCGAGCGCCATTAAACGACTATGAATGATTCCCTCTTTTGAGAAGGGATAGGGTGAGGTGAATTTTAAGGTTGTTTTCAGCCATTCTCTTTTTTCTCGCCGCGAAGTAATTCCGAATTCTGCCCGTTAGATCACATTACTTGCCTGTCTGCATCTGCTAGTGAACGATATAATTCCAATGCAACCATTCACCGTATGACTTGATTCATCAGTGTAAAGTTGGTCCATAAATTGCCTCTGCATATTTGGTTTTCTCTATGATTTTTTTGCGCAGGGTTGCGTCCATCAGTAAGTTAGCAGCGGTATTAGCATGATCTCATTTCCTTATCCTCGTTTAAATCAGGTGTTTGATGCGCTTCTTGAGGAAACATTGCCTCAAGAGGAGCTAGCGCGTCGTTTTGCTGTCTCAACTCGAACCGTGCGAACCGACGTCACCGCGCTGAATGATATTCTGAGCCAATATGGTGCTGAGTTTGTGCATTTACGGGGCAGCGGCTATCGATTAGACGTGCATGATGCCGATCGTTTTTCACTGTTACAGCAGCAAAGCCGAGCGACGCGAAGCGTACCGCGCTCGGCAAAAGATCGTGTCACTCATCTATTGCTACGTTTTTTGGCGCAGGGCGAGCCAATCAAACTCGATGATGTGGCGGACAGCTGGTTCGTCAGCCGAGCATCATTGCAAAGTGATATGGCCGATGTGCGTGACATGGTGGGGAAGTACGGATTAACGATAGAAAGTAAGCCACACTATGGTATGAAGCTGTTTGGTCGTGAGAATGCGGTGCGCGCCTGTTTGGCAAACCTGCTGTTTCAGTATCCTGCGGGCGATCCGCTGTTTGGCGAGCTGCGAGGCAAAGTATTACCTGAAATCGATATTGCCCAGTTGCGCGAACAGCTACACCTCACCATGCAGCAGTATCATATCCGTTTAACGGATGAGGCTGAGCAGCAGCTCCTGATTTATTGCGGCATTATTTTGCACCGTATTCGCACCGGTTTTCTGTTAGATGAACTGGATGTTAGCGACGTTGAACCGGTGTTTACTCAGGCCGCGCGTGACGTTGCCCGTTATCTGGAAGAGCGATTTGGCTGCGGTATTCCTGAAACCGAAGTGGCCTATCTGAGCGTGCAAATTGCTGCCCGACGCATCACGGATGCGAGCAGCCTGCAAAATATTGATGGCGATGAAAACCATGCGCTGGTAAGTCATATTCTTAGCTTTATCAACGAGCATTATAACTACGATTTACGCGACGATGAGCAACTGAGCAGCGATTTGCTGTCGCATATTGCAACGATGATGACTCGCGCTAAGTATCAGATAAATATCCCTAACCCTCTGCTTGAGCATATCAAACAGCATTATCCGTTAGCGTATGATGTGACGCTGGCTGCGGTGTCGAGTTGGGGTAAAAATATGCCCTATACCATTACCGATAATGAAATTGGCTATCTGGTTTTGCACATCGGCGTGGGGTTGGAGCGCCATTATGACATTGGCTACGAGCGTCATCCGCAGGCGCTGCTGGTCTGTGATTCCGGTATGTCTACGTTGCGCTTGCTGGAAACCAAGCTGAAACGTGAGTTTCCACAGCTGATAGTCAATCAGGTTGATTCGCTAAGAGAGTATGAAAAGCTCGAGCATATCGAAGAAGACTTTGTTATCTCCATGGCGAAGGTGCCTGAGAAGAATAAACCGGTTGTCACCGTAGCGCCTTTCCCAACCAGTTTTCAGTTAGAGCAGTTGGCTAAGCTGGTCTTAGTCGATCGTACTAAGCCTTATATGTTGGAAAAGTTTTTTGATGCGACTCATTTCTGTGTCTTGAATGAGCCTGTTTCGCAGGCGGATTTGTTTGCCCGTATTTGCCATCAAATCCAGCAGGAAGGGTACGTCGACGCAGATTTTCATCCTTCGCTGGTTGAGCGTGAAAGCATTGTGTCTACGATGTTGGGCGAGGGTATTGCGCTACCCCATTCATTAGGATTGCTGGCCAAGAAAACGGTGATTTACACCGTGCTTGCTCCGCAAGGTGTGCGTTGGGGCGAGAACGAAACGGCGCATGTGATTTTTCTGCTCGCCATTAGCAAACAGGATTATGAAGAGGCGATGGCTATTTACGACTTGTTCGTGACCTTTATGCGAGAGCGTGCCGTAGGGCGACTGTTGGCCAGCACTGACTTTGAGCAGTTTAGAGATATTGCGATGGATTGTTTGAGCCGAAGTTAATTTTTACTCGTGGCCTGAATGAAAAAGCCAGTCACTGTAATGACTGGCTTTTAGATGCTATATCGAGATTTTCATAAGTTTTAGAATGTTACTCTAATCCCCACATTCGCCTGCCAAGAGTTGATCCCTTCATCATCATTGCTAAGCCTTTGTTGATACTGAACACCTGTATTGATCGCAAACATTGGCGTGATTTCATTAATAATACCGACATCAATTGTGGCTGAGCTGCCGACTTTCCCCATATCAAACGTTGAGGATGCCCCATTGGTATGAGTGCTGCCGATCCAAACGTCAGGCGTGTTGCTGAAGTCTTTGGTGAGGTAACTGTTGGTATAGAAAACAAAATTACCTAACTCAGTATCACGAAGCTTGTAATTATAACGTATCCCCAACTGGCCTGTAGGGCGGGTGATGGTGCCGTAGTGAACGCGTATATCATCTACATCGGTAAAATCATCTACTTTCAGCACTTGTATACCAGCGCCGAGAACTGGGGAAATTTCATGATTACCCAACTCAAACGGATAGCTAACTTCGGCATTACCGCTATAGGAATAGGCTTTGATATCTGCAACGTGACCACTTCTGGTATCCGTTGTGACATACCCATCGTATTTGGTGGCGTCGGCTCCTACATCGAGCGTTAAACCGCTCTGATGGCGGAGCGTCAGCAACGATGTTAGGCCATAGGTGGTGTAATGGGATTCGCTGTTTCCATCTTTTGCATCCGGTGTAATTTTCAGCGTCGAGTTAGCAAAGCCCACGTTCCACGTCAGGTATTGATGTTCATCGCCTAACTGCAGTACACGACCACCTAATAACCAACCTTGTTCTTTTTGGGTATAGTCATAGCCATAATCGAGGAAGCCCATGGATGTGTGGTATTTATCCTCCCCGTTGATGTATTGCAACCACACCGGGTAACTATCAACGACTTTTCCATTCGAGTCAGGTGATTGTGCGAGGTTACGGAACATCTGATTAACTCGGCTGTTATAGCTTAATAGCGCTGATGGCAGAGACAAATAAGATGGCACCTGTGGAACCACTGCAATTCGACGCGGTTTTGGTGGTGTTATGCCGCCTTGATCAGGTGGAAGAGTAGTGCCACCGTCATCAGGTTTGGTGCCGCTGTCGTCTGGCACGTCGCCGCCGTCATCGGGTTTGGTGCCACTGTCGTCTGGCACGTCGCCGCCGTCATCGGGCTTGGTGCCGCTGTCGTCGGGGACGTTACCACCGTCATCGGGCTTGGTGCCGCTGTCGTCTGGCACGTTACCACCGTCATCGGGTTTGGTACCGCTGTCGTCAGGCACGTTGCCGCCGTCGTCGGGCTTGGTGCCGCTGTCGTCTGGCACATTGCCGCCGTCATCGGGTTTAGTGCCGCTGTCGTCGGGCTTGGTGCCGCTGTCGTCTGGCACATTGCCGCCGTCATCGGGTTTAGTGCCGCTGTCGTCGGGCACATTGCCGCCGTCATCGGGTTTGGTGCCGCTGTCGTCGGGCACGTTACCGCCGTCATCGGGCTTAGTACCGCTGTCGTCTGGCACGTTACCGCCGTCATCGGGTTTAGTACCGCTGTCGTCGGGCACATTGCCACCGTCGTCGGGCTTGGTGCCGCTGTCGTCTGGCACGTTGCCACCGTCATCGGGCTTGGTGCCGCTGTCGTCTGGTACGTTGCCACCATCATCGGGCTTGGTGCCGCTGTCGTCTGGTACGTTGCCACCATCATCGGGCTTGGTGCCGCTGTCGTCAGGGACATTGCCGCCGTCATCGGGTTTGGTGCCGCTGTCGTCTGGCACGTTACCGCCGTCGTCGGGCTTGGTACCGCTGTCGTCAGGGACATTGCCGCCATCATCGGGCTTGGTGCCGCTGTCGTCTGGCACGTTGCCACCGTCATCGGGCTTGGTGCCGCTGTCGTCTGGCACGTTGCCACCGTCATCGGGCTTGGTGCCGCTGTCGTCAGGGACATTGCCGCCATCATCGGGCTTGGTGCCGCTGTCATCTGGTACGTTGCCACCGTCATCGGGCTTGGTGCCGCTGTCGTCGGGCACATTGCCGCCGTCATCGGGTTTAGTGCCGCTGTCATCTGGTACGTTGCCACCGTCATCGGGCTTGGTGCCGCTGTCGTCGGGTACGTTACCGCCGTCATCAGGCTTGGTGCCGCTGTCGTCAGGGACGTTTCCGCCGTCCCCTTCATCAGGTGTTGGCTCATCACCTTCGGTGAGATAACGAGTCTCTAAACGATAATCCCAATATTGGTCGCCGCTACCGCTGATCAGACGTTCGTCCTCAGAGCTTTTTCCCGGAGCAAAGGCATAGAGCGAATATTGCCATGGCCCATTGGCAACGTAGCCGCCTACCAGTTGGAAGCTGTCTTTGGTTGAAAGACCTCCAACCTGTACTAGCGATATACCTTCTGTGGCGCCTGCGATCCCACTATTATTGGTGTCGGTCAGGTAGCCATCGCCAGAGAGATCGACATTGATAAAGGTAGAGCCAGCAGAAGAGTCAACGTCGCCATCAATCAAAAGGCGATCGGAGTCCGGCTGTGCTTCATCCATATGGCTACGCAAATAAAGCTGTGTGCCTGCGCCAGTGATGAAGTTTTTCTGCACTGTCATTGACTGAGCACTGAAGGCGCTTGCGGTGAGTAAATTTGAGCTGGGTGCAGCGTATGGGCGCAGGGTGACGCCATCTTCCAGCGTTAAATTTTGTACGCTTAGGTTGCCTGTTAACTCCGTACCACTCTTCATTTGAAGATCTGAAACGAGGGAGCCCACAAGATTTAAGGTACCACCGTAAACGGTGGTGAGACCGGTGAATGTGCTATCACCGATCCAGTGCAATATCCCGCTGCCATATTTTTCGACATTACCCGAACCTGACACGTTTGATGTTAACCAAGAATCCGTGTTGCCATCGGTACTAGCAAGGTTACTTTGGCTGGTATCAACGATAAGTGAAGACTCATCACCAAGATCTAGATTGCCGGTAAAATGGGATTTTCCGGTCATGGCCATGGTGGCATGATCGGCCAGTGAAATATCTCCGTACAGTGATGCATGCTCATAAAGATGTAACTGTGACCCGTCTTCTACTTGAATATGGTTTACGTGATAAGTTTCATCAATCCAATCGTCCTTAAATACTACGCCTCCAGCGTGCGGTGTTGCTCGGCCACTCATCGCAAACACGCCGTCATTTAAGGTTAATTGATTTATGTCAGCACCGCCGCCGAGGGTCCATTGCTGATCGCCAACTGGTGTGTAATCAACATTGAGCCAATTAGCCGTATCGGGCGAGCCAAAATGACCAATAAAGGCCTGAGCGTTTTTATTGTTAAGGGTAATCGTTGAGAGGGTATCGGCATTGCCATTAATGATTCGAGCACCTGAATCGTTATGATTAATGGTGCTGAAACTCATATCGTAGCCGTTGAGATCGAGGATCCCGCCGCGTGAACCGAATTGAATATTCTCGCCGCTGATTTGATCCTCATCGCCTAATTTTACGGTAGGTCGCCCGCTGACGAGCGTCACAGTGGAAAATGCCGAACGTTTACCGTCTTTATCTGGCTGTTGTGCCAGTACAACGGTGCCATCGCCGACTCTGAGGCCGCCGCCGTTTATGCCAGTGGCGTTAACGTACAAGGTACCTTCACCAATTTTATGCAGTGTGTCGCCGGCTAGTCCGTTGACTTCCCAGTCTACGGTTTTATCCGCATCCACTTCGATACCGCCGCCGACCCAAGTTGCATTCGCCCCATCGGCTGAAATAACACGATAGTCGCTCGAAAATTGAAGTTTCGCAGCACCGTGATTGATTGAGCTATCGAGTACAATTAAGCCCCCGTCGCCATTAAAGCGTAAGTCTTTGGTTGCATCTAATTCGGCATTGGTTGCACTGGAGGGAAGCGCTTTATTTGTGACTCCGTGCCATACCCAGCTGTTGTCTCCTTGAGTTATGGCATCTTTGGTCCAGTGAATATCTCCGTTGCCAGTAACATCGACAACGTCGGGATCGATATTTCCAGCGATTATTTTATTGATGAATGCTGTCTGCAGATCTAACACATAAGTTGTTACGTTGTAGGTGCCATAGTCCGAACCACTCGTCAAAACACCATAGAGTTTCCATTTTTTCTCAAGGCTGTCATAAACGAATAATGGACTGCCACTATCGCCACCTTGACCTGCAGAACTAAAAGGTTGGGCTCTGGTATCCGGTGGGCCGTAATCGGTCCAGCGTAAACGCCAGTTTTCAAACGTGGGGTTAACAATTGTTCCGCCGCTTTTCCAATGGTATGCACCAGTTATATATACCGGCTTATGCGTTGTGGGCGATACTTGATATTGAGATCCCGAACCCACGCGAGCAAAATATTTATATCGAACTTTATCGCGACGAGCATTGTCAGAACTAAACATTTCAGCGGGGGCAATATCAGTAACAACTTTATTTAACCGTGGGATATGAAAGTCTTTATTAGCATCAACGTTACGGTTAATGATTTTATAACCAATGCTATATTTAGCGCCGTTACCAAATTTAACTCCGCCATATCCTGTATTATGCGCAACACTCACGATATAAGAGGGCGCAACGAGCGTAGCGACGGCGCTGTCATCTGATGCGCCGAAATCAGGGATTGGGAAGTTCAGCATCCCTGCGGATGTACCGTCTGTTTTAAATACTTCAACATTTTCGGCGCCGGGCGTGTATTTCCCTAAATTTTCTGCAAAATCTCGATAATCTTGAACAGATACATCTTCACGCATAATACCTGCGTTAGCATTTGATATTATAATAGATGTCAGTAAGCTAAAAACTTTCGGTTTCCATTTCATAGGCTTTCCTTTTTCCAAAAAAGGGAATATTCCTATTTATTATCATTTTTTATTTGTCTTGAAATATATATTGATTTAATTAATTCAAAGTTAACCGTTGTTTAATAATTATATTAATCAATGTTTTTTATAAAGGCGGGTGAAAATTTTTTTGTAGGAGGAAGGTGATAATGATGGTTTATAATGATAAAAACCCCGTATATCGGGGTTTTTAAATATGAAAATATGGGATCAATTAGTCTTCATCAAACCCGGCTTCAAACAGCGAAATCACGGCTTCTAACGCTTTGTCTTCATCCGGCCCTTCGGCCTGAACCTCAATATGACCGCCTTGAGCGGAATCTAACATCAGAAGTGCGATGACACTGCTGGCTTCGGCTTCAACGCCGCTTTCGTTACGCAGCAATACTTCCGCATCAAAGCCTTGAACCAGTTCAAACAATTTCATCGCTGGGCGAGCGTGCATGCCCAGACGGTTTTTGATTTCCACGGTTTGCTTAACGGTCATTCAACGGTGCCTATTTACGTTTTTCTAGCGTACGGTGACGAGATTGCACGTTTTTCCCGCGTGAGCGGAAATAATCTGCAAGCTGTTCAGCCACATAAACAGAACGATGTTTGCCGCCGGTACAGCCGATGGCTACCGTGAGATAGCTGCGGTTGTTGGTTTCCAGCATTGGCAGCCATTGCTCCAAATAGCTGCGGGTCTGATAAATAAAGTTATGCACTTCGGTATGACGATCTAAAAATGCAGCAACCGGTTTATCTAAACCTGTCATTGGGCGTAGTTTTGGGTCCCAGTGCGGGTTTGGCAGAAAGCGAACGTCGAAGACATAATCGGCATCAATCGGAATACCGTGCTTGAAACCAAATGATTCAAACACCATCGTCAGCTCGCGCTCGCGTTTACCAAGCAGGCGTGTACGCAACATTTCAGCCAGTTCATGTACCGACATTTCGGACGTATCGATAATAAGATCGGCACGTGAGCGTAGTGGCTCCAGCAAATCACTCTCTTCATCAATGGCGCTTTCGAGCGACAGATTTTTAGTCGAGAGAGGGTGCAGACGGCGGGTATCGCTGTATCGGCGGATTAGCGTATTACGATCGGCATCTAAAAACAGCAACTGTGGAGAGAAGCTGTCAGGCAGACTGTCCATCGCTGTTTCCAAAACTTCTGGAGATTCTGGCATGTTACGCACGTCAATACTGACGGCGGCGGAGGTTCCGCGATCGGCTAGAGAGTGAGCTAAATTAGGCAAGAGCTCAACGGGAAGATTATCTACACAATAAAATCCCATGTCCTCAAGCGCACGTAACGCAACGGATTTCCCTGAACCGGAACGGCCGCTGACAATCATCAGCACCATGTCACAACTCCCCTTAATTTCGGACAGCCTTATGACTGTCTGTGGAAATTTGACCTCCAAAAGGAGGTCTATCACTCATTGTTATACCCAATGTAACGTGACGCAGCACTTACTGCCACTGTTTTGACAGCGTGCTAACGCTTTATTCTGTAATGATTTTGTACAGCTCATCATCGCTTTGCGCACTGCGTAATTGGCGACATACACCTTTATCGGCCAATTTCTGCGCCATAATCGCGAGCGTTTGTAAGTGGGTTTTGCATTGGTCAGCGGGAACTAGCAAGGCAAACAGCAGGTCGACGGGCTGATTATCGATAGCGTCAAAGCTTATCGGCTGTTCTAGATGAATGAAAACCGCAATGGCTCGCAGGGTGTCTTCCTCAAGCTTGCCGTGAGGAATCGCAATGCCGTTGCCAATGC
>Ga0308167_1003413_pt1 | contig 12748 bp, 8 predicted proteins | sample PhyCR1_2_FD_202138 | JGI IMG/M metagenome (GOLD analysis project Ga0308167, IMG submission 202138) | Phyllosphere microbial communities from UC Gill Tract Community Farm, Albany, California, United States - DLSLRC.R1 | ecosystem: Host-associated > Plants > Phyllosphere > Unclassified | place... | reverse complement strand
GCCCTCTTCGGCTGGGGATCCTGTCCCGGTTTTGCTTCAAACACTAACGCATTACTTTTGGCATTTAGCGTCTTCAGCACTGGCTGCAGTTCGCGCAGCACCTGATCAAGCCGTTGCATATCGCCCACCAGCTTGCTGTAGGCCGGTGAGCCAGGCTGCAGGCCTTTCATACTGCGGTTGAGCTCACGTAGCGTTTGCTGCGTCTCTTCCGGCAGCGTTTTCATCGCCGGACTGCTGGTTACAACGTTAATGTTGTCGATGGTACGTTGCAGATCGCGCAGAGTTTTCTGGCTCTCCTTCAGCGTTCCGGTGGCTTCCGACACCATATTGTTGAGCGGTAGACCGTTAATTTTATCCAGCGCAGCCATCAGTTTCTGCTGAATCTGGCTCAGGCCACCACTCACCGTCGGGATCACTTCATAACCCGCGACTTTATCTGGCCCTTTATAGGCAGGGGCATTGTCATAGAAGTCGATATCGACAAACAGCGCGCCAGACAACAGGTTGCCGGTTTTCAACGTTCCGCGCAGGCCACGTTTCTTACCGTCCTGCAGATGCTGCTCAAGATCGAAGTTTTCACCCAGACGGCTAATAAAGCGATCGGGTTCAATGCGAATCAACACCGGCACGCGGTAGTCATTATTCAGCGCCTGCGCAGTGCCCGCATTCATGAACGGCACCTCCGCAACGGTACCCAGGCGAATGCCGCGGAATTCAACCGGCGCGCCCACCTGCAATCCACGAATCGAATCAGAGAAGAACATTAGATAGTCGATATGATTGGTATACAGTGAATCCTGAATACTGCGCTGATCGTCAAACAGGTGATATTCAGCCTGATTCTGCGCCGCCTTACCTAAATCCCAGCCGTCAGGCACGTCAAAGCTGACCCCGCCGCTAAACAGCGTGGTGAGCGACCCCATTTCAACCCGCATGCCTGATGCCGACATATCCACCGCGATGCCGCTGTCTTTCCAGAAGCGCACATTCGTCGTCACCAGACGATCGTAGGGGGCGGCGACAAACAGCTGATAGGTCATCATGCGCTTATCGGTGTCGAAGCTGCTGGTTTCAACGGTGCCGACACGGTAGCCGCGAAACAGCACCGGATCGCCAGCGTTAAGCTGCCCCGCTTTTTTGCTGTCGAGTATAATACGAATGCCCTTCGCATCAGGCGGCGCTAACGGCGGCGCATCCAGCAAGGTGTACTGATCCAGGGGAGCTTTTTTGGTACCCGGCTGCAGCTCGATATAGGCACCAGACAGCAGCGTTCCTAAGCCCGTAATGCCTTCGCGACCGACCTGCGGCTTAACGACCCAAAATACGCTGTCGCTGTGCAACAGCTTTTCCATACCTGAATTCAGTCGGGCTTTAATCTCAACGTGATGGAGATCGTCTGTGAGGACGGCACTCTCGACCACACCGACATTGACGCTGCGGCTTTTGATGGTGGTTTTACCCGCTTCAATTCCCTCTGCGCTCTCGGTGATCAGCGTCACTTCCGGTCCCTGATGACTAAAATGATAAAACAGAATCCAGCCGCCAATTAACAGCGTGACAATAGGGACGATCCATACCGGTGACCAGCGCTTAATCTGATCCACTTTGGCATGACCGTGATTATTTTCCGTCAAGATGCGGCTCCTTCATATTTTTCTCACCAGCACGATCCCAGGTTAAGCGCGGGTCAAACGTCATTGCTGCAATCATGGTCAGAATCACCACCAGCGCAAACAACACCGCTCCCCATGCCGGATACACTTTCATTAACTGTCCCATACGCACCAGCGCGGAGAGCACGGCAATCACAAAGACGTCGATCATTGACCAACGCCCAACAAACTCAACCACCTCATAGATCAGGTGCATTTTATGGCTGTCGCGCTGCCCGCGTCCGCTGGCATCCCAGCACAGCCAGCCAATCGCCAGCATCTTCAGAGACGGAACCATAATACTGGCGATAAAAATCACCAGCGCGACCGGATAAGATCCATCGCCCCAAAGTAAAATTACCCCGGCCATGATGTTCGAGGGCATCGCCGATCCCAGCGTTTCGGTAATCATAATCGGCAGCAGATTGGCGGGCACATAAAGCATAACGGAGGTTATCAGCAGCGCCAGTGTCCACTGCAGGCTGTGTTTACGGCGGGCATCGGCAACCACGCCGCAGCGCGGACATTCCCGCTGTGTCACAGGTAACACCGCAGTGCAGCACGGACAGGAGCGCAGGCCCTGGCTTAATCCGCTTACGCCTGCCTGGGGCGCATGGGGTAAAGACGGCATCGCTTCAATACGATCCCACAGCCAGCGGCGATCCAGGCACTGAAATGCGCGCAGTTGCAAAAGACAAAACAGACACCAGGGCCAGAAGCTGGTTTCGAGGCCAATTTCGCCATAGGCCATGAGCTTGACGAAACTGACCAGCACCCCGGCCATGAAGATTTCTGCCATTCCCCAGTTGCGCATATGAAAAAGGATACGCGCCAGGCCCAGTTTCAGGCTGACGGGCATTTTCACCTGATTGACCAGCAGGACAATGGTGATCATACAAAAGGCGGGAATTCCCTGGACAAACAACAGGAACAGTGTGGCCAGGCTGGCGTAATCGTCGGCCACCATCACCCTGGGGATTTGCATCAGGCTGATCTGACTGGACAGCCCGGCGACTTTCATGGTGATAAACGGAAACAGATTGGCAAGCACCAGCATAAACAGCGCGGCCAGCGCGTAACCGGTCGGACGCTTACGCGGCTCCGACCAGTTGACGGTCAGGGAGGTATGGCAGCGCGGACAGGACGCTCGGCTGCCAACGGGAATGGCCGGCAGTTTTACCATTAAGTCGCACTGTGGACAGAGCATCCACGCGTTCGTTTTCTCTGCTGAACACATTCCCGCCCCTTAATGACTATGCGCCGTTTCTCATTGATTCCAGCTCTTCCCAACGCGCAAAGGCGGTTTCCAGCTGCTGTTCGACGTCAGCCAGTTCATCAAGCACCGGCTGCGTTTTATCGTGTGGCTGACTGAAAAAATCCGGATGACTCATTTTGGCCTGAAGCTCGCCAATACGCGCCTCTAACTGTTCCAGCTTTTGCGGTAACTGTTCCAGTTCACGCGTCAGGTTATAGCTTAGTTTGTTCGCGTTACGTTTGGCAGCGTCATTTTTCGCATCGGCAGGCTTGAGGGCACTATTTGTCCCCTTTGCTGAGCCCTGCACCTTTTGCTGTTTGTACGCTGCGCGCTGCTGCTGCGCATCGTGATAGCCGCCGACAAAGGTCCCTATCTCGCCGTTGCCTTCAAAAATCCAGCATTCGGTTACGGTGTTGTCAACGAACTGACGATCGTGACTGACCAGCAGCACGGTGCCCTGGTAACCGTCGATGAGCTCTTCCAGCAGCTCCAGCGTTTCCACATCAAGGTCATTGGTCGGTTCATCAAGGATCATCAGGTTACTGGGACGCAGGAACAGACGCGCCAGCAGCAGGCGGTTACGCTCCCCACCCGACAGCGCCCTGACCGGCGTCATCGCGCGTTTAGGATGAAACAGGAAATCCTGCAGATAGCCCAGCACGTGACGCGGTTTACCATTGACCAGCACCTCTTGTTTGCCTTCCGCCAGGTTGTCCATCACGGTCCGATCGGGATCGAGTTCCGCACGGTGCTGATCGAAATAGGCCACTTCAAGTTTGGTCCCGGAGTGCACACGACCGTGATCGGCCTTCAGCTGTTGCAGCATCAGACGCAGTAACGTGGTTTTACCACAGCCGTTCGGCCCAATCAGGGCGATCTTGTCACCGCGCTGCACCTGGGCTGAGAAATCTTTCACCAGCTGCTTGCCGTCTACCGCGTAATCCACGTTTTCCAGTTCAAAGACAATTTTGCCGGAGCGTGATGCTTCACCGACCTGCATATTGGCTTTGCCCATGACTTCACGGCGTTCTGAACGCTCGCGACGTAGGGCTTTTAACGCCCGAACGCGGCCTTCATTACGGGTTCGACGTGCTTTGATGCCCTGACGGATCCAGACTTCTTCCTGTGCCAGCTTGCGGTCAAACTCAGCATTTTGCATCTCTTCAACGCGCAGGGCTTCTTCTTTGCCTTCCAGATACGCGTCGTAGTTACCCGGCCAGGAAACCAGCTTGCCGCGGTCCAGATCCACAATACGGGTGGCCATATTACGGATAAAAGAACGGTCGTGAGAGATAAAGACGATACTGCCGCTGAAGCTTTTCAGGAAGGTCTCCAGCCAGTCAATCGTTTCAATATCAAGGTGGTTGGTGGGCTCGTCCAGCATCAGTACGCGAGGATTACTGACCAGCGCACGCCCCAGCGCGGCTTTACGCAACCAGCCACCGGACAGAGACGACAGTTCTGTGTCCGGCGACAGACCAATCTGCTGCAGCACGTCCATGATACGACTTTCCAGCTGCCACAAATTGTGATGATCCAGGATGCCCTGCAGACGCGCCATCTCATTGAGATTTTTATCACTGGGATCGTCCATCACCTGGTGCGAGATCGCATGGTAGGCTTTGAGATGCTCCGCCTGCTCTTCGACGCCCTCTGCCACAAAATCATAAACTGATCCGGTGATATTGCGCGGCGGATCCTGCTGGAGCCGCGCCACGACCAGATCGGTTTCATAAATGATGCGTCCGTCATCCAGCGGCTGCTCGCCGTTGATGATTTTCATTAGTGTGGATTTGCCCGCCCCGTTTCGGCCAACCAGACACACGCGCTCATTTTCTTCGATATGCAGTTCGGTATTGTCTAACAGAGGCGCATCGCTAAAAGACAGATAAGCGCCGTGGATACTAATCAATGACATGAAACTTATTCCTTACCAGCATGAGTGATCAGCCAGCAGTTATGAATTTGGCGATTACGCGCAAAATCCTGTGACAGGGTTTTCTGAGTGATGTCCTGAGCCTGGAGCCCCAATGCGTTAAGGCCATCCAGATCCATTTTGAAACCACGTTTATTATTCGAGAACATGATAGTACCGCCTTTACGCAACAGCCGTTTCAGGTTACGCATCAGCATCATATGATCGCGCTGCACATCAAAACTCTCTTCCATACGTTTTGAGTTAGAGAACGTGGGCGGATCGATAAAGATCAGGTCGAAATTTTCGTCGCTCTCGTTCAGCCAGCTCAGGCAGTCGGCATGCAGCAGGCGATGCTGACGACCGGTGAGGCCGTTCAGCCGCAGGTTACGCTCTGCCCACTCCAGATAGGTACGCGACATATCCACGGTGGTGGTAGAGCGTGCGCCGCCCAGACCCGCATGCACGCTGGCAGAGCCGGTGTAAGCAAACAGGTTCAGGAAATCCTTGCCCTGACTCATCTGACCCAGCATCTTGCGGGCAATACGGTGATCGAGGAACAATCCCGTATCCAGATAGTCAGTCAGGTTCACCAGGAAACGGGCGTTAAATTCCTGCACTTCAAAATAGTCGCCCTTCTCACTCAGCTTTTGATACTGCGCTTTGCCCTTCTGACGTTCGCGCGTCTTGAGGATTAAGCGGTTTGACGGCAGCTCCAGCACGCTCAGCGTGGCACTAATCACGTCAAACAGGCGCTGACGGGCTTTATTCGCGTCGATGGTTTTGGGTGGCGCATATTCCTGCACCACCACCCAGTCCGCATAGCGATCCACGGCCACATTATAGTCCGGCAGATCGGCGTCATAAATGCGGTAGCACTCGATACCTTCCTGGCGCGCCCACTTATCCAGCTTCTTGAGGTTTTTGCGCAAGCGGTTCGCGTAATCTTCAGCAATCTGATTACCGCGCTCAGCGCTGTTCGCCGACAGCTGATAGTTTTTCTGCACACAGTCCAGCGGGCCATTTTTGGCTTTGAACTGACGGTCGGCACGCAGTTGCAGACAGCTCAGTAGTTCGGGCGATGCGCTAAACAGCGACAGATTCCAGCCGGCGAAGTGCTGCTTCATCAACCGGCCAAGCTGGCTGTGCAGCGCAATAAGCGCAGGCTCACTTTCAAGACGTTCACCGTAAGGTGGGTTACTGAGCACCGTTCCCGTCACCTCAGTCTGAAGAGGATTCTGCAGCTTCAGCAAATCCTGTTGGCCAAAGGTGAACAGTTCAAAAACGCCGGCACGACGTGCATTCGCTTTTGCCCATTCCAGCACCCGTCCATTATTGTCATAACCAAAAAAGCGCGCCTGGCACGCCGCCGTCCCGGCACGGGCACGGGCCTGAGCATCGCTCTTGACCTCGCGCCACAGGCTTTCGTTAAAACCGGCCCATGCCGTGAAGCCCCATTGGTTACGCAGTAAACCCGGCGCGCGGTCGCAGGCCATCAGCGCAGCTTCGATCAGTAACGTGCCTGAACCACACATCGGATCGATGAGCGGCGTGGACGGCTGCCAGCCTGAACGCATCACAATCGCTGCGGCCAGGTTTTCTTTCAGCGGCGCCTGACCCGTTTGCTGACGATAGCCGCGCTGATGCAGGGCACTGCCGCTTAAGTCCAGAGCTATACTGGCGCGGTCGTCATCAAGCCAGACGTTAATACGAATATCGGCCTGTTCACGATCGACGTCCGGGCGTGCCAGGTTACGACGGGTAAAACTGTCGACAATCGCATCTTTGACGCGCAGCGCGCCAAACTGGCTGTTACGGATCTCATCGTTGGTGCCATTAAAGTGCACCACGAAGGTTTTGTCGCTACCGAACATGGCGGGCCAGTCAATGCCCTGCACGCCCAGATAGAGATCGAGATCGCTGTAAACGCCGACCTCGGTCAGAGGCAGCAAAATACGCGAAGCCAGACGACTCCACATCAGGCTTTGGTACATTACGCGGTCATCGGCCTTGAAGTGAACGCCTCCCTGTACCACTTGCAAATCCTGCGCGCCCAGCGCGTCCAGCTCATTTTTTAACAGCTCTTCGAGCCCACGCGCCGTGCTGGCAAACAGAGAATTCATATCGTCACTTTTTTACTCTTGAGAAAATTGTTGCGCATTATAGCGAATCGCAGACCTATGTCATAAAGTTAGCTTCTTTTGTCTTGCGCGCCCGCTTCTGGAGACTTTCATGATCACGCTTTCCCGCTTATTTATCCATCCCGTAAAATCCATGCGCGGGTTGCAGGTCTCACATGCCTGGGCTGCCAGTAGCGGGTTAACCTATGACCGTATCTTTATGGTGACCGAACCTGACGGAACCTTTATTACGGCGCGTCAGTTTCCGGAGATGGTGCAGTTCACGCCGGCGATTACGCCAGACGGTCTGTTCTTACAGGCCCCCGACGGCAGCCAGTCGCTCATTCGTTTTGCCGACTTTACCCATGCTGAGCAGCCCACGGAGGTCTGGGGCAATACGTTTACCTCACGAATCGCACCCGAGACGATCAACCAGTGGCTGAGTGCGTTCTTTCCACGACCGGTGCAGCTACGCTGGGTCGGACCGCAGCCTTCACGCCGCGTCAAACGTTTTACCGATGTGCCACTGGGCTTTGCCGATGGATATCCCTACCTGCTCGTGAACAGTGCTTCGCTGCAGGATTTACAGCAGCGCTGTCCCGCCAGCGTGCGAATCGAACAATTCAGGCCAAACCTGGTCGTGAGTGGCGCACCTGCGTGGGATGAAGACAGCTGGGCGGAGATCGCTATCGGTCAGGTTAATTTCGCCGTTCCAAAACCCTGTAGCCGCTGTGTTTTTACCACGATTGGCGTGGAAAGTGGTCAGAAGCATCCTGAGGGGCAACCTTTGACCACGCTGCAGGGCTTTCGTACGGCGCAGGACGGCAGCGGGGACATTGATTTTGGCCTGAATCTGATCGCGCTCAACAGCGGTATTATTCGCGCTGGCGACGCCGTCAGGATACTGAAACGCCAGTCGCCGCGCGCCTATGGTCCAGGAGAGGTGACTGAAACACTGAAACCGCAACGGCAACCCGCCGCGCAGGTAACCATCACCTGGCAGGGCCAGCGTTTCAGCGGTGATAATCAGCAGGTCTTACTTGAGCAGCTTGAAGCCCAGGGCTTTCGCATCCCCTATTCGTGTCGGGCGGGTCTGTGCGGCAGTTGTAAAATAACGCTGGTTGCGGGAAAGGTGAACGCCTTAAAGCAAAGCGCCATCCGTCACGATGGCACTATATTGAGTTGCAGCTGTATTCCTGCAAGCGATATCGAGGTGATCTGAATTACACCGCGCGCGCATAGCGCGTGGTTTTTTCCTGCTGGTGCGGTTGTAGCCGATCGTTCATCACTTTAATCGCATCGCCGAGCACCATCCCCTTGCCCGCCAGCGTCAGAGCGGGCTGTGCCAGTAAGCAGAGTGCGGCATTATCACCGTTTTCAACCACCAGCAGACGCGCCTGCTCGCCGCTGTCCGCCAGCGTCACCGCCACCATCTCACCCACCGCAGGCTGCATAGGCTGGCGGTGCGCGGAGAAATGCCAGCTTTTCGGCATCAGTGGCTTCAGGAAACGTGCGGCAACCAGCGCATTTAAAACCAGCTCGGCACGCTGGTCGCTGCTTAGCGGGCTTTGACGACACTTCTCTTCGAACGTGAAATAAAGAGCCGCATCGTCAACACAGAATCCGGATTCGGTGAAAGCATCAGGGGTCAGCATTTTACGTGCATAGCGGGAACGAAAAAGCATACCGTCAGCCAGATCGAGCATCATACGGTCGTGCTCTGCGTCGTAGAACCAACGCCATTTGTCATCGGGTTTAATTTTCATCATGTGCCCTGTATTTACCGCTGCGCTAAAGCTAAAAATCCATAAAATAAAAATGCATGCTGAAAAATCGTGCAACAGGACAAAATATAAACGAGCCGGAGGGATAAATAAACCCCCCGGCGCATTATTATGGCGAATGTCTTAGATATGGGTCACGATATCTTTAATTAAACCGGGCCCTTTATAAATAAAGCCAGAATAAATTTGAACCAACGTCGCGCCCGCTGCTATTTTTTCACGCGCAGCAGTAAGCGAATCAATACCGCCTACGCCAATAATGGGCAATCTTCCCTGTAACTCCTGCGACAGTCGCTGGATGACGGCGGTACTGCGCGACTGTACCGGACGACCACTTAATCCACCGATTTCTTCGCCATATTTCAGGCCCTTTACCAGAGAACGATCGAGCGTGGTATTGGTCGCAATGACACCATCAATTTGGTGACGTATTAAACTGTCGGCAACCTGGATCAATTCGTCTTCAGAAAGATCCGGCGCGATCTTAACAGCCACCGGCACATATTTGAGATGCCGTTTTTCCAGATCTTTCTGTTTGGCTTTTATGGAAATGAGCAGATCGTCCAGCGCCTCACCATATTGTAACGAGCGTAAACCCGGCGTATTGGGTGATGAAATATTGATCGCAATATAACCGGCGTGCGCGTACACCTTCTCCATACAGATCAGATAATCGTCTTTTCCCTGCTCCACGGGTGTGTCTTTATTTTTGCCAATATTGATCCCGAGTACGCCTTTAAAGCGGGATTTTTTTACGTTTTCAACCAGGTTATCAACGCCGAGATTATTAAATCCCATGCGGTTAATAATCCCTTCGGCTTCCACTAAGCGAAACATGCGTGGCTTGTCATTGCCCGCCTGCGCGCGCGGCGTGACTGTTCCGACCTCCACAAAGCCGAACCCCATTGCCCCAAATGCATCAATACACTCGGCGTTTTTATCCAGGCCCGCCGCCAGGCCAAGAGCATTGTCGAAGGTCAGCCCCATGCAGGTAACCGGACGCGAGGGTAAATGCTGGCGAATGATCATTTCCAGCGGCGTGCCGCTCATAAAGCGTAATTGCTGAAAGGTGAGATGGTGCGCACGTTCAGGATCGAGCCTGAACAACGCCGGTCGGACAATTGAGTAAAACATGCACTCTCCTGGAAGACGGAAGCGATGGTGAAAATCAGTGCACGGGAAATTGTGCGCCAGAATGGTAAGGTGCTCTGGCGCAAAAGTAAATCGCGGGGCGCTAAGTCGGGAGACTGTTTAAAGTCGTTTTGATCTTACACAACGGAATCGTTTGCTGTACGGGAATTCAGCCTGTCCGGGAAAGCATAGTCGCGCCAGATGTTATGCCGCACCATAATGCCGAAGATACCAATACAGACCAGCACCTCGGCCAGCACCATCGACCAGGCCGCACCGATGGCCCCAAACTTCCATGCCAGCAGACAGCACACCGGGACGTTAACCACCCCCGCAACCATCATTACCATCATACGTTGCCGCGCCAGTCCATGCGGAATCAAAATCTGCAGGCCCGCCGGATAGGCAATATTGCCAAACAGGAAGCAGAGTACAAAGACGCGCAGCACATCCGCTGACGGCAGGAAGTCTTTCCCTAACAGCAGTGCGACAACCTCATCGGCAAACAGCCAGGTGAAGATCACGATAGACAGGCTCAACGCAAACGACAGCATCAGGCTTTTGCGCGTCGCCGCCACTGCAGCGGCTTTATCACGCCCAAATAAGTGGCTTACGCGGGGGAAAAACGCGCTACCAATCTGCTCCGGCACCGAGTTGGCGGCCTTGCGCAGCCTGTCCGCACCGTTATAGATCCCCACCATATAGTGCGAGGTAAACGACGCCAGAATCACGACGTTTACGCTGTTAAACAGATTGGCACCTGCGATGGCAATAAAGACATCGGCACTGTCGGTAATGCGCTGTTTGATTTCGCGTGGTTCAAAGCGATACGCGCCAATCACCTTCATTTCCAGCACAAACTTCAGCGTAATGATGGCATTGATGATCGATACCGCGCCCGGTATCAACGCAGCCAGCCAGGTATCGTCCGGCGTTTTAACCAGTAGGAACGTGAGCGGAATGGCACAAAAGTTACCAAAAGTGGCAATCACTGCGGTTTTGCCCAGCTTTTCGAAGCCCTGCATTAACCAGCCAAACGAAAACAGTGAGCCGATTAAGGTGGTGCAGTTGGCCAGAATAATAAAGAACAGCGAATGCCAGGACGGATTAAACCACGTCGCAGTGAGTAACGTACCGCTGGTAACCAGTAACAGCATCAGCTTGGCGTTAAAGGTGGACCAAAAAAGCTGGGTAACACGTGCCTTATCGTCACGGTGATGGGCAATGTCCTTGGTAGTAAAAACATTGAATCCCCAGTCGGAGATGGTACTGCAGTAAAGGACGCAGGCAATCGCCAGCGCCAGAATCCCCATATGGTCCACCCCCAGCACGCGCGCCAGATAGGGGAGCGTCGCCAGCGGAAACAGGAACGAGGCTCCCCGGTACGCCAGCAAAGATAAGATATTCACTACTAAACTTTTATCGAGCACTTTTGCCATGTCGCAACAACCTTATACACATTGCATGTCTCACCTTCTCATTTCGCTCAGGTGCAAACAACATCAGGTCCCATTTTTAGGAATTACGGAACGCGTTTGAGTTCTTTCTTCACTTTATGGCTTTGCAATAAAATGAAGGTTTCCGGACGGTTAAGCAGCAGCCATTCTTTGAGGCTGCCGGCTTTAATTCGGCGCCCCAGATATCGAATCGCATTGAGCACATATTCCGGTACAGGCGTTTGATTGTAGAGCGACAGATAGATCATTAAACGGAAGGAGTGAATAAGGTAAGCTTTTTCCAGCGCCTTTTTTAATTCACTTTGGGTCTGCGCACAACATAAGGTGTCATAGGTAGCAATAAACGCATTGTAACGTTGGGCGAAAAAAGAAGGACTTTTACTGCTGTTAGTCAGTGATCCAACGCGGATACGCTGTTTGTAATACGTCTGGCGAGTGACCCATGCCTGTTGGCAATGCATAAATACCGATAAGGTAAATTTGTGATCTTCATGCACGCGATCGACGAAGCGCAAATGATGCTGCTGGATAACGGTTTTTCTTACCACATAATTCCAGGCCGCCGACGTATAGGAGCCATTATGCAGCAAACTTAGCAGGACATCCTGTGGCTTCTGAATGCCGGTCAGGTTATGCCTGACTTTTGGCCACGTCACGTCCGGTTTGCCTTCGCGGTAAGCGCTGGAATTAAAACAAAATAAATCGGTATCGGGATAATTGTCGACAACCTGGGCCAGCTCATTGACGAATCCCTCCACCACCACATCATCCGGGTCGCAAAAGAAAACGAACTGCCCTTCAGCGACCTCAACGCCTTTATCACGCGCATTACCTGCGCCACCGTTGGCAATAGTGATCAGTTTCACCTGAGGAAGATGGCCATAGTGCTGTTCAATTAACGCCACGGTTCCATCGGTAGAACTGTCGTTAACAATGATAATTTCGTTTGGCGCGCTAATTTGTCTTAATAATGAATCCACACATTCGACAATATATTTTTCAACATTGTAAGTGGGAATAATGACCGATAACAGGATGTCAGACATACAGGTTTTCTCTGCTGTTAGAAAAGGACAAATAAATCCACCAGCCCGAGACAGGCACTGACCAAAGGCGAATAGTAATTTTAAAATAACAGGCGCTTACATTGAGCAGAGACATTTTACTGCCTGAATGACTAAAATGCCTGCCTCAATCTCAACAGGGTCCGAATGTGACAAAAACCATGGTTAGAAAATCTGAAGAATAGCTCGCTGATAATCATCTCCCCGTTGAGGAACCATTTAGGCACGGCCGTCTGTTCAGGGTGTTTTCAGGCCGGACATCTGTAACTAAAAATGAATTGTTGTTAAAAACTTCGCCAGACTGCTGCGCTTAACACGCACTGCCTGATGCAACTATTCCTAATCCCCTCTCGCCATCGCGTTAAATAAC
>Ga0308167_1003412_pt1 | contig 12751 bp, 12 predicted proteins | sample PhyCR1_2_FD_202138 | JGI IMG/M metagenome (GOLD analysis project Ga0308167, IMG submission 202138) | Phyllosphere microbial communities from UC Gill Tract Community Farm, Albany, California, United States - DLSLRC.R1 | ecosystem: Host-associated > Plants > Phyllosphere > Unclassified | place... | reverse complement strand
AACAGTGATCCAGCAAACAAGCCTACCCCAGCCACCAACTGAACAGTCCCAAGAACAACTCCGATGCCGTCGATGACATAGCCAATGACCTTTTCATGGTCATGGTAAAACTTCACAGAAGACGAAACTACGGCTTCTCCTGTTCTGAGCATCCTGTCCTGAATCTTTAAGTTTTGGGCTTCTTGCTTAAGATTTTGGATACACTCCTGGCACTTATCATCCGAGGTAGAATTTCGGATAGTCTGGATTTGCAAGCGGGTGAACTCCCTTATTTCATCCTGAAACCTTACACGGATAAGCGCGTCCTTGAGATGGAACTGTGAGAGGGATGTGGCAACATTGACTAAGTGATTGGCCTCAAGGCTTGCCATACTTAGAAAGTAGTTTGATTGTCTGTTCCTGTCCCAGTAGTTATCCATGATAGTGGCCTCCTATAATTTTCTATCGGTTTAACTAATCAAATAGTTTAAACTGAAATGCAAAGATATGCATCGTCATCAATGCTCTTGATAAAGTTTAGCTATAAATCATAATGTAATAATTAATATAATAGTTAATATCAACTTATTGCCATATATGAGAAAAAGAAAATCAAGGCTAAGTAAGCAATTGGCTTTAACTTATCAAATAAAGCTAAAAGAAACTCAAATAAATCCTCCATAAGATAGTTTTTCCTATCGTCAGATAGAGTAGGTTTAGCATCTAATGCAAGAATTGGAATCCAATTTTTGTGTATAAATGCATAATTATCTTTCTTATTGAAGTAAAGTGAGTGGCCGCCTTTGTAGTATCTGTTTAAAAACTTCCCATCTTGTTCACATTGAAAACCTCTTCTACCAGCATCACCCAGCCCCACTAGTAATAATCTTGATAAGATCAGTATAAAGTCACGAGTACCACAGTCATTGATAAAAATATTACTTTTTTCACATATGAAATCAATGTTTTCTGTTGCATTTAGTGGGCTGCCACAAAAGATAATATTATTTAATTTTTTATTTTTAAGTTCTTCAATTGCTTGGTGAGCAATCAAAGTGCCAAAGCTATGAGCAATTATGCTTATATCATCTGTCGCACACTCTTCGATTTTTCTTAAAATTCTTCTTGCTATTTTTGTTTGTATCCTATTTCTTAGCCAAGGTATAGAAAATGAAAATACGTCTAAAAAACCATATTTAAAATGTATATGATTATAGGAGTTTGAATATTCATCTACTGTTTCTGAAATTTTTCTCTGCCATACTGCATAAGTTCGAATTCCGTGGACCGTAATTAAAGTCCTATTTCTTTCATTAGAAAGAATTACCTTTTCACTATTAATGAACCCTTCAATTTGCAACAATAATGAATCAATCCACTTTACATTACTTCTATGACCATTAAGAATTAATGTCGCATAATCATAAAAAATATTTCGATGCTCCGAAATAAATTCCTCATCTGCGGTTAATCCTATTATCGATTTTGGCTTAATATATCGACTATTTGTACTGAATATGTCTTTTAAGAGATTTATACTGACCGAAGCAGAAGGAGTTCCTCTTAATTTTTTGGGGATTACGACATCTAAAACTAAAATATCTATTTCGTTTCTCAACTTAGTTCTGGCTTCGTCGGCTGATTCGCAAAAATGAATATTTATCATTGGGTAATAACTTTTCTTCTTCAATATTTCAAAGAAAAGATTAGATCTTTTAATATCATCGTCCGTGAATACAATATTAATCATTCTTAAGATTCCTCATTGCATGTAACATTTCACTTTTCCATTTACTACTGGCTGACTCGTAATGGATCATGCCTAAAAAGTTCTCATCGATGAGCGACATCATTTCGGCCAATTGCTCAAATGTTATCTTTTCAACATCATTTTTGAAGTCTTTATATCCAGTCAGGACAATAAAAGGTGGGAGCTTATTCAATTTTTTCAATCGCTGAGCTATTTCTCTTCCGCCAAATACACGGAATCTCCCGCCTCTGTTATTTTCAGTCTTTTCATAAGTCGGTATACTCATGTCCAAAATTATTATGTCGTATGCTTTTTCCAAAGCCAGAGTCATACCAGTATTATATGAGGACGTCGTCTCTACTAACATTTCTGGGAATGAATCAATTATAAAAGAAAGTACTTTCTCTTTCTTTAAATCGTTGTCTTCTATTAATAAAACATTCATTTTGATATCTCTATATTTACAAAGAATTCATTTAAGTCATCCGAGATAGAAATATCCAATTTATAGAAAGAAGCACATTTGTATAGTATGTCTCTCATTTTATATAACCCACTACCACCCTCGATTATGTTTAACTCAGAATTTTCAGAATTCCATAGCTTGTATACAGATGATAAAAATTCTTCTGCCTCTTTTTTATTTCCAAATCTTGCGGTTTTGTTGGATATAACTATCTTATCTATACCATCATTGCCAATAGAGTGCTTTAAAAAGATCTCAGATAGAGGCGTTCGGTAGTTGAGGGCATTTTCAAGCCCCGTAAAAAGTGATATAAAAAGTGATCTTGATTGCCTGTAATTTAAAACCCTAGATGATTTATCTAATTGAGTTACGACTTTTGGTAACTTGTGTGAGTATATTGATAAAAAAGCTGACAAAGTTGCTTCTATCACCACTTCAATATGCTCAAGAGTAGTGTCGTTATTTTTTCCTACAAATTTAAACCAATTAATAACGGTTTCAATTTCGTTATAAAATGAGGCTCTTACAAGCCTTACCTCATTCATCAAACTAACAATTGCTGTTTTACCTTTGATGAAATTTAAATCATTTTCAAGGCGATCTATAATGGAGGTGATGTTTTTCTTAAACTCTTCCTCAATAATGGTTTGGCATTTTTTAGCAAACTCACTCGATAAATCCCACATATAGTCGAGCAATTTCGTATAACTATCGTTAAAGTTTTTAGAGTCATGTATTATTTCTGAAATAGTTTGTAATCTGGAGTAATAGCAGCTAAAGTTAAATATTGCATTGGTGTTTTCATATGTCACAACTTTAAATCTATTATTGATTTCATTTATTTCAAGATCAATTTCTTCAGAAAATTTCTTAAGCCTCAAATCTATTCTTTCCATGAACTTATCATTTATATAACTATAAGTTTCCATCCAATACTTATTACTTTCATAACCACTATCAGAATGTTCTGTTATTAGGTTCGCTTTTTCAAAGCAAGAGCGAATCTGACTGACAAATACATTATGTCTAATTTCAGCACTGAGATATTTATCAAGACCATATTCATCACTAGCGGCAAAGTCTTTTGCAAATTTATAATAAAAATTCACCAACAAATCTGACCTCTGACTTGCTGCAACGATATTTTTTTCCTCGTTTAAGAGGAGTATATCATTGGCTTTTTCAGGGTGCGACTCTATTTTTTCCAACAATATTCCATCTTTTAATGATTTGGCTCTGTCGTAGAAATCCTTATAAATATGTTTATTCTGAGTTTCCATAGATTGTATATCGACATACAACTTTCCTGTTTCTAATTTTGCTCTAAGTTTCTCCGCGAAAAGAGATTCCAGAACGGAATCCCTTTCGGTCATTAGATTCAGCGATTCTATTAAATCATCATTTTTTTTAAAATATGAAATCAATGTATCTAATATTGTTACCCTTTCAAGAACAACTTCTTCTACTGATTTAAATGTAATTATATTGTCGAGTTGGTCTAATGTGCATAAGTGTTTAAGGAAGTATGCTTCGCTGACAGTAAGTGTATCAGCAAGAAAAAGTCTTGAAGGTTCGTGATGTTCACTCTCGAAAATGAAGTCTTGGAATATAGAGGTTTTGGTTTCGTCGTACTTTTTGTCGTGTACTTTAGAATATATATCCAAAATTATAAGTGTGGGTAAATAGTTTTCATATTCAATTCTTATGCTTCTTTTTATGATTTCGCAATATTCACGAATTGGTAAGAATAAGTGAGATAAATTATTTTTTATGTAGTTTCTAAAAATGAAATCAGCTAATGAAATAAAGTCTTCCTTATCTATAAATAATCTTGACTGAAGTTTTAGATAGTCTGATTCTATTGGAAACATCTTTCTGTTAATATTAATTTCATTTTTCATTTTACTACTGTATTTAATTTTACGATCAAAAGGAAGATCTTGATTCTTAGAGAAATCATGATGATTAGGTGTGTAGTTTTTTTCTAATGCTTTAGGGGTGTTGTACTTACCTAATAATCTTGTTTGTGATCTTAAAATTTCAACCTGTGACTTGTCATATTGTTCACTAATTATTGTGCTCAAGTGATAATGCAAAGATTTTGACCATTGCTCATGTCTAAATTTATTGCATATTTTTATCAAGTAGAATGCTTTTTCAAGAGGAGAGTTACTTAAAGTTAATAGTTCAGATAGAGAATTTGCTAATTTATCGTATAAATTATTTTCTATGTAATCCTGTAGATATGCTTTAGATCTGGCATAAACCTCAAGAAGGCCTCTCATTTCAAAAGGTTTTTTGTTTTTGATCAGCTCTATGACTTTTGAATAGTTACCCATAGTATAATATGACAGAATTTCGGCTATGGTTTCATCTTCTTGATGATTTATTATAAATAAGTTTGTAATTTCCTCATCATTTATCAATGAGTTCACCTCATTTATAATTTTTATTTTTACGTCATTTATATCTTTTTCATCAACTTTTAGTGTTGAAATAATAAAAGTGTAAAGTAGGTATTGGTCAATTATAGACTGATGGTAATATCTTTTTAGAATCTCGAATTTTGAGCTTTTAAGATTTGAATGTATATGCTTGTGTGGAGGTAAATATGTTAATTTAAGACATTCTCCAAAATCAATAATGTGTTTTAACCCTGCTGTTTCATATTCTTGGAGTTGCTCTGTCAGTATTTTTGTATGAGTCTCGATACTGGCTTCACTCATGACTGAAATATATTTAAACTGATGAGATTCTCCGAACGTTTTTTTTAGGTTTTCTAAGTGACGTTTAGTATCTTTACTTGTAAATTCTTTATTGATATGAATACGCATCTCAGTTGACCACCAGCTAAAACTTAGGTCATCAATGCTATCTAATATATCTAGGGCATTTTTGTAATTGCCAGACAATAATTCATTGTTAAAATCTTTCCTTAATGAACAAAATTTATTTAATAAATTACTGTTCCTTAAAAATAATCCCGCCTGCCAGTAAAAAAAGTTTTCCTCTGAAATTTGTTTTTCTATAGAATAGATAATTGGACGGTTGTCTTTTAAGTGGATAGTATTTAATTCTTTAGGCAGGAGAGGGTGGCTTGCTAGTTCCTTAATGCCACGTATGTTGTTAGCCGAATTGAGTTTATTAAGTACTGATATAGTATTGAAAATAATGTTATTATTTCCACGGGGAGTGGAGCTTTTAAAAATATCAGAATCAATTTTTTTAGCTTTGTTTTTTTTTCGCTTCATAAATCACAGCCATTGAGTATAAAGTAATTTAGCTGACGTTCTAGTTTTGTCCGTCTATAAGCTAAGTGTTTTTTAGATATTATCATTAATCTAAGCATTCATAATGATAAAATTTCTAATAATTTTTAAATTACCATGTTACATTAGACGATGGTTTTTTCACGATAATGTTTTACATTGTATCTGCCCATGATAGAGATGGCTGTAATCACGCGGATTTGAACCTAAATGACCGTAGCTGAGCTAGCGGGGATTGCTACAGAGAGGGTGATGATTCCCCCAAGGCCGGATAAATCCTCTTGTGGCTGATTTTGTGTCTTGCCAGCGAATGAGAGAGTTTACTTTTTCGACTAAAGAGTCATCGCTTTTTAGATTGTTTTCGACCATTTCATCGGCAAAATCTCTTCCTAGTATGCTTCCATGCAAAGCCTTGTCGTTAGCCGAGTTATGGGCATACATGATTTTACCTTCGTTCAATGTTTCTGCCATTCTACAGTCCCTATGGAAATGTTTATTAAAACATAGAATTTATCGGAATGGTTAAATTTATCTTTATATTTTAGATGTAAAAAAACCAATCTACTGATTGGTTTTTTTTAAGTTTCTGATAACTAAAAGGTTATTTTTTACCTGTTAATTACTTTATCAAAGATATGCATCCAGCGCTTAAGTTGCAGTTCCGTATCCCGGATGCCTTCTTGTGAGTTAAAGTCACCCTTTTGGGGAAAGAACATTACTCTCCATTCTGGAAACTGAACATCATCCACTGCGATGTAAAAGCCCGATTCTCTGAAATCATGAGTGCGGTCGAGTTCTTTGTTGATACCAGTCCGTTCTCTCGTAGTAGACAAATTGTATCGCCACTCTTTGATTGCTGAGAACGGATAGGTTTTTTGTTTGTTCTCTTCCCTGAGATGGATAAGTCCTCTTTGCTGGTCGAGCTTCATAAAAGTGGAACCAAATTCATGACTCCACATGCCGTCTTGCTCGCCAAAATGGTCTCTGGTGCTGACGTTCCACTTCTTAATTCGGAACTTTTTGTAGGCAAACATCAAGAGCATGATGCTTGCGAAAATCCATACGATTGCAAGCTGGACCAACCCCTGAATTCCAGAGAAATAGAAAATGACAATCGGAAGTGCAATAGCAATCCACACCCGTTTCATCATAAGGAAGTTGGGCTGTTTTACTTCAGTTGTTGCTGTCATAGGTTCGTCCAAGGTTAGTTTCACTGAATTGAAGGCGCACGTATGCATCAGCTTATTCTGCTGATAAATCAGTGTGCTATGTGTTTCCGTTTGAAGTTACATTACGGCTTGGAAATGGGGTCTAGCAAATCATTTGTACCGATCGATCGCTTTCTTTTGATAGCCTAAGGCTATCGTGTGTATTTAATTGATCAGTAATAACGATCGATCGTTATTACCTATCGATTTGAAAAAGAATGAAAATATTTATAGTGTTTGACACAGTGAGTGGTTTTAACTCACTGAAAACTAGATCTTTAAGGTCGTTTGAAAATTTTTTTTAACGCTGAATTTTCAAAATTTACCTCAGAAATCTCTGGTGTTTCGGAGTTGCCGGTTCGTATTGCTGTATAGATGACATTTCTTTTGAGAGGATTGAGAATCGTTGAACCAATGGCTTTTAAACTGTCAACAAGCTCGTTAAGGTAAGGTATCCACTGCAACCAGCGAGACCGGATATGTTCTCTGGGATTTGCCGTGTGGGGTATAGCTGTGGGATGAACTTCAAAGGGATTCAAAACGTTTTCTTTGTCGGCAATCGATTCATGAGCAACAGCCTCTATTGGTTGAGTCACGGTGATTCGTTTACTCATGTTTGACCAACTGTATGCCTTACCGAGCTGTGATGCCTTAAAAGCGACTCCCTGATGCTCAAATGAAAAACCGTTCATCTTGCCAGTAGATGCGATGTTTGCTGTCGCTGATATGTTTTGCTTTTGTAATTCATATATGAAGTCTTCGATAGTGATGGTTGGGAAGAAGGTAAGGATCGCATCTACAGCTTCCTGTATCACTTTTTTAGAAGGTTTCTCTCCGGTTCTGTCCTGCATCATCTTTTCGTTACGAGTGAGCTTCTTTTGCTTCCGGGGCTTTTTAGCAGGAGAGGGACCTTTAGTTAGAGTGAGCTGATGATCTTTTTCAAGCTCCTGAATGATACGAGTGCTGATGAGATTCTCGTTCTTACCTAAGTAGAGCTGGCCATCAACTAATACGTTTATACGAGAAGCAATGATGTGTATGTGCTGACCAGCTTCATCATTGTGTAGAACATAACAACGAAGGTGAGTGTCACAGAAGCCCATTCGCCTCATGTAGTCGTCAGCAATGTTCCTCCATTGTGGATTTGTGAGTGATTCACCAACAGGGAGACGAAGGGAGTTATGCCAAACGGGTTTCGTCACATCCTCTCTGAGCTTCTGAGTCTTCACGAACTCGGCGGTCAGCTCGTCTACAGTAATGCCTACAAGATTGCCACCAATCACCATTGGTGTAGTCATGTGATGAGTAGCAGGGGCAAGCGCATACGAGATGACTCCTCGAAAGTTCTTACCCCTTTTTATTTTATTCATACCCTTCATCAGCGATGATCACTTTTCAAGAGTCAGCAAAGCATCTCTTACATGCAACAGCTTCACTTTTAAAGCACTTACTTCCTGCGATAGTGGCTGAGCATCTTCGCCTCTGCGAAGCAGGAACGAAGTAAGATCATTCAGTTTCTGTAGGGAACCAGTAAGCTCCTGCCAGGCTTCTTTGTTGATTTCGGGAACAGAAGGGGGAAGTTGTTTAAGAGCTGAAGATCTCAGCCAGCAGCTCCTGCTTAACTGTCCTCTAGACTGGTTTACTTTGCTCAGCTCGACTTCGTTTAATCTGACAGTTACTGAGTGTTTGCGAAGACGATTAGGGGGTAATTTTTTAACGGCAGGATCATTGGTAAATGTAGAAGGAAACTCATCGTCGAATATAATATTGTTTTTTTTCATATCAACTCCTTTTGATATTTTTTGATTAATAGCAAATCCATATGCTATCTATAATAAGTACCATAAAAATCAATTGCGTCAATGGGTTGGGATTTGATTTTGGGGTAGCTTTGATCTTTCTTTTTCAACCGAAGGGCGGAAAAAGCAAGGCAACTCAAAGATGCGGAGCATCTATGAGTTAGCCCTTGCTTTAATAATTAAATTAGGTTGACATAATAAGATGGGGTGATATAAATAAATTATTTGTAAGGAGGTATAATATGTTTATTATAAGATCAGTAATAAAATATCCAAGGTTCATTTTTTTTCTTATGATGTTATTAGTGATAAATATATACGGAGTAAATTATATAAGTGATCGTTATTCTTTTGAAGAAGGGCTGGATATAATTTTTTGGGCAATATGGGTTGAGGTCCCTATATTTTTTATCACACTCTATCCAGCTATAAGCAGAGATCTATCTAAGATTTCCTAAATATTTTTCTAATAGGGCGAAGTAATTTCCTTTTAATGCTGATCTTAGCCCTTTGAAAACATCTAATGATCCTTGTGGTCAAATTGTATTGATTGGATTTTTTGCATTTTTTAACGTACTTTTCAAATAGGTCATGAAATGAAATTGAAAGCTTTAGTATTGTGCATATTGAGATTGCCCAGAGTGTTAAATAAGCAAAAGCGGAATTTAGTAAAACATGTTTATATTTTTCATCAATCTCTTGTATGGAGCTTAAAATGAAAATTAGCGTTGAAATTGCGGCGGGATAGTAAAGAAGGGTGTCTACTAATGGTTTCATAAAGTCCTTATGTTTTGGTATTGCTGTAATACCAACAACAATAGCTGGTAATGCAGCTATTGCATAGAACCAAAAAGCATTTACCACATTATAATTGAGGGTTTTTGTGCAGTAGTACAAAATTGAAATTGCGAGTACGACTAATAATCCCGCTATAATTGGCTTTAATTTTCTAGCTGCCTGAGTGTTTCTTTTTCTGATTCTTTTCATTCTGTTTTTTTTGGCTGGTTCTTTTAAGTCTTTTATTGCGATGTTTTTGGGCTGAGGTATGACAGATAATTCTTTTTTATCGATTGTTAATTTTATCTTTGGTTGGAATAGATTTTTTATTTTTTCAGCTAATTTTGACATATTTTCTCCGATTTTTATTTTAGCTAATGGGATTTTTTAACAATATATTCTCAATCGAGATCATTGTTAGGCCTCAAACTCTTTCTTTTAGTACAGTAGTGCTCTGTAAAGGCTTACAAAAATTGATGTTACTAAAATCATGCACATTTTAAAATTTTACATAAGCATATCAAAACATTTTGATAATGACAATTTATGCATTTACAAAAAAGCAATGAGAATTATCGGCTTATTAAAAATATAAAACCAATATAAACAAGGGGTTATATTTTTTTGAATAAAAAAATATTTATAAGTCTAGCTATTTTGTTGAGAATGTATAAATAATTTTTTACTTTCTGGGTGCGATGTTTTTTCTGGTGATAATTTCATGAAAAAAAGTCTATTAAAAACAAAGGATTCTGAATGGGTGGTCAGGAACAGCCTTTACTGGATGAGTACTGTCACCCGCTGGAAGCTTGATGAAGGCGATGAGCATTGGATCGTCTCGTTCGAAGACTGGAACGACGAGGTTGAGTTCGAGTTCGAACGACTGCTGAATGACTACAAGCTCAGGGAGAAGCTTCAGGCTTATACCGGACAGGTCAGGAGTTCTATCATCGACAATGTTCTGAGGAGTATTGATTCGAGATTCTCTCAATGAATACGATGCCATTCAACTTTGACCGCCTTAGCAATGGCAAAGTCTTTATCAGCAACCTTGCTGGCTTTCACAGCTTCGTCGATCACGAAGAGCTACATCTTCTTGCTGATAACAAATTCCCTCCAGAACAAACAACCTCCAAGCTACTTGAAAGCAGATTGTTCATTTCAGACGATGCTACTCAGGCAGTTTCAAAAGCCTCCCTAAGTTCAGCCTTTGCCAAACGACTGATGAACGAACTGGCCGTCAGACCAATCTTCATGATTGTGCCGACTCTCAGGTGCGATCACACATGCAAGTATTGCCAAGTCAGCAGAGCATCGGTCACCGCTGATGGTTACGATCTGAACCCAGAACTCATACCGGAAATCGTAAGCACCATTAAGAAGCTGGGCACCCCTCCATACAAGGTTGAAGTGCAGGGCGGAGAACCGCTTCTCAGGTTCGATCTCGTCCAGTCAATTTATGAAGAGTGTGTGAGTTCGTTAGGTAGTGATGCTTTCGAAATGGTTATTGCTACGAGCCTCTCAATACTCGATGAAAGCATCCTATCTTGGGTTAAAGAACGGAATATCACCTTTTCTGTATCTCTTGATGGTAATGAAGCTGTCCACAATAAAAACCGTATCCTCACCGACTCTCAGGCTCACAACAAAGCCGTCACGGGCATTAGAAAAATCACAGAAGAGCTGGGAGCAAACCGGGTCGCTACTGTAACCACCGTTACAAAAGAGCTAACAAAAGAACCAGCTTGTATAGTGGATGCTCATCTGTCCCTTGGTCTAACCGACATGTTTATCAGGCCAGTAAGTCCTTATGGGTTTGCTAAGAAGCAGAGCTTCACTTTTTCAATGCCTGAATATTTTAAGTTTTATAAGAAGTTAATGCAGGAAGTTTTGCTTCAGAACCAGAAGGGTATACCTGTCGTTGAGCATTCGGCTTCAATCCATCTAAAGCGGATTTTCAATCCGGGCTTCAGTGGTTATGCAGATCTGAAATCACCAAGCGGAGTAGTGCTGAACTGCATCCTGTTCAACTATGACGGTAAAGTCTACGGTAGCGACGAAAGCCGTATGCTCCAGAAAGTAAATCCCGAAGCAGATTTCAGTGCAGGAGAGTTTGCTTCACTCTCATTCAGTAGCAACGAATACTACCGTTCCACTCTCTCATCATCATTTAACTTTGCCATGCCAGGTTGTGACACCTGTGCATACCAGCCATTCTGTGGTGCAGATCCTTGTCAGAACATCAGTGTTCATGGCGAACCTGTTGGTGACAAGAGTCGGTCAACCTTTTGCCAGTATCACAAAGGGATGTTCCGCTTCCTCCTGAATGAAATCTCTCAAGATGGACCAATGGCTGAGATGCTCAAAAGGTGGGCTTATGTCTGAGGTGCTGAGAAACGATATTTTTCAGTTTTCATCGGACTTGCCAGTTCAGCAAGGCTTCTATCGCCTATGCAAATCCAAGCCCAAAAATCCTCAATTCTATCTGCCAAATTTGCTTGTCACTGCAACTGAACTCGATTCCAGACTTCCTGCATATTTTGCAGACTCGATTGTGAGCCAGGAACTTTACGATTCCATAGAAGATGGTGACATTGGGATCGTCAACAACGGCAACATGCTCCGGGTGATACTTTCCCGTAGAGCAAACCACAACACTGTACTCGTCACTGAAAGGTGCAACAACAGTTGCCTGTTTTGTTCTCAGCCTCCGAAAGCTGTAAACGATGACTGGCTTCTTAACCAGTCAGCTCTGGCTATAGCTTCCTTCTCTCTGAATGGAGTAGTGGGAGTGAGCGGGGGAGAGCCTTTGCTCTATGGCGAAGACTTCCTGCATTTTCTGGACTTTATAATCGAAAACTCCCCTGACACAGCACTGCATGTTCTAACCAACGGAAGGAAGTTTGCGGATGTCAGCTTTACCCAGCAAATGAAGGAAAGAAGCGATAAGATCAAAATCACTTTTGGCATTCCACTTTATTCTTCAAGAGCATCCGTGCATGACTACTTGGTTGGAAGCGAGGGAGCATTTGATGAAACAGTCAGGGGAATAATCAATGCCGGTAACTCAGGGATCAACATAGAACTGAGAGTCATACCTACTCAGGCTAACTACACAGAGCTTGATGACATAGTAGAGTTTGCTGGTCGTGTGTTCTCGAACATTAACCAGATCTCCCTGATGGGACTGGAGTCGATTGGATGGGCCCGTAAGAACTGGTCATCAATCTTTATTGAGCACGACAACTACAGTGAAAAAATCCTTTCGGCTGTAGACACTGCACACAGGTCAGGTATCCCTCTTACCATCTTCAATTATCCACTATGCCACCTTCCAGAAAGAGCATGGAATTTTGCAACTCAGTCGATCTCTGACTGGAAAAATTACTATCCAAAAGAATGTGGTGAATGCACTCAGAAGTCTTCCTGTGCTGGTTATTTCAGTTCATCAAAAGGCCGTTTTCATCAACCTCCGAGACCAATAATATGAAAAAGTTTAATTT
>Ga0308167_1003406_pt1 | contig 12758 bp, 16 predicted proteins | sample PhyCR1_2_FD_202138 | JGI IMG/M metagenome (GOLD analysis project Ga0308167, IMG submission 202138) | Phyllosphere microbial communities from UC Gill Tract Community Farm, Albany, California, United States - DLSLRC.R1 | ecosystem: Host-associated > Plants > Phyllosphere > Unclassified | place... | reverse complement strand
CTTGGAGCGAACCACCTAAGCAGCACCCAGTGTCAGGCGTGGTATGAGAAAACGCGGCCATAACAGCGGAAAGACACGGGCTAAGCTGTAAGGTGGGAACAGGAGAGCGCACGAGGGAGCCACCGGATGGAAACGTCCGGTATCTTTAAGTCCTGTCGGGTTTCGCCCCTTCTGATTTGAGCACCGGGAATCGGCAGATTTCTGTGATGCTCGTCAGGAGGGCGGAGCCTATGGAAAACCGGGGTTCCCGGGACCGAGCTCGGGGGGAAAGGGGGGCGCTGTTGACATTGACCTGGAGGATTTATGGCTGGTCGCCTGCATGTTGTATCTAAGACTGAAAAGCAGTTCCTTGATGATGCTGTCTTTGCAGCGGAACGGGCAAAAGGCAAAAAGCTGTCCGGGCCGGAAAAAAAAGAGGTGTTGCGCGTTGCCCGTGAGCAGCTGCTGGGACAACGTGAAGCGGAAGTCGCTAAACAGGCACGGCCTGAAAAACGTCAGGCTGCTGAATTCACCTGGAGCAAGCCTAAGCCTTTTTGTCGTTAGCCGGTAACGCTCGCCGCAGTGTTCGACTAGCGAAGTCTGTCGAACCGAGGAAGCGTCATTTCACCTGTTCTCAGTATATGGCACGTACGCGCCGGAGCGTCTGATAACGAAACAGCAAAAAATTGCGCTGAATATGGCAAAATTCATTCAGGACCAGAGTCTGCTCTTGCTGGAAAGTCTCAACGAACCGTATTTAGACAGTAAAGCGGATATGTGTGAAAGGCTTCATGAGGATGCTGAACGTCTTCACAGCACTCTTTTGGCAACGTTAACTCAGGAATAGCGAAATCTGTATGGCAAAAGTGTCAATCAGTGAAGCAGCTAGGCTTGCCGGCATTAGTCGCCCTACCATTTACAAGCTAATGAACGGTGGAAAACTTAATTTTACGTCTGTTGTAAAGGCAGGAAAGACTGTAAAGAACATTGATACGTCTGAGCTTATCAGAGTTTTTGGTACCATTGGAAACCTCTCTGCAGCAACAGATTTTACTGTAAATCCGGAACAGGAAATTACACAGGTTAACACCCCTGATTTACAGCACTTACAGCATAAAATTGATTTGCTAAAGAAGGAAAACGAGGGCTTAAAAGAGGCTGTAGCTTCGCGGGATGAACATATCAGCTCTCTTCGCCAGGCAATGCTGCTTCTTGAGCATAAACAGGACATGCAGCAGCCCTTACCGCCTCCGGCTAAATGGTGGCAGTTCTGGAAATAACAGGCCTTAAAACCTGTAACCTCATCTTTATCCGGTGTTCCGGTCCCGACGACACGGTTACTTTTGCGCTTCCTGCGTCTCAGCTGGTATCTGTGCATCGGGATGACAGATTGTTGAGTTCTTGCGAGGTTTCCCCAGGTCGCTGACCTGTTCGCGGCTTACGCCGGGCTGACTTGCGTCAGACTCCCTCCACACACCAGTCTCCTGGTGTCGCCATCGATACCGAGCGGATCTTTTTCCTTTCTTAATGAAACCTGCCTGCGGTCGCGTCGGCAGCGTTGTGGTTAAAAGCCCGTTCAGGGCGTATGAAAACACGTAATACGTGCACGTCAGATTGTGGAAATCGCCGTCAGGCTTTGTGCCGCAGGGGCTGCAGCGTGGTTTTTTCACGCGTCACTTTGTTCTCGTTTCACTCGAACCAAAGTGACGCCGTTCAGTCCGGAGGCGCGTTTGCCTCTGCAAACAGGTGCTTTCCGGAAGACGTAATGGTGATCGCGGGATAGAACGAGTTTTTCGCGACAGACCCGCTACAGGTTTATCGGCTTTATGGTTGCCGGCGCGTAAATGCCGGCAGCGGATGGCAGGACGGTCGGTGCCGGTCACTGCGTTGTGAAATGTACCCTCATCGTCGCGTCGTAGGTGCGCTGTTTATGACGATATCTGCTTCCAGGGGCGGGCAGATGTACCACGCTTTGCGTTCTCCCTTTCAGGCTACAGGAGTGTTCTGTGCAGCCACCCGAAGGCGATCCTCTCAGGCCGTGGGATCATTGGTGGTCGTCATGGACGACAGGACTACCCGGGCATACTATCAACGTAAATTCGTGACGGTCAACCGGAGGTGGTGATGAGCGTATCCATCGAGTCGGCAAAATTTGATCCCTACAACATGTGGCTGCAGCTGAGCGACGGGCGCACCCTAGGCGTTCCGCTGTCTTATTTTCCCGCGCTGGCCGGCGCCACCGCAGAGCAGCTGGCAACGTTTGAGCTGAGTCCGCGCGGCATTCATTGGGACGAGTTGAACGAAGATCTGAGCCTTGAAGGATTTCTGGTCACGCAGAAGCTGCAGCCGGTCGAAAGATCTTAACGCCGGACAGGAAATGTTTTGTCATTACCGCTGCTCCGCGCCGGCGACAAAACTACGGGACAAGATGTGTCTTTGGAGTACCGCCGGCACGCCAAATTCTTCTGGTCAGGCTCCGCCCGACACCCGGTTGGGACCGCGGTCCCAATCCACGTTAAATCCAACCCCCCCTGCATGATTTTTCTGCCGCGCCTGCCGGCTTGGCCAACGCCTCACGATCGCACAGTAAACTGCGCGCCCGTTCACCGTTATCGGAAATGACCGTTTCCTGCGAAAACGTGGCTTTAGTGCCAGCATACGCCTGTAACCGCCCGCCATTCACCCGCGTGCATAGTCATGCAGGTGCGCAGAAATCATCAGGGGCGTTTTCCAGGGTTATGGACAGGGAAAGGTGCCGGAAACGGCCCTCAGGCCGCAGAATCGCGCTGAGGGGCTCTCAGGGGGTGCGGCCAAGAGATGTTATGGTAAATTACTTCAAGGTACTTACAATGCGTTAAAATACTAGCTTGCTATTCAATGTTTATGTTAGAAAATAAAAGTGAAATGTTTTTCAAAAAAAATAAGATGATAATCTTTTATTATGATTTCTAATTAACTTAATTTTAATTTCAGTTCAACGGAAATCTTAAAAAATAGAGCTATCGACTTATAATAAAATAAATAAAAACTCAATGGATTAGTTGATATGGAAAAGGCAATAGCTATCAGGTTTGATTTTAGTAAGGAAAGAAATGATCCTGCCGTGATTTTAGAACTGCTTAGTGGATATGTTAAAGTTTATCAAGATATAAGTGAGCTAACCGGTACAGTCATAGGTTTTGATAAAAAAAACTTAGATTTTAATTTGGTTTCTTTAGAGAACGGATCAGCATTAATTTGGATAAGTTGCAAAATAAAAGAGTTAAACGAAGCTTTTTTTAATTCCGCGACTATTTTAGCTGATTCTCTAGAAACCAATCCTGAAGTTAGCGACGCCGATGACATAAATGACCACGCGGAAAAATTAAGTGAGGGTTTGGATGTCAAAAGTTATAAAGATACCAGTAAAATTAAAATTGATCCTTGGATTGACCCTATGCTTCTTGGACAGATTTTTCAAAGTATCTCAGCGCTAAATGACAGGCTACTAGATGGGGAGGCTGCGTCTATAGGATTCGGTTATCCGGGTGAGAAAGACTTCTCGACATTTAAGACAATTAATAAAAACTTTAAAGTTAACGGGAACGTGGTTGACATGCTTTCAAAGGTTTCTCGAGGAGAAAGCTATAGAGGTAAGTTCTATGTTAACATATTGGCGAACAAAGGCGTAAATGTTTGGCGTTTAGAAGATGTGTTTAACAACAAAAAATTCTCAGCAAAGATACTAGATACAGAGTGGTTAGATTCTTATCAGTCAGGCGAGACAGATCCGATAGGTCCAAACGACATCATAGATGCTCAAATTTCTTGCGATGTTGTTGTTTTAAATGGTAAAAGAAAAGATAAGTTTGAGGTGAAAAATGCAAAGGTGAATAAGGTTTTTAGCATACTGCGTAATAAAGGCAGACAAGATGACCTCTTCTAAAATAGATAAAAAAGAAAAAGAGTCGATGCTTGCTGATGTATACGGTGAAGTAATATTTATCTGTATACCATTCATTGCCTTGCTTGCTATGAATGCAATAAAAAGCTTGAGTTCTGACGTAAATTTTTTCACAACTGTATTTTTCTCAACAGACTGGTCCTTGATTTCAGCTGTTGTTTTTTGCCAAAGTGCTTATAAAATATCTAGGATAATACCTAAGTGTGGCACTCGAATAGAAGGGAGGAAGTACACTCTTTATTTGGCAATTAGATTTCTATATATTACTTTTTCCATGATTGTGTATGGTTGTATGTTTTTTTATCCAAACATATGGCTGGGTTTTTTTCAGTTTCTAGTGTTTTTAGGCTCGCTTATTGTCTTTATAAGAGATGGTTTGGCTTCTGCTATATTAGACTTTAGAAGTAAAGAAAATTAACTGTACAACTTTCTATTCTGAGTTACAGGCATACTTAACTTTAAGGAAATGAAATGGCTAAGAAAAAAACTTGCTTCATAATAATGGCTATAGGGGATCAGTATGATAGTCAAGGTAATGTCATCGTAACTCAAGAGAAGTTAAGAGAAGATTACGATTTAGTGATAAAAGAGGCGATTTTAAAAGCAGATAAAAATATTGAAGTGGTGCGCGCTGACGATGTATATAACCCAGGCACGATGTCTACTGACATAATGATGCGTATCATGAAATCAGATCTTGTTATCGCGGATATAACATATCCCAACCCCAATGTCTTTTATGAGCTAGGCCTGCGTCATGCCTGTAAGTCTGGTACTATTATTATTAAAAATAATAGTATTGAAAATAATGTCCCCTTTGATATCTCTCACCTTAGGCATATTAAGTATGATACTGATTTAAAAGGACTTAACAAGTTCTCTCGGGATTTAAAGTCACTCTTTTCATTGTTCGATCAGCAGCAGCCTGATACGGATAATCATTTCCTTGAGACAGCTAAGATAATCGAGTTTGAATATCCATCCTACAAACGAAAAGAAGAGGATGTTAAGGAGGAGGATGTTCTTTTAAAGATTATGCAAAGCCAAGATTTGTTAAATCTATTCGTTAGGCAATCTAGCGGTGAAGAAGTGTCTCAGGGGGAAATCGTGCAAACTTTAATGAAAGAACCTGAGATTGCGAGGATGTTTCTCAAAGGTATGGTGCAGAAAGGAGCTATATCGTTCAAATAGAATGAAAATTCATGATACTGCGGTTTCAAACTTTATGGTTGAGATCTTAGTAGTAGCAAGTTAATCTTTGTAAACGAAAAAACCGCCTTGGCGGGCGGTTTTTCGAAGGTTCTCAAGAGTTGGCGCTCTTTTGAACCATGGTAACTGGCTTTAACGGAGCGCAGTAACCAAATCTGTCCTTCCAGTGTAGCTGTAGTTGGGCTCACACTTCAAGAACTCTGTGTATAGCCTGCTATACAAACTCCGCTCCGTAAAACCGTTACCAGTGGCTACCGCCAGTGGCGCTTTGTCGTGTCTGTCAGGGTTGGAATCAAGTGAACAGTTACCTGAACAGGCGTGGTAGTCGGACTAAACGGGGAGTTCGTGCATATAGTCCAGCTTGGAGCGAACCACCTAAGCAGCACCCAGTGTCAGGCGTGGTATGAGAAAACGCGGCCATAACAGCGGAAAGACACGGGCTAAGCTGTAAGGTGGGAACAGGAGAGCGCACGAGGGAGCCACCGGAGGGAAACGTCCGGTATCTTTAAGTCCTGTCGGGTTTCGCCCCTTCTGATTTGAGCACCGGGAATCGGCAGATTTCTGTGATGTTCGTCAGGAGGGCGAAGCCTATGGAAAACCGGGGTGCCCGGGACTAGGCTCGGGGGGCAAGGGGGGCGCTGTTGACGTTGACCTGGAGGGTTTATGGCTGGTCGTCTGAATGTTGTATCTAAGACTGAAAAGCAGTTTCTTGATGATGCTGTCTTTGCAGCGGAACGAGCAAAAGGGAAAAAGCTGTCCGGGCCGGAAAAAAAAGAGGTGCTGCAGGTTGCCCGCGAGCAGCTTCTGGGACAGCGTGAAGCCGAGGCTGCTAAACAGGCACGTGCAGAAGAACGGCAGGCCGTTGAATTCATCTGGAGCAAGCCCAAGCCTTTTCGTCATTAATCAGCAACGCTCGCCGCAGCATTCGTCTGACGCAGCCAGGGGAATCGAGGAAGCGTCATTTCACCTGTTCTCAGCATATTACACGTACGCACCGGAGCGTCTGATGACGAAACAGCAAACAACTGCGCTGAACATGGCAAAATTCATTCAGGATCAGAGTCTGCTCCTGCTGGAAAAGCTCAACGAGCTGGATTTTGACAGTGAAGCGGATATATGTGAAAAGCTTCATGAGGATGCTGAACGACTTCACAGCAGTCTTATGGCAACGTTAACTCAGGAATAGCGAAATTTGCATGGCAAAAGTGTCAATCAGTGAAGCAGCCAGGCTTGCCGGCATTAGTCGTCCTACCATTTACAAGCTAATGAACAGCGGGAAACTAAATTTTACGTCTGTTGTAAAGGCAGGAAAGACTGTAAAGAACATTGATACGTCTGAGCTTATCAGAGTTTTTGGTACCATTGGAAACTTCGCTGCAGCAACAGATTTTACTGTAAATCCGGAACAGGAAATTACACAGGTTAACAGTCCTGATTTACAGCACTTACAGCACGAAATTGAGTTGCTACAGAAGGAAAATGAGGGTTTAAAAGAGGCTGTAGCCTCGCGGGATGAACATATCAGCTCCCTTCGCCAGGCAATGCTGCTTCTTGAGCATAAACAGGACATGCAGCAGCCCTTACCGCTCCCGACTAAATGGTGGCAGTTCTGGAAATAACAGGTCATAAAACCTGTAAACTGACTCTTATTCGGTGATCCTGTCCCGACGACACGGTTACTTTTGCGCTTTCTGCGTCTCAGCTGGTATCTGTGCATCGGGATGACAGATTGTTGAGTTCTTGCGAGGTTTCCCCAGGTCGCTGACCTGTTCGCGGCTTTCGCCGGGCTGACTGTCGTCAGGCTCCCTCCACACACCCGCTTCCGGGTGTCGCCATCGATACCGAGCCGATTATTTTCCTTTTTTTTCTTAACACGTCTGCGGTTATGTCCGCAGCGCTGGGTTAAGGCCCGTTCAGGGCGTATGAAAACACGTAATACGTGCACGTCAGATTGTGGAAATCGCCGTCAGGCGTTGTGCCGCAGGGGCTGCAGCGTGGTTTTTTCACGCGTCACTTTGTTCTCGTTTCACTTGAACCAAAGTGACGCCGTTCAGTCCGGAAGCGCGTTTGCCTCTGCAAACATGTGCTTTCCGAGAGACGTAATGGTGATCGCGGGATACAACGCGTTTTCCGTGACAGGCCGGTTCCGGACTGTCGCCGTTATGGTTGCCGGCGCGTAAATGACGGCAGCGGATGGCAGGACGGCCTGTGCCGGTCACTGCATTGTGAAATGAACCTTCATCGTCGCGTCGTAGGCGCGTTTTTGTCGACGATATCTGCTTCCAAAGGTGAGCAGATGTACCACACTGATGTGTTCTCCCTTTCAGGCTGCAGGAGTGTTAGTTGCCACCCGAAGGCGATCCTCTCAGGCTTACGGATCATTGGTGGTCGTCATGGACGACAGGATTACCAGGACATACTATCAATGTAAATTCGCAGCGGTCAACCGGAGGCGGTAATGGGTATTTCAATCACGGCAGCGGAATTTAACGACGGCAGAATATGGATGCAGCTGAGCGACGGGCGCACCCTGGGCGTTCCGCTGGTCTGTTTTCCGGTACTCGAAAGCGCGACGCCTGAACAGCGGGCCGGATTTGAACTGAGTCCGCGCGGCATTCACTGGGACGAGCTGGACGAGGATTTGTCGCTTGAAGGTTTACTGGTCACGCGACCTCTGCAGATCGTCCGATCCCGTTCTGTTAAAAAAATCTGAAGCCGAGGGACAGGAAATGTTTTGTGGCCACCGCCGCTGCGCTGGCGACACAAAACGGCAGGACAGGATGTGCCTCTGGAGTACCGCCGGTCCTTCAGAGCGTCTCGGCCAGGTATAGCCCGAAACCCTGGATCAATATGCGTTAACTGAAATCATACAGCCAAAATCTTTTGACAGATGCGTAATGGTGCCATCGATCTTAAGGCGCTGCCCGTCGTTAAGGGCATTCATGTCCGCATACTGGCTTACAGCAACTGTATTATTTCCGACCTTAAGAAGGAAAAAATCATCCGAGACATAACTGCGGTCGTGTAAATGAACCACGCCTTCAGCCGTCATGCCCAGGCCACCGAATTCCTGATTGGCTCTGCTGGGGTTTTTGCTGGCTTCAGCACAAATCTGGCTGACTGACTTGTCAGTTTTCTGCAGAGGGGCTTTCAGCCCTTTGTTTATGCTGGACAGTCCTGAGTTTAAAGCGCTCAGGCCACTGTTAACCTGAGCGCAGCCCGAAAGCAGCAGAGTAGAGAAAAAAATAGCGCACCCAAAATTCGTGCTTTTCATGATAACTGGTTTCCTTTTTTATTTACTGAGTGAGCAGCTGGCAACAGTACTGCTGCCGCGCCTGACGGCTTGCCCAACGTCTTATGGACACACAGTGAACTGCGTATCCATAAGACGTTTCAGGCAGGCAGACCTTATCCCGCTCTGTTTATGCGTTTTTCAATTTTCCGGACAATGATTCTGTAAGCGATGATGGCCAGAACAAGGTTGAGCAGCCCAAGACTCATCATTATGAACCCCTCAAGGTCGGTATCGCCGAACATGCCGGCGGCGGCCTCCCAGAAGTGCGAGTGTTTATAACTGATGGGGCCTAACCACTGAAGAAAAAGGAAAAAAACGATAAGAGAGGCGGCAAAAATGAAGATTTTAAAACCTGCCGGCAGGCGTTTAATTCCCATCTGTAGCCACCTCAATCTCGCCGTAGGTGACAAGCCCGTTAGGCAGTTTTCGGATCTGAGTGCTGAGCAGGCTCTGGCGGATAGTCAGAAAATCAGTGCGATTCTTCAGGGTCACGCAGCCTTCAGAAATGCCCAACGGACCGGGGGGATGAAGCCGGAAATTGCCGCGTTTCACGCCGTTTATCCAGGTGAAGTCATCAATCTTTCCATCCTGCCTGTAGAGGGCAAACCATTCACCTTTGATGACGGGTGTTGGAGTTGGCCACGAATAGAAATCGTGAAGGTCGGTGCGAATAACGCCTTTCCAGCCGCCGGTTGGCCGGTCAACGATGTAATACCTTCCGGGCGGGATCGGGCCCTGCATGGGAACGGCCACGTCGCTGACCCGGTTACGGGAGTTTTTATTTCCTGAGTACGCCGGGAAAGAGCCGACACCAAACATTGTGAGCGTCGACATTTCCTGATTGTTGATAACAAACTTGCCTGGTATTGGCATGGTTCCCTTACCTGTTCTGTCAGTTTTAACGCCCGGACATCATACCATCCCAGACTGGAAAACCGTGGAAAAGACACCCTTAGTGCCAACATACGCGTCAAATCCTTCCCCATTCACCTACGTGCATAGCCATGCAGTCGCGCCGGAATCATCAGGGGCGTTTTTCGGGTTTTGAGCCAGGGGGAAAGTGCCGGAAACAGCCCGTTCGCCGCAGAAACGTGCTGAGGGCCTCTGCGGGGGTGCGGCCAAGCACTGTTATGTTAAATACAACATACAGGCAGGTACGAAAAAATAATGTAGCCGGCGCTTATGTCCGGGCTGTGCATGCCGATAATCAGAGTGAGCCTTACTGGAGGCCCATGAACATTACAACTCTGATGTGTACAATATTTCGGCTCCTCCTCCCCTGGCGGAGCTTTTTTTTGATGCCGGGGCGTTTCCGGCTTGCGGAACGGTCTTTTTTTTCCATGCTGAGAGTGTGCCGTTCCCCTGCTGGGGCGGCGCGTTTGCCGTAAACTGTGAACGAGAACTGATTGTTCAGCCCGCTAAGAAAGATGGCGGGTTTTTTACGGGCAAAATTCGGCGCGTCAGGCCTCAGGCACCGCCGTGCCGGCAGAGGCGGGGAGGTAACCGAACATGAGAACCCGTTTTTTACCCGCTCACGCTTGCTGTCGCGGCGATTTTTTATAGGATTAAGATCGGCCGGCGGCTCCGGCTGACCGTGATAAAAACAAGAGTCACCGTATTCCTCTTTGTACCGCCTGCACGGCGGTTTTTTTTGCCCTGAAAACAAGCGCGCCACTGCCGGCGTTCGCTGTCTGGTGCCTGAAGCGCAGGGGCGTGGTTATGATCATGGGGGTGAGTTCCGGGGGCAGCCATCCGGGATATGAGTCCCGGATGGCTGAAAAAAATCCCGAAACCTGGCCAGCGGGGCCGGGAAGGAAGTGAGGCAATGAAATCCGCGTTAAGAAAAACCGCCGCTTACTGTATCACGCCTTTTTCAGGGCGCGCAGAGGTTCAGCAGGCCTGCTGCCGGTTATCCGGGATTCATGATCGGAATGTTACTGTCTATGTGGCTCAAGTCAAATGCGGGTACCACTTTGCCATCGCTGCAGGGTTTTTTGTGTAAAATCGGCATTTGAAATTCACTCCGCCTTAATAAAGGCGGATTTTTTAATTAAACGTTATCATTATTTTGTTTTTTCCATATTTCCTATGCAGAAAAGCATCTGTTGGCTCACCGGTAGACAAGAAAATTATGCTGGCGTTATTTTCTTCTAGTATTTTTTTTGCAGTGTACATGCCTAAGCCTTTTCCGCTCATATTCGCGTGAACTGAATGCCTTCCAGAATAACCCTCCTCAAAAATCTTTTTCTCTTCGCTTTTTTCAACAAAAAGGCTTTCCATTTCAAAAATTACTACGATTTTTCCTGTTTTATTTTTCTCAAATTTTATGTCAAGATCAGTGTTGGGTTTTATATATTTTATTATATTGTCCATAATATAAAAAAGCGCCACTTGAGAGCTTGTGTAATCTATTTTTATAGGCCAAGTGCTATTTCCAAACTTTATCCTAACACCTTTCTCTAAAAGGATTGAAGCGCAACACAAAACGCTTCTAGTTATTATTTTGTGAATTGAGTGGTCATTTGGTTTTTTTGTTATACTAATGCCGTCAAACAAGTATTCATAAACCATTATGTCATTTTGCACATGCTGCATATTTTTATATATACGCATTAATGTTTTGGCTAATTCAGTTTTGTCCTCTGATTCTAATTCAGAAACATAAATCTTCCAGTCACTTAGTTTTGATATTTTCAGATCGGCGGTGGAGCCAGTGGGGCTAAAAACTTCAATGTCTTGAATGCTCATCGTACATAACGTCTTCAGATTATGAGTAAACTTCGAAAAGTTATCCCTAACCTCTTTCTTAGCCTTGCTAATTGATTCATCTATCATTTTTGCTCTAGACAGGATGCTGTTTACATCAGCGATGCTTAATTTAGAGCTTCTTATATGATCCTGTATATTGCTAATAAAAGCAATTTTATATCCCTTTTCTTCCTTTATCGTTAACCTGTAACGATCTCCGTTCGAAACATTAATGACCTCATTTATCGTATTTTTTTTATTTATTGCTTCTATGGTCTCTAGGCTTTTTACGTTTGCATAATATTTCAGGTTGTCTGGTATATTACTCACTAAGCAAGAATCCCCTTCCCATAACGAGTAATAAAAGTCTCTGTTAGCCATTATTCAGCCCCTACCCCAAACAAGCTTAGTATTTCGTTTTCAATGTCATATATATTTGATGTCTTTTCAATCGCGGCATCAACCTTTTTTATTGCTTTGTGGAAGTTATTCTTTTCTTGTGAATATAGGATGACTTTCTTATTGGGATAAGATTCTTTTAGTGCTATAGCCAAGCCAAAACCTTGGTCTTGAAAGCCAAGTACTTTACCAACGCCGATAACATCTACAAATATTATGTCAGCTGAGGTTATGTCGTCAGAATTTAAGCTATCAGGGTCATTTATGAGCTTGACGTGGTTCCACCCATTTTTTTTTAAAAGTTTAATTATTGGGTAGTTATTGTCATCTATGAACAATACTTTTTTATCTTGCTTAATCTCTGCCTTTGTCATGTTAACTCCATTATGGATTCCAGCATTGATTACTTTAATGTAAGTTTGCTCTCTTTTGTCTCCATCTTGAGGGTTTTCAGAATTTTCACCTGTATTATTTTGAGGTGAGTTTTCTGAAGATACAGATTCCTTTTTTTTTCTTGATTTTACAGCTATAGCGCCAATTATTGCGAGTATAATCACTGCCACTTCGTAATAGTCTTTAAACATGCTTACATAGTTATCCATAATCATCGCCAGTTATTATCTAAAATTGAGTAAGTTTTTATGGTTTTTTTAATTTGTAGACACCTCCATGTGTTTACTTTGTGAATGATAACGTCATATTTTTTAGCAGGCAGATTGCTAAGTTATTATGTAAAAAGATGTTAACTCAACATCTTCTTTTGCGGTAGCAAGTTATCTCTTGAGATACAACGATTTGGCAGGTAATCTAGTTTCTGTTAACAAAAAAACCGCCTTGGCGGGCGGTTTTTTTGAAGGTTCAAAAGAGTTGGCGCTTTTTTGAACCGTGGTAACTGGCTTTAACGGAGCGCAGTGACCAAATCTGTCCTTTCAGTGTAGCTGTAGTTGGGCTCACACTTCAAGAACTCTATGTATAGTCCGCTATACAAACTCCGCTCCGTAAAACCGTTACCAGTGGCTACCGCCAGTGGCGCTTTGTCGTGTCTGTCAGGGTTGGACTCAAGAGAACAGTTACCTGAGCAGGCGTGGTAGTCGGACTAAACGGGGAGTTCGTGCATATAGTCCAGCTTGGAGCGAACCACCTAAGCAGCACCCAGTGTCAGGCGTGGTATGAGAAAACGCGGCC
>Ga0308167_1003405_pt1 | contig 12763 bp, 7 predicted proteins | sample PhyCR1_2_FD_202138 | JGI IMG/M metagenome (GOLD analysis project Ga0308167, IMG submission 202138) | Phyllosphere microbial communities from UC Gill Tract Community Farm, Albany, California, United States - DLSLRC.R1 | ecosystem: Host-associated > Plants > Phyllosphere > Unclassified | place... | reverse complement strand
ATGATGAAGACAGAGAGGACGACGTGGCGCGTAAGAAAGTGAAAAAATCGCGTAAACGCAAGCTGTTAGGTTTGCTGATCAAGCTAGCGCTGATCGTCTTTGTGCTGCTGGCGATTTACGGTTTCTATTTGGATCAGCAGATCCGTGGCCGTATCGACGGTAAGGTTTGGCAACTGCCAGCGACGGTCTATGGCCGGATGGTCGATCTAGAACCTGGGATGTCCTACAGCAAAAAAGAGATGGTGAATTTGCTGGAGGGTATGCAATACCGTCAGGTGAGCCGTATTACACGCCCGGGTGAATTCTCGGTGAGCGGCAATAATATTGATTTGCTGCGCCGCCCGTTTGATTTCCCGGATGGAAAAGAAGGGCAGATCCACGCACGCTTGGTGTTCAGCAACGATCGTTTAAGCCAGATCCAAAATATGGATAACCAGCGCCAGTTTGGTTTCTTCCGCTTGGATCCGCGCTTAATCACCATGTTGCAGTCCCCCAACGGTGAGCAGCGCTTATTTGTACCGCGCAACGGATTCCCCGATCTGTTAGTGGATACGCTGATCGCGACCGAAGACCGTCATTTTTATCAGCACGATGGCATCAGTTTCTATTCGATTGGCCGCGCCGTGGTGGCTAACCTCACAGCCGGACGCGCAGTGCAGGGCGGCAGTACGCTGACGCAGCAGCTGGTTAAAAACCTGTTCTTATCCAACGAACGTTCGCTGTGGCGTAAGATCAACGAGGCGTATATGGCGCTGATCGTCGATTATCGCTATAGCAAAGATCGCATCTTGGAATTGTATCTAAACGAAGTGTATCTGGGGCAGAGTGGAAGCGATCAGATCCGTGGCTTCCCGTTAGCGAGCCTCTATTACTTCGGGCGTCCCGTTGATGAACTTAGCCTCGATCAGCAAGCATTGCTGGTGGGCATGGTTAAAGGCGCTTCGCTGTATAATCCGTGGCGAAACCCGAAACTGGCGTTAGAGCGTCGTAATCTGGTGCTGAAATTGCTGGAAAACCAGCAGATCATCGACCAAGAGCTTTACGATATGCTGAGTGCTCGTCCGCTCGGCGTGCAGCCAAAAGGCGGCGTTATCTCGCCACAGCCTGCGTTTATGCAAATGGTTCGCCAAGAACTACAGCAAAAACTGGGCAACAAGATTAACGATTTGTCTGGGGTGAAAATCTTCACCACGCTCGATCCTGTGTCGCAAGACGCGGCGGAAAAAGCGGTGGAAGATGGCGTTCCTGCACTGAAAGCGGCGCGTCATGTAAGCGATCTTGAAGCTGCTATGGTGATTGTAGACCGTTTCAGCGGCGAAGTTCGAGCCATGGTTGGCGGTGCTCAGCCTCAGTTTGCTGGGTTTAACCGTGCGATGGATGCCCGCCGTTCAGTGGGTTCTCTGGCAAAACCACCGACTTACCTCACCGCTCTGAGCGAGCCAGACAAATATCGCCTGAACACGTGGTTAGCGGATCAGCCGCTTTCGCTGAAGCAGCCAAATGGCAGCATCTGGCAGCCGAAAAACTACGATCGTCAGTATCGTGGTCAGGTGATGCTGGTGGACGCGTTGGCGAACTCGCTGAACGTACCAACAGTGAATCTGGGGATGGCCGTAGGATTAGATCAAATCAGCGCGACATTGCAGCGTTTAGGTATTCCTAAAGATGTGATTAATCCGGTTCCATCCATGCTGTTGGGAGCGATTAGCCTCACGCCGATGGAAGTTGCGCAGGAGTATCAAACGATTGCCAGCGGTGGTAATCGCGCGCCGCTGTCAGCCGTTCGTTCGGTGATTGCAGAAGACGGAACCGTGCTGTATCAAAGCTTACCGCAGGCACAAAGCGTGGTACCACCGCAGGCGGCCTATCTGACGCTGTATGGTATGCAGCAGGTTGTCGCACGTGGGACATCGCGTTCTCTAACGGCTAAATTTGGCAATTACCATTTGGCTGCAAAAACAGGTACCACTAACGATTTGCGTGATAGCTGGTTTGCCGGTGTTGATGGCAAAGAAGTGACGATTGCGTGGGTTGGGCGTGATAACAATGGCCCGGCTAAGTTAACCGGTGCAAACGGTGCGCTGACGCTTTATCGTCGCTATCTGGAAAACCAGACTCCGCTGCCGCTGAATTTGGTGCCGCCGGAAGGGATTACCACGATGAATATTGATGAGTCAGGCAACTTTGTGTGCAACGGTGGCGGTTCACGTAGCATTCCGGTATGGACAGAAAATCCAGAAGGTCTATGTGCCGCATCTGCAGCGCAGCAACCAGCAGCACAGACTCAGCAGCCGCAAACTGAAGGTCAGCAGCCAGCGCAACAGCAACAACAAAGTAGCGATGGTGTAGCGGGTTGGATTAAAGATATGTTTGGCAGTAACTAATAATATTCTTGCGTGAACGAAAAGGCCTCTTGTTAAGAGGCCTTTTTTATTAGATGAATAATGAATAATAAGCAAGGTGTCAAATAGGGTATTAAACCCGCCTGGCGATCATTTAATAGACAAATAAAAACGGGCGACATAAGCCACCCGCGATATTCATTTATACAATGATTAAGCTAAATTAGAACTGGTAAACCAAACCAACGCCAACAACGTTGTCGGTGTTGATCTTTGCAGTACGGGTGAATTCGTTGTCATTTATCAAGTTGATTTTATAGTCAACGTAGGTAGACATATTTTTATTGAAGTAGTAGTAAGTACCGACATCAATGTAATTCACTAAATCTTGTCTGTCGTACTTATGATTAGTCGTGTTATATCCCAGATCTTTACCCTTGGAGTAAACATAGGCTAAGGATGGGCGCAGACCGAAATCAAACTGATACTGTGCTGTGACTTCAACGTTTTGCGTTTTGTTGGCAATCTGCCCATCATTTCCGCCGAACGGTGTCATATTTTCAGTTTGTGAATACATTGCAGCTAAATAGACATTATTGGCATCGTATTTAGCGCCCAGAGTCCAAGCATCGGCGTTAGACCCGCCGGCAGTAGAGCGGAACTCCTGATCGTCGGTACGATCTGAGGTACTGAATGCACCACCAACGGTGATACCCATGCTGGTGTCATAAGTTGTTGAGAAACCGAAGCCATCACCGTTTTGTGCATTAATGCCACGGCCATTGTTGGTTTCTTGATTCAGTGCATGATTATTCCAATCAGACTCACCACCACCACGGCCATTCTCGCCCTGATATTGCAGTGCAAAGCTCAGGCCATCAACCAAACCAAAGAAGTTGCTGTTACGGTAGGTGGCTAAGCCATTTGAGCGTCCAACCATGTAGTTATCGGTGTAGGTGTAGCTATCACCACCGAACACTGGCAGCATATCGGTCCACGCTTCTACGTCGTACACCACGCCGTAGTTACGGCCGTAGTCAAATGAGCCGTAATCACCGAATTTCAGGCCAGCAAAGCCCAGACGGGTTGCGTTGCCTTTGGTGCCAGTACCTTCAGTATTGTTAGCCTGAACGTTATATTCCCACTGGCCATAACCTATCAGCTGATCGGTAATCTGGGTTTCGCCCTTAAAGCCGACACGGATGTAGGTGTTATCGCCGTCTTGGCCTTTATCGTCAGAGAACACGTGACGAGCATCGACCTTGCCATATAAATCTAATTTATTACCGTCTTTATTATAAACCTCAGCCGCATTTACCATACCAGCTACTAATAAAGAAGGAATCACCACTGCTAGAATTTTACGCTTCATTATCATTTCCTTGAATTGACGCTTTTGTTTTATTCTTATTCCCTATGATTAATAAGGATTCCTTTTAAGACATCAGCAGGATAATGCGCTTGGTTATTAAAAGACAATATGGTTCATAAAATAAATAATTCATTTTGTGACGAGGGGTATAAATATAAAAAATTACAATATTGGTGGGTTATGATTTGCCGGTATATATATATTTAATGAGTGAGTAAGGCGTGGTTTATTTAATTTTATATTAAATTTAATTTATCTAAATAATATTTAATTAAGTATTTTGTGTGGTTTAACTAAGAGATGGTGGTAACGCTTAAAAGCAGATGTGGCCTGACTTTTTGAGGTGAAAAATAGCATGGTGATGAGTCAGTCTAATAAATAAAATATAGCCTCAGCAGGACTTCTTTAAATCTACTATTTGCATGGTTTTAGTTAAACCATTTATGCAAACCAAATATAACAATCGCATAACCATGAAATACGTCTCATTCATATTTACATAATGATTCGATACCCTTCGTAAGATAGTTAAAACCTATTGATTTAAGCCTTATCAAAATAAAGGCTATTTTTTGTTCCCTTGATTCTTATAAGGATTAATTTCTCTTGAACTTTACATTTAGTTACGCATAAAATGCGATCTTTATAATAATCATTCTCGTTTGCTTTATTATTTGTCTTTCGCCAGAGAAACCAACATGACTTTACCATCGTTCAAATATTCACGAACCAAGATTGCAGTTTCCATTGCTGCCAGCTTGGGGATGTGGGCCTCTTTCGCCAATGCTGCTGATACAACTCAAAAAAATCAAAATGACGACACGCTGGTTGTCACCGCCGGCGGTGGTGTTCAGCAGGAAAGCGCATGGGGTCCAGCGCCAACGATTGCCGCTAAGCGCAGCGCAACGGCAACGAAAACCGATACACCAATTGAGAAGACACCACAGTCTGTCTCGGTTGTGACGCGTGAAGAAATGGATACCCATCAGCCTCAGTCTGTTAAAGAAGCGTTGGGCTATACGCCAGGTATTACTGTTTCTACACGTGGTGCATCCAATACATATGACGCAGTAAAAATTCGTGGTTTTGGTTCCGTAAACCAAAACAACTACCTTGATGGCTTAAAGCTACAAGGTGACTTCTATAACGAAGTGATTATTGATCCGTATATGCTGGAACGTGTTGAGTTGATGCGTGGGCCAACGTCAGTGTTATATGGGAAAAGCAGCCCTGGCGGTATTATTTCTATGGTGAGTAAACGCCCAACCACAGAGCCGCTTAAAGAAGTACAGTTTAAAATGGGCACTGACAATCTCTGGCAGACCGGTTTTGATTTCAGTGATGCTTTAGATGACGATGGTGTGTTTTCATACCGTTTGACCGGTGTTGCGCGTTCCAACGATGCTCAACAGGAAATGTCGAAAGAAAAACGTTATGCGATTGCGCCGTCTTTCTCATGGCGTCCTGATGACAAAACCAACTTTACTTTCTTAGCAAATCTGCAGGACAGTCCTGAAACGGGCTACTACGGCTGGCTGCCTAAAGAAGGGACGGTACAACCATTGCCAAATGGTTCTCGTCTACCGACTGACTTCAACGAAGGCGCACCGAATAATAGTTACTCACTGTCGCATAAGTTGGTTGGCTATAGCTTCGACCATGAGTTTAACGACACCTTCACCGTTCGCCAAAACTTGCGCTACGTTGAGTCTAAGACCTCACAGAAAAACGTGTATGGTACTGGCGTTGATGCGACTGGGCATATGCTAAATCGTGGCACCGTTGTTGATAACGAAAAGCTGCACAATTTTGCCGTAGATACTCAGTTGCAAAGCAAGTTTGCGACCGCAGACGTTCAGCATACCTTGCTGACAGGCGTAGATTTCCAGCAGATGCGTAACGACATTAATGCTTCGTTTGGCACCGCTCCACCGCTCGATCTGTATAACCCTGTTTATTCTGATTATGATTTTGGCAGCGCAGCGCCTTATCAGCAGAATAAGCAAAAGCAAACCGGTATCTACGCGCAGGATCAAGCCGAGTGGAATAACTTTGTTCTTACATTGGGTGGCCGTTACGACTGGCTGACTCAGTCGACTCGCGCTTATCAAGCCAATAACTATACCGAGCGTGACGATAGCCAGTTTACGGGCCGCGCGGGTTTAAACTATCTGTTTGATAATGGCATTAGTCCATATATCAGCTACAGCGAGTCCTTCGAACCTAACTCTGGTGCTGATTTCAGTGGCAAAACGTTCACACCATCTAAAGGTCGTCAGTATGAGGCTGGTGTGAAGTATGTGCCAAAAGACATGCCGATTGTGGTGACGGGGGCTGTTTATCAGCTGACGAAAACCAACAACCTGATGAAAGATCCTGATACATCACATGGATTTGCATCTATTCAGGGCGGTGAAATTCGTTCTCGTGGCGTTGAGTTAGAAGCGAAGGCTGCGGTTAATGCCAACATTAACGTTACTGCGTCTTACACCTACACCGAAGCAGAGTACACCAAGGACTCTACGTTGAAAGGGAATACCCCAGAGCAGGTGCCAAAACATATGGCTTCCCTGTGGGGTGATTACACCTTTAACGAAGGTGCTTTAAGTGGTTTAACGCTGGGTACAGGCGGTCGATTCATTGGTTCAAGCTATGGCGATCCGGCGAACACCTTTAAAGTGGGCAGCGCAGCGGTGATGGATGCGGTGATCAAATATGATCTGGCGCGCTTCAACCTGCCGGGCTCTAGCATTGCGGTTAACGTGAATAACCTGCTGGACCGCGAATACGTAGCTAGCTGCTTCGATACCTATGGCTGCTTCTGGGGCGCAGAGCGTCAGGTTGTGGCAACGGCGACCTTCCGCTTCTAGTAAGATATACACTCAAGGGCGCGGTTACCGCGCCCGTTCTTTTCTGCAAAGAACATAAGACTAAAGGCTATACCGGAATTGAGTAAAACCGCGATCTCCACCCCGTCAACGTTCACTTTGCAACAGGTCAGCTTCACTGTTCCTGGCCGCACATTGCTGCAAAACGTTTCTCTCACTTTTCCTGAAGGTCAGGTTTGTGGCCTGATTGGTCACAATGGCTCGGGAAAATCGACGCTGCTAAAAATGCTCGGTCGCCATCAGGCGGCAAGCGTTGGCCAGATTTTGCTGGGCGATAAACCGCTGGCTGAATGGGATAGCAAAGCGTTTGCCCGTGAAGTGGCCTATCTTCCTCAACAGCTGCCTGCCGCTGAGGGAATGACGGTGCGTGAGCTGGTGGCCATTGGTCGCTATCCTTGGCATGGTGCGTTAGGCCGTTTTCGCAGCGAAGATCGTGAACGAGTGGAAGAGGCTATTGCCTTGGTCGATCTTAAACCGTTGGCAGGCCGTTTGGTTGACAGCTTATCCGGCGGTGAGCGTCAGCGCGCATGGTTGGCGATGACGGTGGCACAAAATAGCCGCTGTTTATTACTCGATGAACCGACATCGGCGCTGGATATCGCTCATCAGGTTGAAGTGTTGGCCCTTATTCAACGCCTCAGCCGCGAACGTGGTTTAACCGTGATTGCGGTTCTGCATGACATCAACATGGCCGCACGCTATTGCGATTATTTAATGGCGCTGCGCGGTGGTGAACTGATTGCTCAAGGTTCGCCTGATGACATTATGCAGGGCGATGTACTGGAGAAAATCTACGGTATACCGATGGGGACGCTGCCGCACCCAAGCGGTGGTGCGCCGGTGAGCTTCGTTTACTGATGCAAGATTCAATGCGTGATCCCAACTCTCCTGATTTTGGCCGCCGCCGTTTGATCACGGCGCTGGCGTTGTCGCCATTTTTACTTCCGCTTTCGGTGCAGGCCTCTGCGTTGACCAGTACGACATATCCCGATCTCAATCGTATTGTGGCGCTCGAATGGCTGCCTATTGAGCTTCTGCTGACGCTCGGCATTACGCCGCTTGCCGTAGCTGAAATCGCCAATTATCGCCTTTGGGTACAAGAGCCTGAATTGGCACCCAAGGTCATCGATCTCGGAAACCGCACAGAGCCAAATATGGAGCTGCTGCAACAGATTGATCCTTCGCTGATCCTCTATTCTGATGGATTTGGCCCCTCAGTGGCGAAAATGCAAAGCATTGCTCCTGCGATGGGCTTTTCCTTTAACGATGGCTCAGGCCTGCCGCTGAAATTGGCTAAAAAGTCATTGCAAAATCTGGCGGAAAAACTCGGTGTGCCTGAACGCGCTATCGCGCACCTCGCGCTATTCCAACAGCGGTTGGCACAAAGTAAACAGCGCCTGAGGGCGTGGGACAATACGCCACTGTTGCTGTTTACGCTGTTAGACGCCGGACATGCTTTGGTATTTGGTAAAGGCAGCATGTTCCAAGAAGTGATGGATGAGCTGGATTTAAAAAATGCGTGGACAGGCGCTACCAATTTTTGGGGCAGCGCGATCGTTGGCATTGAACAGCTGGCGACGGTTTCCCCGCAGGCGCAGGCCATTTTCTTCAGTCACGGCAATGATGCATTGTTTGCTCAGGTACAGAAAACCCCGCTGTGGCAGGCACTGCCTTTTGTGCGAGGGCAAAAAGTTATCAGCCAGCCGGGTGTTTGGTTCTATGGCGCCACGCTCTCCGCGATGCGTTTCTGTGATTTGCTGGAGTCTGCGTTAGGAGCGAAACCATGAACGCTAACGTAAAAGCATCTCAGGCTAAATTCGGCCTGTGGTTGATTCCGCTGTTGCTGGCATTGCCTGCGCTGGGATTAACCCTATTCAATCTGCATCACCAGCTACCGTTTAACCAATGGTGGCAGGCCGCGACTGCGCCGGATATGGATAATATCCAGCAGGTTGTCATGCATTACAGCATTCTGCCACGTGACGTTGTTTCTTTGCTGGTGGGGGCAGGGCTTGGTCTTGCAGGGCTACTATTCCAACAGGTATTAAAAAACCCGTTGGCGGAACCTGCCACGCTGGGGGTTTCCGCCGGTGCTCAGTTTGGGGTAACGGCTGCGGTGCTGTTAGCCGTTTCGCCCGAAAGCTGGATGATGCAACTAGCGGCTCTGTTGGGTGCCGTGCTGGTCGCACTTATCGTGTTTGGCCTGTCGTGGGGTAAACGCATGTCGCCAGTGACGCTGATTCTGGCGGGGCTGGTGATGGGGCTTTACTGCGGTGCACTGAACTCCCTGATGGCGCTGTTTAATTACGAATCCCTACAGGGCATGTTTGTCTGGGCGAGCGGGGCATTGAACCAACACGATTGGCATAATGTGACTGAGCTGGCTCCGCGTTTGCTGGTGGCTTTACTGCTTTCCGCTTTGCTGATTCGCCCTTTGACGCTGTTGGGATTAGACGACGGGGTGGCTAAAAACTTGGGGCTTGGCCTAAGCAGCGCTCGTTTGGCTACCCTCGCGCTGGCGGTGTTAATTAGCGCACAGATGGTGAATGCCGTGGGCGTGATCGGTTTTATCGGCCTATTTTCGCCGCTGTTGGCGCGCATTTGTGGCGCGCGCCGATTATCTCAACGATTGTTGATGGCGCCTTTTATCGGCGCTTTGCTGCTGTGGCTCACCGATCAGGTGGTGCAATGGCTGGCCGTAGTTTGGCACGAAATTCCAACCGGCTCGGCCACCGCGCTCATTGGCGCGCCGGTACTGCTGTGGTTATTACCGAAGCTGCGGACCAACGGCAATATGCCGGATATGAATCAAGGCGACCGTGTTACGCCAGAACGTCACCATTTGTGGCGTTGGATGGTTATCGGCATGGCTCTACTGGCGTTGGCTCTGGCCGTTGCTTTGCTGTTTGGACGCGGTAGCGAAGGCTGGTATTGGGCGCAGGGTGCTCAGATAGACGCGCTGATGCCTTGGCGCTGGCCGCGTGTGGTTGCCGCATTGGCTGCGGGAATGATGCTAGCCGTAGCAGGAACCATGATCCAAAAGCTCACTGGTAACCCGATGGCAAGTCCTGAAGTGTTGGGGATTACGTCGGGCGCCGCCCTTGGCGTTTTGGTGTTGCTGCTGTTGGTGCCGGGTAATGCGTTTGTATGGCTACTTCCGGCGGGGAGCCTCGGTGCCGCGCTGACGTTATTGCTGGTGATGATCACGTCAAGCCGTAACGGATTTTCCGCTCAGCGTATGTTGTTGGCCGGTATTGCGGTGAGTACGGTATTTAGTACGCTGGTGGTGATGGTGCTGGCAAGCGGCGATCCGCGTACCGGCATGTTGCTCACATGGCTGGCGGGCTCGACCTATGGCGTGGACAGCGCGCAGGCGTTACGTACCGTGGGCGTTGCCGTGGTGCTGATTGCGGCAACGCCGCTGTGCCGCCGTTGGCTCATGCTATTACCTTTAGGCTCGGTGACGGCGAAAGCGGTAGGCGTAGCGCTGATGCCTTCGCGTGTCGCTATTTTGTTGATTGCATCGGCGTTAACCGCTGCCGCGACGCTAATGACCGGCCCGCTCAGTTTTGTTGGCCTGATGGCGCCTCATATGGCGCGAATGCTAGGTTTTAAACGAGCAATGCCGCAGCTGCTGGTTGCTGCGCTAATCGGTGGTTTTCTGATGATGTTTGCTGATTGGTGTGGGCGGATGGTGATGTTCCCTTATCAAATCCCAGCCGGATTGTTAGCAACGTTTATCGGCGCACCGTACTTTATTTTCTTGCTGCGCAAGCAGGGGAAATAAGCAGATTCAATCCGCCGCGTCATGCGGCGGATATGATATCTACGCGATAGTTTTAGAAGAACGAATCATCGTCGCTGTTATTGTAGCTGTCGTCATCGCTGCCAAAGCCTGAATCGAAGAACCCGCTATCTTGCCCATTCTGATTTGACGCATCATCCTGCCAATCCGCATTTTGCAGATCGGGCTGGGTGTTATCTGGTTGAATCGCATCAGATTGAGTCGCATCAGGCTGAGCAATCGTGTTTTCCTCAACCACGTTCACGATCTCTTCCGGCCGGCTATTGTGGAACATGCCGGTCAGCATATCCGCGATCACCACGCCACCTGCGACACCCGCTGCCGTCTGCAATGCGCCGCTTAAAAAGCTGCTGCTGCCACGAGAGGGCGCTGGCGCATAACTACTATTCGCATTGTTGGCATACTGGTTATTGGCGTATTGATTATTGGCATAGCTTGCCGCGCCAGGAATGGGCTGGCTTCCGCTGTTTGACACGGCGGCAGGGCGTGACTCAGTTGCATTGGTGCAGCCACCGCCGAACAGGCCCGCTAAAAAGCCGCCGCTGCTCTGTTTAGGCTGATTCTGTAGCTGGGTCACCTGCTGCTGTAGAGCATTTACCTGATCGTTTAAACGCTTAATCGCCGCTTCTTGTACCAGCATCGCCTGGGCCATGTAGTAAGGCGCAGCAGGCTGTTTGGCGATACATTCCTGAATCAAACGCTCGGCCTGAGCATCCCTCGGCCCGCTGCCTGCTTCAGCCTGTTGTAGACGAGAGAAAAGGCCAGAGATAACGCGTTGCTCAACGGATTGTTCATCAGACATAGAAACCTCAACAAATATTGATGCCAAAGCGGCACTAAAACAGATCAATCTGGAATAAATGTAATGCCCATTCATTAAAGATCAATATGGCTTAACGCTTTGTCACAAAGGCTGCGGTTTCTATACAGATGACATTATCGCTGGAAACTACTTAGCCACCTCTTCCACCAGAGGCAGTAAAATCCTCACGCTGTCTCGGGTACGCGATTTGATGCGCCCCGGCAGATGTTTATCTAAATATTGAAGATTGTCATATTGCGGCTGGTGCCACGTGGTGCCTTCGGGGAAATGCGTATTCTTGCTGGTTTGCTGATAGCCGTCTTTTTTGCCCAGAGACCAGTTGCTGGCTTCAACCGCGAGTACCGGAATATTGGCCGCATCGAACGGCACGTGATCCGAGCAACAACCGGTGCCTTTCGGACTGTGCTCGCCATGGCCGTTGTTAATGGCGGCGCTAATACCAAAGCGCTTAGCAAGCTTAAGGGCGCGGTCGCGGGTTTTCTCGGCGATGGCTTTCGGCGTGTTAACACCACTGTGGAAATAGAGTTTATCGCCGGTAATCAAAGAATCGAGATTGATAACTAACAGCGTATTGTCTTTGTCGGCTTTGCTCATTCTGCTGAGATAGTTTTCAGCCCCTTTGCTGCCTAACTCTTCGGCGCTGAGCGCAAGGAAGCGAATGGTCGCCTTGGTTTTTACGCTGCGCAGACGCTCGGCAAGCTCCAACATCACGCCAACGCCAGACGCGTTGTCATCTACGCCCTGCAACGTTAATCCACCAAGATTATGGTTCACATCGCTGTCGCTCATTGGGGTATAGGTATCAAGGTGGGCGACAATTAAGATTTGTTTGTCGGTGCTGCCGGGTTTCACCGCAATCACTGACGTGGCGTTCACGTTATGCCAATCTTTTTTACCTTCGCTTGAGGTATACACATAGCGAGTTTTGAAATCTCTTAAGTCGCTCTGATAGCCCATGCTTTGGAAACGCTGATTAACATAATCTGCCATCATCAGCTCGGCGGGGCTACCTGCCATGCGGCCGGGGAAGTAGGTCGAGATATGTCGTACTTCTTGTTCGGCAATTTTACCTACGGGCTGATGGGTAATACCTGCGGCTGAAACCGCGAAACTACTGCTGAGACATAGCGCTGCGCAAACCAGTTTAAGTGAACGGCAGGAAAACATGGGTAAAGCGTCCTTAGCGCTGCTGAAAACCAAAAATGTGTTCAACAGCGTGATAATTGGGATGATAAATCAGTGCGGCTAGTATGGAGTCTTCGCTCTTATTACACAATTTCTAGCGCTCCTAAAATTTAAGGAAATGTTTACTTCCTTAATCTTGCGCCGCCTCAGCTTGCTGCATATTTCTTTCGGTTATTTCAAATACCTTTTCGTCATTTCATTTGGGCAAAGCTGACACCTTATAGTGCCCCTATCCTGCTTTTTGAAGTTACCGCTGCGCTCACTCGGTTTGATTTGCTGTAACTCCAACCCTCTTGGATAAATATCCGTTGTGCCGGTGTGGCCTTCGGGAGAATTTCTGGCTTAAGG